>Ga0070686_100000223_pt1 | contig 39060 bp, 30 predicted proteins | sample KBSS23LmetaG_FD_65654 | JGI IMG/M metagenome (GOLD analysis project Ga0070686, IMG submission 65654) | Switchgrass rhizosphere microbial communities from Kellogg Biological Station, Michigan, USA - KBS S2-3L metaG | ecosystem: Host-associated > Plants > Roots > Rhizosphere ...
TTGAGTCAGTGGACCGCGTGATCGAGTTACGACTGCCACGGCGCAAAAGCGCGCATGCTTTTCGCAACCGTCACCTGGTTGACCTCGCCGGAATCGTGTTCGGCTTTTGGTCGGGGAAAGGCGGCAACGTGATCAAGACGCTCAAGTATGCGTTGCGGCAACGAAAAGAAGTGCACGGTTTTTCCGTTTCCACTGAGGACGGTTAGCCACCAGGACGCGAAGACCGCAAGAAGACGCAACACATTTCGGTTGCAAAGTTCTCCTCGCCTGATCTACGGTCTTGACCCACGCCGCGAACATGAAGAAGGACAAAAGCAAAACTCCGGTAGCCGAACCGCGCTCTGCGCTGGGGGTCGAACCGCGTTCCGCACCGACGTTCCTATGGCTACGCCGCCGCGAGTGGCGCACGATCTCTATCGTCGTCTCCATCAAGGCGCTGCTCTTTCTGTTTGGCGCGCAGAGTTATCAGGTCCTGCAAAATCAGCGCGCCGCCGGGCTGCGCGGCTGGCTGGAAATTTGGAACCGCTGGGACGCGGTCAACTATCAAAAGCTCGCCGAGTTTGGCTACAGCGCCACCGGCGAATTGCGGCCGCTGCTGGTCTTCTATCCTTTGTACCCCTGGACCGTGCGGCTCTTCGCGTTTGTTACTCGCGACTATTTAGTCAGCGCGTTCATCGTCTCGACGATCGCATCGCTCGTCACCGCAGTGTTGCTACAGCGACTGGTGGAGCTTGACTACTCGAAGGAGTTGGCCCAGCGCGCCGTTTGGTTTCTGTTTATTTTTCCCACCAGTTATTTTTTGCACATCGGCTACACCGAAAGCCTCTTTCTCATGCTCGCGCTCGGCTGTGTCTTCGCCGCGCGTAAGCAAAACTGGCTACTGGCCGGACTGCTTGGCGCGTTGACCTGCATGACGCGCGCGAACGGACTGGTGCTGTTGCCGGTGCTGGCGGTTGAGGCGTTCCAGCAATATCGGACCACGCGCCGCTGGCGCTGGGAGTGGCTTTACGTTGCCCTCGCCGGCCTCGGCTTCGGCGGCTATCTGCTTCTCAACAAACACGTTACGGGCAACCCTTTGGCGTTCACTTCGGTAATGACGCAATTCTTCAGCAAGTCTTTGTCGCCACCGTGGGTCGGCATTGATAACGCGATTGGTTCGCTGAGTCGCGATCCCAGCGAAGCGGAAATGATCGGCATGCAAGAAGTCTTGTTTATTTTTCTCGGTCTGGTTTGCACGATTGTGAGTTGGTTCAAAATGCGACCGGCCTACAGTGTGTGGATGACCGGAAACTGGTTGCTGTTTGTCTGCACGAGCTTCGTGCTTAGCGTGCCGCGCTACACGCTCACGATGTTTCCCATCTACATTTTGTTCTCAATGCTCGCGGCGCGCCGGGTGTGGCTGGCGGTGATAACGATTTGGTCGGTGCTATATCTTTCCTTCTTTGCGAGCCAGTTTGTTTGGGGACACTGGGCATTCTGACGAGGTCCAAAGTCCAAAGTCTGTCTGAGCGAACGGACTTGGACTTTTTTGATTTGTGACTTTGGACTTTGGACTTTGGACTTTGGACTTTGGACTTTGGACTTTGGACTTTGGACAACGATGCTACTTCTTTCCCGCGAGGTTGTACTTGAACCAGTCCGACGCGGAATACGTCGGCACGTCTCTGCCAACTTTGCCTTCAATCTTTTCCTGCGCGTTGCGAACCGCGTTGTTGATTAGCTGATGTGAGACGCAGTCGCTCTTATCAATGCCCAAGCGCTCAAAAAGCGCCCTGATGGTGTCGGCGCCGAAGTATTCCATCACCGGATCGTCCAAAGAAAAGTAGAAGCCAAGCTGCGCGCGACAAGACAACTTCGCAGCGGCATCAACTATTTGCTGATCACGCGACTGGAACGGATGGTGTTCGGCGACGAGTATTTCCAGACTGCCGCCGGCCGCTGGTGCGGTTATTTCAGATCCCGATCGAAAAGCCGCCGCCGCGCCCAGCCAAACTTTGCCTGATGAACTCCGGCACAATTCCGACGGACTGAGCGAGGAGAACTGTTCGTGGTTGATTCCCCTGACGCGCAACAACGCGCCTAGCCTCGCCAGCGTGCCCTCAAAATGTGAGAGCACGAGAGCGTTGGTTTGACTTGCCTGGCAAGCGGCCACGTCTTTCCAGAGTTGTTCCAGTTTGTGAGCTTCATCAAACCAGACGCGATCGTCTTTGAGTGTTACCGGCATGGCTTGAATGTTTCAGAAACGACGCCGCGCAGACGCATCACTGTTTGCCGCCTTCGTAGTTCGGCGCTTCCTGGTCGCGGTAGATCAGTTTCGGCTTGCTGGTCTCTTCTCCGTTTGCTGGTCCATAGACCATTTCAAACGAATAGATGTTGCCGCTTTGGTCTTTGCGATATTCGATCGCTTTGTTGCGTTCCTCTTCCGCCTCCGCGCGGGTCGCGAAGTTCGCGAACGACGATTCGCCGTTCAGCCGCACGTCCTGTTCGCCGTAGTCGATCGCGATGCCGCGCTTCTCCGCCGGATCCATCACGTTGCGACTGAAGTATGGAATAATCCTTTGCTTGATGAGCGAGTAAGTCGGCACGTCGTCGGGCTGCGTGACAACGTTTGAAATGTACCAGCGCCGCTCCTCCGGATCCTCGCTGCTGGTCTCGACGCCAACGCGATGGACCGTTGTTTCGATTTCCACGAAGTGCCACGCGGTATTCGCGCGGCGCGTTGCGTTCGCGCCGGCCGGTCGCGTTAGTTGGGCCAACGAAAGACAGAACATCAGGGCCGTCAGAAAAAGTATTTGCTTTTTACGCATCCTGCTTCTCCTCGCGGGTTACCCTAGCCTTGGCCGAAACAACTTGTCAATTCCGATGGACGCGCGTTGCCGCAGCGCCTACAATGCCCCGGTTTCGTTTTCCTTCGCATCAACAGTCAATAGAAACAGGAGCCAACGACGATGCTCGTACGTCACTCACGCGGGATTAGGTTTGCAAACACTGTCAGCGCCCTGACACTTGTTCTCTTGTGCGCGTTTGCGGGGACGGCCCAATCGCAAGGCTCGCGAAACTCGGCAGCAAAACCTGGGCAAACTTCTTCCGAACAAAAGACGGCGCGCTATTTCGAGTCGCTCAGAAAGTTTCCGCCGCAACAGTTGGCGTTTCTACTCAAGATGCCCAAAGGCGCGGACCTGCACAATCATCTTTCCGGCTCGACGTATGCGGAGTCGTACATTCAGTGGGCGACTGACAACGGCCTGTGTGTGAACAACCAAACGATGGCGCTGTCGGTGCCGCGTGAAAAATCCAGCTGCGATCCGAACGCGAATCAAAGTCCGGCCGCCGCCGCGCTCACCAACCCGATTCTCTATCGGCAGATGATCGACGCGTGGTCCATGCGCAATTGGCAGCTGTCCGGCCAGAGCGGGCACGATCACTTCTTCGATGCGTTTTTCAAATTTGGACCAGCCGGCTACAACGCGATGGGCGCGATGATCGCCGAGGCAGCGTCGCGCGCGGGTCGCGGACACGTGCTCTATCTGGAGTTGCTGCTAACTCCGGATGGCGTTCCTGATGGCGTGGTCTCAACGCAGATTGGGCAGGCCGTTGGTTGGGACGGCAACGCCGAAAGCACGCTGAATAAACTGAAAGCAAACAACATCGAGCGGGCGAAGGCTACTGCTATCAAGAACTTACGGGACGCGGAAGCGCAGAAGGACCAGTTGTTGAAGTGTGGCACTCCGCAGGCCGACGCCGGCTGCGCGGTGACGGTGCGCTACATCGCGCAGGTGTCGCGCGGCGGTTCGCTCGGCGGCGTTTTTGCGCAGATGGTGACTGGCTTCGCGCTCGCTGACGATCCGAGTTCGAAAGTCGTCGGTCTGAATCTTGTGCAAGGCGAGGACGGGCTCGCATCGATGCAAAATTTTTCAGTGCACATGCAAATGTTGAGTTCCTTGCGGCCGTTGTATCCGCGGGCGCACCTTTCGTTGCACGCGGGCGAACTCGCGCCCGGACTCGTGCCGCCTAACGGGCTCAGCTTTCACGTGCGCGAGTCCGTGATGACCGCGCGCGCCGATCGCATCGGCCACGGCGTCGACATCATGCATGAGACCGATCCTTACGAACTCCTGAAAGAGATGGCGCGGCGCAACGTGCTCGTCGAAATTTGTCTGTCGAGCAACGATCTGATTCTCGGTATCAAAGGCGCGGACCATCCGCTGGCGACCTACATGCAATACGGCGTGCCGACCGCGCTGGCGACGGACGACGAAGGCGTTGCGCGTTCGGAAATCTCGCGAGAGTTTTTGAAGGCTGCGCAGGAGCAAGGACTGGGATACGGTCAGCTCAAGACGATGGCGCGCAATAGTCTGAACTATGCGTTCATCGCGGGCGGAAGTTTGTGGAGCGATGCGCGGAAGTTCGTGCCCGTCGCCCCATGCGCTCAAGATGTCGCGACGATGAAACTGAACTCAAGCGGCTGCAAGCAATACATCGGCGGCAGTGAGAAAGCAAAACTCCAGTGGCAACTCGAAGAAGACTTCAGAACCTTTGAGCGGGCGTATTGAAGATTTTTTCAGCCGCCAATTCTTCACATCGAGTCAAACATGATCTCGTCAACGTAGCACCAACCCCAGTCTTCGCCGGGCTCGAACGACTTGATGATCGGATGATGGCTGGAGTGAAAGTGTTTCGTCGCGTGTCTGTTTGGCGAAGAGTCGCAGCAGCCAACGTGGCCGCAGGTCAGGCAAAGGCGCAGGTGCAGCCAGACGCCGCCGATGCGCAGGCAGTCTTCACAACCGCGCGCGTTCGGTGTCACCGCGCGAATCTGATCAAGATGTAAACAAGTCTCAGTCATGGTGTCCGTCCTTAGCGCTCCTGCGAACCGATGTGAGTATTTTATTTCATCTGCGTAATCTGCGTAATCTGCGAAATCTGCGGATGTCGTCGTCTCGCCCTTTACCCGGTCCCTACCGCTCCCGGTTCTGACAACTAGCCTGACATCAGCCGAACGGTTCTTCAATCGACGGACTCTGCGGCGTGAAAAACTTTGGCCCATCCGGCGTGATGTAGAGACAATCTTCCAAACGGATGCCAAACTCTCCATAGATGACGATCGTCGGCTCGTCGCTAAAACACATCCCCGGTTGAATCGGTGTCTTGTTGCCGCGCACGAAGTTGGTCCACTCATGACCGTCGAGACCGATGCCGTGCCCGGTGCGATGCGGCAGTCCGGGCACTTTGTAGTCAGGACCAAAACCCGCGTCGGTAATCACTTTGCGCGCGGCGGCGTCAACCGCTTCACACGGCGCACCCACTTTCGCGGCGGCAAAACCCGCATCCTGCGATTTGCGTTCGAGGTTCCAAATGTCGCGTTGCCTTTGCGTCGGTTTGCCGAAAACAAACGTGCGCGTGATGTCTGACTGGTAACCTTCGACGCCGCAACCGCCGTCCATTAAAACCACGTCGCCTTCCTTGAGTTTCTGCGGCGTGCTGCTGCCGTGCGGAAACGCCGTGTACTTGCCAAAGCTGCAAAAGACGCCGCCCTGCACACCCAACGCGCGAAACGCCGCGCTGCAGTTGCCGGCAAACTCGTCCTGAGTCATGCCTTCGCGCACACTCGCGATCGTCGCTCGATATGCTTCGATCGTGATGTCGTTTGCTTTTTGCATCAACGCGATCTCGGAAGCAGACTTGAACATGCGACACCCGGCGGTGATCGGAGTTGCGCTAACGAATTGCAGCGACGGCGCGGCCTTGCGAATGCCGTCGAAGAGAAAAAAGCGCACGCGTTCTTCCATCCCGATTCGACCGGTGCGTATGCCGCGATCGCGAAAGATCTCGGCGACGCGTTGATAAGGACTTTCGTCTTCTTCCCAGGTGCGAATGTCTTTGCCCATCGCGATCAACTCGCGCGCGCGTTCTTCTTCAAACTTCGGACAGACCCACGCGAGCTCGCCGCGCGCGGGAATCACGACGGCAAACATGCGTTCGCTCGTGCCCCAACGCATGCCGGTGAAATAAGACATGCTCGGGCCCGGCTCGATGTAGATGGCGTCGATCTTGTTTTCGCGCATCAGGCGGCGCGCTTTTTCGATTCGCTCGCGGCGCTCGTTCATGGAGATCGGCACGACGCCGTCCGTCATCTTGCGCAGTTTGTGAATTGCCTCCGGCAACTCTCGCTGCTGCGAAGCACCGGCGATCGCTTCATTCGCGGCGGCGTCTTCGTGAGCGCCAAACACCGGAGCGGCACCGCCGAGGATCGTGGTTCCCGCGAGCCCAGCAGACAGCCGCAAGAAGTCTCTTCTATCGGTACACATGATTGATTAGTTGGTCGGATTCAGACTGTGACTCCGCGCGCCATGCTACCTGACGCGTCGCGATAATCAAAACCCGGTAGGCAAAGGAGTAAAGGGAAACAGGGGAAAGGAGTAAAGGCACAAGCCTGGGGGTTCCCCTTCCCCCTTCCCCCTTCCCCCTTTTCCCCTTTCCCCTTTTCCCCAGTTCCTCGGTTCCCCAGTTCCCCTGTCTTAATGCCTGCGCTGTCAGGTTATGGTAGATTTGCTTCGCTCAACTCATTAGTAAGCGCAAAGGAATTCGATCATGGAAAACGACAACAAGGCTCCGGAAATTACCTTCGACGTGCGTGTCAAACCCGGACGCGCGGGCACTGACCCCGAGGCGCCGGATTGGGAAGTGTGCGAACTGGAAGATGGCGTGATCAAAAACAACGCGGACATCTATGACAACATGACGCTCGCCGAGGCCAACCAGATCGCCGGTATGTGGCGCGCGAAGAAGGAAGAAGCGGAAAACCCGACAGTCGAAGCCAGCGGGACACAATGACGAAGGTCAGTTGTCAGTCTTAGTTAACGAGGAAGAAGAATAGATTTTCCATTTGTCATTTCTCATTTTTCATTTGTCCTCGCGGCAGGTCAACAAGCGAGTCTTGATCCAAGAGATGAGGTCTCGATCTTGATCTACTTGATGTAATGACAAATGAGAGATGTCAAACGATAGATGGAAAATCTTCAGAGCCGTTCACGGTTGTCAGTTTGAACACCTAACTCGGTTTCCAAAGTAAACATCTTCAGTTCCCAGTCGTGCCCTTCAACCACCATGGCTGCGACGTAGCCTGACGGCGCCTGGAGCGATCGCATTGTCCAACGCGCAATCTCCTCCGGTTCCTTGTAATTACGCAGCAACACCGCCGGCTCGCCGGGCCCGAGCGAGACATCAAATTGATCCAGCGGCAACGAGAGTCCGTCCCCACGGGCTTTGATGTACGCCTCCTTGCGCGTCCAACATTCGAAGAAAGCTTGCTTTCTCAATTCCGGTGACACAAGTTCAAGCGTCTCCACTTCAGCCGGCGAAAAAAACCGTCCGGCAATTTTCTCGCTCTCGAGGTCTTCACGAATGAACTCCAAATCGACGCCGACTTCGCGCCCGCGTGAAAACGCATAGAGCGCGCGGCCGTGCGAATGCGCGAGGTTGAAACTGACTGCGATGCGCTCGCTATCTGCAAGCGAGGGCTTTCCCTTCTCCGCATATGCGAAGCGCAGCGCCGCAGCATCCGTGCCGAGATAACCCGCGAGCAGTTTTCTTAACAGAGCTCTTGCAACAATGAAGTGATCGCGGTCTTTCGCAAAATGGAAACGATCGGCACGTGAGACTTCGTCAGCAGCGAGCAACGGTCGGAGGCTGGCGGCTTGGTGTTCGTCGAGGTTTACCTGCCAAACGTGAACTTCGTTAAGTCCGAGTTCAGGCACGTTGATGAGAGATGCTGTTGTGAGAACAACCGGCAGATCGGGGTCGAGAGTGGGAAACGGACTAACGGAATCTGTGCGAGAAGTTTTGGTCAAGCGGTACGCATTATCTAATAGTTTCGAGGAGTTTCGCTATTTTTGTAGCCGGCAAAGCGTTCTCAAACCACAACGTTCGCGACGATCGTGCGGTGCGTTTCCGCGATGCCAACCACGACTTTGCGTTTTCCGATAAACGGTCTGCGGCCGTGCGCCGTCAGCATGTTATCGAGCAGCAGCACGTCGCCCTGTTGCCATGGAAACACGATCGCTTGCGCGTCGCAAACGCGCACGATTTCATCCAGCATCGCGGCTTCGATCGGCGAGCCGTCCGCGAAGTAAACATTGCGCGGCACGTTCGCCTCGCCAAACGCGTTCAGCAGCCACTCGCGAACCTCAATCGCCAAACGCGAAACGTGAAACAGGTGCGCCTGATTGAACCAAACCATTTCGCCGGTGCGCGGATGGCGCGCGACCACCTGACAGCGCTGTCGCGTGCGAATCTGCTTGTCGCCGATCCACTCGAATTCCATGCCGTTCCTCAAACAATAATCTTCAACCGCTGCCTTGCTTGAAGTCTGAAAAACGTCCTGCCAGGGAAGATCGAGACCGGTGCCGTAGTTGCGCACATACATTAAGCCGCGGCGCTCGAAGCACTCGCGAATCTCGGTCGGAATTTTTTGGTAAATTGTCCGGCTGTCAGCCAGCGGCGTTTCGCCTCCCTGTTCCGCGACCTGGACCGCGAAGAACGAAAGCTTCATGGGCCAGCTGCGCGAGTAGGAATTTTCGTGGTGCAACGGGATCGACTGATGCGCCGGGTATTCAGTCGACGAATAAATTCTGCCGATGACTACATGACGCCGCGTCGAGCGATGCGAGTAGTCCAACAACGGTCCGCAAACTGTTTCGATCAGTCGTTCAAATTCAGCGACGCTAGCGAGGCCGAAGTTGCGAAACAGGATCGCGCCGTTGCGCAGAAGATAGCTCTCGATAAAACTGGTGTTGGCGGCGGCCCACCTCACGAGACTCACATCAGCAACCGCCGGACGGACCACCAGCGGCAACGGGCTGCCCGGGCGAAGATAGCCAAGTGTGATCTGGTCCGGCGAGTTCAGGTGATCGGTCGCCCGGCGCGCAAATGGATGAGTGCTCATAAGTGAGTGGCGCTAAAACGTGAATCGGTCTGCAGTCTCTTCGTAATAGAGAGAAACTGCGAAAGCCGCTGAGTTGCCAGAAACTTTTGATACCTGGGAGCGCAGACTATCGAATGTAGACGGGTGCCGTCGTCAAGGACAGTGTCAGACCTTTTTCGCCAATGACTGCGGTCTTCAGTTCCTCTCCGGTGTGGCGCGTAATCTCATAGCGTCCCGAGCTAAATGGAATTACAACCTCGCGCGATCGGTTTGACGTGGTCCATGCTGCAAAACGTGCCTCGTCGCCCTTGCGAAACGCGAGCACGTAATCATCCGAACTGCCCACAGCTAAACGCTCTGCAAATCGGTAACCGTTAAAAAACGTTGTCAGTGTTTTCGCTGCAAGATAGGCAGACTTGGGATCGTAAACCGGCTCACGACCCTGATGATAAGCGTTTGCAACCATACCGAAGTGGTGCTCGGGTTCCTTTGGATCAACGCCGTCGTCGCGCCAGTCGTACCAGATCGAGAGCGAAATATCATTGGCTGCATTGGTTAACCACGCGCGCGCGAGGAGTTCGCCCTGCTTGTCCTCGGTCAGCCCACGCCACACCGCGGAGTAGCCCCACTCGCTGGAAATTATCGGGATTGCTTGGCTGGAGATGACTCGGTTGCTGCCGCTCCCGGTTGCGACCGGACCTTGGACTTTGGACTTTGGACTTTGGACATTCGCCGCGTAGCGCTGAACAAGTTCGCGCAAGCGACAATAGTCCGCCGCCGCGGTCTCCGGATCGTTACGACGGTAAGGATGAATGGAGACGGCCGACCAATATTCGAGCAGCCCCGCGCGGAAGCAACTCTCGATAAACTCGAAATCGATTTCGGAGGTTGCCGGGCCGATCAGTTTCTCCTCGGGGACAGCCTCGCGAAACGCGCGACCAACCGCCAGCGCCAGCGCGACATACTCTGACGCTTTTGGCTGCGGCGGCCAAAACAACGAATGATTCGGCTCATTGTAAACTTCCCAGAGCGCGCCACGTCCGCCGAAGTGCTTCGCCGCAGCAACGGCCCAGCGCGCGAAAGCCTGCCTCGCAGGTTCAGTTCGCGGCGGCGCGCCGTTGTCGTAAAGCGGGTTGCCGTAGTCAAGAATGAAGAGCGCGCGAAGTTTGAACGGTCCGAGCGCCGTCATCAGCCGATCGTAAGCAGAAAAGTCGTAAACTCCGAGCCGTCTTTCAGTTACGTCCCACTTCAAATCCATCCGCACCCAACGCAAGCCCGCCTCGGAAAGCATCTTCAGCTCGCCGGGTTGAGGATCGGTGAAATCGATGTTGACGCCAAAGCCTTCAGGAATTTCCGTCGCAGTGGAATTGTTTGACGGCAAAAAAGTGCAGGCAGTCTGGCCGCGAACGCAACCGGAGCACGGAAGAGCGAGGACGACGAGGACAAGGAGCAGACTGGTGAAACGAAATCTTGTCATGCGACCGTGCGACAACTATGTGCAGCACAAAGGAAACTCAATCCCGCACCTTTCCCCATTCACTATTTACCATTCACCGGTTTATTCCAACCCGACCAGCGCATCGACCGTTTGACCTTTGCTCGGTGGCGGTGTGCGGCGCGAGAGTCTCCCAAGTTGTGCACGTAAACTTGCAGGCGTGAAACTCGACGGCACATCAGTCCAGCGCGGGCACAAGCATTCCCACAAAGTGATCTGACGACGTCGCAGCAACCAGAACAACGCCACCAAAAACATCACGCTGTAACCAAGGATTGAAGAGACTGCGGCGCCCTGAATCCCTCGAGTCGGCAGCAGTGTCAGTAACGCCACGACCATCACGATCGCCGCGGCAATTCTCGCGATGGCGCTCAACCCGGGATGGCCCAGTCCGTTTAGTCCGCTGATTACGATCGCGCCCGCGCTCCAAACCACCGACGCAAACATCAGCAGACGCAGCACGTTGGTCACCGGCACAAAGCCTGGTCCATAAGCGAAGCGAAGTATGTACGGCGCGGCGACCCACAGCGGCACGAGAATCAGCAGGTGCGCGCAAAGCGTCAGACGCAAACTGCGCGCAACGACGCGCGTCGCCTCGTCTGCGTTTTTCGACGCTGCCACTTCCGGCAATAGCGCGTCGCCGACGGAGCCCGCGAGCGTGCTCGTGATATCTGCAAGTCTCAGCGCCACGACGTATAGTCCGAGCGCGCTGCTCGAAGCCATGCCCACGAGCATCATCAGATCGAGTCGCCAGTTTACAAACTCGGTGAGGATGCCGGGGTAGTCGCGAATGCCGTAACGCAGCGTCGTCTTGAGTTCCCCCACGCTCGGGTCCCACTTCGGTTTCAGCTCGAACCAAACCGCGATTAGCGAAACCACCAACGAAGCGACGAGCGAAAACACCATAGTGTATGAAGCGGTGGCGACCGTCAGTTGGCCCATCATCCAGAGCACGATGTAACTTACCAATTGCACACCGAAGAGGATCAGGCGCAACGCGCCCACCCAGGTAAAACGGCGCGCGCCTTCCAACATTCCGCGCAGCAGATCGGTGAGCAAGTGAACGGGAATCACGAGCAGGTAAATGCGCGAGAGTCGCAACACCTCAGGGCTGCGCTCGCCGATTAAATAAGGAATTACAAGCTCAGCTAGCGCTAGCGTCAGCAGTCCCATCACCAGTGTGAAGATCACCGCGTTGGCAAACAGAGACGAGATGCAGTCAGGCCGCTTGGCGATCCAAAAACGATAAGCCTGCGGCAAACCGATTTGCGCGACCATCGAAAAAATCGCCGGCCACATCAGCACCACCATCAGGTCACCGCGGCCAGCCGGCCCGAGCGCCCACGCGCTCAGCAAACTGGTCACCACGCCGGAACAGAGCATCAGCGCGTTGGTGCTAAAGACCAAACTGATATTGCGTTTTAACATTGGCTGTTCGACAAACTGAAGTTTGTCAGACTGAGGGCTCAAATCATGCACTCCAGCACACTCATGATCGCGCAGCCGATTGCGGAAAGCGACGCGGTCGCGAGTGTTCGCTTGGTCGCTTTCTGTTTTCGCTGCAAGACCTGGCGAAAGAGTTGATACGTTTTTTCGGCAACGCGGTCCCACGTGTACTGCTCCACTCGCTGTTGCCCAGCGACAGACAAACGTTCGCGCAACGCCTCGTCCGTCAACATCTGCCGCAGCGCGACGGCGAGCGCGCGCGCGTCACCTTCGGGGAAAATCAGTCCGGCGTCGCCAATCACTTCCGGAATCGCGCCGCAGGTTGACCCGATCACCGGCACGCCGCAGGCCATCGCCTCGACAATCACGCGGCCAAACTGTTCGCGAATTCGCTTGGTCGTCTCGGTCGGTATCACCATGACGTCCAGCTGGTGAAAATACCCAGGCACGCGCGCGAAATCGATCGCGCCGGTAAACTCCGCGCGGTCCATCAACCCAGCCTCGCGCAGTTGTTCTTCAAGTCGTTCGCGCTCTGGTCCATCGCCGACGACCAACAGTTTCCACGGCTCATCTTTCATGTTTGCCAGCGCGTCGGCCAAAATGTTCAGGCCTTTTCCCGGCAACATGCGGCCGATAAAACCAATAGTTGGCGGTTGCCCACGTCGTGTTTGCGTAGCCGATCGCGGGCGAAATGCGGTCGTGTCGACTCCAAACGGCACGATCGGTGCCGCTTTGCTAAACCCTTTTGCGCGTAGGACTTCGACCACTGTTTCACTGCACGCATAGGCCGCATCCACGCGCCGATAAGCGCGCTGCTCGAGCCAACTGAACGGCGGCGGATAATTGCGATGAATGTTCTGGTTCACCTGCATCACGACCGGGACGCCGGGCGCGAACCAACGACACAGCGTCAACACTTCCGCGCCCGCGACGCTGTAAGGTTCGTGGCTGAGGTCGACGAGATCCGGTTGATGCTCGCGCAGCGCTTTGATGATCGGACGCGGATCGTATGCAAACAAATTAATCTGCCGGGACAGCCAACTGCGCGCGGTTCGCACTGGAAACAGATCGTCAGGCGCCGCATCAACATCCATTTCCGCTTCGCGCCAACGCTCCGTCGTCACCAGTTCAAGCTCCACATCCGGATAGCACCGGGCGAGCGCACGCTCCCGCTGCCGCAGCGCGGGGGTCAAGCTTGAATGAGCAATACGCAATACTCGCATCTGTCCTCCCTGAATTTGACGTTCCTGTTTTTGTTTCGCGTTAGACTGAAACGCTTTGATCTGAAATCACGCAGTGTTGCGCGCCTCTGACTCGCTCCGCCATCAACTCATCAAACAACCGCAGATACAGCTTCGCGATTTTCTCCCACGCATAATTGCCGGCGGTGACCAACCCGCGTTCGCGCACGTGCGCATGCAGCGCCGGGTCGCCAAGCACGCGATCCAACTTCGCGGCGATGTCCTTCGCGTCGCGCTGAATATGAAAACCGTTCTCCCCATCAACGAGATAATCCTCGATGCCGCCAACCGGCGATGCCAGCACGGGCAGCCCCGACGCCATCGCTTCGAGACAAACCAGTGCGAACGTTTCGTAAAGCGTCGGCAGCACGAAAGCATCGGCGGCCGGATAAATACTCGGCAGATCGTTGCGTGCGCCGGCGAAGATCACACGATCGCGGACGCCTAACTGTTCTGCCAGTCGTTTGAAAGGAGTTGCCGTGTCGCCGCCGACCACGAGCAGGATCGCGCGCGTGTCCATTTCCGCCAGTGCGCGGATGACAAACTCCAAGCCCTTCAAGCGATATTGACTGCCGACAAAAAGCAACAGCGGCACGTCGTTCGGAACGCCAAAGCTGCGACGCACGCTCGCCCGCGCACTCGCATTCGACGGATCGAAACGAGAGAGATTGATGCCGTTTGGAATCGTAACGATCTGCTCGTCGGGGACGTGATAGTGTTCCTTCAACTGCGTGCGGACGCGCTCGGAAATCGCCACGATGCGCCGGTATCGTCCGCCGCCGAGCATCCACCAGTCGCGCCAGGTCACCCAAAGATTGCTTGGGTTCAGCAGCCAGCTGTAGTAACCCGCGCGCCGCTTCTCGGCCAAAGACGCACGATTGACGGCATGGACCACGCAGACGTCGCCGATGAGCGAGTCGCCGTGGCTCAAAATTATCTTGGCGCCGCGCGTGCGGTACGCGCGCCAAGTTGCGATCAAGGTAAACAACGGCACGGCGATGAGCGCGGCGAGATGTCGCCAGCGCGCGCGCATGCCCCACGCCGTCAGCCACGGCGCTGCGTAAGTCACGCCCTGACGCGGTTCGGATTCAGTAGCAAGACTTGTGATGACGCGGGCGTCGATGCCCATCGCCAGCCAAGCGCGATAGAGTTCGTAAGCGACACACTCGCTGCCGCCGCCGAGCCCCATCTCCAACGAGACTTGTAAAATAAATGCTTCTTCCATTTCGCTAATGATGACGAACAACCTTTTGGGAGCTTTGAACGAATCTTCGACGCGTCGCGTCGACATGACTTTAGCCCGGCGTTTCAACGCCGGAAGAAGACACTGCAGTTAGACTCTCTCGTCGCGTGGCGACGGTTGGGAGCATGTTTTCGCGCGTCGCGACGCGACTCTGGGAATTCGAGGTTCTAGTCTTACGCCTCTTGGCCTTATCGACTTGCTCATAAAAACGTTCGAGTTCATTCAAGAAACGATCAAGCGAAAAGTTTGCTGCGACGTGCTCCCTTCCCGCTTTTGCTAGGCGCGCGCGCAGTTCGGGATTCCGGCTCAGGTGCGTGATCGCTTGCGCGAGCATTCGTCTATTCTGCGACGGCACCAGCCAACCGTCAGTTCCGTGTTCGACTATTTCCGGAATGCCATCCACCGCCGCTGCCAGGACCGGTGTGCCGCAGGCCATCGCTTCAAGAATGACCAAGCCAAAGGGTTCCGCGGTCGAGTTGACGACGAGCAGATCGAGCGTTTGCATAACGCGGCTGATGTCGCTGCGCGCTCCGAGCATGCGCACGCGATCGCCGAGGCCGCGCGTTCTCGTTGCTTCTTCAAGACGCTTCGCGTATTCACCGTCGCGATTGAAAAGCGCTGCTCCGACTATTAACAGCTTGGCTTGTGAAGCCGCGGCTTGACTGAATGCGTCAATCAACTCGAGCTGCCCTTTTCGCGGCGTCAGTTGCCCGATGATGCCGAGCACGAAATCGTCCGCGGCCAATCCGAGTTCAGCGCGTAGCGCGTCAGACGTCGTTTCTTGAGACTGAAACTTGTCGAGATCGATCGCGTTCAGAATTACGGTGACGCGATTCATGAGCGGTGCGGCCAAGCGGCCGCAGAAGTTCCTGGCCACCGCTTCGGAAACGGCAATCATTCGTGTCCGTCGCGAAACCGAAGCGAAGATTCGGATAGCGCTGCTGAGCGGATGCCGCGGCAGCAGATCATGCAAATGCCAAACGACGGGCGTCTTCAAACCAAATGTGGCGGCGGTCGCGACCAGTCCGGCGCGAATGCTGTTCGCGTGAATCAGATCAGGCTTGATACTTGTAACTTTTCGCCGGAGTTCGCTAATGACCCGCACAAACGAGCGCGTGTAACGCAGCAGATGATCCGGGCGCCAGGTAAACCGCGCGTCGAGACCGGCGATCGTTTCCACGGGCGCGCCAATTTCCCGCACCATCTTCGCGAGCGCGCCCGTCTCGGGACACACCACGACAGGCGCGAACGCCCGCCCGTTCAACCGCGCGAGGATCATCGTCAACACGCGTTCAGCCCCGCTGGCTTGTCCCGTGTGGTTGTAAAAAAGAATCTTCATCCTTAACTAATAAGATCAAAGTTAGAGGCCAGTCAGAATTCGGTACACTCCAGTTCCGTTCTGTCGTCCGACCGCCGACATTTGACCTGCAACTTCTGATTTCGGTTCTCTCATCCAGGGTCTCTGATCTCCAATCTTCGCCTTCTGACCTTTGATCTCTGACCTCTGATCTCCGTTCTCTGACCCCTGATTCGAGCGGTGCCATTTCGCTTTCGTCAGCGCATACACGCCTGACGACTTGACGACAAACCGTGCGAGGTTATCGCGACGGCCAAGCGGCACGCGCCAACGCGAGTGTGTGCTGTTGGTCCCCTTCCAAACGGACCACGACGCGCGATAGCCACACGCCGCGCTCAGTCGTTCGAGCTCAGCATTGCATTCGCCGTAGGGCCAGGCCAGCAGGTCAACGTTCGTCTCAGTAATTTCTGAAAGCAGGCGGCGCGACTCAGTCAACTCAGACCGCGCGTCGTGCCGCGTCAGCCGGTTGAAGTGACGATGCCACAGCCCGTGCGAACCGACGGTGACGAGCGGATGCTGCGATATCTCGCGCAGTTCGACTTCCGAAAGATAGCCGTCGCGGCCCAGAAATCTCGCGGCGACGAACAGCGTCATTGGCAACTCAAACTTTTCGAGCAGCGGCAGCGCTACGGTTAGATTGTCGCGAAAGCCATCGTCGAACGTGATGGCCACCAGGCGACTGCTCGCCGGCGCGCGCAGCGTTTCCTCGAGCGGCACGACGCGCCGCCAGCGCTTCAGCCAACGCAACTGTTGTTCGAAGCGGCGCGGCGAAATGTCGGCGTCTGCCGGCAACGGCTCAGGCGGTGAACTAATCGAGTGGTAAACCAAAACTGAGTGCATAAGTTTTCTGAAACTAACTAACCGCCAAGTGCGCCAAGCAGGAATCGACTCAGCGGATGACTGATCAGAATTCTTCGAATTTGTTTCTGCCTTGGCGCTCTTGGCGTCTTGGCGGTTATCAGTCCCGTCTTGGCGGATTGCCTTGCTGAATTAATTCTTCACAGACTCTAAACGTCGAATCGCCAGTCGTTTTCAACGATTCGCGCAGTTTTGCGGAAACTGGCCCCAACGATTCGCTGAATTCCAGAAAACGCGTGATTGCCCCGGAAATACGAGCTCATTAAGGCTTTATGAGTTCTGAGGTAAGGACTTATTTCATGCAAAGCCACTTGCTAGTCAACTGATCACTATGCCTAGACTCGCTTACCCGGAAACTTCTGCAGCGCCTGCTCGCTTGACCTCGCGTCGTCCGACGCGTGTCGACGGCCCATGGCTAACTTTGCACAAGACGCTCAGCCAGGCGCAGCAACAATCGCCCAGCGTCCCCCAATTGTGTGTGCCGCACTTGATCGAAGCCCGCGCGGCTGCGACGCCTTTCGCCTCCGCGCTGTTTGCCGGCGCCGAGGCGCTGAACTACCGTCAGCTCAACGATCGCGCGAACCAAATCGCGCATCGTCTGCTGACGCTCGGAGTTGATCCGGATGCCCTCGCGGATTCGGAGGACATCGTAGCGCTCTGTCTCGACCGATCCACCACCGGCGTCGTCTGCGCCTTGGGAGTGCTGCGCGCCGGCGCCGCTTACCTGCCGCTGGATCCGTCGTATCCGGTCGAACGGCTCGCCTTCATGCTTAACGATGCGCGGCCGCAAGTGCTGATCACAACGACTGCTATCGCAGCGCAACTGCCCCATGGCCCATGGACCGTAGTCTCGATCGACGATGACGACGATCTGGCGGAAATCGATCGTCAGTCAACGGAGTCTCCTGAAGTCCGAATCACCGACGACCGACTCGCCTACGTCATCTACACCTCGGGTTCGACCGGACGACCCAAGGGCGTCGAAATCACACACGGCAGCTTGATGAATCTCGTGTCGTGGCACAACGGCGCGTTTCAACTGACGACGGACGATCGCGCCAGTCTGCTGGCCGGCGTTGGCTTCGACGCGGCTGTTTGGGAAACCTGGCCCACGCTCGCCGCCGGCGCGAGCCTGCATTTGCCGGACGACGCCACGCGCCTTTCGCCCGAACGCCTGCGCGATTGGATCGTGGCCGAACGCATTACGATTAGCTTCCTGCCCACCGCGCTGGCCGAGCGCCTGATGACGCTCGAATGGCCGTCGCACACGGCGCTCAGTACTTTGTTGACCGGCGCCGAGACGCTGCGCCAGTTTCCCTCCGACGATTTGCCGTTTCGCGTTATCAACAACTATGGACCAACCGAATGCACCGTGGTTGCAACTTCCGGTGCGGTTCCGCGCGAGACTTACAGCGACAGACTGCCAACCATCGGCCGGCCAATCGCCAACACGCAGATCTACATTCTCGACGAAGACTTGCAGCCGGTTCCGGTACACGTTGCCGGCGAAATCTATGTCGGCGGCGCGGGCGTCGCGCGCGGCTATCTGAATCAGCCTGAGTTGACGGCGGAGAAGTTTATTGAAAATCCATTCGCCGAGGACGACCAATCGAGCGCGCGTCTCTATCGCACCGGCGACCTGGCTCGGTACCTGCGCAACGGCGAGATTGCTTACCTCGGCCGCATCGACGAACAGATCAAGATCCTCGGACACCGCATCGAGCCCAACGAAATCGTCAGCGTCCTCGATCGCCATCCGGACGTGCAGACCAGTCGCGTCGTCGCGCGCGATGAAACGTGCCGCGAAAAACACCTCGTGGCTTATGTGGTTTTGAAACCGGATGCGCACCCGGCGGCGTCTGAACTGCGCATCTTCCTTGAAAAAGAGTTGCCTCAGTTCATGGTGCCGGCGGTCTTTGTGCGTTTGGAAACGCTGCCGTTGACGCAAAACGGCAAAGTGGATCGTGCAGCTCTACCCGCGCCGACTCCGGAAAATATTCTGCGGGATGAAGTGTTCACGGCTGCGCGCACACCCGTCGAGCAACGACTCGCCACGATGCTGTCAACGCTGTTGGGTTTGGACCAGGTGAGCGTGCACGACAACTTCTTCATGCTTGGCGGTCACTCTTTGCTCGGCACGCAGCTCATCTCGCAAATCCGCGGCACCTTCGGAGTTGAACTGGCGCTGCGCAAATTGTTTGAGGCCCCGACCATCGAACAGCTCGCGATCGAAATAGAAGAACTGGTGATGGCGCGCGTGGAAGCGATGAGCGAGGACGAAGTTCAAGTGCTACTGGCGCAGTAACTTAACGACACATGACCAATACAACAACACTCGCACGGCCAAAGGCGAAACCCAGCCCGACGCTCAGTCTCTATCAGCTTCTGGATCCGGACGTGCTTGCGAATCCATATCCGCTCTACGCGCGTCTGCGCACCGAGTCGCCGGTCCATTGGGATCCATATCTGCACGCGTGGGTCGTCACGCGCTACGCCGACGTCATCACCGTCCTGCATCACTTCTCCGCGAACCGCACGCCCACGCCGGAACAGTTTGCGGCGATCGGTCTTGCCGAACTCGGGCCGCTCGCGCAGGTGATGGTCAAGCAAATGCTTTTCATGGACGCGCCCGATCACACGCGGCTGCGCAGCCTCGCGGCCACCGCGTTCACACCCGCGCGAGTTGAAAATCTGCGTTCTCACATTCGCGAAATTCTCGACGACCTGCTCGAGCCTTTGCTGCGCAGCGGACGCATGGACGTGATTGCCGATCTCGCGGCGCCGCTGCCCGCGATTGTGACCGCAGAAATGTTGGGCGTGCCAACTGAGGATGCAAACCAACTGAAAGACTGGTCCGCGGACTTCGCCGAAGTGCTCGGCAACTTTCAACACAACCCGGATCGCGCGTCGCGCACTTTGAAGTGCGTCGAAGAAATGACCAACTACTTCCGCGACGCGATCAGTCAAATGAGAACAAACCCGCGCGAGGGTCTCATCAACGCGCTGTTGACGGCGGAAATCGACGGCGATCGTTTGACCGAAGAAGAGATCATTGCTAACTGCATCGTGACGATGGTCGGTGGACAGGAAACGACGACGAACTTGATCGGCAACGGTGTCTTGACCCTGCTGCGTCACCCCGTGGAGATGCAGCGACTGAGAAACGATCTGAGTCTCGTCTCATCGGCCGTCGAAGAGTTGCTGCGTTTCGAAAGCCCGAGTCAACACACCGCGCGAATTTGTCGTGAAGACACGGAGCTCGGCGGCAAATTAATTCGCAAAGGTCAGGCGGTGATCGCCGTGATGGCCGCCGGCAACCGCGACCCGGAACGCTTTCCCGATCCTGATCGGCTCGATCTTGGCCGCACAGACAATCGGCATCTCGCATTTGGTTGGGCCAGCCACTTCTGTTTCGGCGCGCCGCTCGCGCGCATCGAAGGGCAACTCGTGTTTGAGGCGTTGATGCGGCGCACGACGAATTTGGCGTTGCAGCCGGGACCGCTCGTCTGGCGCGACAACCTGGGCCTGCGCGGCTTGACGTCGTTGCCGGTGACGTTCGCTGAAGTGCAAACACCGGCAGAGACTCCGATGATGGTCGCTCCCAGTGCGAGCCCGAATGGCTGTCCGTTCCACCGATCTGCTTGAACGCCAGTTCAAAACGCAGGTGACTTTGCAAGAATACGCTTCATTAAACACGACCGGCGCAGCTTCGCCGCACATCTCAGCAGCGAAGCGCGCGCTGCTGGCAAAATATCTGCGCGGCGAACTCACGGAGCAGTCCGCATCGCCACGGTCCATCGCGCCGCGTACGCTCGGCGCGATCCCGCAACTCTCTTTCGCGCAGGAACGACTCTGGTTTCTCGACCAGCTCAATCCTGAGTCCGCACTTTACAACGTTCCGCTGGCCGTTCGACTCTCAGGCCCACTCGATCCGAAAGCGATCGAGCAGAGCGTCAACGAAATCGTTCGCCGGCACGAGTCGCTGCGGACCACTTTCCCGAATGTCGAAGGACAACCCGTACCGGTCATCGCTCCGCATCTCGAAGTTAAGCTGCAAGTTCACGATCTCGCTTCGCTTCCCGAAACGGAACGCGAGGCACGCGCGCAGTCGCTGCTGTACGAAGAAGGCGGCATGCCGTTCGACTTGGCTCACGGTCCGCTCATCCGCACGACGCTCGTCAAGTTGAGCGACGAGCAACACGTCTTTCTCGTCGTGATGCATCACATCACGAGCGACGGCTGGTCGCTGGTCCTGTTCTTCAAAGAGCTGACGGCTATATATGAAGCTATCGCTCGTGGTGAACAATCTCCGCTTCCGGACCTCGAGGTGCAGTACGCCGACTACGCGGCCTGGCAACGCGAATGGCTTCAGGGCGACGTGCTCGAGCGGCAACTCTCTTATTGGACCAGGCAACTTGGCGGCGAACTCCCGGTGCTGCAACTCCCGGCGGATCGCCCGCGCCCGGCGATGCAAACTTTCAGCGGCGCGCGCGAGTGGTTGGTCCTGTCAGAGTCGCTGACGACGTCGCTGCTCGCGCTCAGTCAACGCGAAGGCGTCACGCTTTTCATCACGCTGCTTGCCGGGTTCAAGGCGCTGCTGCATCGCTACACCAGCGACGACGACATCATCGTCGGCTCGCCGATCGCGAGTCGCCCGCAGACCGAAACCGAGTCGATCATTGGCTTTTTCCTAAACAATTTAGCACTTCGCTCGGATCTTTCGGGCAATCCGAATTTTCGCGAGACGCTCGCGCGCGTCCGCAAAACCGCACTCGAAGCGTACGCGCATCAGGACGTGCCGTTTGAAAAATTGATCGAAGCGTTGAAGCCCGAACGCGATTTGAGCCGCACGCCAATCTTTCAGGTCTACTTCAATCTCTTCAACTTTGCCGACGAGATAAAGTTGCCGGGGGACCAAACCGTTTCTTTTGTCGAGGCCTGGGAGCAGTCGGAGGAAGCGCTGTCGAAGTTTGACCTGACGCTCTATGCGGGACTGCAGGACGGCGAACTCAAACTCGCGTTTGTCTACAACACCGACCTGTTCGATGCGGCGACGATCAAGCAGATGCTGGTCCACTTCGAAACTCTGCTCACAAAGATCGTGGCCGACCCAGAGTGTGGCATCGCGGATTTTTCGTTGCGTGGTGAACTTGAAAACGGTGAGGAGTCACTGCTGTCACTCAGCGCTCGTCCGGACAATCCGTTTATCGAGTTTCGTCGTGAAGAGATCGAGCAATCGATCACGCAGCGCTTCGCGATGCAGGTAGAAAAATATTCGGACCGTCTTGCTGTCAGCAGCAAGAACTACAAGTGGACCTACAAGGAACTCGACGCGGCCGTTCACAGTATCTCTCAAACACTGGCCGGTCTCCGCGGCCACGACGAAGAGAGAGTGGCGCTGTTGTTTGAGCACGACGCGCCGATGATTGCGGCGATGCTGGGCGCGCTCGAGGCGGGCAAGACTTACGTGCCACTCGACCCCGCGTCTCCCGCTGAACGCCTGGCGCACATCATCGAGCACTCGCAGGCCGTGCTGGTGCTAACGAATAACAGAAATCTTGCATTGGCTCGCGACTTAGCCAGTCGAGCGAACCCGCAAACATCAGTGGTTAACATCGACGATCCGAATCCAGTTGCCGAAACCGTCGAGTTACCCGCAATAGCACCTGACCGGCTCGCGTACATTCTTTACACCTCCGGCTCCACCGGCGAGCCGAAAGGCGTCATGCAAAACCACCGCAACGTGCTGCATTACACGCGCGTCTACACCAACAACCTGCACCTCAACGCGGACGATCGGCTCACGCTGCTGTCGTCGTATTGCTTCGATGCCGCGGTGATGGACATCTATGGCGCGTTGCTGAACGGCGCCACGCTTTATCCGATCGACCTCAAGCAGGACGGCCTCGGCGGCCTGGCCCAACAAATAGTCGACGAGAAGATTACCGTCTATCATTCGACGCCCACGGTCTATCGTTACTTTCTGACGACTTTGTCAGAACCACCGGCGTTAGCAGGTGGCGCACGTTTCTTGTCAGGACAACCTCAGTTTCCAAACGTCCGGCTGGTCGTCCTGGGCGGCGAAAAGGTAAACAAGTCAGACGTCGAGTTGTATCAGCAACACTTCGCGGACCACTGTCTCTTCGTCAACGGTCTCGGGCCGACGGAAGCGACCGTGACGCTGCAGCACTTCATCGACAAGCAAACGAAGATCGCGAGCGAGAGCGTGCCGGTCGGTCGCGCCGTGGCAGAGACTGAAGTCCTGCTGCTTAACAAAGCAGGCAAGCCTACTGAAATCTGCGGCGAGATCGCGATCAAGTCGCCACACGTCGCACTCGGCTACTGGCGCAACGCGGAGGCCACCAGCAAGGCTTTTTCAAGCAACGGTCGCGGGCCAGACGTTCGCATCTATCGCACTGGCGACATGGGCCGACGCTTGCCGGACGGCAGCATCCGCTTCGAAGGCAGAAAAGATTTTCAGATCAAGATCAGAGGTTTCCGCGTCGAGCTTGGCGAGATCGAAGCCGCGCTGGCCCAGCATCCGCAGGTAAGCGAAGCCGTCGTGATCGCGAAGGAGCATGAAGACAGCGACGCGCGACTCGTCGCTTACGTGGTGCCGCATGAGAAGGCATGTCCGACAAACTCCAGTTTGTCGCCTCAAGTTGAGCCTGCGTCTTCGAACGACGACAAAGTTCAGTTTGTCGGACAAGTGCGCGAGTTTCTGAAACACAAACTACCGGAGTACATGGTGCCCAGCGCGTTCGTAGTGCTCGATTCTCTGCCACTGACCGCGAGCGGCAAACTAAACCGTCGCGCGCTGCCGGAGCCTGAGCAATCAGTCAAACGAAACAAAGAAGATGCCTTCGCAGTACCGTCAACACCGCTCGAGAAATCATTGACGGCAATCTGGGCCAACGTGTTGCAAGCAAAAACGATCGGCGTCAACGACAACTTCTTCGAGTTGGGTGGACACTCGTTGTTGGCCGTGCGTCTCTTCGCACAAATCGAAACGCGACTCGGCAAACGCTTGCCGCTCGCAACGCTTTTCCAAGCGCCTACCGTCGCACAGCTCGCCGCGGTTATCGAGAAAGACAAGCAAGCGGAACAGACACTGACGTGGTCGTCGCTGGTTGCGATCAATCCGATCGAAGCTCGCGAATGCGGTGGGAGCGAAACCAAACCGACGTTCTTCTGCGTGCACGCGCTCGGCGGCAACGTGCTTGAGTATTACGATCTCGCCCGCCACCTCGGCGACGATCAACCGTTCTACGGACTGCAGTCAGCGGGTCTCGACGGCAGTCGCCCGCCGCACACGCGCGTCGAAGACATGGCCGCACACTACATCAAGGAGTTGCGCGAACTGCAGCCGCACGGGCCTTACTTCATCGGCGGGCGCTCGCTCGGCGGGATGGTGGCGTTTGAGATGGCCCAACAACTCAAGGCGCAGGGCGAGTCGATTGGTTTGCTGGCGTTGCTCGATACTTACCCGTCGGGTTACGCAAAACTCTTTCGCAACGAAGCGACGCTGCGCGCCGCGCTCGCTCGCGGAATCAGACGCACGCGCGCACACGTCGCAAACCTGCGCAAGCTTTCGGTCAGTGAAGGTCTCGCGTACGTGATCAAGAAAGCGCGCTTCGCGCCGCGCAAGATGAAGAGTCAGGTGTGGCGGCGCGTCTATCAGTCGTACGAAAATCTCGACCGGCCACTTCCGCGCGTGCTCCGCGACATCAAAGAATTCAACTCGCTCGCCGTGCGCGATTACACGCCGAAGGTTTACGACGGCAAGGTCACACTCTTCTGGGCCAGCGCGGACCTGCGCACTTCAATCGATCTGGTTGAAGGTTGGCGCGCGCTGGCCGGCGGCGGCATCGAAGTCCACGAAATCCCCGGCAGCCACCTCGACATCGTCAAAGAACCCCACGTCGGCGAACTCGCAAGTAAGCTAAGCGCCTGCCTCGACCGCGCAAGGTCAGCAAACAGCAAACAGTAAACAGCTAATCCGCGATCGGAACCTGGACCGCCGATTGGAAATCACGACCTCTTCACGCTGAAGGCATGAACAGTAGTCAGGGCTAAGCGCGTTTCGCGCGCCACCCGGATCACGCACCTAAGAACGTCCTCGCCCTGAAGGGCGACCGGAACCTGTCGCGGACTCATGCAAACCTTCCGCAACGGCTTGCTTAATTCGGCAGTGCTGATATTATTCAACCCCCCTCAATCCCGGTCCTTTCGACCACCCAAGATGTAAGGCTCAGCTAGCATCCAAGGAGACCGCCATGGCTACTCAACAGCGTGCGACTGTCAACGTCACAAACAATACCGGCGGCAACGCCCAGATTCTCCTCTTCCACACCAACTACACCAACGGCACGCAGAGGGGCAGTTGGGCGGCGAAGCCCGGCCAGACGGTCGGGCCGCTGACGGCCTATTTCGAGACTGGCTGGTTCGCTGGGGACAGCCCCGACTGGTGGTCGGTACTGGTCCACGTCAAGGACGGCCCGACGCCCGGCTTCTACATCAGCAGCGGCACTTCAACTGATCCGTTTTGGAAAGAATGTCAGTTCCAGCGCTCGGACGCGGAGCAGACGATGACTTTCGCGGTCAGTGCCGACAAGTTTGATGTCGCTCTCCATTCCGGCCCCTGCTCGAACGGGATGACGAAGCTGACCCCTGCCGCGCCGGTCACGCACGTATTCGTGGTGATGCTGGAGAACCGTTCGTTCGACAGCATGTTTGCGATGTCGGGGATCAAGGGGATCACGGCCGCCACCACCAAGGACTTTAATTCGTATAAGGACAAAACGTACCCCGTGCAGTCGAGCGCGCCGCTCAGGCTGCCGACCGATCCGGGTCACGAGTTCCCAGACGCCGTCGAGCAGCTCTGCGGGGAGAAGGTGAAATATTCGCCCGGCCGCCCCTTCCCGCCGATCGACAACTCCGGTTTCGTGGCTAATTACGCCACGACAACGGACGAGTTGACGGGACTGCCCCCCAAGGAGGCCTTCGGCGACGTGATGGCCTGCTTCGCCACCGCGACCCAGTTGCCGGTGCTCTACCAACTCGCCACCGAGTTCGCGCTCTGCGATCAATGGCACTCCTCGCTGCCGGGGCTGACGTGGCCCAACCGATTCTTCGTCCACGGCGCTTCGTCGTCCGGAATGGACGCTAACCCGTCGAATACACAGATCGGAGAGTGGCAGGTTGACGGGTTCAGATACCCCAACGGCTCGATCTACGACGCGCTGTCCAAGGCGGGCATCCCGTACCGCTTTTACAACGACACCAACGGCAGCCAGGTGGTGGGACAGAGCCTATACAGTGACGACCCGTCGAAGGGCTCGGTGGTTGGCGCCGTGCCGCAAGTCACTTCGCTGCATGGCGTGCAACTGGTTGACATTTACTCCCTGGAGAAGTTCGCCTCCGATCTGCAAGGCCCTTATCCCTACCCGTACACGTTCATCGAGCCGCATTACGGCAATGTCAGGAACAACACCTACGAGGGCGGGTCGTCCCAACATCCGATGGACAACGTGTACGGCGGTGAGCATCTTTTGGCCGCCGTGTACGCGGCGATCCGCAACTCGCCCTACTGGGACACGAGCCTCCTCATCGTCACCTACGACGAGCACGGCGGCTTGTACGACTGCGTCGCCCCCGTGGCCGCAACGCCGCCCGGCGACAACCCTCCTTCCGGTTACAACGTGAACGGATTCAAGTTCGACCTGTACGGCGTCCGCGTCCCCGGAATCGTCGTCTCGCCGCTGATCCCGGTCGGCACGGTTGATCACACCCTCTACGATCATACGTCGGTTTTGAAGACGGTAGAGGATCTGTTCGGCGTGAAACCGCTGACGAAGAGGGATGCGGCGGCCAGCAGCGTCGTGAAACTGCTATCGCTCACAACACCCAGAACGGACTGCCCGACCTCGCTCAACAGCCCCACCCCGATGTTGATTGCGACCAAACCCTGCATGACAGCGGAAGAACGTGCGCTGCTCGACGCTCAGCCACTGCCGGAGTCCGGCAACCTGGTGGGCGCGCTATACAACCTGCGGAAGGCTGAGATCGAACTGTCCGGGCGGACGCCGGCGGAGATTGCCACCATCAAAACGAGGTTCGAGACGATCCAGACGCGAGGCCAGGCGGAGACTTACGCCGCGTCGGTGTTGGAGAAGGTCAGAGTCGCCAAAGAACAACGCAAGCTCGCGTTACAAGGCCAGCCCTTGACGCCCTCGTAGCCTCACCCGACGAGCCCGCTCGTAGCATCGACGAGGAGTTAGCCGACTTCGCGTCTTACAAACTCCCAGCAGCCGATGATTGCTGCAACGGTCGCGCCGACGACTGCAACTACAGTGATTCGATCCACGCCGGCGGCGCCGTCCAGTACTGCACGGATCGGCAGCGACCAGGGGAACCACGATCCGATTGCTTTTGACTGGACCGCAAAGACTCCGGCAATCATGGCGCACATGCCGAAACCCATCGGCACGGTGAAGCTGTACCAGCGGAGACTCACCCAATGCTGAATCGTCACGGCCAGCAACGCGGCCGCCGACACGCGTAGCATCGGCACGACAAACGGATGTAGAGGCATGCTGCCGAACTTCAAGTTCGGGTGGATAAGTTTGAGTAGCAAGCCGCTGCCAAGCGTGCCGCCGATCAGAACCGCGTGCGCCGCCCACAAGAGAGCGATAGTCACGACGAGTTTGCTCGTGTAGATGGTCCAACGCGGCGCCGGCAACGCCAGGAGGCTCTTCCAGTTCTTGCCGGTGTTTTCCAAACCCGCGAGCAGCGAGGTTTCCAGAGTCACGAACATCGGCATCATCAGCAGTGTCCAGACTTCCACTGTTTGCAGCACCATTGGCGGCCACGCATCTTTCGCATTCTGGATAAAATCCGGCGCGCGCTTGTACGTGATTGCGAACTGCAGCAGAACCATCACGAGCGGCGACACCAGCACCATCCACAGCGCGAGCGTGCGCTTGAGCTTGAGGCATTCTGTCGACAGAACTCGAAAAAACATAAGCATTTATCAAAAACTTGGCTCGAACCAAACGTTGAACCGCGCCGGCGGCCTGCCTCTGAACGGATCTCGGATCGTGCCCGACGACGCTTGTTAGTTGACCTCCGCGCTGGTCATCTTGAGAAACATCTCTTCCAGCGAAATCGATTGCACGGTCAAGTGATCCACTTCGAAGCCGCCTTCGATCAGCGCGCGGTTTATCGCTGCCGCAGCCTGAACATCAGACGTGACTACGTAGCCATTTTCCGCCCGCGCCTGCCACCCGTGCGCGCTGAGCAGAGCCAACGCCGAGTCAATGTCGCTGACACGAATCTGCAGGCGCGCTTGCCGCAGTCGTTCCAACTCTTCGATCGAACCCTGAAAAACCAACTCACCCTGCGAAAGCATGCCGACGTGCGTCGCCACCTGTTCGACTTCAGTTAGCAAGTGACTCGACAGAAAAACCGTGACGCCGTGTTCGCCGGGCAGTCGTCTGATCAACGAACGCATTTCCTGAATTCCCGCCGGGTCCAATCCGTTCGTCGGCTCGTCAAGAATCAGCAGCTCGCGCTTGCCGAGCATTGCCTGGGCCAAGCCAAGACGTTGCTTCATGCCGAGCGAAAATGTTTTGACGAGGTTGCGGCCCACGTTTTCCAGCCCGACGATTCCGAGCACGCGGTCGACGTCGGAACGCGGGGCGATGAGAATGCGGCGCGGTATCTCGAGGTTCTCGCGCGCGGAAAGGTGTTCATAGAGCGAAGGGGTCTCGACCAATGAACCGGTGCGCGCCAAAATTTCGCGACGATGGCGTCGCAGATCCAAACCAAACAACGCGATGTTGCCGGCGCTGGGTCGGAGCAGTCCGAGCAGCAAACGGATGGTAGTACTCTTGCCCGCGCCGTTTGGTCCGAGAAACGCGTAGATGCTTCCCTGCTCCACTTGCAAGCTAAGATCTCGAACAGCGGTTTTGCGTTGAAACAGCCTGGTGATGGCGTCGGTGGAAATTACGACATTGGGCATCAGTAGTTAGACGTTCGCGGGAGAGAATTCTTAACAGTATGCGCTAGTCGACGTCCTTCAACTGGAAAGTTGTCACGTAAATTTTGATTGTGTCTGAAAAGTTAGATAGACTGTTCCCGCCGCTGAACCAGCCCCGCGCAAGTTGTGAGGAGTTTCTTATGCCGGAGAGTTCGATTCAAATGCCGCCCGGTTTCAACGAGCTTTCGAAGGCTGAGAAGGTCCGCTATCTGCAAACGCTTTGGGATCAGATCTCGGCGCAGCCCAACGATATTCCAGTACCAGAAAGTCACCTGCAGCTTGCCGAAGAACGCCTACGACGATATCGCCAGAACCCATCGTCCGCCCGTCCCGCTTTTGACGTGATCGACCGCTTGACTCAAGAGTCAAAGTGAAGTCATACGCGATAGAAGCAGAAGTTGCTGTCGAGGCCGATGTCGAAGCGGCATTCGATTGGTACGAAGCCGAAGAGGCTGACTTGGGTTTTGAGTTTCCTGCAGGAGCTTCGCGCTACCTACCGACGAATCCTCGTCGAACCTTTTGGATATCAGGAATTGCGTCTGGCATACGTCGGGCGCTCACGCGGCGATTTCCCTATGCGGTGTACTTTTCAATCGAAGGCGAGACCATTGTTGTGGTTGCGGTTCTTCACACGGCACGCGATCCGGCGGAATGGCAACGGCGAATTTAGCTCACTGGCAAAGGTTTACAGTTCAATTGACGTGCGATCTGAAAGGTGCTCCGAACTCTGTCGCAGCGAAGCGGCGCTGATCCAGCCAACGAGGAGCCAGCCGACGGGCGCGACCGAGTAAAGCGTAAACGTGTTGCCGAACATGCTGTTGAGAATGAGGACCGGCATCAGCGCCGCGGCGATGCGCCAGATGCGCGCTTCGCGCCACGCGGCGTCCTGCGATTCGTCTTGCGATTCACGGTAGCGCGAATCAATGTCGGGCGATCCTTCCTCGCGCCAGTCAATTTCACTCGATCCAATTTCGCGCGAGCGTTGTTCCGCCACACGCCAGCCGCGCCAACTCATGCGCGTCGCGCGCAGCAGTATCCACATGAAGAGCAGCGCTGTCGGCAGGCCGCACGTGATTACGGTTGAGATGAAGTAGCTGTCGATTGGCGGCAGATCCAGTTCTGCGTTGAATCGCCACGCGCCGACTGAAGTTCCGCCGAGTCCGATGCCAAGCGGGTGATACGGAATGTAGTCCGTCGCCAATGAGGTCCAGTTCTTGAGTCGCTCCTGCAAACTCTCTTCTTCGGCCGGACGCAGAGTCCCACGGGCCGTGTGCGACAACACGGCGCCCATCTTGTCGTCCGACCCGTGGCTGAGCATGTCGTCATTAGTCGGAGCCTGAACGAAGACGGCGATCAGCAAGACCGGCGCAACTGCGAGCAGCACGCGGGCCGCAACGGCGCGCCACGTCTTCGCTCCGAGCAGGAACAAGACAAAAATGCCGAACAGCAAACCAAAGATTGCGGTGCGCTGGCCCGTGAACATTAACATCAACGAAAGCGCCGCGCCGCTTGCAAACCACGCCGCGCGTTGCAGAAAACTACGCGCGCAAACACCAAAACCGAAAGCGATGAGCGCCCCGATCTCGATGTAGCGTCCCCACTCTTCCGCGCTGCTGTAAGTTGCCAGCGCGCGCTTCACGTTGCCGACCTGAATGGAGTTGTAGAATTCCGTGTGCTCGATCCAAAACTGTTCAAAGGTCGGAAAACCGAACGCGAGTTGGTAGAGCCCGTAAAGCGAAGTGAGCACTCCGAGCACGACCATTAGGCACAGCGCAGTTTCCATGAACGCGGGTTTCACAGTCTGTCCAAAATAAAACCAGCAGACGGGCACGAGCATGAAAAGCGCGCCGGACAGACCGACGGTCAAACCGCCTTGCAGCGGGTTGAAGATTTCAAGCACGTAGATCAGCCCGAGGATCGAAACCAACCACGCGAGCGGCGTCTCGCGGAAAGTCCGCAATCCACGACGCTGCAGCACCATCGCGAACGCAAGCATCGTGACGAGCGGCGTGACCACGTGAATCGGATCAGCTTGTGAGTAGGGCAAGAAGAGATACTGCGCGCGCCGCAGAAAGCCACGCAGCGGCTCAAACAACATCATCGCGAACAGACCGGCTTCGAGACTGACGAGCAGCGGAACCGCGAGCGACCACGCGAGTGCGCCAAGACCGACCCAGCGCAGCGCTTCGCCACCGGCGTTCACAGCCCAGACGGCAAGCGCGGACAGCGGCAAAGTCACCGCGGGCCAGAGTTTTAGCTGGCTGCGCGGCGTCTTGCTCGCGAGCGGTTTATCGATTAGGACGCTACTCATGACTGCTATGTCCGACGACAAACTTAAGTCTGTCGGACAAAAAACTCACCGCGCGACCGCCAACCTCGGCCAGGCGCGGGCGGCGACGTTGCCGGAGAGCAGTCGCGCGCCGGCGCTCAACTCTGCAGCGCATGACGCGGGCGCGACCGAAGCCAGAAATTTCAACACGCGAAACGCGAAGACGCTGCGATCAAACTTCTCGGCATGCCGTCGCAGCGCATTTTGGCTGAACGAGCGATCCTCGAAATCCTCAATCGCGTCAATCAAAGACGCTGCCGTGGGTTTGTCAAAAAAGACTCCGGTGAGATTTTCGATCACGGTCTCCATCGCGCCACCGCCGCGATATGCGATCACGGGACGACCGGCGGCATTCACTTCCAGCGGCACCATGCCAAAGTCTTCTTCACCGGTAAACAAGAGCGCACGGCACCGACTCGCATAGAGGTTGACCTGGCTGTCGGGCTGCCGTCCGAGAAATTCAATTTTTGGTCCCGCCAGTTTTTCGAGTCGTTCACGATCAGGACCATCGCCGATGATCACCAGCCGTCGTCCCAAACGATTGCACGCTTCGATGGCGAGATCGATTCGCTTGTAAGGAATCAGACGAGACAGCACGAGGTAATAGTCATCCACCTGCCGCGACATCTGAAAGCGATCCACTTCGATCGGCGGCGGAATCACGATCGACTCGCGACCGTAGAACAGTTTGATGCGCTCAGCGACCTGGCGCGAGTTCGCGATGTAATAGTTCGGCTGTTGCGCGGCGCGCAGGTCCCATTTTTTCAGTCCCCACAAAGCGGGCGGCAACAACGATCGCGTCACGCGTCCAAAACTTTCGCGCGCCACGTAGTCGTCATAGCGCCAGACCCAACGCATCGGCGTGTGGCAGTAGCAAACGTGAATCGCGTTGCTGCGCCGGCGCACGCCCTTCGCGTAGCCCGAGCTGCTGCTGAAGATCAAATCGTACGCAGAGAGATCGAAGCGCTCGACCGCAAACGGGTAGAGCATGAAGTACTGCCGAAAGCGCTGCTCCATCGCCGGCAGGTGTTGCATGGCCGACGTGCGGATGTCGGCGCCGCGCAACTCCTTCGGCAAACGGTGCGGCAGGGCCACGGTGGTGTACATCGGAGCGGAAGGAAAAGAGTCGTGCATGGCCGCAGCCACGCGCTCGGCTCCGCCCATCTGAATGAAGTAATCGTGAACGAGGGCGATTTTTGACAATGGCTTTACCTTTCTGGGTTCTTATGTAAAAGACTCAGAATAGGGCCGAAATTTCAGTGAAATTGAACGAAAGGCGCGGATTGCAGGAGGGAAACTTTGTGCGGAAATGAGTGCTTTGGACTCTGTACGTCGAGTCCTTGGTCTTAGGGACTTTGGTCTTAGGACTTTGGTCTTGGGCTTTTGGTCTTTGGACTCTGGCTTCGGTCTTTGGAATTGATTGTTTGACTGTAGCGAGGTTGGACCAACCAGTATCAAGACCAACATCCAAGGCCAAAGACCCAAGGCCAAAGACCTAAGATCAGAGTTAACTCGCCCCACGCGCAAGCAGGATCGCGGGAATAGTTCTGAGCAAGATCAATCCATCGAGACCAAGCGACCAGCGGTCGATGTACTCAAGATCAAGCTCCATCCACTGTTCGAACGAAAGGTTGTTGCGTCCTGAGACCTGCCAGAGACACGTCAATCCGGGTTTGACGCTAAAGCGCCGTTTCTGCCACGCGACTTCCATGCGCAACGCGTCGCGCTCGGAAAGCGGTCGTGGGCCAACAATGCTCATATCGCCCAGCAACACGTTGAGCAGTTGCGGCAGTTCATCGATGCTCGACTTGCGCAGCCACTTGCCCACACGCGTCATCCGTGGGTCGTTGACGATCTTGAAAATCGGTCCCGACTTTTCATTCAGGTGTTCGACTTCCTCCATCCGCTTTTCGGCGTCGACACCCATCGTCCGAAACTTGAGCATGCGAAAGCGGCGCTTGTTAAAGCCTACGCGCGTTTGAATAAAAAACACCGGCCCGGCGGAATCAAGTTTGATCGCCAGCGCAACGAGCGCGAGCAACGGCGACACCAGCACGAGCGCGAGCAGCGCCACAAAAATGTCGAGCATGCGCTTGATCTCGGTGCGCCAGGTGACCGGCGGCGCGCTATGTATCGACAGCAAAGGCGTGCCTTCAAATTCGGACGGATGCGAGCGCGCCAGACGGTGCGGGAAGTGGTCCGAGAAGAGATGGACCATGATGCCCTGCTCTTCCAGCAGTGTGATCGCCGTTTCGATTTGTGAGTACTGCGACTTGATCGGCAACGCCACAAAGACTTCGTCGATCACGTCGTGCTCGATGATGCGCGACAGGTCGTTGACGTCGCCGAGGCGAGGGACGCCCTTGAGACCGTGCCCGTTGAAATTCGTTTCGTCGTCGACGTAGCCAATCACCCGATAACCGAGATCGATGCGGTGTTTGACTTCGTTCGCAAACCACCGCGCGCGCGGGCCGCCGCCGACAATCAATAGCGTCTTGATGTTGTGTCCATGCAGGCGCAGGCGTCGCAAGTTAAGCCGCAGCAGGATTCGCATCGTCACGATCAACCCCAGGCCGATGAGACCGACGCAGGCAGCGGTGAGCAGGTTAATTGTTTGCCAGCGGCCAACTTGCGCGACCATCAACAACATCAGCGTCGCCAAAAAAACGGCGCGAGCGATCTCTCTAAGTTCTTCAGTGAACCGGCTGAGGCGATGCGAGCGATAAATTCCCTGCAGGTTAAAAACTAAGTACCAAACGAGCAACATCGCGAAACACAACAGGACGTTCGCGACTTTAACGCGCGTTGAGAGAAAGTCGACGGCGTATTCGGAAATCGGCACGCGCGCTTCCGGCGCGTAGTTAAGGACCAGCGCGAGGCTCAGAGCGCAAAGCATCAGCAGCAGGTCGCTGACCTTCAGAAAAAGATTTGCTAGTTGTCCGTAGCGAGCGATCATGGTCGGTTTTTGTCAGTTACATCAGCGGATTCAGGAACGTGGCCAGGCTTGCGAGGCGCACGTAGCGTTCGATCTTGCTCAGTCGATTTCGCGGCACCAAGATCATGTCGCCGGGTTGCAGCGTCAGATCATTTTCCAGGTCGCTGGTTTGCTTCATCGTTTTGAAGTTCAGCACTCTGACTTCAGCCATCTCGCCGTTGAGTTTGCGGAACACCAGAATCTGCGACGACTTCGCGCTGTCCTTGAAACCGCCGGCGAGCAACACCGCCTGAAGCGCGGTCAGTTTCTCGCGCACTTCAAACTTGCCGGGCTGCGGCACTTCGCCTGCCACCACGACGTAGGGCTTTTGAAATTCCTTCAGGATGATCGTCAGCTCCGGCGAAGCCAGACGCGTGCTCGCCTTCGCGAGCAGTGCCGTGCGGACCTGGTCCAGGTTGCGGCCACCGACTTTCAAATCGCCGCCAATCTCAAGCGAAATGAAGCCGTCGGGCTGGACCGTAACCGTCTGATTAAACTCCGGCGTGTAGCGATACTGAATTTCCAAAACGTCGCCGGGATGCAAAACGTAGCGGTCCTCAGCGCCGAAAGTTCCAAGCCGCGGCGGTTGCGCCACGCGTGACGGACGCGTCGCTTGCGACGACGTTGACTGCGCTTGCGCCTGCGCCGTCAAACCGAGCGCGGTCAACAAGATAGCCATGAATGCAATTCGTTTGATCAGCACAGTCCGACCTCTTTTACAGCCTGCGATATAACCAGCCAGGCACGGGATATTGTCTTTGGTTGAGCACGAAACCGAGGAACTTGCCGCCGGCGTTCTCGATCATTTGTTGGCAACGTTGTATTTGACCGCGGCGCGTTTGTCCGGCTTTTACCACCACGGAAAACCCGTCCACCAGCGACGCGAGCGTGGTTACGTCTGACGAAACTGCAGACGATGGACAATCGATCAACACGTAGTCGAAATTCCAGCGCAGCGCCTTCAAACATTCGGCGCGATACTCCGGCGCGGACTCCCACTCGCTCGCGTGTCGCGAAGCGCCAACGGCCGCGAGTCGAGATGATGACTTTGGCGCGGACAACGTCAGCAAGTTGTCGATCTCGGTCTCTTCGCAGTGCATCCACACCTGGCTCGGATCGCGGAGCGGCAAGTTTTGCAAAGCACTTGACTCGACGAGCAGCACGCGATTTTGTGTTTGCGCCGCCAACTCCGTCGCCAGCAAACTGACAACGTGGCTCACACCCTCGCCGGACGTTGACGAAGTAAACGCAACTACGCGATGGCGCAACTTCCCTTGCTCGTCGACGGCCTGAAAGATCGCGCGAATGAGTTCGAGGTAAAATCCGGATTTGATCGTTTTGGCGCTCATCTCAAATTTCGTAAGTAGCTCCTGTCAGAACCGCCTGCGTAAGCGGGCGGCTTGCAACTCAACCAGCCATCAAACCACGTTGACCAAAGGCCACCCGCTGACGCAGGTGGTTCTGACTACTCACCCGATGCCCAGTCCAAAATTGGATCGTGAGCAACTTTCGGTTGCGACAGCCTTGTCGGTGCAGCTTGCACGTGCGCAACTCTCGCTTCCGAAACCGTGTCGCGCTCAACAAAACCGGCGCGCTGTCGCCGGCCCATCTTCGGCAACGAAGCAAGCACGCGCTGGCCGGTCAACAACTCCAGATCGCGCGGCGTCAGCACCGTGTCGCGCATAAACTCCGCCACGACCACGCTGCCAATACTGAGCAAAACCCCAAGAAAAACGCCCAAAATCAGGTTCAACGGACGATTCGGTTTCACCGGCAGTTGCGGCTGGCTCGGCGCCTCCGCAACCGAAACGTTCGTGATCTTGTTCTGGTCCAACTCGTCCGTGATGCGCGCTTCTTCTTCCTTCTTTTTGTAGAGCTGATAATTGTCTTCGCTCTGCTTCACCTTGCGATTGAGGTCTTCGTATTGCGCGGTGATGCCTTCGAGCCGCGAGAGTTGCGCTTCGTATTGCTGCACCTGCCCGGCCAACATTTCGCGGCGGCCCAACGCGCCAGCCTGGTCCACACGACCGCGGGCCAACTCGGATTCGAGCGTTTGCCGCAAAGGGTTCGGACCAGTTGACTGTTCCGTCGCGGTTTCCTGCGAAGCTTTTTCGAGCGCGATTCGCGTATCCTTGATTTGCTGATCGACTTCCCTTACCAGCCGATCGTCGGAGCGAAACTTTGTTAACAACTGCGTGCGCTTGTTCTGCAACTCGACTATCAACGTGTTGAGTCGTTCAGCCGAATACTGGTTTGGCAGCGCGCGGCTTTGCGTTACAACGCGCGGCGCCAACGTCTGCAACTGCTGCTGAACTTTCGCTATTCGATCGTTGACTTCGCGAAGAAACGTTTCCGTCTCGAGCAGTTTCGACTTCGATTCGGTGAGCTTTTGCACCGTCTGATCTTTTTGCTGCGTCAGCGAAACAACGTTCATCGACTGCTGAAAACCGGAAAGCTCCTTCTCCGCCGTCTGCAATTCGTCTTCGTGTCGCTCGGCCTGGCCCTTGAAAAATTCGTACGTGCCCGGCGTCCGGTGCAGCTTCAGGTGCTTGTCGAGATATAGGTCCTGTAACTTCTTAAGCACACTCGCTGCTTGTTCCGGCGAGCCCGACGTGTACTTGATCTCGATCAGGTTCGCTTTCTTGACGGGAGTTATCACCAGGTCTTTCGCGAGTTTTCGCGTCGCTTCTTCCACCTGCGCGGCGGGCGAACGCGTCGCTTCTTTCAACCCGAGCTTCGCCGAAATCGAGGAGCCGCCGCCGTGGTACAGACCGCATTCGGTGACGATTTGCTTCAGAAGATCTTCGCTGGTGAGCAGTTCGATCTCGGAATTGATTTGGTTCTCAGAGACATCGCTTTCGACGAAAGTGCTGGTCGCGCCGGTGGTCCGCTCGGCCGTGATCGGCACGTCGGAACGCGTGTTCTTGACCAGGATTTTCATGCGCGATTCGTACTCGTTTGGCATGAGAAACGTGAACACGGCAGTACCTACGGCAACTGCAAGGAACGTCACACACAGCAAAAGCTTGTGACGAAACAGGACGCTCGCGACGTCGCGAACGGATACTTGCGCCTCAGATTTTCCAGGGCTGTGATTGCTCATAAGTAGGTCTGCCACATGAGTTAAATGAACAATCGACAGGTGATTCCGGGTTTTTCTGGAAGTGATGAGCGGCGTTGGGCGGCGGTTCAGTTTTTGAGAACTCCAGGACGCAGGTCGGGAGCGTAGACATCCATCCGCAACGCTTGCGCGCCTGGTCTGTTAATATGTCGAATAACCAGCAACCCATGACAACTACACAACAAGCATCCCCGGCCATCGCGTCAACCAACGACATCCGCGCCTGCTTTCCGGCACTTGCGCGCGTGCACAATCAGTTTCCAGTCGCCTACTTCGACGGCCCCGGCGGCACGCAGGTGCCCAGCCAAGTGGTCGACGCGATGGCTGACTATCTCTATCACCACAACGCCAACACGCATTGGGCCTACCCGACCAGCGAAGAGACCGACGCCGCGCTCGAGCAAGCGCGACACACGTGCGCCGATCTCCTCAACGCTTCGGCAGGCGAAATCGCGTTTGGCGCAAACATGACGACGCTCACGTTTCACCTGGCGCGCGCGCTGGGCGCGCAGTATGCGAGCGGCGACGAAATCATCGTCACTGAATTGGACCATCACGCGAACGTCGCGCCCTGGCAGCGACTCGTGGCGGAACGCGGCGTTCGGCTGAATATCGTGCGAATGGTTCCTGAAACCGGCCAACTCGACTGGAACCACTTCGAGCAGTTGTTAAGCAAACGGACGAAGTTGGTCGCGATCGGCGCCGGTTCAAACGCGCTCGGCACGATCAACGACATACCGCGCGCGATTCGCGCAGCACGTTCGGTTGGCGCGCTGGTTTTTGTAGACGCTGTTCATTACGCGCCGCATGCGCTGGTTGACGTGCAGGCCTGGGATTGTGATTTTCTTGCGATGTCCGCGTACAAGTTTTATGGACCACACGTCGGCGTCCTGTTTGGCAAACGCGCGCTGCTTGAATCCATCGACTTCCCGAAACTCATCCCTGCGCCCGACGCCGCGCCGGAAAACGTCGAAACCGGGACGCAGAATCAGGAAGGAATGGTCGGCGCGGGAGCGGCGGTTGATTTTCTCGCGTCGCTTGCCGGCGGCGAGTCGCGGCGCGCGCGATTGACTGCAACGTTTGCGGAGTTACATCGGCGGAAAGCGGAGTTGTCCGCGCGACTTTGGCAAGGACTGGCAGCGATCGATGGCGTCCGACTCTACGGACCGACGCCGAATTTGCCGCGCACGCCGACCATCGCGTTCACCGTCGCCGGCGTCGCTTCAACAGACGTTGCGCGCAGACTTGCCACGCGCGGGCTGTTCCTTTCGCACGGAGATTTCTACGCAGCGACTGTTGTCGAACGACTGGGGTTGGGCGAGGAAGGTTTGGTCCGCGCGGGCTGCGCCTGCTACACGACCGCGGACGAGATCGAACGGCTGATCGAAGGCGTCGCTCAGATCGCGAAAAGCTAACGCCACTTACTCGCGCACCGCGTTGATGAAGTCCGCAAGTAGCCCATACGCAGTACTTTGCAGGTTGGGCCGATGCGAAGTAATCGTCAGCCCTGGCATCATGTCCAACTCAAAATGAATCGCCAGCGACGTCCCACGCACGTTGCCGAGCGGATCGCCAGCGGGAATCTGCTCCGGCCGAACAGTCGTGACGATTCTGTCTCCAGACTTGCCTCCGTTGCCATCGCCCGTCAATTTCGCGCGCGCCACGAGCTTGAAAGGCCGACCTTCCGCGCGCGCTGCCTGCACCTGCGCGGGCTGCAGCGCGCGAATACCCTCGCGATTTACATCTTCCGGTTTCAACGGAATATTCATTAGCACACTCGCGAGCGCGCACACTTTGACCGTGGAGTCCCAGCCGTCGATGTCGTGGCTCGGATCGGTTTCGGTGACGCCGAGTTCCTGCGCCGTCTTGAGCCCTTCCTCAAACGAGCGGCCCGCCTCCATCGTCTCGATGATCACATTCGTAGTCGAACTGAAGACGCCGCTAAACCCGCGCAACTTCACTACCGGAAGTGCTTCGCGAAAAAGTGAGAACACCGGCGCGCTGTCGAGCACCGTTGCTTCAAACAAGAGACGCTT
>Ga0070686_100000224_pt1 | contig 38854 bp, 33 predicted proteins | sample KBSS23LmetaG_FD_65654 | JGI IMG/M metagenome (GOLD analysis project Ga0070686, IMG submission 65654) | Switchgrass rhizosphere microbial communities from Kellogg Biological Station, Michigan, USA - KBS S2-3L metaG | ecosystem: Host-associated > Plants > Roots > Rhizosphere ...
GCGCTGAGCCGCGCATTCCCCTCCTCGCCGAGCTGGCCCCGCAGCCGCGGGAAGACCTCGTCCTCCTCCATCCGCATATGCTCCTCGAGCAGGGCCCGGAAGGCGCGGACGCGCTCCATCCATTCGGGGCTCGATTTGGGCATGTTGTCGAGCTCGTAGAGATAGGTCTTCACATAGCCATGCTCGGCGTTGAGCGCGTCGGCGTCGTGCGCCTCGTTGATCTCGCGCAGCGCCGGATAGACCGCATTCTCCTCCTCGAGCGCATGCTTGCCGAGCGCGTTCCTGATCTTGGCGAGGAGGCGGGCGCGCATCCAGGTCTGCTCGTCCCCGGTCGCCTGGAGCTTGTCGAACAAGGCGAGCACCGCCTGGTGCTCGGCCGCGAGCGCGTCCGTCCAGTCGCCGGCGCCGAGCCCCTGGACCATCACCCGGCGCCCGTAATCGGCGGCGAAGCCGACCGCGGCGCCGGCCACGGCGGCCGCGGCGAGCATGCCGGTCTGGTTGCCGGTCCAGGCGAAGGAGGAACGGCTCCTGCCGCTGCTCCTGCTGCTGTTCGAGGTCGATCCGGAACGGGTGCGAGTCGCCATTTTCTGCCTCCTTCTGATTTGCTTGGCCAATGCTTCGGGGCAGACCGGGTTCCGCCGCAGCGGCTCCATTCACCGCGCAACCGCTTCGTGCTAAGCCTCGGGAGTTGGGCCCGAAGGTCCAAGGGCGGGGCGCTTATGGTCGACGTCTTCATCTCCTATTCGCGGGCAAACCAAGCCCTGGTGCGCCGGCTCGCCGAGGCGGTGAAGCGGCTCGGCTACAGCACCTGGTGGGACGACGAGCTGCCGCCGCACCTCTCCTATGGCGACGTCATCACCGAGAAGATCGGCCAGGCCAAGGCGGCGATCGTGGTCTGGTCCGAGGATGCCGCCGCCTCGGAATGGGTGCGCGCCGAGGCCGACGTCGCCCGCAACCAGAAGAAGCTGATCCAGACCTCGATCGACGGCCGCATGCCCCCCATGCCCTTCAACCAGATCCAGTTCGCCGCGATCGGCGATTGGCAGGGCGAGGAGGATCATCCCGGCTGGATCAAGGTGAAGGCGAGCCTCGAGGCCTTGTGCGGAACGCCGGGCGTCGCCGCGCCGCTCCCCGCGGCCGCGCCGCCCGCCCTGTCCGCCCCGCCCGCCGCGATGCCTGCGGCCGCCCCGGCGCCGGCCCCCGGCGGCGGGCTGCTGGTCCCGGCTCTGCTCGGCCTGCTGGTGCTGGCGGTGCTGCTCGTCGGCTTCGTCCTCTGGTCGCGCGGCGACGGCGGCAGGCCCACGACGGAGGATGCACCGGCGACGGTGCCGGCGCCGGCGGCGCCCGCGCAGCAGCAGGCCGAAGCGCCGCGGCCGGCCGGCGCCAAGCCGCCTGCGCCGGCAGCCGAAGCGGCCACGGGTCGGCCGGCCGCGCGCGCGGTCGAGGCTTCGGCGCCGCGGGCCCCGGCCCGAGCGTCCAAGCCGGCCGCCGGGGCCGCGCAGCCGATCGTCCTGCAGATGCCGATGAATCCGCGCCGCTACTGCATGGGCCCGGGCCGCGGCACGGCCGAGTGCGAGCAGCTCCGCGCCCGCTTCGCGCGCCAGCGGCCGATGCGTGGCGGCTATCGATGAAGGACCGGGTCTCAGGAGCGAAGTAGCGGACCGGACGCTTCTGTTGGAGATTTTGAAGAGCCGTCGAATCATATCGTCCAGCGGCGCGGTCGAGCCGTTCGGCTTCCTCTATCAATTCAAGCTCCCCACATTTGTTGCTGATGAGAGAAAGAACGCGCGCTCCTCGGCAACATCGACGTGAGAAGCGGCGTAGATATCCGGAAGCGCGCGAGAATCATTTCCGGGGCTCTCGTCTAGTTCATTTCGGACCCTTGCGCTTGGACGCGAACCGCGCATAGTAATGCGACGGGGTATTCGCGTTTCTACCGAGGGAGGGGAAAGCAATGCCAGCGCGCGTGCCGGCGACGATCCGGGATCGACTGACTTTCTATCACTCGATGCCCGGAGGCGATAATCCGCTGCTTCTCACCGATGTGCAGGTGACCAGCAACACGCAGAATGAGCGGGACCGCACCGCGATCGGACTGCACGCGATCGTCGACGCAGCCGACGACACACAACGGCTCTACGGAGTCACCGCGCTTCCCGCCGACACCAAGAGGTCGGCGGCCACCGGCTTGCTGCCCGCGCAGAAGGTGACCAAGCTCACGATCATCTGCGACACGCTGACCGTGCGCTGCCGCTGGTGGATGCCCGAATGCGAGGTGATCGTCTTCGCCCGGCATATCGAGTTCACCGGCGAGGGCTGCATCGACACCAGCCCCGCGCCGTGGGAGCTGCCCAACGCGAAAGATGCGTTCGACAAAACGCCGGGCGCGAACGGCGCCGACGGCCGGCCGGGCGGCAAGGTCACGATCTATGCCCGCACCGTCGATACCCCGGCGGGCAGCAGGATGAAGCGCGTCGTCACCGATGGCGGCAACGGCCAGGGCGCCGGCAAAGGCAGGAACGGCGACAACGGCAAGACCGCGTCCGCGGCGCTGACCTGGCTCGGCGACGATTATGTCGACGAGAGTCGCTGGACCGACTCGGACATCCTCACGACGGTCAAGGTCAAGCTCCAGCATCACAAGGGCAAGAAAATACTCGGCATCCGCCGAATCTGGCATGTCGCGGAAATCTTGACACCCAGCGACACCATCCAGGGCACGAACGTGCCGCCGACCGACGGCACCGACGCGATCCGGCCCGGCGACGCGGGAAACGGCGGCGCGCCGGGCGTGCTCGCCACCAACAATGCGGAGTTCATCACCTTGTGGTCGGCCAGGCCCGGCAAGGCCGGCAAGGAGGCGCCGCGCGCGGTGGGCGGCACCGCCGGATCACCGACCCAGTCGGTCTATTACGAATGCGATTATTATCACAAGATCCACGTCAACTGGTTCGGGAACCTCGACGACAATACCGAGAACGCCAAGGTCAAGCATACCGAACATTATACCCGCAACGGCGTCAGCTATAGCGGCAATGCCGGCAACGACGCCGATGCCGTCTCGGTCGACCTGACCGAGACCGAAGCCAATGTCTGGCTTCACGCGTCGCTGGTGCCGCTGCTTCAGAATTATGTGGGCGCCTGCTATCTGCGCGGCGACGAGGCGGAGGCGGCGCGGCTGGTCGACATCTACGCCCCCGTGTTCCTCGAACCGATCCCGCTCAAGCGCGGCATCTGGCAGCAGGCCGACACGCCTTATTGGCGCGCGCTTCAGAACGAGTTCGCAACGCTTCAGCAGCGGCTGGCGTCGCATCTCGATTTTTTCGGAAAGCCCGCCGGCTATACGCCGATGCTGTCGCTGACGAGCTCGTTCCAGCTCTATCGCATGGAAGTGGACATGGCGCTCGAGGTGCTGATGTTCGCTGCCTGGGTCGCGGCGAAGCAGCGTCAGCAGACCCAGATCGTCGAGGCCGCGACCGAAGCATCCCGGCTGATCATCAAGGAAAGCGCGCAGATCGCCGAGCGCATCCAGCAGGCGGAGCTGCGCGCCCAGACGCTGATCAAGGACGTGGACGCCCTGGTCAACGCGCAGAATGTGGTCCAGGCCAAGCTCGAGTCGGAATGGACCCGGCTCTACAACGAGGCGTCGCGCGATCTCGCGCGAATCGGCCAGATCAAGTTCGCGGTCAATCTCGCCGCGGCTTTGTGCCAGGTCATTCCCTACGGCCAGCCGATCCTGGGCGGAGTCGCCTCGACCGCCGCGGAGGCTTTCGACCTGCTCGACAAGGAGCCGGACGAGGTGCTCAAGAACATGAAGACCAAGCTCGGCGACACAGCCAAGGCCTATAAGGAATCGGCCGAGGCGAATGACAAACTCGTCGAGAAGGCGAAGAAGGAGGCCACGGAGCTGGCGACGGCGTCGGGCAAGAAGCTGACCGTCGCCGAGCTCAAGGATCTCGCCAAGAAGAAGCCCTCGGCCTGGTCGACCGCCGGCAAGGGCTTGCCCGAAGCGGGGGCATTGGTCGCCAAGGCCGTCAAGTCAGCGCAGCTCTCGCAAAGCGAGATCGAGGTGCAGCTCGCCAAGCTCGCCGCCAAGGACGAAACCTGGAAGGCGCTGTCGAAGCAGATCAAGGATCTGATCGAGCAGCGCGCGGCGGTCCACGCCGCGATGCTGGAGATCGGCCAGCAGGTCGGCCAGGGCTATGCCGATCTCGCATCCAATTACGACGCTCTGGCCGTGCTCAACGGCGAGGAAGCCTCGGCGCGCGCCCGGGCGCTGAGCGGCAATACCTTCCGGATCATCGAGGGCATTCGAACCCGCGCCCAGCTGGCCATGACCGAGGCATTGTACAATGTCGTGCGCGCGTTCGAATCCGTCCTGTTCAAGCCGGTCCACGTCAACTGGTCGCTCGATACGCTGGCCGCGGAGATCAACGGGCTGGTCGGCGCCAAGCCGATGCACGAACTGAACGACAAGGACTTCGCGGCGCGCATCAATGCGCTTCGAACGGCGTTCACGACCAATCTGGCCGACATCCGGCGGGCGCTGATCAAGGATCTCCAGTCGCTCAACATGAAGGACAACAATGTCAGCTTCTATATCGACGCGGGCCGGGAAGCGGCGGTGCTCGACGCGCTCAACAATGGCGTGAGCGCGGAGATCGACACGTTGCAGCTCGGCGTGATCGAGCCCGATTGGCAGCACCACATGCTCGCCGATCTCACGCTGAAGGAAATCTGGTTCGACGATGGCGCGAAATTGCCGACGCAGGGCGACGTCAGCATCATCGTCGAGGTCAATGAGCTGGGCGTGGTGCGCGACGGCGACCGCTTGTTCGGCCTTCGCCTCGCCGCGCCGGCGGTGATGAGCTTCCGTTATCATTTCGATACGGAGAATCTCGACCAGCCGGAGCAGAGCCAATTCTCCAAGGACCTGATGGACCTGATCCTCGGCAGCGCCGGCGACACGATCCGTCAGAAGCTGGCAATGCCCGCGGCCTGGACCAACCTGACCTTCCGCGCCAGGTTCAACAACATCGACGGCGATGCGCCAGCGATCAAGCGGCTCCACTTCAGCATGAAGGTGAGCGCTCTCGAGGCGCCGCGCCAGATCGTGCTCGAGGCACGTTCCGCGGACGGCAGCTCGCCGATCGTGATGGACGGCAATCCCTATGTCGAAATCTATCGCGTGATCGACCGCAGCGGCGCCACGGTCGAGCTGAGCGCCGACCCCAAGCCGGCGAACGGCGCCAAGTTCCGCCAATGGGACATCCGCCAGGCGGGCAAGAAGAGAGTGGCGACCGAGCCGAAGCTCAAGGTCGAGCTCAAGACCCACGCGCGGGTGGAAGCGCAGTTCGATCGGGTTTGAAGCACGAGCGAACGACCACGCTCGGGATCGGCCGGCCGCCGGCGTGTCGCGCGGCCAATCGGCGGCGGCTGAGGATGAAGGAGTGGCTCCCCGGGACGCGGTGACCTTGACCGGGGAAACGGCGCCGAAGAATTAGGCGATCGAAGCCGGCCTGAGATCTGGTGTCCGCAATGGGTAGAAAGCGGGCATTCCATGCTAGTGCTTAAGCTCAGCTAGCCAGCCCTTTTCAGTGAGGTCCGGCTGCACCGATTTGTCCCCATCGGCGAAACAGGTCTCCCAAGGGAATAGGCCGTTTCTGTCTGGCCAGATGAGATGCAAACAAGGAAACTCGTCACCTCGATAGAACCATCGAGCCCACCCAAGATGCTCGGCGTAATGGCGCTTCGCTACGGGGAAGAGATAAGCGTCAGCATTTCCGAAGACACCGGACGTTCGAACCCCTGTCGCAAGCGAGCGCCCTTGTTCGATGTCGCGATAAGCATCCCAGAGAATGTCGTGAGCTACATCGTTCCTCAGACCAAAGACTATCAATTCCGGCTTCCGGTGCCGGAACCACCAGCCAGTCGAATAGGAGAAGCTAGCCAAAGCTCCCTCCTCGTCGAACACATGCGTGTCAAACCACCCTTGCTCCTCGATCTGCTCGAGGAACCGACGGTCTTGGTCATCCAGTTCGACGCTGGGAAGCGAGAAAGCAGTCTGCATCGTCGGACCATACGAAAGCTCCCAATGTCCGCAATGGGTCGAAAGCGGACATTGCCTGGCGCAAGCCCGGGACGGATTCGAACCATCGGCAACCAGTTGACGGCCGGTTGCTACCGCTGAGCTACCGGGGAGCGGCCTTTTCGCCTCGGGGCCGGGTCGCGCCGTTGGAAGCATTGCGCAGTGGCGCGCCCGCGCGGCTTGTCCTAGTCGGTCCAACCGGACTGCTCGGCCGGCTCCTCGGCCGGCCCTGACGCGAGGCTCGGACGATGATCCATCCCGATGTGACGGCGACGACCGGGCGGACGCCGTTGGTGCGGCTCGCCCGGATCGGGGCAGGGCTGCCCGGCCGGATCCTGGCCAAGCTCGACATGAGGAATCCCTGCGGCAGCGTCAAAGACCGTCTGGGCCTCGCCTTGATCGAGGATGCGGAGCGGTCGGGCCGCCTCGAGCCGGGAATGACCCTGATCGAGCCGACGGGCGGCAATACCGGCATCGGTCTCGCCTTCGTCGCCGCGGTGCGCGGCTATGGGCTGATCCTCACCATGCCGGAGAACATGTCGCGGGAACGCGTCGCTTTGCTGCAATTCCTCGGTGCGGAGGTCGAGCTGACGCCCGGCATGCTGATGGGCCCCGCCATGGAGCGGGCGCGCGAGATCGCCGCCAGTCGGCCGGACTGCCTGATGCTCGATCAGTTTGCCAACCCGGCCAATCCGATGCTCCATGCCAACATCACCGGGGAAGAGATCTGGGAGGATTCGGGCGGGTCGGTCGACATCTTCGTTTCCGCCGTCGGGACGGGCGGCACGATAACCGGCGTCGGCCGGGCGTTGCGCGCCAGGAAGCCGGACGTCCGGCTGGTCGCGGTCGAGCCGAGCGGCGCCGCCGTGCTTTCGGGCGGGAAGCCCGGGCCCCACTCCATGCCGGGAATCGGGGTGGGGTTCATTCCGGAGATATTGGACCGCGGGTTGCTCGACGAGGTGATCGCCGTGGAGGATCGCGACGCCTTCGACGCCTGCCGGAGGCTCGCAAGGCGGGAGGGGATATTGGCGGGCGTGTCGTCCGGCGCCGCCCTTTGCGCGGCGCTTCAAGTCGCGGCACGGCCCGACGCGGCCGGGAAGACGATCGTCGTCTTCATGGCGGATTCGGCGGAGCGCTACATCACGACCGCGCTTTTCGAGCCGGGTTGAGACGGGAGCCCGGCCGGGCCACCGCTTCGCGCGCCATGAGCGTCGTCGTCTACATCTGTCGATGAAGGAGTGGCTCCCCGGGACGGATTCGAACCATCGGCCAACCGGTTAACAGCCGGTTGCTCTACCGCTGAGCTACCGGGGAGCAGCCTTTCGGCGAGGCGCGCCTATAGCAAGCTTTTCGCCGCTGGCAAGGCGTTCGGAGCGCCGGGGGCCGGGCAGCCGGCAATCCAGGTCGGGCCCGGCACGGCTCGCGACGTCCGCACCGTTCCCCGGGAGATTCCTTCCCGTCTTTGCGGCAATCTGTTGGAAAAGTCCGACGATTCGTCGGAGTCTTCTTGACAAGGCAGAGGGGCAGGGCTATTGTGACGAAATCGATGATTCGCCCGCGGCCCGGCCTCCGGGCGCTTCCTCATGCCCGGCGTCCCTCGGCCGCTCCGGGCCCGAGCCGCCTTATTCCTGGCCCCCAGCGCCGCGCCGCAGGGCAAGGCCAGCAAGACGAGAACGCGCATGATCCGATCCCCGCTTTGCCCGAAAGCTTCCCCGATCGCGCGCGATGGCCATCCGCGATTTCGCTCAACCGTCAGCCATGCTCGACGGCAAAAGGGGGGGCGTCTCCGGGATGAGCACGGCCTCGTCCCGGGCCAGCGCGGGGCTGCAAAGTTGACAAACTTGACACTTGCGGATCGCGCGCGCGTGCGCGAGCGCGCGCACGCGCGAGGAAATGGCGGGCGGCGACCCGTCATTCCCACGGAGCCTGGACTCCATTTTCTTGATTCAGCCTCGGAAAGGGCAACGGGATTCCCGCTTACGCTGGCTTGGCACAACGCGCTGTTTCAACAGGGGAAATTAATTTTTCTATTTCTAGATTCGCCTATTTTAGAAACTGCCCCCGCCTCTCTGAATCCCGTTCAGAAAGCGCGGCTAGACGGCGAACTGCTCCATCGTGATCCGCTCGTCGAGCGCATGCTCGGGGTCGAACAGCAGGGTGAGGACGTCGGCGCGGTCGAGGCAGACCTCGACCGTGGCGACGTCGCGGACCTCGATCTGGTCCGCGACGGCCGAGACGGGGCGCTTGCCGGGGTCGAGCACGCGCAGCTGGATGGTGAGATCGTCGGGGATCAGGGCGCCGCGCCAGCGCCGCGGGCGGAACGGGCTGATCGGGGTCAGCGCCATCAGCTTCGAGTTCAGGGGCAGGATCGGGCCGTTGGCGGAAAGATTGTAGGCGGTCGAGCCCGCCGGCGTCGCCACCAGCACGCCGTCGCAGACCAGCTCGGGCAGCACCACGCGGCCGTTCACCGAGACCTGGATGCGCGCCGTCTCGCGGGTCTCGCGGAGCAGGGAGACCTCGTTGATCGCATGGTGCGAGATGGTCTCGCCGCTGTCGGTGACGGCGGTCATCTCCAGCGGCCGCACCGTGAACGACTTGGCGCGCCGGATTCGCTCGATCAGCCCGTCGATCCGCCAATCGTTCATCAGGAAGCCGACCGTGCCGCGGTTCATGCCGAACACCGGGCAGACCCTGCCGAGGCTGAGCCGCTCGCGCAGCGTGTGCAGGAGGTAGCCGTCGCCCCCGAGCGCGACGATCAGGTCCGCTTCCTCCGTCGGCACGAAATCGTAGCGCTGCCGGAGCATCGCCTCGGCCGCCTGCGCCGCCTCCGCATTGGAGGCGACCAGGGCCATTTTCGGGTCGGCGGCGTCGCTCATTCAGCCCTGCTACGGGGCAGGAACCGCCTGCGTCAATGTGCCAAGCCGGGAAGGCCGTCGTGGAGGCGATTGGCGGGGAGGGGGCTGGAGGTTACAGCAGGTCCATGGGGGCGCCGCTGTTCATCCTGTCCTTCCGCCACCGCGACGAGCTGTCGCGGCTCGCGGAGAGCGCCGGCTGGCAGCCGATCGCGGCGCGGCGCGCGGACAATGTCGAGGCGCGGTTCGTCGGGTCGGGCGCGGCGGTGGCCGTGATCGACGCCCGCGGCGCGCTCGACGAAGGGCAGGAGGCGGTGCGCGCGATCGGCGACGCGGTCGAGGCCAATGCGGCGGCCCTGCTCGTCCTCCTCTCGCGGGGCGATGCCGGCGCGCTCGATGCCTTCCACCAGCATGGCGCGACCCATTTCCTGGTCAGCCCGTTCACCGAGCCGCAACTGCTTCACGCGGTCCAGTTCGCCCGCCGCCATGCCGAGCGCGTCGGCGGCGACCTGCGCACCGTCCGCCGCGCCGGCGAGGAGGCGGATTCGGCCTCGTGGCGCTGGCAGCCCGGTTCGCGCACCGTCGAATTGAGCCCCGCGCTCGCCCGCCAGGCCGGGCTCGGCGAGGAGGAGGGCAGGCGGATCAGCCTGATGGACCTGCTGCGCAAGCTCGATCCGGCCGGCCGCCGCGCCGCCCGCGACGCGATCGACCGGCTGCTCGCCACCGGCGAGGCCACCGCCTTCGCCCATGGCGAGGGCGGTGGGCGCATCGCCCACCATGTGCGGCGCAGCGACAGCATTGTGGTCGGCCGCGCCGAGCCGATCCAGAGCGGCGGCGAGGGCCGCGATCCGCTGACCGGCCTTCGCGACGGCCGCGCCGCGCGCGACTGGATCGCGGCGCAGCTCGCCGGCGCCGCGGAGGGCGCACCGGCTTTGGTCGTGCTCCTGCTCTCGGTCAGCCGTTACGACGCGATCAACGCCGCCTTCGGCCGCGCCACCGGCGATGCCGTGCTGCAGGCGGCGGCGCGGCGGATCGAGCGCCATGTCGGCGCCGACGCCCGCCCCAAGCTGGTCGCGCGCATGGCCGGCGCCGAGTTCGCGGTCCTGCTCGGCGCGCCGGCGACTTTGGGCGAGGGCCGCTTCCTCGCCGGCCAGCTGGTCGAGGCGATCGGCCGCCCCTTCGCCTCGGGCGACCATGTCATCACCATCGGCAGCCGCGCCGGCGTCGCCGCCGCCGAGGCGGGCGACGATCCGGCGAGCCTGCTGCGCCGGGCCAGCGCGGCTCTGGCCGAGGCGGGCGGCGAGGGCTCGCCGGTCCACGTCCTCGAGGCGGGGGCGGAAAGCGCGACCGCGCGCGGAGACCGGCTCGAGATCGACCTTCGCCGCGCGCTCGACCAGGACGAGATCGAGATCCGCTTCCAGCCCCAGGTCTCCGTGACCGACGGCGCGATCGTCGGGGTCGAGGCGCTCGCCCGCTGGAAGCATCCTTATTATGGCGAGCTCGGCGCGCTCACCCTGTTCTCGGTCGCCGAGGGTTCGGACTATCTCGCCCAGCTCTCCGACCATGTGCAGCGCAAGGCGATCATGGTCGCCGCCGCCTGGCCGGACTCGCTCGCGCACCTCCGCCTCTCGGTCAACATCACCGCCGCGGACATCGTCCGTCCCGGATTCGCCGCGCAATTCCTGGCCCTGGTGAAGGAGAGCGGGTTCGCGGCGGAGCGGCTGACCGTCGAGGTGACCGAAAGCGGCCTGATCGAGGATCTCTCCGCCGCCGCCGAGTTGCTCGCCGAGCTGCGCGGCGGCGGGCTTCGCGTCGCCATCGACGATTTCGGCACCGGCTATTCGAGCCTCGCCTACCTGAAGGCGCTGCCGCTCGACTATCTCAAGATCGACAAGCGCCTCGTCCAGGACATTGCCGGCACGACCCGCGACCGCATCGTGGTGCGCAGCGTCATCGACATGGCCCGCTCGCTCGGCCTCGACGTGATCGCCGAAGGGGTGGAGACCGAGGAGCAGCTGGGCCTGCTCGCCCAAGAAGGCTGCAACCTCTACCAGGGCTTCCTCTGCGCCCCCCCGCTGGACGCGGAGCACCTGCTGGCGCTGGTGCAGGGGTGAGCAGCGGGTTTGGCTGCCACATTGGAGTCATCCCGGCAAAGGCCGGGACCCAGGAACACGGGCCCACGCCGGAAAGCGCGACCGCTTTCGCCAACGTCACGGGCTGAATTGCTAGCCGACGATCCTGGCCAGCCCCTTGCTGAGCTGCAGCGCGCCGTTGAGCCGCGCCTCGGCATCGCCCCAGGCGCGGGTGATGACGAGCTTGCTGTCCGGGCGCAGCTTCGCCGTCCCCTTGAGCCGCTCGACATAAGCGAGCAGCCCGGGAAGGTCGGGAAAATGGTCGTTGTGGAAGCTGACCAGCGCACCCTTGGCGCCGACGTCGAGCTTGGCGACCGAGGCGATCCGGCAGTTCAGCTTGATCTCGATGACCTTGAGCAGGTTCGCCGTTTCCTCCGGCAGCGGCCCGAAGCGGTCGATCATCTCGGCGGCGAAGGGATCGATCTCCTCGGCCGACTGGAGCTCGTTCAGCCGCCGGTAAAGGCCCATGCGCAGGTCGAGGTCGGGGACATAGGCGTCGGGAATGAGGATCGGCGCGTCGACCGTGATCTGGGGCGAGAAGGGCTCGACTCGCGCCGCCAGCCCGCCCGCCTTGGCCTCGAGGATCGCCTCCTCGAGCATCGACTGGTAGAGCTCGAAGCCGACCTCCTTGATATGGCCCGACTGCTCGTCGCCGAGCAGATTGCCCGCGCCCCTGATGTCGAGATCGTGGGTGGCGAGCTGGAAGCCCGCGCCGAGGCTCTCGAGCGCGGCGAGCACCTGGAGGCGCTTGTCGGCGGTCTCGGTGACCAGCCGGTCGGCAGGGGTGGTGAAATAGCAATAGGCGCGGATCTTGGCCCGCCCGACCCGGCCGCGCAGCTGGTAGAGCTGGGCGAGCCCGAAGCGGTCGGCGCGGTGGATGATCATCGTGTTGGCGCTGGGGATGTCGAGGCCGCTCTCGATGATCGTGGTCGAGAGCAGGACCTCATATTTGCGGTCGTAGAAGGCCGACATCCTCTCCTCGATCTCGGTTGGCGCCATCTGGCCGTGGGCGGTGATCGCGCGGACCTCGGGCACCTCCTCGCGCAGATAGCGTTCGATGTCGGGAATGTCGGCGACGCGGGGGACGACGAAGAAGGTCTGGCCGCCGCGATAATGTTCGCGCAGCAGCGCCTCGCGGACGACCACCGGGTCCCAAGGCATGACATAGGTGCGCACCGCCAGCCGGTCGATCGGCGGGGTCTGGATGACGGAAAGCTCGCGAAGGCCCGACATCGCCATCTGCAGGGTGCGCGGGATCGGCGTCGCGGTGAGGGTGAGGACGTGGACGTCGGCGCGCAGCGCCTTCAGCCTCTCCTTGTGGGTGACTCCGAAGCGCTGCTCCTCATCGACGATGACGAGGCCGAGATTGCGGAACTCGACGCCCTTGGCGAGCACGGCGTGGGTACCGATCAATATGTCCAGCTTGCCCGTCTTGACCCTTTCCTTTGTGGCCTTGGCCTCGGCGGCGGGCACCAGGCGGGAGAGGCGGCCGATCTCGATCGGGAAGCCCTGGAAGCGCTCGCGGAAGGTCTCGTAATGCTGGCGCGCGAGCAAAGTGGTCGGCGCGATCAGGGCGACCTGGAGGCCCGCCATCGCGGCGATGAAGGCGGCGCGCAAGGCGACCTCGGTCTTGCCGAAGCCGACGTCGCCGCAGACCAGCCGGTCCATCGGCTTGCCGGCGCCGAGATCGTCGACGACCTCGGCGATGGCGCGGTCCTGGTCCTCGGTCTCCTCATAGGGGAAGCGGTCGGCGAAGGCGGCATAGCCGGTGTCGGGCAAGGCGACCGCGCCGGGGCGCAACGCGCGCTCGGCCGCGACCTTGATGAGGTCGCCGGCGATCGCGCGGATCCGTTCCTTCATCCGCGACTTGCGCCGCTGCCAGGCCTCGCCGCCCAGCCGGTCGAGCGCGACGCCGTCGCTGTCGCTACCGTAGCGCGAGAGGATGTCGATATTCTCGACCGGGACGTAGAGCTTGTCGCCGCCGGCATAAGAGAGCGCGACGCAATCGTGCGGCGCCTTCTGGACCGGGATCTGGGTCAGGCCCTCATAGCGGCCGATGCCGTGATCGGCGTGGACGACGAGGTCGCCGGGGGAGAGGGTGGCGAGCTCGGAGAGGAAGGCGTCGGCGCCCTTGCGGTGCTTGCGGCGGCGCACGAGGCGGTCGCCGAGCATGTCCTGCTCGGTGAGCAGGGCAACGTCGCGGCCGGTGAAGCCATGGTCGAGCTGGATCACTGCGAGCGCCGGCGCCGATGCGCCGAGCGCCTCCTGCCAGCTCCCGGCCTCGACCGTCCTGGTGAGGCCATGCTCGGCGAGCAGCCCCTTCAGCCGCTCGCGCGACCCAGCCGAATAGCTGGCGAGCACCACCTTGCGCTTCGCCCGGCGCAGCTCGGCGACATGGGCGACGACCGCTTCATAGACGTTCGCACCCTGGGTCCGCTCGGGCGCGAAGTCGCGGGCCGGCTCGATCTCGAAGTCGATCACCCGCGCGCTCCCCGGCGCGTGGAAGGGCGTCGCCAGATGAAGCGGGCGCGAGGCGGCGAGCGCCTCCCATTCCGCGCGCGTCAGATAGAGCGTCTCGGGCGCGAGCGGACGATAGCTGCCGGCATCCTTGGTCTGGGCGCGCTTCCTGTTCTCGTAATAATCGGCGATCGCCTCGAACCGGCCCTCGGCGGCGCCGGCATCGCCCGCGTCGCGGACGACCAGATCCTCCTCGCCGAGATGGTCGAACAGGGTCGCCAGCCTCTCCTCGAACAAGGGCAGCCAATGGTCGAGGCCCGCGATCCGCCGCCCGTCCGAGACCGCCTGGTAGAGCGGATCGCCGGTCGCGTTGGCGCCGAACAATTCGCGGTAGGCGGAGCGGAAGCGCTTGACGCTCTCCGGGTCGAGCAGGGTCTCGGACGCGGGAAGCAGAGTGAATCCGTCGATCCGGTCGATGCTGCGCTGGCTCGTGGGATCGAAGCGGCGGACGCTCTCGATCTCGTCGCCGAAGAAGTCGAGGCGAAGCGCTTGTTCCTCGCCCGCCGGAAACAGATCGACAAGGCCGCCGCGCACCGCGAACTCGCCGGGATCGCGCACGGTCTCGGTGCGGCCGTAGCCGTTGGCCTGAAGCAAGGCGTTGAGCCGCTCCAGGTCGATCCGCTCGCCGGGCGCGAGATGGGCGACGAGCTGGCGGATCCGGAACGGAGTCAGCGTCCGCTGCGTGGCTGCGTTCACCGTGGTGACCAGGAGCTGGGGCCTGCTTGCCTTGCGCTGGAGCGCGTGGAGCGTGGCGAGCCGCTCGGAGGTGGCGCGCAGCGAGGGCGAGCTGCGGTCGTAGGGGAGGCAGTCCCAGGCCGGGAAGGCGAAGATCTCGAGCTCGGGCGCGAAATAGGCCGCCGCGTCGGCCAGCGCCCGCATCGCCGCCTCATCCGGCGCGATGAACACCGCGCGGCCTTTCGCCGCCCGCGCCAGGTCCGCGGCGAGCCAGGGCATGAACCCCGCGGGCACGCCGGCCAGGGTCACCGGCGCGGTCGCCGCCAGGATCTTCTGGAGATCCTCGCTCATCGCGCCTCCTCCGCCTTGAGGGGGAGGGCAGCTGGGAAGGCGGGTCGCGCCCTCATTTCGGAATCTCGATATAATCGAGCGCCTGCATCCGCTGCATCATCGCCCCCTGCCAGCGCTCCGGCACCTCCGCGCCGCCCGTCGCCCAGGCGAGGATGTCGACGTCCTGCTCCTCGAGCAAAGCCTCGAACCAGGCCATGTCCGCGTCCGACCAGGCCTCGTGCCAGCGGTCGAAATAAAAGCCGACCAGCAGGTCGGCCTCGCGCGTGCCGCGGTGCCAGGCGCGGAAGCGGAGGCGGCTCAGGCGGTCTTTGCGGTCCATCTTTCCCAACGCCAATTGGCCGGCGGGCTTTGCGAAGCCAGTCGGCATTGATTACGAGCGGCTGATAGTCATGCGCCCGGACATCCTCAATCCCTTGTTCGCCGAAGTGGAGGTGCTGAAGGGCATCGGGCCCACGCTCGCCAAGCCGCTGCACCGGCTCGGCCTGAACCGCGTCGTCGACGTCCTCTTCCACCTGCCGGTGAGCTGGATCGACCGCAGGAAGGTCGAGGCGCTCGACGAGGCCGATGTCGGCCGGACGATCACCATCCTCCTCACCGCGCGCGACTATCGCCAGAGCGGCGGCCGGGGCCCGTTCCGCATCTTCGCCGAGGACAAGGCCGGCAATTACGTCACGCTCACCTATTTCAACAATCCGGGCTGGGGGAAGAAGCAGCTTCCGCTCGGCGAGCCGCGGATCCTCTCGGGCCGGCTGGACCGCTACGGCCAGGAATTGCAGATCGTCCACCCCGACCATGTCGTGCCGCCGGGCGAGGCGGCGACGATCCCCGAGCGCGAGCCCGTCTATCCTTTGTCCGAAGGGCTGACCAACCACCGGCTCGGCGACCTGGCCGGCCAGGCGCTGGCCAGGCGGCCCGCGCTCGCCGAATGGATCGAGCCGAGCCTCAAGGCCCAGCAGCATTGGCCCGACTGGGGCGACGCGCTCGAGACGGCGCATCGCGATCCCGCTGCCGGCGAGGCGCGCGCGCGGCTCGCTTATGACGAGGTCTTCGCCAACCAGCTCGCCTTGATGCTGGTCCGCGCCTCCTCCCGCCGGCGCAAGGGTGTGCCGCTCAACGGGGACGGCAGTCTCAGGGACAGGCTGAAGCTGCCCTACGAGCCGACCTCGGCCCAGCGCGGCGCGGTCGCCGAGATCGAGGGCGACCTTCAGCAGGAGGTGCCGATGCTGCGCCTGCTCCAGGGCGACGTCGGCTCGGGCAAGACCCTGGTCGCGCTCATGGCGATGCTGATCGCGGTCGAGGCGGGGGCGCAGGCGGCCCTGCTCGCGCCGACCGAGATCCTCGCCCGCCAGCATTACGACACCTTGTCGCGCCTGCTCGCCGGCCTGCCCGTCAACCTCGCCATCCTCACCGGGCGCGAGAAGGGGAGGGCGCGGGAATCCTGCCTGATGGGCCTCGCCGACGGCTCGATCCACATCCTCGTCGGCACCCACGCCATCTTCCAGCAGCATGTCGCCTATAAGCGCCTCGGCCTTGCCGTCGTCGACGAGCAGCATCGCTTCGGCGTCGCCCAGCGGATGATGCTGGCGAGCAAGGCCGAGCGTCCGCCCCATCTCCTGGTCATGACCGCGACTCCGATCCCGCGCACGCTCACCCTCACCCATTATGGCGAGATGGACGTCAGTCGGCTCGACGAGATGCCGCCGGGCAGACAGCCGATCGAGACCCGGGTGATCAGCGAGGACCGGCTCGGCGAGGTGATCGACGGGCTCGGCCGCCATCTCGCCGCGGGCCGGCAGGCCTATTGGGTCTGCCCGCTCGTCGAGGAAAGCGAGGTCTCCGATCTCGCCGCCGCCGAGGAGCGCGCGCGCCTGCTCCAGCTGCGCTTCGGCGACGAGGTCGGCGTCGTCCACGGCCGCATGAAGGGACCGGAAAAGGATGCGGTCATGGCCGCCTTCCAGCGCGGGGAGGTCAAGGTGCTGGTCGCGACCACGGTGATCGAGGTCGGCGTCGACGTGCCCAACGCCACCTTGATGATCGTCGAGCATGCCGACCGCTTCGGGCTCGCCCAGCTCCATCAGCTCCGGGGCCGGGTCGGGCGCGGCGACCAGCACAGCATCTGCCTGCTGCTGCGCGGCAATGCGCTGACCGAAACCGCCCGCGCCCGGCTCATCCTGATGCGCGACACCAATGACGGCTTCCGCATCGCCGAGGAGGATCTGCGCCTGCGCGGCGCCGGCGAGATCCTCGGCACCCGCCAGTCCGGCGAAGCCCAGTTCCGACTCGCCAGCCCCGAGCAGATCTCCGACCTCGCCCCCCTCGCCATGGACGACGCCCGCCTCCTCGTCGACCGCGACGGCGGCCTCGAAGGCGAGAGGGGCAGGGCGGCGCGGGTGCTGCTCTATCTGATGGAGCGCGACGCGGCGGTCGGGCTGCTGCGCGGCGGCTGAGTATGTTCGCAGCTGTGCCGAATGCCAGAGCCGACCTGAAGCCAGGCACCGTCTACGCCGTGGCTGGTGAGGCCGGATGGGTCTATTATGGGCAGGTCGCTCCGGACAAATCGGTCGCCTTCTTCCGGCATCGCGATCGGGCGATTTGCGCCCCGGCCGGCGCGCTGGCATGTCCTGTCATGGCAATCGTCGATGTCGCCTATCCCTCGATCACACGTGCGCTACGTTCCGGGCGCTGGCAGAAGCGGGGCCGGTTCCCCCTTCCCGAGCGACTGAACGAACCGCGGATGGTGGTGCAATGGCCGGTGGGTACCCTCACGGTGACAGTGTGGTTGGACGGCGTTGCTGTCTATGACACCTTGGTGGACGATCCTGCAATTCAGGCGGCCGAACTTATGGCGGTCTGGGATGCCGAGTTTCATATCCCTCAGCGGCTGACTGCGGACTTCGGCGTCGAGCCGGCCGAATGGCATGTCGGGGGTCCGATTTGGCGCGAACGGCGCATCAAAGAGGAAACAGCCCGTCGCCAGCCCGATCAACCTTGGCACCGATTGCCGCCTGATTGGGTCTTCACCAGCGTGCGGTAGAGCAACTCAAGCGCGAGCCGCATTGACTTTCGTATTTTCCTAATTAGGAAAGTATCGATGGAATCGGCATTCAAGGCCCTCGCGTCCACGCCCCGCAGGCGGATCCTCAACCATCTTGCCGGCGGTCCGATGACGGTGGGCGAGATTGCCGAGAAGTTCGACATGGCGATGCCGTCCATCTCCAAGCACCTTTCGGTCCTGTATCAGGCGGGGCTGGTGCACCAGCAGAAGCGCGGGCAGCACATCATCTACTCGATCGCCGCCGATCATCTCGCCAACAGCCTCTACGCCTTTCTGACGCCCTTCTGCCCCGAGGCGCGCAAGCTCAGCGCCGAGCGCAGGAAGCGGCGCAAGCACGAGCACGAGCAGGAGGAGGAGGATCGATGAAGGTCGCCGGCGAAGCCTCGGAAGGGGCGTTCAAGGTCAACTCCCTCGGCAATCTGGAAAATGCCGACGCCGGCAGCGGCCGACTGAAATGGGACGCGCCGCGCTCGCTCTGGAACATGTCGTTCATCCTCGGCGCGCTGGTCCTCGGTCCGCTCTTCTTCAGCTGGAGCGGGCTGCTCGTCTTCCTGTTCCTCTCGGGCTTCACCCTTTGCGTCGGCCATTCGGTGGGCTTCCACCGGCGCCTGATCCACCGCGCCTTCGATTGCCCGAAATGGCTCGAACGCGTGATGATCTACGTCGGCGTCCTGGTCGGCATGGGCGGTCCGCTGTGGACGGTCGGGCTGCACGACATCAGGGACTGGGCGCAGCGGCAGGCCGATTGCCACTGGTTCCTGCGGCACGGCCGGCCCGCGCTCCTCGACGGCTTCTACTATCTGAACTTCAGGCTGCTGTTCGACAATCCGCCGGACTTCGACGCCGGTCCAGGAATCAGCGACGATCCGTTCTACGTCTTCCTGCAACGCACCTGGATGCTGCACCAGATTCCCATCGCCCTGATCCTTTTCTGGCTGGGCGGCTGGTCGTGGGTGGTCTGGGGTGTGGTGGTGCGCGTCGCGACCTGCTTCACCATGCACTGGTACATCGCCCATGTCGCGCACCGGCGAGGTCATCAGGACTGGTTCGTCGAAGATGCCGCGGTCCAGGGCTACAACATCGCCTGGCTGGCCATCCCGACCATGGGCGAAAGCTGGCATTGCAACCATCACGCCTTCCCGGCCTCGGCCCGGCACGGCCTTTACCCGGGCCAGATCGATCCCGGATTTCTGTTCGTCCGGCTGCTGGAATGGCTGGGGCTCGCCTGGGACATCCAGGTCCCCGCCAAGCTTCCGCCCCGCTCCGCGATCACCCCGCTGACGGAGAGGGCGCTCAGCATTGCCGCACCGGGTCAGGGCGCCCTGTCGCTCGAATGGATGGCATCGCATGGGCGGGGCGGGGCCACGCCGCCGACCTGATCGTGAGGTCGATCGGGGGATTGCGACGCGAGGGTGTCACCGCGCGGCGGCTAATTGTTGTGGGCCGCTCGGTGGTCGGCCATCGCGGCGCGGATCAGGGCCTCCCGTTCAGGTAGAATTCGGCCGAGAAACTCGTTCAGGGCGACGAGACCGTTCTGCAGGTCCGCCGCCTGCAATGCACGGAGCGAGGCGCGGCCGGCGCTGCTGTCCAGAGCGGCGCGCCACTCCATGAGTTCGGCCAGCGAAAAGACGTCTTGGAACCGGCCCGAAATCCGCGCGCGCACTTCCTGGATAACGGACGGCGCCAGCTCGGGGAGACGGAGCGATATGCGATGGTGGAGCAGCAGCTTCAGCTCGGCGCGCGACATGCCTCGCGGCGGATGCTCGACAAAGCCGTCGACAAGCGCGCTCGTGACCGCCCAGCCGAGCCGCGAACCGCCACTTGGATCGAGCGCGATCGCTTCATTCACCCATTCCTCGATCGGCAATTGCGCGGCCAATGCGTCGGCCGCCGCCACGATCTCCGGCGCGGGCGGCGGCACATAAGGAGGTGGAATGGCGTTGGCGGACGTGCAGAGGCAGAGGCAGAGCCAGAGGGCAAAAGAGGCCGCGAACAGAGCGGATCGCCTCACGGCACGAGCAAGCCGTGCTTCTTCTTGCCGGCCGAGATGCGGACGTCGCCCGCTACCCGGATCGAAACATCCTCGCCCGCCGCCTCGCCGTCCACGCGCGCTCCGCCCTGGGTGATCAGCCGCCGCGCTTCGTTCTTCGAGCCGACCAGGCCGAGCCCGACCAGGGCATCGACCAGGCCGATCTCGCCCGCGACCTTGAGCGTGGGCAGCGCCTCGCCGGCGGCGCCTTCCTCGAACGTCTTGCGGGCAGTCTCGCTTGCCTCGTTCGCCGCGGCCTCGCCATGGCAAAGCTTCGTCGCTTCGTCCGCGAGCCTTTTCTTCGCCTCGTTGATCTCGGCGCCGCCGAGCTTTTCCAGCCGTTCGATCTCGTCCAGCGGCAGATCGGTGAAGATGCGCAGCATCCGGCCGACGTCGGCATCGTGCGTGTTCCGCCAGAATTGCCAATAATCATAGGGGCTGGTCATGTCGGGGTTGAGCCAGACCGCGCCCTGGGCGGTCTTGCCCATCTTGTCGCCGGTCGCCGTGGTGATCAGGGGCTGGGTCAGCGCGAACAATTCAGCGCCGTCCATCCGGCGGCCGAGCTCGACCCCCATGATGACGTTGCCCCACTGGTCCGAGCCGCCCATCTGCAGCCGGCAGCCGAGATCGCGATTCAGCATCACGAAATCATAGGCCATCAGCACCATGTAGTTGAACTCGATGAAGGTGAGCGGCTGCTCGCGCTCGAGCCGCAGGCGGACCGAATCCATGGTCAGCATGCGGTTGACCGAGAAATGGCGGCCGACGTCGCGGAGGAACTCGACCAGGTTGAGGCCGAGCAGCCACTCCGAATTGTCGACCATGATTGCGTCGGAGGAACCCTCGCCGAAGCGCAGGAACTTGTCGAACACGCTCCTGATCGAGGTGCGGTTGGCGGCGATCGCCTCCTCGCTCAGCAGCTGGCGGCTCTCGTCGCGGCCGGAGGGGTCGCCGATCCTGGTGGTGCCGCCGCCGAGCAGGACGATCGGTCGGCCGCCCGCCTGCTGGAGCCGCCGCTGCAGCATGATCTGGGCGAGATTGCCGACATGGAGGCTCGGCGCGGTGAGGTCGTAGCCGATATAGCCCATGAAGCCCGGCTTCAGCGCGGCGTCGAGCGCGGCCATGTCGCTGCACTGGTGGAACTGCCCGCGCGCGACGATGGTGTTGAGAAAGTCGGACTGATACTGGCTCATGACGCGCGGCGCCTAGCATGAGGGACCTTCCTTGGGAAAGCATCGGCTCGTTCCCCATCCTCTTCACCCTCCGCGAGGGATCACCAACGTCGAGGTCGTCGTCGATCGACCATCTCCTCGCCAACTCGAACTGGGTTATTGGCTGTTCGGCGAGATGGATGATCTTCGCCTGCCGGCGCCTGCCGCGCCGCTCAGAACCGATGGTCTGTGGCAAACGACCTGCTGCGAGGCATTTCTCATGGAGGTGGGCGCAGCAAGCTACCGGGAGCTCAACTTTTCACCGTCGACGCAGTGGGCGGCCTACGACCTCGCCTGCTATAGGGATCCGGACAAGAAGGACGCCCGTCTGCAGGATTCGCCTGCGGTCGCGATCATGCTGCATCGGGCCGACAGGCTGTTGCTGACGGCAAGCCTTTCCCTCGCGCTCGGAGAGAAAAGCTGGCGAATGGGGCTTTCAGCCGTCCTGGAGGAACGCGACGGCACCAAATCCTTTTGGGCGCTGGCGCATCCGGCGGGCGACAAGCCGGACTTCCATCACCCTGACGGCTTCGTGCTCGAGTTGCCGCCGGCTAAAGTGGGCCTCTAGAATTTCGTCATTGCGAGGAGCGAGGCGACGCGGCAAGCCAGCGTTCCCGACCCGCAAGACAGGATGGCTTCGCTCGGCTCGCCATGACCGCACCTGTGAAATTCGGCATCGACCGCCTGCTGTCCGAGCCCGAGCTGCGGAAGCCCCTGGAGGGCAAGCGCGTCGCCTTGCTCGCCCATCCGGCCTCGGTGACGGCCGGCCTCACCCACAGCCTCGAGGCGCTGGTCGCGGCGGGGCTGAACGTCTCGGCCATGTTCGGGCCGCAGCATGGCGTGCGCGGCGATCTCCAGGACAATATGATGGAATCGCCCGATTTCACCGATCCGGTCTACGGCGTCCCGGTGTTCAGCCTCTACGGCGAGGTGCGGCGGCCGAGCGGGCAGTCGCTGGGCACGTTCGACGTGATGCTCGTCGATCTCCAAGACGTCGGATGCCGCATCTACACCTTCGTCACCACCTTGCTCTACGTGCTCGAGGCCGCGGCGGCGCAGGGCAAGTCGGTCTGGGTGCTCGACCGGCCCAACCCCGCCGGCCGCCCGGTCGAGGGGCTGACACTCCGGCCGGGCTGGGAGAGCTTCGTCGGCGCCGGGCCGATGCCGATGCGGCACGGGCTCACGCTCGGCGAGATGGGCCATTGGTTCATCGCCCATTTCGGGCTCGACGTCGATTATCGCGTGATCGAGATGGAGGGCTGGCGGCCGGAAGAAGGGCCAGGCTTCGGCTGGCCGCCTGAGCGGGTCTGGATCAACCCCAGCCCCAATGCGGCCAACCTCAACATGGCACGCGCCTATGCCGGCACGGTGATGCTGGAAGGCACGACCCTGTCGGAGGGGCGGGGGACGACGCGGCCGCTGGAGCTGTTCGGCGCGCCCGACCTCGACGCGCGCGCCGTGATCGCCGAGATGCGGAGGCTGGCGCCGCACTGGCTCACCGGCTGCACCCTGCGCGACATCTGGTTCCAGCCGACCTTCCACAAGCATGTCGGCAAGCTCTGCGCGGGAATCTTCATCCATGCCGAAGGCGGGGCCTATGATCACGACGCCTTCCAGCCCTGGCGGCTTCAGGCGCTCGGCTTCAAGGCGATCCGCCGGCTCTATCCCGACTACGACCTCTGGCGCGATTTCCCCTACGAATATGAGTTCGGCAAGCTCGCGATCGACGTGATCAACGGCTCGCCTTTGCTCCGCGAATGGGTGGACGATCCGGCCGCGGCGCCCGCCGACCTCGACGCCCTGACCGTTCCGGACGAAGAGGCCTGGCGCGAGGCGCGCCGCCCCCAACTGCTTTACGGCGACGACCTTGGCGATCCGGCTGGTTGAGCCGGCCCCGGCCTATCTGCCCTCCTATCGCGCGGCGCTCGAGCGCGGCTGGTCGCCCGACAATGTCCGGCTCGAGGAGACCGCCCGCGAGCATCTCCTGAGGATCGCCGAGGACAGCGCAGCCTTCCTCGCCGCGTTCGACGATCCCGAAGGGAAGGGGCCGCCGGTGAAGCTTCCCGACGGCAGCCTGGCGCAGCGCATTCCCGGCTTCACCCGATGGATCTGGGACGGCGACTTTTGCGGCTCGATCGGCCTTCGCTGGCAGAAGGGCAGCTCGGCGCTGCCACCGCACGTCCTCGGCCATATCGGCTTTGCGATCGTGCCCTGGAAGCGCCGCCGGGGCTATGCGACGCAGGCGCTGGCCGCGATGCTCGATCTGGCGCGCGAAAGAGGCCTCGATCATGTCGAGCTGACCACCGATCCGGACAATCTCGCCTCGCAGAGGGTGATCGCCGGGTGCGGCGGCGTGCTGGTCGAGCGCTTCCGCAAGAGCGCGGCTTATGGCGGGGCCGAGGCCCTGCGCTTCCGCATCGAGCTTTGACCTCGCCGGGGACCGGCGGCGGCGGACAGCCGAGATCGGCCGCCGACACGCAAAATTTACCAGATATTCGAACGGATTAGAGAGCCATCGTCGCTAGGCCCCTCCTCCACCAGGCAAACAGGGGAGGGGTGAGACCATGAAGCATCAGTCGAGGCGTGAGTTGGCAAGCGCCAGCGCGATCGTGGGGACCGAGGGCGACGATTATTTCCTGGTCACCAGTCCGACGGCGGTCGACGGGCGGGGCGGCTTCGACATCCTGGCTATCGACTTTTCGGCCAGCCTGGTGGCCCTCCACCTCGATCTCAGCGGCTTGTGGAGCGGCGGCGTCGGCTTGCTGAACGGCTACGAGATCACGAATATCGAGACGATCGGCTCGCCCTATCCCTGGTCGAGCGTGGAGAATAGCTGGATCCTCGGCAGCGAGCTGGACGACGTCATCATCACCGGGGCGGACTATCCGGTTCGGGTCGTCATCGCCGGCCTGGGCGGCGACGATCTGATAATCGGCGGCGCCGGCGATCCCACGATCACCAACGCCAACAACTTTCTCGACGGGGGCAGCGGCAACGATATCGTGATCGGCGGCTCCCGCGGCGACGACGTGATCGGCGAAGACGGCGACGATCGGCTCTACGGAGGGGGCGGCGACGACATAATCCTCGGCAATGACGGCCGGGACCTGCTGAGCGGCGGTGACGGCAACGACTATCTGCGCGGCGACGCCGGCGACGATCGTCAATATGGCGACGACGGCGACGACCGCCTCGAGGGCGGTCTCGGCAGCGACCTGCTGGACGGCGGCGCCGGTTCGGACACCGTCGAATATTTCCTCTCCGAAACGGGAGTCGTCGTGAATCTCGCGGCGGGGATCGCAATCGAGCGCGGGGCCGAGGGGGCGTCGCCGGCGCGCATCGTCGATCATCTCGTTTCGATCGAGAATGCGACGGGCGGCTTCTTCTCGGACGTCCTGATCGGCTCCGCCTCGGCCAATCGGCTCACCGGGGACGGCGGCGACGATGCCCTCTACGGCGGCGGGGGCAACGACGTTCTGTCGGGCGGCTCGGGCAATGACAGGCTCGAGGGCGGACATGGCGCCGACCGTTTCGTCTTCGGCGTGCCGGATGCCGACGCGGGAACCGGGATCGGCTTCGACCTGATCGCCGATTTCAGCCATGCCGAGGGTGACGTCATCGACCTCTCCGCCATCGATGCGGACCGCGGCACGTTCTACGAGGACGACGCATTCCGCTACATAGGCGGGGCGGCGTTCAGCGGCGTCGCCGGGGAATTGCGCGCTGTCGCGCAGGACGGCAAATGGGAGGTCAGCGGCGACTGGGACGGCGACGGCGTCGCCGATTTCTCGATCCTGGTCGCTTCGTCGACGCCGCTGGGGGCAAGCGACTTCGTTCTATGACCGGGCGTTGCCGCTACCGGCTCAGCGTTCGCATCATTTCTTCGAGCAGCGTGACCGGGGACACGAATGCGAGCTGGACGGCCGCCTTCGCCGGTGTTCGCTGGGAGCGGGCCGAAGTCGTGCTGAGGCTGCGGCAATTCGCGACCAAAGGCATCGTTGCTATCCACGCTGGGTCCAAATCTATCGGGGCGGCAGCATCCGGCTGAGGTCGTGATCGTCGTGGCCGGCGAGAAAGGTGCAGATCAGGCTGGCGGGGTTGGTCGCCGAGAGATTGCGGAACCAGCCGATGGCGACGTTGGCCGGCTCCAGCGTCACCTCGCCGGCGCGGACGGTGCGCGCCGGTGCATCACCGATCCGGGCGCTGAAGCTGCCAGTCTCGACCAGGCAGACGACCGGCGCCGGATGGACATGGCGCGGCATCGCCTGGCCCGGCGCGAAATTCACCCGCATGACGATGACGCGCTCGACCGATTTCGGCGCGGGCAGGGGCGCCTCGCCGAGCGGCACCCGGACCGGCAGACCGGCGGCGGCCTGCGCCAGCGCCAGGCTCAGGATCAACATTCCCATTGTCCGCTCCCTTTCTAGACGACCGCGCTCGCGAGGCGGCCGATGCCGGCGGTGACCGCCATCGCCAGCGCCCCCCAGAAGAGGACGCGCACCGTGGCCTGGCGGACGCCGGCGCCGCCGGCCCGCGCGCCGATCGCGCCGAGCGTCCCGAGCGCGAGCAGCGACACGCCGGCGACCGCCGGGACGATCATCCGCGTCGGAACGATCAGGACGATCAGCAATGGCCCAAGCGCGCCCGCCGTGAAGGTCGCAGCCGAGGTGAAGGCGGCCTGGACCGGCCGCGCGGTGCTGACCTCGGAAATGCCGAGCTCGTCGCGGGCATGGGCGCCGAGCGCGTCCTTCGCCATCAGCTGGGTGGCGACGGCATCGGCGGTCGTGGTGTCGAGGCCGCGCGTGCGATAGATGGCGGCCAGCTCCTCATGCTCGTCGCCAGGGGAGGCTTCCAACTCCGCCGCCTCGACGGCGAGGTCCGCCTTCTCGGTGTCCGATTGCGAGCTCACCGAGACATATTCGCCGGCCGCCATCGACATCGCCCCGGCGACGAGCCCGGCGAGCCCCGCGATCACCACCTCGCCCCGCCCGACGGAGGCGGCGGCGACGCCGATGATCAGGCTCGCGGTCGAGACGATCCCGTCATTGGCGCCGAGCACGGCAGCGCGCAGCCAGCCGATCCTGGAGACTCGATGGCGTTCGCGGTGGATGAGGCGGCGCACCGAGCTCAGCGCTTCCGGCTCAGCGTCCGCATCGCATCGTCCAGGCCTTCCAAGGTCAGCGGGTACATGCGGTCCTGCATCAAAGTCCGCACCACCTGGATCGAGCTGGTATAGCTCCAATATTGCTCGGGCACGGGGTTGAGCCAGATCGCGGCCGGATAGGTATTGGTCATCCGCTGCAGCCAGATCGCGCCGGCTTCCTCGTTATAATGCTCGACCGAGCCGCCGGCATGGGTGACCTCATAGGGGCTCATCGAGGCGTCGCCGACGAAGACGAGCTTATAGTCGTGCCCATATTTGTGGAGGATGTCCCAAGTCGGCGTGCGCTCGCTCATCCGGCGGCGATTGTCCTTCCACACCGTCTCGTAAGGGCAATTGTGGAAATAGAAGAATTCGAGATTCTTGAACTCGGAGGTCGCCGCCGAGAACAATTCCTCGGTGAGCTGGATATGCGGGTCCATCGATCCGCCGACGTCCAGGAAGAGCAGCAATTTCACCGCATTGTGCCGCTCGGGGCGCATGCGGATGTCGAGCCAGCCCTTGCGCGCGGTGCCGTCGATCGTCTCGTCGAGGTCGAGCTCCTCGGCCGCGCCCTCGCGGGCGAAGCGGCGCAGGCGGCGGAGGGCGACCTTGATGTTGCGCGTGCCGAGCTCGACCTTGTTGTCGAGATTGCGGAAGGCGCGCTGCTCCCAGACCTTGAGCGCGCGGCCCTGGCCGCCCTCTCCGCCGATGCGCACGCCCTCCGGATTGTAGCCGCCATTGCCGAACGGCGAGGTGCCGCCGGTCCCGATCCATTTGCTGCCGCCCTGGTGGCGCCCCTGCTGCTCCTCGAGCCGCTGCTTCAGCGCCGCCATGATCTCCTCCCAGGAGCCGAGCGACTTGATCTCGGCCATCTGCTCGGGGGTCAAATAGAGCTCGGCGACCTTCTTCAGCCATTCCTCGGGGACCGGCACCGCCTCCGTGCCGTAGCTGGTCTCCAGCCCCTTGAAGACCTTGGCGAAGACCTGGTCGAACCGGTCGAGCAGGCCCTCGTCCTTCACGAAGGTGGCGCGGGCGAGGAAGTAGAAATCCTCCGGCCGCGCCCCGATCACGTCCGCGTCGAGCGCCTCGAGCAGGGTCAGATGCTCCTTCATCGAGGCGGGGATGCCAGCGGCGCGCAGCTCGTCGACGAAGGAGAAGAACATGATCTCTCCTATCGGTGCCGCGGATCGGTGGTCGTGACGGAAATCGTCGAGCCGGTCGCACCAGCGACCCTCATCGCCTGCTCGGGCGGCGGCAGGCGATTGAAGCTCGGATAGACGCTCGTCCCGTTGCGGCCCAGCAGGGTCATGGCAATCCGCCGACCGCCTCCGCCGCTTCCCATGATCGCCGACAAGTCGATCGCCTCGGCGAGGGACAATGCGGTTCCGGAATCGGCCAGGGCGATCAGATAGGCCTCGCTCGATCCATCGGGGCGATAGACTCCGCGCTCGACCGTGGCGCCGGGCTCGCGGCAATAAACCGGCGGCGTGCCCTCGTGCTCCGCGACCATGACTCCGCCGACCGCGTCGATCAGCGCGTTGGACATGTCCGAGCGGACGATCCGCGCCGTCCGGAGCCGCAAGGGGCGCTCGCAGTCGACGATCGGGACCGCGACCCGGCCCGGCGCGGCTTCCGCCGGCCAGCGCAGACCCTGGATGAAGGCGGTGAGACGTTCCTCCAGGGCCGCGCGATCGAGCCGCGCGGCGCTCAGCCGGATCTTGAGCAGCCAGTTGGTCCCGACGGGAGCGATCGCGAGCGCGGTGCTCCGCGTCTCCGCACCGTTCACGTCCAGCGCGACGCGCAGGCCCGAAGCCGTCGTCGCGCCCGGCCGGGCGAAGGCCGACGGGGCGGGCGGCGCGGCGGCCGCAAGCCCGAGATCGGGCCGCAGCAGGATGGCGGTAACCGAGCGGTCGAACCAGAGCGCGACGTCCGGTGTCATCGTCCGGTAGAGATAGACGGTGGCGACCACACCTTCGGCCTCGTCCACATAGGAGGCCGAAACGTCCATCTCCGCGTCGGTGCTGTCGCGTATCTCGGCCCGCGTGAGCCCGGCGACGCGCGGCGGCAGGATCATCTGGGTTTCGGCATGCTGCCAGGCTGCGGCGGCCGGAACGGCCAAGGTCCGTGGCTGCGGCGGCTGCGCCGGGGCGGGCTGCGATGCGACCGCCAGCAGAAGGACCAAAGCCGAGAGGCGTGACATGAAGCGTGCAGGAGGGAAGAGCATGGCGCTCTTGTAGACGCGCGTGCGGCATGGGAAAAGGAGGCGACACATATGACTGGAAAGAACGAAAGCCGCCTTCGCCGCCTGCGGCGTCGCTCAGGACAGGCTCCGACAAGCTCAGGGCGAACGGAGCGTAGCTCAGCCGCTTTCTTCTAGGGTCCGTACTCAATTAGAGGTCGGGATTTGGCGCGCTCGTTCATGGGAGTCATCCCGGCGAAGGCCGGGATCCATGGACACGGAGCTTTGGGAGGGGCGCAGAGGCCTTCCCGGTCTTAATGCTCTTGCGTTCATGGGTCCCGGCCTTCGCCGGGATGACTCTGAAATTGCAAGATAATCAGAAAAATCCAATTGAGTACGGACCCTAGCCCGGCTTCACCGCGGAGAAGCGCCAGCCGATCGGGCCCCAGAGCAGGATCGGCCCAGTGAGCTTCACCTCGGCGCCGAGCGCGCGGAGCTGGGCCGCGTAGGTTCGGGCGTGGCGGATGTCGAAGATCAGGATCTGGCCGCCGGGCCTGGTCACGCGCCAGGCTTCGGCGATCGCGGCGCGCCGGCCCTCGGCGTCGGGGATGTTGTGGATCGCGGTCATCGAGGCGACGACGTCGAAGCTGGCATCGGGATAGGGGAGGGCGCGCGCGTCGCCGGTGTCGACGGCGAGCCGGTCGGCGACCCCCGCCGCCTCGGCATTGGCGCGGATCGCCTCGGGGCTGTTGCCGCCGAGATCGACCTCCTGCCAGATGTCGACCCCGGTCACCTTGCCGTGGCGCACGCGCCGCGCCGCGGCGATCGCGACCAGGCCGCGGCCGCAGCCGACGTCGAGCACGGTCTCGTCGCCGCGCCAGTCGCGGGAGTCGAGCAGCGCGCGCGCCACCTTCTGCTTCAGCCATTTGCTCGACGCGATCATCCAGAAGGCCATGAGGCAGCAGACGATCCCGATGGAGAGGCCGTTGATGCGCAGGATGTGCGTCAGCAGGCTCGGCCCGACGATCTGGAGGTCGAGCAGCACCCGCGTCAGGGCGCTGGCGACGAGCAGGGACAGCCCGATCACCGCGAGGTTGCGCACCACCGTCGGTGCGTCGATGCCGTAATCCTCGCGTGCCTTTGCCATGTCTGCGCTCCCCCGCTCCCCGTGACTGGTTAACGACCTTTCAACCAATTGTCCGTAGCCATGACTTCCAGAGCAGAAACGGGGACGTGTTGGTGGCAAGCAGCGCGCGCGAGCAGACGGACGGCAATGCGATCAACCAGGTCGCCCGCAATTGCGGGTCGCTGGCGATCGAATGCAGCGACGTCGCGGGCTATGTCGCCGGGGTCAACGAGCGCATCTCCGCCAATCTCGCGATGCTCGATTCGCTCGAGGACGTCACCACCCGCCTCCTCGCCGACCAGGCCCAGGTCTCCGATTCCACCGACGAGGCGCGGGTGCTGGCCGAGCAGGCCCGCGGCAAGCTCGATCAGGGTCGCGCCGCGGTCGAGGACACGATCCAAGTCTTCTCCGGCCTCACCGATCTCGTCGTCCAGCTCGGCGAGCGCATGGCCGGCTTCGCCGAGGCGATGGCGCAGGTCCAGAAGGTCTCCTCGAGCATCGAGACGATCGCCAGCAAGACCAATATGCTCGCGCTCAACGCGACGATCGAGGCTGCGCGGGCGGGGGAGGCGGGCCGCTCGTTCGCGGTCGTCGCCGCCGAGGTGAAGAAGCTCGCCCACGACACCCGCGCCGCCACGGGCGAGATCGCCGGCACGATCGCGTCTCTGACCCGCGAGGCCGAGGCGGTGACCTCCGAGATCAAGATCGGCGTCGAGCAGAGCCGGGTCGCGCAATCCTCCTTCTCGCGGATCAACGAGACGGTCCGCGACGTCGCCGACATCGTCGCCCTGGTCGACCGCCAGACAGACGGCATCGCCCAGTCGACCAGCCACATCCAGCAGAGCGTCGACAGCGTAAAGAGCGGCCTCTCCTCCTTCGCCGCCGACGCCCGCGCCAATGGCGGGCAGCTCAAGGAAACCCAGGAGCGGCTCTCCAAGCTCGAGCTCTGCGCCAACGACATGCTCGACCGGCTCGCTTCGTCGGGCGTGCGCATCGACGACACGCCGTTCATCGAGTTCGCCCAGGCCGCGGCGCGCGAGATCCACGACGTCATCGAGGGCGGCCTCACCCGCGGCGAGATCGATATCGACGACGTGTTCGACACCAATTACATCGTCATGCCGAACACCAATCCCACCCAGTGGGAAACGCGCTTCTGCGATTTCGCCGATCTCCACGTCCGCCCGATCCTCGACCGGCTGATGCGCGAGGAGCCTTTGCTCATCGCCACCGCGCTCACCGACATCAACGGCTATCTGCCCACCCACATCACCGAGCGCTCGCAGCCGCAGAGTGACGATCCCGAATGGAATGCGGCCTATTGCCGCAACCGCCGCAACTTCATCGACGACGTCACCCGCCGCGCCATCGCCAGCGAGAAGGAGGCGATGCTCGCCACCTACTCGATGGAGTTCAGCCAGGGCCGCCACCTCGCGGTCAAGAACGTGTTCGTGCCGCTTTGGATACGCGGCCGCCGCTGGGGCAATTTCGAGCTCGCCTACCGCGACGACAAGATGCGCGCCTAGCACCCTCTCCCCTCTGGGGAGAGGGAAGTTAGCCGCCCTGCCGCCGGCTCATGAAGGCCAGCCGCTCGAACAGCATCACGTCCTGCTCGTTCTTGAGGAGGGCGCCGTGGAGCGGGGGGATCGCTTTGGCGGGGTCCTTCGACTGGAGCACCTCGAGCGGCATGTCTTCGTGGAGCAGCAATTTCAGCCAGTCGATCAGCTCGCTGGTCGAGGGCTTCTTCTTGAGCCCGGGCACCTCGCGGACCTGGTAGAAGATGTCCATCGCCTTCGAGACCAGCAGTTTCTGGATGCCCGGGAAGTGGACGTCGATGATCGCCTGCATCGTCTCGCGGTCGGGGAACTTGATGTAATGGAAGAAGCAGCGGCGCAGGAACGCGTCGGGCAGCTCCTTCTCGTTGTTCGAGGTGATGACGACGATCGGCCGCTCCTTGGCCGCGATCGTCTCCTTGGTCTCGTAGACGTGGAACTCCATCCGATCGAGCTCCTGGAGGAGGTCGTTCGGGAATTCGATGTCGGCCTTGTCGATCTCGTCGATCAGGAGGACGGGGAGGGCGGGCGAGGTGAACGCCTCCCAGAGCTTGCCCTTGCGGATATAGTTGGCGATGTCGTGGACCCGCTCGTCGCCGAGCTGGCCGTCGCGGAGGCGCGCCACCGCGTCATATTCGTAGAGGCCCTGATGCGCCTTGGTCGTCGACTTGACGTGCCATTCGATCAGCGGCGCGCCGATCGCGGCGGCGATCTCATGGGCGAGAATGGTCTTGCCGGTGCCGGGCTCGCCCTTGACGAGCAGGGGGCGGCGCAGGGTGACCGCCGCATTGACCGCGACCTTGAGGTCGTCGGTGGCGACATAGGAGGAGGTGCCTTCGAAGCGCATGGGGCGGGCTTAGGTGGTGGGCGAAGGCGGCGCAACCTCCCGGTCTTTCCAACCGTCCGTCATTCCAGCGTAAGCTGGAATCCCTTTGCCTTAGCAGAGGTGGTAAAAGGGAAGGGAGATCCCGGATCCCCGGCCTTCGCCGGGGCAGGCGAGTCCGGGATGACGGGTGGGCTCAGTATTCCCGCCGCGCCTGCTGGCGGGCCTCGAGCAGGTCCCAGAGGGCGCGGTGCTGGAGGGAGAGCTGCTGGGCGCCGAACAGGAGAGCGCGCTCGGACTCGACCGAGGCGTCCGCCACCTCGCTGAGCAATGCCGGATCGCCGATCCCGCAGGGCCGCGGGTCAACACCGAGCCGCTTGGCGGCGGCGTCGAGCACGGTTCGGATCGCGGCCCAGTCGGCGGCGAAGGCGAGCGCCGCGCCCAGCGCGCAGCCGCGCCTGTCCGATTGCGCCAAGGTGGCGAGCGCGCCACGCTGGGCGACGATCGCGGTCTCGCTCCCGGTGGCGCCGGGCGTGCTCGGCATCGGCCCGGCGGCGACGGCGAGGCGGGTCAGGTAGACGCGCTCGTCGACCATCGCTTCGGCCGCCGAGCCGAGCCAGGCGCGGCCCGCCGGCTCGACCGTGCGGGTCGAGGCATGGTCGACGATCCCGGGATGGCGGCCGTGCAGGGCGCAGAGGAAATGGATGACGTCGGCGAGGTTGCGGGCGGCCTCGTGGCCGCGCGCCAGCGTCTCGCCGGCGAAATAGGGATGAGTGGCGGTGCCGTGTCCGGCGACGCAGGCGATGAGCAGCGAACCCGTGCGGGTGCCGCGCGCCGTATCGACCGTTCGTGTTGCCATGCCTTCCTCCGGGCGCGAGTCAACGCGCTGAAGGGGAGGGATTACACGGCTGACGTAAAGAGGAGGTTTACGCGAGGATTCAGGCGGCCCTGGCCCGGATTTGCGCCGATTCCCGGCCGAATTCGGCGAGCGGGCGATAATTGGCCGGATCGAGCCCGCAGGCCGGGGTCGCATAGACCGCGACTCCCGCCGCGACCGCCTCGAGCAGCCGGCGCGGCTGGCTGGTCAATGTGGCCGGGTGGAGGATGGCGCCGATGCCATCGAGCCAGTTCGGACCGAAGCCGCGCCGCTCGATCGGAAGGCCCGCCCAGAGATCGGCAGGCTCGAGCATGTCGCCGAACACGATCAAAGGCGAATCGAGGCCGGCCGCCAGCATGCGCGCGATGTCGGGCCGCTGGCGGGCGATGGTCGGGCCGAGAAAGGCGACGCGCGACCCCCCGGCCGGCGCCGCCGCGGGCCGGCGGTGCCAGGCGAGCCGCATCGCCCGCTGCGGGAAGAGCGCGGCGATGCCGTGATGGGGGGTGACGATCCGCCGGGCGCGGGCGAGCAGATCAGCCTCGCGCGCGACGAGATCGGGATCGGCGCGGAAATCGGCGATGGTGGGCGAGCCGCCAATCTCGGCCGCGGCTTCGTCGAGCCGGCGGTGGATCTCGCCAAAGGGATAGCGGCTCATCGCCACGTCGAAGCTGCGCCCGCCGAGCATGCCCGCTTCGTCGAGCCAGGGCAGCCAGGCCTGGGCCAGGACGAGATGGCCCGCGCGCCAGTCGATCGCCTTGGCCAGCGCCCGGGCGAGCGTGCGATCGGCGGCGAGATAGGCGCGCTGGCGCACGCCGCCGCTCGCCTTGGCGACGCGGCGCATGACGAGGTGACGCCGCGCCGTCGCCAGCGCGCCCGCATGAACCGCGGGCGCCGGCCAGCGATAGCGGCCGGGACGGGGCCCGAGCAGGCCGGGCGCGAGCAGCTGGTCGCCGGGGCGCAGGCTGGCGGCGATCATGCTCGCATATTCGGGCCAGACCTCGTCCATCACATAGGCGATGCGCGCGGCCGGCGGCGCCTCGACCCGATGCCTGCGGTTCATCGCGCAGCCGGTCTCGTCGCAGCTCGCGCAGCTGCGCGGGGCGCCCGGCGCGCTCATGGCAGAGCGTCGAGCCGGACGGCGAGCATGGTCTCGCTCAGGGTGGCGCCGATCCGCACGGTCCGCGGGCTGCGGAAGCGGAAATCGACATAATTCCAGAAGACGGTGGCGTCGGTGGTGCCGTCGATGAAGAAGCCTTCGGGCTGGACCGAATGGCTGTGCCGCTCGACGATCTCCATCCCCGCCTGGTGCGCGACCCGCGAGAGCGCGTTGGTCAGCTGGCAGAGGCCGCCGCCGATGGTCGGGATCATGCAGCCCTGGCGAAGCTCGCGCCCGACCACATAGCCCTTCGCCCGGGTCGCGCGCCCGGCCGCGCGCCAGAAGCTGAACGTCTCGCCGGGCATGACGAGGATGCCGTCGATCGCGGCCGCGGCGATGCGCAGATTCTGGACCTTGCCCATTTCGAGCAGGCGTTCGCGCGGATCGGTCAGGGTGTAGAGGCGGTGCTCGTCATGCGCGAGCAGGACGGCGCCCGCGGGAAGCGCAGGGAGACGCCGGCGCGGCGCCCGTTCGCGCGCGAGTGCGTTCAGCCCCGCCCGTCGCAGCATGAGCAGCCGGGACTTCAGCCAGAACAGGGCATCGGCCGGCGCGGCGTGGGCGCTGGTCAGGGTCTCGGCGATCTCGATTCCAGGCATGGTCCCCCGACTTGCGGCGCGGGGGCCAATGTAGCGCGAATCGCGGCTGCCGCCAGCGGGCTCATCTCGCCATCGCGAGGCGCGTCAGCGTCGCGGCGATCCAGAACGACCTGGATTGCCACGCCCTTCGGGCTCGCAATGACGAAGATCGAAGCGGGTCCCCGCCTCAGCTGGCGAGGTCGAACAGCCGGTTATAGGCCTCGAAGCCCTTGGCCTCGGCGAGCGCGATCACCTCGTTCTCGGTGAGCACCTGGGTGCCGACGACATATTGGCCGCGAAACTCCTTGCCCTCGATGATCCGGTGATAGACCGGCCGGTGGGTCTTGCGCAGATATTGCGCGGCCTCGCTGGCCATGCCCGGGCTGATCGAGGGGACGAGCTGCTTGGGCAGGGCCGCGCTCGCGAACGGGCGGATCGCGGCGGTGCAGCCGGTCTCCTTGCGCCAGCGCGTGACGGTCTTCTCGCCAACGCCGTATTTCTCGGCGAGCTGGCGGTTGGTCTTGGAGGTTGCGTGATCGGCAAAATCGGGGGGGCAAGTGAGGATGGGCATGTTCTATCTTTTTCTGAATGGCGTCGCGGCGAAGGCGCGGCCGAAAAATCCTATCTGGAGCGTGCGGGCCAAGAGTCAAGGGTTTGTCGAACGTTTGGACGAACATTCCCACCTTTCGAAGGGGGACTGACGGGCCTGTTCACGTTCGCCAGCCGGCGCGCGCAGCCGGCGTCGCTCAGCGGCGGCGAGCTTGGCAGCGTTCCTGCGGAGCGGGCGTGACGCGGGCCTCGCCGACCACCGCCCGCGCGCCCGCCGCATCGCCGTCGGCCTCCACCGCCACGGTCACGCTCGGATCCTCGCCGAGCATGCGCCGGGGCATGGCGAAGCCGAACCGCCGCGCGTCGGCGAGGGAGGCGGTGAAGGGCTGGTGGGGGTAAATGCCGACCTCGCCGAGTCGCGTGGTGCGCCCGTCGCGGGTGCGCACGGATATGACGAGGGTCGAAGCGCCCTGGCGGGGCGGCGTGAATGCGGTGATCGCGACCACCAGCCGGGGGCTGGCCGAGCAGCGCGCCGCCGGCTCGACGAGGGGCCGGACCACCGCCGCCTGCCCGGGGACGGCGAGATTCGGCCCGGCGGACGTGGCCAGCAGCAACAGGATCGACAGGAACGCGGACATGATCGAACTCCCGCCGGCGCAAGTCCCGGCGTGCGACTAGACGATCACCACCTCTATCTGGGCCCGGGCTACGGTTTCCTGAACGGGCGCGTCATTCCGCCCGATGGGCCGGGCGACGAGGCGCAGATGAACCTGGTCGTTGGCCGCGCCGACCCTGCGGAGATGCTCGGTGAGGTCGACCGACGCCGAAATGCCGTCATGACCGTGGGCGTGGGCGCCGAAGAAGCCGATCGAGGTGACGAAACTCGGGTCCCTCGGGTCGCCGGTCGGCCTGAGCTCGCCGGTGCCGGCGAAGACCAGCACCTCCACATCGTCCGACGGCGGGGTGAGATTGTGGATCAGGGCGACGATCTGCGATGTCCGCTGGTCCGCGCGGATCTGCGGTAGCGCCTGGGGCCGGACGGTGAGGTTGGAAAGCGTGTTCCGCAGGCTCCTCGGCGCCGCCGGCCCGACCGCCTCGAGCGCGGGGCCGGAGGCGCGGCTCTGCATCCGGAGGAGCTGGGCGCCGGCCAGATCGGCGCGGGCGGCGGTCCCGGCCCGGAAGATCGCTGCGAGCCTGAGATCGGCGAGATCGCGGATCGCCCAATGCTGCACCCGGCTGAGGCAAAGGCCGTAGCTATATCCAAGGGTGGAGATGCTCAGCAGGTCGGAGGGCTTGTAGGTCGCCCAGCTGCCGTCCGGATTGTAGTAATTGTTGGTGAAGGGCATGTCGCGCCAGAGCGGGTCGGTGGTGTTGGCATGGCCGCGGCAGTTCCAGCTCCACCAGATGCGGTCGATATTCCCGTGGTGCATCAGGAAGATCGGATCCATCGGCGAGTTGCCATTGGGCATGTAGCCGCCGAGATGGGTGTGGATGTTGTTGTGCGGCGTCGCCTCCAGCGTGCCCTGGGTGCCGGGCGCCTTGATCCAGGTCGTATTGAGATTGGTCTGCCCTGCCGGTCTCGACGAGGCGAACAGCTCGAAATTGGTCTGGCTGAAGATGTCGCTCATGACCGTCGGACCGGAATAGGCGTCCGGAATGCTGTAGGCGTTGCTGCGCGTGGCGACGTAGAGCGGATTGGCCTGGCCGTTATAGGTCGCGTCCCTGAAAGCCTGGGGCACGGTGCGGTTGGCCGCCCAGTCCCAATAGGGAAGCGCGAAGTCGGCATTGCCCGTGACCGAGCGGATCATCCGCTCGTAGGACAGCAGATAGGCGCGGTGCCACGGCAGGAAATACCAATTGCCGTGCGGGCATTTGTTGAAGCCACCGCCGGCGGTACCGTGGATGTTCGAAAAATCGGTCCAGGAGGGGCCTTGGCCGGCCGTGCGGTTCTTGAGGATGCGGACGCCGTCGCGCAGCGTCTGCACGATCGGGTCATTGAGCGCGAGGCCGTTGATCTCGCGCCGGCGGGGAAGCGGCGCGGCAAGCGCCCGCGTTCCCGGAATGGTGGCCACGAAGACGGCGGCGCCGCCCAAGGCGAGCCGCTGCAAGGTCTGACGCCGTGTGATCATCGCCCGAGCCCCTCATGCTGTGATTGGCTCAAGGTGCGCCTTATTCGGCGCGAAGGCAATAAAGATGCAGTCAAGGGAAAGATAAAATTGGAAAGAAGCGCGGCATTGGCCAGTCTCCGGCAATGCGCGATCAGCGATAGACCATTCCGAACCAGGCGAAATAGCCGGTGATCAGCGCCAGGAGGACGCAGCCGATCCCGGGCTTTTCGGGATTCTTGCGGTCGAAGATTGCGCCGAGCAGGGCGAGAACGCAGAGCAGGATCACCAGGCCGCACACGGCCCGGAACAGCAAGGAGCCCAGGGCGTCCAGCCAGCCGCCCTGCGCGTCGATCCAGCGATCGACGTCGCCCAGGTTGAACCCGAGCAGCATCAGCACTGCGCCGATCAGGAAGAAGACCAGGAACAGGAAGAGCACCAAAGCCGAGGCGCCGCTGCGGGGCCGAAGGCCCATGCCGGTGTCGATCCAGCTGCGCCGCGAGAAGCGCCAAAGGGCACCGACCAGCCATGCGATCCAGCGGAACGGGCCCATCAGGCGACAAAGCGAGTCGCCGCGCGCGATGTCAACGAATCTCCCTTCTCGCCCGCGAGAAGGGGGTACGGCTTATTGGTCGAGGAAGCTCCGCATCTTGCGGCTGCGCGAGGGATGCTTCAGCTTCCGCAGCGCCTTGGCCTCGATCTGGCGGATGCGCTCGCGCGTCACGCTGAACTGCTGGCCGACCTCCTCGAGCGTGTGATCGGTGTTCATGCCGATGCCGAAGCGCATGCGAAGCACGCGCTCCTCGCGCGGGGTCAGCGAGGCGAGGACGCGGGTGACCGTCTCCTTGAGGTTGGACTGGATCGCGGCGTCGACCGGGATCACCGCATTCTTGTCCTCGATGAAATCGCCGAGATGGCTGTCCTCCTCGTCGCCGATCGGGGTCTCGAGGCTGATCGGCTCCTTGGCGATCTTCATCACCTTGCGGACCTTCTCGAGCGGCATGGAGAGGCGCTCGGCCAATTCCTCCGGGGTCGGCTCGCGGCCGATCTCGTGGAGGATCTGGCGGCTGGTGCGGACGAGCTTGTTGATCGTCTCGATCATGTGGACCGGGATGCGGATGGTGCGCGCCTGGTCGGCGATCGAGCGGGTGATCGCCTGGCGGATCCACCAGGTCGCATAGGTGCTGAACTTGTAGCCGCGGCGATATTCGAACTTATCGACCGCCTTCATCAGCCCGATATTGCCCTCCTGGATCAGGTCCAGGAACTGCAGGCCGCGATTGGTGTATTTCTTGGCGATCGAGATGACGAGCCGGAGGTTCGCCTCGACCATCTCCTTCTTGGCGATCCGCGCCTCGCGCTCGCCCTTCTGGACCTGGTTCACGATGCGGCGGAACTCGCCGAGGCTCATGCCGGTCGCCTGGGCGATCTCGGCGATCTCGGTGCGGATGCGCTCGATCGCGCCGGCTTCCGCCTCGCAGAAGGCGGTCCATTTCTTGTCGAGGCCGCAGACCCGCTCGGCCCAATTCTCGTCGAGCTCGTGGCCCATATAGGCTTCGAGGAAGGCGCGGCGGGGCACCTTGTGGCGCTCGGCGAGGCGCAGCATCTGTCCGCCGAGCGTCGTCAGCCGGCGGTTGTAGCTGTAGAGCTGGTCGACCAGATATTCGATCTTGGCGCCGTGGAACTGGACGCTCTCCACCTCGGCGGTGAGATGCTCGCGGAGCTTCTGGTACTTGCGCTCGTCGGGGACGCCGAACTCCTGGCCGGCGCTCATCGCCTCCATGCGGGTGTGCTGGAGCCTGGCGAACTTCTTGTAGAGATCGGTGATCGCGGCGAACTTCTCGAGCGCCGCCGGCTT
>Ga0070686_100000226_pt1 | contig 38574 bp, 28 predicted proteins | sample KBSS23LmetaG_FD_65654 | JGI IMG/M metagenome (GOLD analysis project Ga0070686, IMG submission 65654) | Switchgrass rhizosphere microbial communities from Kellogg Biological Station, Michigan, USA - KBS S2-3L metaG | ecosystem: Host-associated > Plants > Roots > Rhizosphere ...
GAACACCGTGAAGTCCTGGCTGAAGACGTAGACCAGGCGGCCGTTGATGGCGCCGTAGCCGGTCACCACGCCGTCGCCCAGGTACTTCTCGTTCTCCAGCCCAAAGCCCACCGCGCGGTGCACCACGAAGCGGTCGAGCTCCACGAAGCTGCCCTCGTCCAGCAGCACGTCCAGCCGCTCGCGCGCGGTCAGCTTGCCGCGCTCGTGCTGCTGCTTGATGCGCTTCTCGCCGCCGCCGGTCTCGGCCTGTCGGCGCAGCTCCTCCAGGTGCTCCAGCTTGTCCCGCATCGGCATCGGGCTTCGTCCCCGTTCGGTGGTCGGTCTGGTGATCCCGCTTGGGCCTCGGTCGCAGCGGCGGAATCTAACCGCGGCGCGGGCGGAGGAAAGTGCGCGCACCACCCGATGCGCCAACTGCGACGCAAGAAGGGCTCGGAGCTCCAGCACCACGGTCTTCCCTCATCCTCGTTCACGCACGGGAATAGCCGAAGCAGCCACCGATCCTGCCATGGCTGCGACAAGTCCACGCGACCGGAAGCTCGGCCCGGTGTGAGACCAGCTTCCAGCACGTAAACCGCGCGTAGAAGCAAAAAGGGGGTGGAGAGCACCGAGCTCTCCACCCCTCTTCGAACAAACCGTCGACGTCAGCCTGCCGGCGGATTACTCCTCCGGGTCGGCCTCGGCGGCGGGCTCCTCGGCGGCCGGAGCCTCCTCGGTGGCAGCGGGCGCCTCTTCGGCGGCCGCAGCCGGGCCTTCCTCGGCCGCAGCCGCGGGAGTCGCATCCGACGACGCATCGGCTTCGGGCGTGGCCGCGGGGGCCTCACCCTCGGCGGCCTCGCCCTCGGGCGCGGCCTCTTCCCGCGTGCGGAAGATCGGCTCGCCGCCCTCGAACTTGGGCACGCGCGTCACTTCCAGCACGATCCGGCGGTTGCCGGCGTCCACCTCGGTCACCCGCATCTCCAGCTCGTCGCCCTCGCCGAACACGTCGGCGGGGTTCTGCAGGCCGGTGACGCCCAGCTGCGACACGGGCACGAAGCCCTCCACGTCGTCGCCCAGGTCCACCGCCACGCCCTTGTCCTGCAGGCGGCTGACGGTGCCGTTGATCTCCTGGCCGGCGTGGAACTGCGTGGCCAGGTGCTCCCACGGGTCGTCCTGCGTCTGCTTGAGGCCAAGCGAGATCCGCTTGTTCTCGGCGTCGACCGCCAGGATCACCACGTCCACGTCGTCACCCTTCTTGACGACCTCCGACGGGTGCTGGATCCGCTTGGTCCAGCTCATGTCGGAGATGTGCACCAGGCCGTCGATGCCGGGCTCGATCTCCACGAAGGCGCCGAACGAGGTCAGGTTGCGCACCTTGCCCGAGAGACGGGTGCCCACCGGGTACTTCACCGGCAGCGCGTGCCACGGGTCTTCCTCGATCTGCTTCATCCCCAGGGAGATCTTCTCGCCCTCGGGGTCCACCTTCAGGATCACGGCCTCGATCTCGTCGCCCAGCGACACGATCTTGGACGGGTGGCGCACGTTGCGCGTCCAGCTCATCTCGCTGATGTGCACCAGGCCCTCGACGCCCTTCTCCAGCTCCACGAAGGCGCCGTAGTTGGTGATCGAGACCACCTTGCCGCGGACGCGGGCGCCCACGGGGTACTTCTTCTCCACGTCCTTCCAGGGGTACTCCTGGAGCTGCTTGAGGCCCAGCGACAGGCGCTCGCGCTCCCAGTCGATGTCGAGCACCTTCACCTCGAGCTCGGCGCCGATGGTCACCACCTCGCTGGGATGGCCCACTCGGCCCCAGCTCATGTCGGTGATGTGCAGCAGGCCGTCCATGCCGCCCAGGTCGATGAACGCGCCGAAGTCGGTGATGTTCTTGACCACGCCCTTGCGCACCTGGCCCACCTCGAGCTCCTTCTTGAGGCGCTCGCGCTTGATCTCGCGGTCGGCCTCGAGGAGCACGCGGCGGCTCACCACGATGTTGCGGCGGCGCTTGTTGAGCTTGATGATCTTGAACTCGTAGGTCTCGCCGATCAGGTCCTCGATGTTGGGGACCCGGCGCAGCGCGATCTGCGAGCCCGGCAGGAAGGCGTCCACGCCCATCAGGTCCACGGTCACGCCGCCCTTGATCTTGCGGGTGAGCGCGCCCTTGACGGCGGTGCCGCTCTCGTAGGCTTCCTTGATCTTCTCCCAGACGCGGAGGAAGTCGGCCTTCTTCTTGGAAAGGACGACCACGCCGTCCTCGTCCTCGAGGTTCTCGAGGAAGACCTCCACCTCGTCGCCGATCTGCAGCGAGTCGGGGTCCTTGAACTCGTCGCGCGAAACGGCGCCCTCGCTCTTGAAGCCGAGGTCGAGGATGACGGCCTTGTCGGTGACGCGCAGCACGCGCGCCTGCACGATCTCGCCCTCTTCGATGTTCGTGAGGGTGTCGTCGTACATCTCCAGCATGGCCTCGTACTCGTCCAGCGAGTACTCGTCCTCGTCCCACAGGTCGGCGCGGACGTTCAGCGCCTTGGCGTGTGCGGCGATCTGCTGCGAGGTGAGGGCGGGCCGCTCGGCCACGGCCACGCTGCCCTCGGTGTCGGTATCGGGCGAGAACTGCTCGTTCTGGTCGGCCATGTAGCTTGGGATCTCCTGAACGTCCCGCAGCGCGCCGGGAAACGGGTGCGCGCCAGCGGTTGGCTGGGGTGAGTGGATTCCGGGGTTTGGCTGGGCCCGGGGAAACGTGAAAATCTACGGAATTCCTTCGCTCTGGTCAACCCCCGCGAGCCTTCGCAAGCCGCACGATCTCAAGCACCTGCGCCTCGAACTCCAGCCGGGTGGTGTCGAGCGTCACCGCGTCGGACGCGCGGGCCAGCGGCGCCACCGCACGGGTGCTGTCGGTCTCGTCGCGGCCCTGCAGGCGCGCGGCCTCGCCCAGCACCTCGTCGTCGCTGGGCTGGGCCACGCCGTGCTCGCGCAGGCGGCGGCGCGCGCGCTCGGCCGGGTCGGCCACCAGGTACACCTTGAGCTCGGCGTCGGGAAACACCACGGTGCCGATGTCGCGCCCGTCGGCCACCAGCCCGCCGCGTGCGCCCGCCTCGCGCAGGGCGTCCATCAGCCACGCGCGCACGGGGCCCACCGCGGCCATCGCCGACACGTGGGCGTTCACGTCCGGCCCGCGGATCTCGGCGCTCACGTCGCGGCCGGCCACGCTCAGCGCGTACCCCTCGCCCGCGGGGCGGCCGTGCACGTCCAGCCGGTCGAGCTGGTCACCGGTGAGCTCCGGCCACGCGTCGGCCGCGATGCCGGCGCGCAGGGCGGCCCAGGTGATGGCGCGGTAGAAGGCGCCCGAGTCGAGGTGCCGGTACCCCAGGCGGCGCGCCACCTCCTTGGCGGTGGAGCTCTTCCCCGACCCCGCCGGCCCGTCCAGCGCGATGATGATCCCGTCGGGGTGCCGCCTCGTCGTCCGTTCAGTCATCCCGTGCTTTCATGCGTCGTGAAAGTAGCTAAACTGCAGAAACCGCGGGGATCGGGCGTGTCCCTCCGCTGCGCTCCGGGCCGGGCTGCGCGCTGCGTAGGGCACGAAACGACCGTGCCCAACGCAGCCGGGCCCACGGCGGCCCGCCCAATCTTCTACTCCGCGGACCGGACGGCGCAGGCGGTCCGCCGCGTTCCCGGCCCTCCGGGCGCGCATCCCTCACGCAACTGCCTGGTGACTCGCGACTCAGCGATTCAGCACGCGCCGAAGCCCTCTCGTCCGAGCGGCAGCTCCGGAGGGACTGTCAGGCGACGAAGCAGGGAGTTGGTCCCAGAGTGGGCCCGCAATCTGTCGAGAAAGCGGGCAACCCTCAGCCAGATCGTCCCCGGGGATACCGCGCCATCTGCTTTCAGCTCCCCCGACCTCCCGTCAAACCGCGCAGCACCTCCCAGAACCGCGGGTAGCTCACCGCCGCGCACTCCGGATCATCCACCTCGATCTCGTTCCCCGGCAGCGCGCCCAGCACGCCGAAGGCCATGGCGATGCGATGGTCGCCGTGCGTGGCCACGCGGCCCCGCAGCGGATGGTCGCTTCCGACCACCACCAGGCCGTCCTCCAGCTCCTCGGCCTGGGCGCCCACGGCCCGCAGCGCCGTGACGATGGCCGCAATGCGGTCGCTCTCCTTCACCCGCAGCTCGCCGGCGCCGGTGATGCGCGTCTCGCCCTCGGCGCGCGCGGCGAGCACGGCGAGGACCGGGATCTCGTCGATGGCCGCGGGGATGTCTTCGCCGCCGATCGTGACGGCGCGCAGCTTCGATGGCCGCACGACCACGTCCGACACGGGCTCGCCGCCCTCCGAGCGGCCGCGCTCCCACGCCACCAGGCCCATCATCTTGCGCGCGATGGTGAAGAACCCCGTGCGCGTGGGGTTCGCGCACACGCCCGTGATGCGCAGCTCGCCGGTATCCGCCAGCAGCGCCAGCGCCGCCAGGAACGCCGCGGACGACGGGTCGCCCGGCACGCGCAGCTCCAGCGGCGGCAGCGGCCCGGCCCACGCGCCCAGCACCGCCCGCACGCCGCCCTCCACGTGCTCGAAGCGCGCCGGCGCACCCAGCGAGGCCAGCATGCGCTCGGTGTGGTCGCGCGAGAGGATGGGCTCGGTCACGCTCACCGGCACCTCCGCCCCCAGCCCCGCCAGCAGCACGGCCGACTTGATCTGGGCGCTGGCTTTGGGCGACGTGTAGTCGAGCGGCGTCAGCGCGCCGCCGGTGACCTCGACCGGCAGCCGGCCGGGCGATTCCAGGTCGCGAAAGCGCGCGCCCATCCGCTCCAAGGGCTCGGTGATGCGCCGCATCGGCCGGCCGCGCAGCGACGCGTCGCCGGTCAGCGTCGATCCGAAAGGGCGCGACGCGAGCAAGCCCATCATCAGCCGCGCCGTGGTTCCGCTGTTGCCGCAGTCGAGCGGGGCGGCCGCCGCGCGCCACGCGTCCATCCCGCGGCCGCGCACGATGATCTCGCCCCCATCCGCCGGCGGCTCGGGCACGTCGCACCCCAGCGCGCGCAGAACGGCCGCCGTGCTGCGGCAATCCTGGCCGGGGAGCAGCCTCGAGAGGCGGCTGTCGCCCTGGGCGCAGGCGGCCAGCATCAGCGCGCGGTGCGTGATCGACTTGTCGCCGGGCACGGTCACGCTGTCCGATATGCGAAAGGTCATTCGTTATCCTGTACGATCGGAAAGCGGCGAGCGCGAAACGTACATCCGCGCGGCTCCCGCGCAACGGGAACGCCGCGTGCAGGTTCCATTCGCGCCCCCGGACGAACTCCACCTCGCGACCCCGCGGAACCATGAACCAAAGTCGCTGGACCCCATCGGCTTACGCAGCCGCCATCGCCGCCGTGTGCCTTGCCGCCGCGCCCGGCGCGGCGCAGCGTGCATCCGTGAGTGGACAGGTGATCGACACCCGCAGCGGACAGCCGGTGGCCCACGCGGCCGTGCACGTGGGGAACAATCGCACCACCGTGGTGGCCGACGCGCAGGGCCGCTTCACCATCGACCACCTGCGCCCCGGCTCGCGCGCGATCTGGGCCGAAGCGCCCGGATACAGCGCCCGGATGGGGCTGGTGGAGATCCCCGACGGCCCCGTTCAGGTGCGGGTGGAGATGCAGGGCGACCCCGTGCGCCTGGCCGCGCTGGAGGTGACCACCAGCCGCTTCGACCGGCGCGCCCGCGCCTTCGCCGGCAGCGTGCGGGTGTTCACCCAGGCCGACCTGGCCTCCATGTGGTACCCCAACGTGGCCCAGCTCCTGGACAGCCGCGCCCGCGTGCTCGCCACGCTGTGCCCCGGCTATTCCAGCTTCGGCCGGCTGAACTGCGTGTACACCCGCGGCAGCACGGCGCAGTCGCGCATCTACGTGGACGAGGCCCCCTGGCTGGGCGGCCAGGAAACGCTGGTGGACCTGCACCTGCCCTCGATCGCGCGAGTTGAGGTGTACGGCGGCGGGCGCCAGGTGCGCGTGTACACGCGCCAGTTCATGAGCTGGGCGTCCAGGCGCCCCTACGTGCCCACGCCGCTCGCGCTGGGCAGCTGACGCACGCTCCGGCCCACGCCGGACGACCCTGGGCACGCGCCAGGTGGCGCGAGCCCGCACCAACCGGTGCGCTCGCCTGGGCGCGCGCACCCGCACCGCGACGAAAGCCATGCGCCGTCTCTCCTCGCACGCACTCAGCCTCGCGGCGGCCCTGCTCGCCGCCCTGCCCGCCACCGCGCAGCGCGGCGTGGTGCGCGGACAGGTGATCGACACCCGCAGCGGCCAGCCGGTGGCACACGCCGCCGTATACCTGGACAATGACCGTACAGTGACCGTGGCCGACGACCAGGGCCGCTTCACGCTGAAGCACATCCGCCCCGGCACCCGCGCCATGTGGGCCGATGCGCCGGGCTACACCATGGACGTGGGGATGGTGGAGGTCGCGGCCGACTCCACGCGGGTGACGCTCGAGATGCAGAGCGACCCGGTGCGCCTGGCCACGCTGATGGTCACCACCAGCCGCTTCGACCGCCGCGCGCGGGGGTTCGCCGGCACCGTGCGGGTGTTCCGCGAGCGTGACATGGCGGGCGGGTGGTACAGCAACGTCCTGCAGTTGGTGCAGAGCCGCGGCGGCGTGCGCACCTCAGGGTGCCCCGACCGGCTGGGGCTGGGCCTCGTTCGCGAGCCGTCCGGCTTCGGGGGGTTCAGCGGCATCGGCTGGCGCGACTGCGTGTACAACCGCGGCCGCACCGAGGGCGCCACGGTCTTCGTGGACGAGGCGCGGTGGATCGGCGGGCTGAGCTCCCTCGCCGACTTCCAGCTCCCCGAGGTGTCGCGCGTCGAGATCTTCAACGGCGGGCGCGAGGTGCGCGTGTACACGCGGCAGTTCATGGGGTGGGCGTCCAAGCGGCCGTTCGTGCCGATGCCCATCGGCATGGGCTTCTGATCCTTGCACATCCGGCAAAACGCCTGCCTCACGCAGAGTCGGCGGGTCCGTCGGCGAACGACGGTCTCCCTGCCGGCTCTGCAGGCTCTGCGTGAGGCTTCGCCTGCGCTTCCCGTCGTTGCTCAACCCCGTAGCCCGTAGGACGGCAACGTACGCCGCCTGCGGGTTTTGTTTTTCGCTCAGGTCGCGGGTCGATCCCAGGTTCTGCAGATTCCCCACGCCGCCTTTCGCCTTCGTCCATCACCGCTTCCTGCTACCCGCCAACCTCATGCGCCGCAAACCGATCCGTTTCTCCGTCGTCGCCACGACCCTCGTACTGGCGGGGTGTCACCCCTCGGTTCCCAGCGCGGAGCCTGCCATCGGCCCCTCAGGTCGATCAGCCGGAGAGCTCGCCGCAGCCTACCATGTCTGGGCTTCGCAGGGGATTCGATCGTACGCGTACACCATGGAGATCAGCTGCTTCTGCATTCACCGTGGCCGCTACGGCGTGGAGGTACGCGATGGGCGGCTCGCCTCCGTGCGCGATGCGCAGACGGGCGTTCCCTCCCCCGAGTCGCGCGTGGAGTGGCTCCTCACCGTGGACCAGCTCTTCGAGCGGATGAGCCAGGCGGTGCAGATCGGCACCCGCGTCCGCGCCGTGTACGATGCGCGCCTGGGCTATCCATCCGAGGCCGAGATCGGCCTCCTGGCCGACGATTCTGGAACCCTATACCGAATCGAGGGGCTGCGCCGGCTGTGACGCCGGATACGCTTATCGGCCGTGCGTACGGAACGACCTCTGCGGCAAGCCACACGGAGGGACGGACAGCGGTTCATCACGCAGAGTCAGCAGAGTGAGCAGTTAACAACGGTGTTAACTGCTGACTCTGCTGACTCTGCGTGAGGCAGGTTTTTTCCAGGATCTGGTATGATTTTCGACATCGCCACCTGAAGCGAACGACCCCGCAGGCCCAAGTGGCCCGCGGGGTCGTTCGCGATCCAAGTCTTCACGCGCGGCACAGCGGCCGCGCGGGCGACGTCAGGGGTTGGTGGAGCCGATCGAGCCGGCGCCCACCGCCCAGTCGTCCTTGGTGTTGGTGTCGCTCGCCGAGACCCGGCGCACCGTGGTGGCGCGCGTCGTGGCGACACCGGCCCAGTTGGCCGAGATGCCCTGCGCCAGCGCGGCCGTAGAGCAGGCCGAGCCGCCGCAGTCGGCCGGGAGCCACTGGCCCTCGGCCTGGAGCGCCTGCACCGTGGTGGGGAACGCCGCCGCCGGCGTGGCGCCCGAGGTGAAAGCCGACACCGCGTCCTGCGTGACCCCGTTGGCGTCACGGATCCGCAGCACCTTGCTGCTGAACGCGATGGCGTTGGTGTTCGTGGCCTGGAAGTCCCACGCGTTGTCGTAGTTCGAGCTGTAGCTGGCGGCGCCGTACTGCGACTTGGACGTGGTCTCCGAGCCCGGTGCGTCGAACCCGGCGGTCACCTTGTCGGGGTTGAGGTGCAGCACGATGACGTCACCGGTCGCCACGTTCACCGTGGGGAAGGTGCCGAAGCCCAGGTTGCCCGTGGCGTCGAAGAAGGTCATCCCCCGCGTGGTTCCGCCGGTGACCACCTGGAACTCCACGATGTCGCGCGAGCTGGCCACGTTCGGCGCGATCTCGCTGATCCGCAGCACCGCCTGCACCTCGTAGCCGTTGAACGTGCCGCTGTTGGCGGCCCCGTCCACCGCCTTCCCCTGCGTGTCGGTCACCGAGCCCGCCACCGTCACGGTGTACGAGGTGCCGCCCGTCTGGGACGCTGTGGTGAGCACCACCGTCTTCCCGCTCACCGTGGCCGCGGTCACCGCCAGCCCGCCGATGGTGAACTGGCTCCCGTTGGCCAGCACCGAGGCCGGGGCGATGTTGCGGTCGAAGGTCACCGTGACCGACGTCGCCGACGTGGCGCCGGCGGACAGCACCTTGGGCGCCGGGCAGACGACCGAGGTGAAGTCGGCCTGGGCCCAGGCCGAGGGCTGCGCCTGGGTGGTGAAGCGCCACATCGGCGCGGTGGCGCTCACGGTGCACCCCAGCGCCAGGTCGTACTGGCTCGCCAGCGTGCTGGTCACGCGGAAGCGCAGCAGGTTGTTGCCGCTGGTGCCCACCGTGTTGATCTGCGCCGAGACGAACCCGGTGCCCGCCGCCGCCGGGGCGGCCGCCAGCGTGCCCGTGATGCTGATGTAGCGGCTCTCGTACACGCCGATCTGGCTGGGCAGGTTCACCACTGTGTCCACCGGCACCACCAGCGAGGCCACGTCGTTCCCCTGGCTCTGCCGGGTGAAGCCCGTCAGCGTGGTCACCTGCACGATCCCGTTGAGGGTGGCCTTGGTGGTGGCCGTGAACGACACCCGGTCACCCGCCACCACCCCCGTCCCGAGCGTGGTGGGGTCGATCGCCACGAAGAGCGCCGGGCCGCTCGCCTCCGACTGCACGAAGAAGCCGGCCGCGTCGGCGCCGATCAGCGGCTTGGTGTAGGTGACCAGCGCCGCCTCGATCGGCAGCTCGATGGCCCCGTCTGTCGCCGCGCGCACCGCCGCGATCTGCGCCGAGGCAGTGGCCGGCGTGGGCACCGTCACGTTGATGCTGTCGGACGTGGCCTCGGTGAGCCCGCTCGCGGTGAAGGTGAGCGTCCGCGCCCCGGCCGAGCCCGTGATGACGAGGTCGGTGAAGGTGGCGGTGCCGCTGGCGTCGGTGTTCACCGTCACCGTGCCGCCCAGCGTGCCGCCGCCCGAGGCGATCTGCGCCGTCACCGCCACGCCGGCCTGCGCCGCGGCGCTCCCCGCGGCGTCCTGGACCTGCACCACCGGCTGCTGGGCGAACGCCACGCCGCTCTGCGCGCTGGCCGAGGGCTGCGTCAGGATGCCCAGCTTGGCGGGCACCGCCGCCGCGCCGGCCACGTGGATCACCTCGCTGGTGGCGGCGGTGAGCGAGCCCGCGGTGAAGGAGAGCGTGCGGTCGCCCGCGGCGCCGGTGATCCCCAGGTCGGTGAAGACGGCCTGCCCGCTGGCGTCGGTGACCACGGTCGCGGTCCCGTCCAGCGTGCCGCCGCCCGAGGCGATCGCCGCCGTGACCGAGATCCCGGCCTCGGCCAGCGGATCGCCGCTCTGGTCGCGCACCTGGATCACCGGCTGGCGGGTGAAGGGCGAGCCGCTCACCGCGCTGTCGGCCGGCTGCGTGAGCACCCCCAGGCTGGTGGCGGTCGCCACCGGCACGGTGCCGCCGTTCTCCACCACCGCCTCCACGTCGTCGGGAAGGAGGCTCAGGAAGTCGTATCCCGTCTCCTGCTCCAGCTGGTCCACCGTCACCTGGTACTGCTCCCAGTGGTTCCCGCCGATCCCGGTGATGTTGGGCATCTTCACCGCGATCACCTGCAGGTCGCTGGTGGAGTGCACGTCGGCCAGCCCCTGCCCGTAGCTCATCACCACGATGATCTTCCAGGTGTAGCTGGGGATCTGCACCTTCCCGGCGTTGTTCAGCGTCTGCGGGCTGGCGGGGTAGATGCCGCCCGCGATCACGTACAGCTCCTTCCCGTGGTACTTCGCCTGCGACTCCTCCCAGAACTCCTGCTCGCCCCACGGACCCGCGTTCAGGTCGCTGGTCTGCGGGAGGATGTTGGTCATCAGGTAGGTCGCCTGGTTGTCGGCGGCCGTCAGCGTCCGGTCCTCGCTGCGCACCATGTGGCCGCGGGTGTAGCCGCTGCTGGTGTAGTCGTTGGTGGTCACCCGGTACACCCCCGCGGGGATGTCGGTGGTGTTGTCGGGCGCGAAGCAGTCGCACCGCGGCACGTAGCCGAACTGGGTGCGGTTCAGGTTCCAGCTCACCCAGTTGGGCCCGCCGCGCGCCGCGCTGTACGACAGCACGTACTGCGACTTGGTGACGATGGTGTCACCCGCCGGGTCGGCGTCCTGCGGCTTGCCGAACTCCAGGTGGTTGCGGTAGATGGCGCTGGGCGACTCGGTGAACACCTGCAGCGACACGCTCCCCTGAACGTTGTTGGCCGAGGTGGCGATGATGTTCACCTCGCCGTCGGCCACGCCGTGCACCATCCCCGTGGCGCTCACCGTGGCCACCGCCGTGTTGGAGGTGCTCCAGGTGTAGGTGGTGGGGGCGATGTTGCCGCTGGCATCCTTGGCCTGCGCCGTGTACTGCAGGCTGTCGCCCGGGTGCAGCATGATGAACGACGGCGACACGGTGACCGAGGTGGGGTCGCCCGGCGCGATGTACGGCGAGTTGGCCGCGCGCGGGGTGCCGCGGTTGCCGTTGGCCGCGTCGTAGACGGTGCTGGGGTTCTGCCAGCCGGTGCCGTCCACGTCGGCGCTCTTGGGCACGCCCACCCGGCGCTCGCGCGCCACGCCGCTCAGCGCCGAGTTGGCGCCGTAGGCCACCGAGTCGAGCAGCGCGCCGCCCGGCGCCCACAGGCGGAAGCGGTCGCCCGAGTTGGACAGGTTCACCGAGGTGGCCACGTAGTCCACCGTGATCCCGCCGTTCACCGAGGTGCTGGTGTTGCGCCCCAGCAGCACGAAGCCGCCGGCCGGCACCGTCAGGTTCGCGCCGATGGTCTCGCGCGCGGGGCTGTTGTCCTGCACCTGGAAGCCGTTCAGGTTCACCGGCGCGGAGCCGCGGTTGTAGATCTCCACGTACTCGCCGTCGGCGTCCACCACCGAGCCGGCCGGGTTGGCCATGATCTCGTTGATCACCAGGTCGAGCGCGGTGGCGCCGAACGCCACCGTCACCGATCCCGCCGTGGCGGTGATCGAGTCGGCGCCCGCCGTGCTCCCCATCGTCCAGCTCGCCAGGCGGGCCACGCCGTTGCTGTCGGCCGTCACGGTAACGGCGGTGTCGCCGTTCACCTTGCCACCGCCCGCGGTCACGCGGAAGCGAACCGCCACGCCCGCCATGGTTGCGTTCGACGCGTCGCGCACCGTCACCGCGGGCGCGACGGCCACGTTGGCGTCCACCGAGGCGGTCTGCCCGTCGCCCGTCTTGGCCAGCGAGGCCGGCGCGCCCACGGTGACCGTGGCCGTGCCGGTGCGCAGCGGGTTGCTCGACTGGGCGGTGATGGTGGTGGTGCCGTTCGCCACCGCGGTGACCACGCCGGTGGACGGATCGACCGTGGCCACCGCGGGATCGGCGCTGCTCCAGGTGACCGCCACGCCCGTCACGGGGGTGCCCACCGCGGTGCGCACCGAGTCGGTCAGCGCCGCGCTCTGCCCGGCGCCGCTCAACAGCACGCTGGCAGGATACACGTCCACGTACCCGCGCGGGTACCGCACCGCCGCCGATACGTAGACGTTGAAGGTGAACGTGGTCACCGTGGCCGGCACGTCCAGCGACCAGCGCCGGGCCGGGCTGGTGACGCCGGTCGCGATCTGACCCGGGTACTGGTAGTACGGCTGGTTGCTCGCGGTGAAGGTGGCGAGCCCGTCCCCGTTGACCGTCACCTCGCCCGTGCCCGCGGTCACCTGCGGCGCGCCCTGGAAGAACACGCGCGCGGCGTAATCGGCCGGGTTGCCCAGCGAGTCCACCCCGAACGTCTGCTGGATCAGGTTCTTGAGCGTCACGTCGAAGCTGAAGGTCTCCGTGGCGCCGTCGTACGCCACGGCGCTGCTGGTCAGCTTCACGTAGGTGTTCTGCCCGCCCACGATCACGTCGCCACGCGCGCCGGTCGGCGCGGGCGAGCCGCAGTGCACCGTGCGGGTGGCCATGTTCGCGTCGCACACCAGCTGCGCCAGCGCGCCCGCTGGGAGATCGCCCGTGGCCGGGCTCCCCACGCCGAAACGGCTCACGTCGCGGCCCGCCGCGAAGCGGGCGATGATCGCCGCGTCCACCGCGGTGACGCGGCCGTCGCCGTTCACGTCGGCGCGGCTGGCGTCCAGCGACGCGGCGCCACCGGACCGGGAAAGCGCCGCCAGCAGTTGCCGCGCGTCGGCGGCGGTGACGCGGCCGTCTCCGTCCACGTCGCCGCGCAGGCCCGCTACGGCCGAGGAGGTCTGGGCGGCGGCCGGCGCCGCCAGGCCCAGCAGCAGGCCGAGGAGCGCGAGAGCCGGCTTTGATGTGAGTTGCTTGATCATGCTTGGGGGCTCGGGATGCGGAACGTGCGTAACGAGCGAAGCACTGGAACGGCCGGCATCGGGTTGATCACCCGTCTGTCCGGACTGGCTGGATGGCGTGCCCACCTGCACGGCCACCCCCGAAAGCAGTGTAAAGAAAGCATTGGTAGGAAGTTAGAAAGATACGCCGCCAGCGCCGCAAGACAATCCCCCGCGCCTAACGCGTCCGTAGCTGCGGCCGCCGGGAAGCACCACCGGAGGCGCGCGATGCCGTCCAACCGCACCGATGCGGACGCCGCGATCGTTCACGTCTGGCGGCGAAGCTCGCACGGCCGGGCTGGAAGCCGGCCTCGGGTGCGCATCACGCGGGATGGTGCGCGGCCCGCCATCCCGCCTCGCCGCCGCCCCACGGCGCGAGGAAGATGCGGGGTGAGGAAGATGGCTGCCGCCGCCCACGGCACGTCGTGGAGCATAGCCGCAGGCACCAAAAAAACCCTCCCGCGCGGTGGAGGCGCGGGAGGGCTTTCTCGTACCTCGTCCGTCGATCACTCGACCGGCGAGGTCTCCGCCAGGCGGACGGTTCCCGAGCGCACGGTGCGCAGCGCGCCGGCCTCCGTGCGCACCAGCAGCGCGCCGGCGGGGGTGATCCCCATCGCCGTTCCGGCAAAGGCTTCGGCGCCGGTCACGCGTACGGGGCGGCCCAGCAGCGCGTCGCGGGCGCGCAGCGCCTCCAGCAGCGCGCCGCCCAGCTCCGCGGGCGGCTGCGCCAGGCGCCGCAGCAGCGCCCCGGCCACCGCGCCCGCCACGTCGGCGCGCGGCGGCGACCAGCCGGCGGTGATGCGCAGGCTGGTGGCGGTGCCCCGCAGTTCCGTGGGAAAGTCGTCGATCGAGTGCAGCACGTTGATGCCGATGCCGGCCACCACGTACCCCGGCCGCGCGCCGTCCCAGCTCCCCTCGCAGAGGATCCCCGCCAGCTTGCGGCCGGCCAGGTGCAGGTCGTTGGGCCACTTGATCGCCACGCGGGCGGGGCGGACGAGGGGGTCCAGCGCGTCCGCCGCGGCCAGGCCCACGAGGATCGGCAGCAACCCCGGCGCGGCGAGCGACTCGGGCCTCAGCACCACCGACAGCCACACCCCCAGCCCCGGCGGCGACGACCATCCTTTTCCGCCTCTTCCCCGCCCCGCCGTCTGTTCGTCGGCCAGCACCGCGGTGCCGGCGGGCGCGCCGGCCTCGGCCAGCGCGCGGGCCACGTCGTTGGTCGACCCGGCGCGGCTGAACAGGTGCACGGCGGGCAGGCCCCAGCGCCGCGCCAGCTCGGCGGCGGTGGCGCCCTCCCAGCGCTCGGCGGCGAGGTCGGTCACCCCGGCACCGCCTCCAGCCGCAGCGACAGGTCCAGCGCGGGGGCCGAGTGCGTCAGCGCGCCCACCGAGATGAAGTCCACCCCCGTCCTTGCGAACGGGAGGATCGTCTCCAGCGTGATCCCGCCCGACGCCTCGGTCTCGGGCCGCGGGTCGGCCGATCTCACCACATCCACCGCCTCCGCCATCAGCTCCGGCGTCATGTTGTCGAACATGATCCGGTCGACCCCCACGGCCAGCGCCTCGCGCACCTCGTCCAGCGTCGTCGTCTCCACCTCCACCCGCAGCCCGCGGTCGTTCCGCGCCCGAACAGCCCGCACCGCGGCGGTGATCCCCCCCGACGCGGCGATGTGGTTGTCCTTGATCATCACCATGTCGTACAGGCCGACACGGTGATTGGCGCCGCCGCCGGCGACCACGGCGGCTTTTTCCAGCAGCCGCATCCCCGGCGTGGTCTTGCGGGTGTCGATCACGCGCGCGCCCGTCCCGCGGACGGCGTCCACGTAGCGCCGCGTGACGGTGGCCACGCCGGACAGCTGCTGGAGGAAGTTGAGCGCCGCCCGCTCGGCGGTGAGGATCGACCGCGCCGATCCTTCCACACGCATCACCACCTCCCCCGGCTCCACCGCCGTGCCGTCGGCGGCGATGACCTCCACGGTGAGGGATGGATCCACCCGCCGGAACGCCTCCGCCGCCACCTCGCTCCCCGCGATCACGCCCGGCGCCTTGGCCACGATGCGCGCGACGGCCCGGCGATCATCGGGTACCGTCCAGAGCGAGGTGAAATCCCCGGCTCCTACGTCCTCCGCCAGCGCCGCCTCGATCAGCGCCACCGCGTCCGCCGGCAAACTCATCGTACCACCTTCCGGGTGCCGGCGGGACGCGCTGGCACCCGGACATGCAGTCCGACCACGCGGACACGACGGCGCCGTTTCCGCAGATTCATCCTCTCTTGCATTCCCATCACCCTTCCCCCGCCACCGCCGGAACGGCTGGCTCGGTCGCGGCGTCGGAGGTCGCCGCCGGGCCGGGCGCGCCGTTCACGATGCGCTCGTAGTAGCGCTCGTACTGGGGGATGATGCTGCCCACGCCGTAGCGCTCCACCGCGCTCCGCCGCGCGGCGTCGCTGAAGCGGCGCCAGGTGTCGTTGTCGCGCAGGATCTGCGCGGCGCCCTCGGCCATCGCCTCCACGTCGCCCACGGGCGCCAGGAACCCGTTCTCCCCGTGGTCCACCACCTCGGGGAGGCCGCCGGCGCGCGACGCGATCACCGGCACACCGCTGGCCATGGCTTCCAGCGCGACCAGGCCGAACGACTCGTTCTGCGAGGGGAGGATCAGCAGGTCGGCGCAGGCCATGATCTCGGCCACCGAGTCCTGCTTGCCCAGGAACACCACGCGGTCGCTGATCCCGTGCGCACGTGCCTCCTCGGCCGCGGCGGGGCGCTCGGGGCCGTCGCCCACGAAGACGAGGCGGGCGGGCACCTCGCGCGCCAGTCGCGCGAACACCTTCACCACGTCGCGGATGCGCTTGACGGGCCGGAAGTTGGACACGTGCAGCACCAGCTTCTCGCCGTCGCGCAGGAACGCGGTCTTCCAGCAGGGATAGCGGTCGCGCCCGTACAGGTCGGGGTCCACGAAGTTGGGCACCACCTCGATACGGTCGGCGGGAACGCGGAAGGCGTCCACCGTCTCGCGCTTCAGGTAGTCGGAAACGGCGGTGATCCCATCGCTCTTGAGGATGGAGAAGCGCGTGATCTCCCAGAAGTTGCGCTCCTGCCCCACCAGCGTGATGTCGGTGCCGTGCAGCGTGGTGATGATCTTGGTGGGCACCGCGTCGCCCAGCATCTCCTTGGCGATCCAGGCGCTGGTTGCGTGGGGGATGGCGTAGTGCACGTGCAGCAGGTCGAGCCCCTCGCGCAGCGCCACCTCGTGCATCACGGCACTCAGGGCGAGCGAGTAGTTGTTGTGCTCGAACAGCGGATAGTGGACCATCTCCACCTCATGGAAGAACACGCGCTCCATGAAGTGGGGAAGCCGGAACGGCTGGGCGTACGAGATGAAGTGGATCTCGTGGCCGCGCTCGGCCAGCTCGATCCCGAGCTCCGTCGCGATGGCGCCGGAGCCGCCGTAGGTGGGGTAGCAGGTAATGCCGATCTTCACGACAGTGCCCAGTTCCGAGTGCCCGGTGCCCAGTGAACGGCCGGACCACCCGGCGTCCAGCGTGCCCGAGTACCCGCCCGCGTGGTGTCAGGTCCGCCGCGTGGCCTCGCGCCAGGCGGCGGCGATCTCGCCCGCCAGCTCGCCGCGCGGACGGGTGGCGTCCAGCCGCACGGCGCCGGTGGGGAGCTGCGTGCGGTTCCAGGTGTCCTGGCGCTTGGTGTAGGCCCGCGTGTTCTTGCGCACCAGCTCCAGCGCCTCGTCCAGCGTGCGCTCGCCGCGCAGGTACGGGATCAGCTCCGCGTAGCCGTGCGCGTTCAGCCCCGGCGCGTTCTCGCCGTAGCGGGCGACCAGCGCCTTCACCTCGTCGATCAGCCCGGCGGCCACCATCGCGCCCACGCGGGCGTCCACCGACGCCCGCAGGCGGTCTCGGGGGACCAGGAGGGCGAAGGGGAGCACCGGCACGCCGGGCGCCTCGGGAGGCGAGTTCTGATGCCACCAGCCCAGCGTGTGGCCGGTGAGCAGCGGCACCTCCAGCGCGCGCATCAGCCGCTGGCGCCCGCCCCAGGCCTGCAGCCGCGCCGCGCCGTCGGGGTCGGCCTCGGCCAGGCGCCGGTGCAGCTCGTCGTCGCTCATCGCCTCCATCCGGGCGGCGAGCGCCGCGCGGGCGGCGGGGTCCATCTCCGGCTCCCGGAAGATGGGGTCGACCAGCGCGCGGAGAAAGAAGCCCGTGCCGCCCACCAGCATCGGCACGCGCCCGCGCGCCCGGATCTGCGGGATCACCTCGCGGGCGTAGCGCGCCCACTGCCCCGCGCTGAAGCGGTGATCCGGCTCCACCAGGTCGATCCCGTGGTGCGGGATCCCGCCGCGCTCGTCGGGCGTGGGCTTGGCCGTGCCGATGTCCATTCCGCGGTAGACCGAGCGCGAGTCCATGGAGATGATCTCGCCGTCCACCCGCCGCGCCACCTCGATCGACAGCGCCGTCTTCCCCGACGACGTGGGCCCCACGATCGCCAGCGCCTCCGGCGTCACGACCGCCTCGCTGCGCGCGGAGGAGAGTGCGCCGAGCGAGCTTTCGTCCGGGCGTCGGGCGCGGGCGAGGCATGCCTCGCCCCTACGAAATCAGCCACCGGTCGCGTCATCGGCGCAGCCGAACGCACGCCCGAACGCGCGCATGCACGCACCAGCTTGCGGGGCCGACGCACCGCCATTCACCCACTCCGCCCGAACCGGCGGTGCAGTTCCGCCATCGACAGCTGGATCACCGTGGGCCGGCCGTGGATGTCGTGATAGGGCAGCTCGGTGGCGAACAGGCGGTCGAAGAGCTCGGTCATCTCGCGCTGCGTCAGCTTCTGGCCGGCCTTGATGGCGCCCTTGCACGCCATGGTCAGGGCGATGCGCTGGTGCTGGGTGCGCGCGCTGTCCACCAGCGGCGAGCCGTTGGCCAGCTCGGCGATCATGTCGCGCAGACAGCGCTCCGCGTCGAAGTACGGGTGCGGGTTGGGGACCGAGTGCACGATGATGGCGCGCCCGCCGAACGGCTCCACCTCGAACCCCGCGCGCTCCAGCACGCCGCGCACCTGCTCCACCAGCGCGTACTCGGCGGGAGAGAGACGCAGGGTGATGGGGAAGAGGAGCCGCTGGCTGGCCATCTCGCCGCTGTCGAAGCCGCGCACGATCTCTTCGTACAGCACCCGCTCGTGCGCCGAGTGCTGGTCCACCAGGATCAGCCCCTGCCGCGTTTCGGCCAGGATGTAGGTGTTGTGCACCTGCCACATCATGGCCGCGGGGCCGATCAGCTCGGCCGGCGGCGCCGCAGGCTCCTTCGCCGGCGCGGCCGCCGTGGGCCCGCCGCCGCCGGTGACGAACAGCGCCATCTGCGCCTCGCTCTCGGCCGGCGCCGCGAGGACGGCGGGGACGTCGCCCGCGGCGTCGGGCGACGGCGCGCCGAACACCGGCGCGGGCTCGCGCACCGCCCTCGCGCCGAAGCCGGGGCGCATGGCGTAGGTCGCGGACGCCGTCTCGGGCCCCTCCCCGCGCACGCCGATGCTGGGCGTGCTCGCCAGCCCGGCGAGCGCCGCTCGCACCCCCTCCTCCAGCGCGCGCTCCACGCCGATGCGGTCGCGGAAGCGCACCTCGGCCTTCGCCGGGTGCACGTTCACGTCCACGTCGCCGTCAGGCACCTCCAGAAAAAGGAAGAGCGACGGATAGACGCCCTGCGGGATCGCGGTCTTGTACGCCCGGTCCACGGCCCTGACCAGGTAGCGGTCGGTGAACGAGCGGCCGTTGACGAAGAGGTACGCCTTGCGCCCCCCCGGCCGCGAGCTGTGCGGCCGCTGCACCAGCCCGGTGATGGCCACGCGCCCGTCGCGGTGGGTGACGGGGATCAGCTCGTCGGCGGCGTCGCCGCCCCAGATGCCGCCGATGCGCTCGGCTACGGTGGCCGTGGCGGGGAGCGCCAGCACGTCGCGCGCGCCCGAGTCGAGGGTGAAGCCCACGTGCGGCTGGGCGAGCGCCAGGGTGGTGATCACCTCGCCGATGGCGCGGTTCTCCGACGCGGTGCTGCGCAGGAACTTGGCGCGGGCGGGCACGTTGAAGAAAAGGCTGCGCACCGACACGCTGGTGCCGCGGCGGCGGGCGCACTCCTCCACCCCCGCGATCTGCCCGGCGGTCACCATCACCCGCACCCCGTCGCCGTCGCGTTCGGCCGTCTCCACCACGAAGCGCGACACCGACGCGATGGACGGCAGCGCCTCGCCGCGGAAGCCCAGGGTGCGGATCGACGCCAGGTCTTCGGCCGCCTTGATCTTGCTGGTCGCGTGGCGGTCGATGGAAAGGAGCGCGTCTTCCTTCCCCATCCCGTGCCCGTCGTCGCTCACGCGGATCTCGGTCTTGCCGCCGTTGCGCACGGTGACCTCGATGCGCGTGGCCCCCGCGTCCAGCGCGTTCTCCACCAGCTCCTTCACCACCGACGCGGGCCGCTCCACCACCTCGCCTGCGGCGATCTGGTTGGCGAGCTTCTCGGGGAGGATGTGGATGCGGCGCGGCATTCCAGGTGCGGCAAATGTTCGGGCGAAGTTCGGTTTGCGGGGGTGAAGGTAGACGGGCGCACGGAGCGGGTCAACGGTTGACAGCGCGGCCGCGGCCTCACCCCAATGACGAACGCCCTCCCGCGCGGATGGTTCGCGTGGGAGGGCGCTCCAGGTTGTGACGGCCGAGCGGCGGGTCAGGCTGCCTGCGGGCGGCGCCGTGCGTCGTACCACGCGTTCACCGACCGTACGAGCCGGTCCATTCCGCCCGTGTCGAGCTCACACGAGCGAGCCTCGCGAACCGCGTCGAGCCGCGCAGCGCTGCGGGAACCGCGCACAGGCTCCTTGAGCCAACTGAAGTAGCCGCGGTCATCGTCCATCGTGAACACGAACATACAGTAGGGCATCGGTACATCCGTGATCCCCGCGGTGGGCAGCTCACCCCGGGCGCGTTGACTGCGGCCTGCAGCAACGATGTTGCCGCAGGCCGCTTTTCCCGACGTCCGTCTCCCAAGTTGTTGTTAGTCGTTGGACGCTCGGGAGGACGGCCGGCACTACCGCTGCAGATCCGTGCTTACGCGCAGCCGCGCGACGGCTGCGGGAGGCAGTGGAACGGATACGAGCCCGGGCATCCGTCGGTCGCGGTCGAATCGGCGCCGTGCACGGTGCCCAGCGCGTCGGACGCGGCGTCCACGTCGAACGATTCGAGGCGCAGCGCCTCCAGGTCGAGCGCGAGCTTCTTCATGGGAGAACTCTCCGGTGCGGGGTTTTGGCACCGCCGTCGCCGCGGACGCGCGACGGCATCTCTTTCGGACGAAAGATGCCCACGCCCCGTCGAACGCACAAGGAGCCGAAACACCGGTCGTACCATCGGTCCGTGGCTCCTTTTGAACTCACGCCCGCGGACGCGGCAGATCGCCGGCGATCCGGGTCCACGGAAACGACTCAGCCCATCCTGGCGTAGAACCGCCGCGTGTTCTCCAGCGTCCGCGCGGCGAACTCGTCCGCGTCCTCGCCGCGGATCTCGGCGGCGCGGCGGGCGGTGTGCACCACGAACGCCGGCTCGTTGGTCTTGCCGCGGTTGGGCACCGGCGCGAGGTAGGGCGTGTCGGTCTCCACCATGATCCGGTCGGCCGGCACCATGCGCACGAAGTCGAGCCCGTCGAACTTCTTGAAGGTGATCATCCCCGAGAACGACGCATACCACCCCATCGCCAGCGCGTCGTCCAGCAGCTCGCGCGTGCTGGAGAAGGAGTGGAGCACCCCCAGCGTTCCCTGCCCCGCCTCGCGCAGGATGGCGCGCAGGTCGTCGTCGGCCTCGCGGGCGTGGACGATCACGGGGAGCCCCGTCTCGCGCGCCAGCTCCAGATGCCGAGCGAAGTTGGTGCGCTGTGCGTCGCGGGGCGCGAAATCGTAGTGGTAGTCCAGCCCCGTCTCGCCCAGCGCCACCACGCGCGGGTGCGACGTCAGCTCGCGCACCACTGCCAGCGTCTCGGCCGACGAGGTGTTGGCGGCGTGCGGGTGGATGCCAGCGGTGGACCACACGTCGGTGAAGCGCTCGGCCAGCCCCAGGTGCGTGCGTGCATCCTCCGCATCCGTCGCGATGGTGACGATGCCCGCCAGCCCGGCCTCGCGCGCCCGCGCGACCACCGCGTCCACGTCGGGGAGGATGCGCTCATCCGCCAGGTGCGCGTGCGAATCGATCAACCGCATGAGATCCAACGTGCAAAGGGAAGTGATGGTGCGAACGCGACGGCCCCGCGCCTCGACGTCGGCCCCGCGCCGAGATGAAGTCCGCGAAGGCGGACTGCGTGCCTTGGTAGCCGCGACTTCAGTCGCATTGTCCGCGCGAAACCGGGCCGACCTTGACCGACCTCAACCGCCTTGACCGACTTCGACAGGTCGCGACCGGCCGCGACCGCGCGCCCACATCCAAAACCAGCGAGCCGCCGCGGAAGGTATCCGCGGCGGCTCGCTCGGCAACCGGCACAGGGCGATGGATGGTGCCACCCGTCAGCGCGGCACCTCGGCGGTGCGCGCGGGGCGGTTGTTGCCGGGGCGGTTGTCGTTGCCGGGACGCGTGCCGCCGTTCGGGCGCCGAGCCGTGGTGGAGCGCACCGCCTGCTCGCGCTTCTCCTTGCGCGGGAAGTGCCGCTCGATCTCGTACAGCACCGGGCTCGCCACGAAGATCGACGAGAAGGTACCGATCGAGATGCCCAGCACCAGCACGTCGGCGAAGCCGCGGATCACGGGTCCGCCGAACACCAGCAGCGAGATCAGCGTGATCAGCACCGTGGCCACGGTCAGCGTGGTGCGCGGCAGCGTCTCGTTGATCGCCTTGTTCAGGATGTCGATGAAGGTGCGCCCGTGACGGGGCTTCTTCAGGTCTTCGCGAACGCGGTCGAACACGATGATGGTGTCGTGCAGCGAATAGCCCACGATGGTGAGCACCGCGGCCACCGTGCCTAGCGAGATCTCCATCCGCGTGAGCGCCAGGAAGCCCAGCGTCACCACGATGTCGTGGATGGTGGCCGTGATCGCCGCCAGGCCGAAGCGCCATTCGAAGCGGAACCACAGGTACAGCAGCGTGGCCGCGAACGAGAGCAGGATCGCCATCAGCGCGCGCTGCTGCAGCTCGTTGCCCGCCTTGGGCCCCACCGCCTCGGTACGCGCGATGCTGAAGTCCCCCCCGCGTCCGTTCACGGCCGGCTTGAAGCGCGTCTGCAGCGCCTGCTGCACCCGCGACTGCGCGTCGGCGCCGGCTTCCTGGCCGAACTTGGGCGTGCGCACCACGTAGTCGTTGCCGGTGCCGAACCGGGTGATCTCCCAGTCGTTGTAGCCGGCGGCGCGCGTGGCGTCACGCACCTGGTCGGCGCTCACGGGGTGGGTGAAGCTCACCTGCACCACGGTGCCGCCGGTGAAGTCGACGCCGTAGTTGAGCCAGCCCTCACCGCGGGCGGCGTGGTAGATCATCGAGCCGATCCCCAGCACCATCAGCGCGGCGGTCACGATGTAGGCCCGCTTGCGCCACTGCAGGATCGGGTAGTTGGCGTTCTTGAAGAATCTCATGGTTTTGCGCGCCTCAGATCGACAGGCTCTGCACCGACTGGCGGCGCTCGAGGTAGAGGGCCATGAAGGTGCGCGTGGTGAACACGGCCGTGAAGAACGACGCCACCACGCCGACCGCCAGGGTCACCGCGAAGCCGCGGATGGGGCCCGTGCCGGTGTAGAACAGGATGGCGCAGGTGATCAGCGTGGTCACGTTGCTGTCCACGATCGCGCGGAGCGCGTGGTGGAAGCCCTCGCTCACCGCCGCGCGCACGCTGCGGCCCTGGTCGAGCTCCTCGCGGATGCGCTCGAAGATCAGGATGTTGGCGTCCACCGCCATGCCCACCGACAGGATCAGCCCCGCGATGCCGGGGAAGGTGAGCACGGCGTCGAGCGCCGAGAGCATCCCCATCGACAGCACCACGTAGATGGCCAGCGCGGCCACGGCCAGGAACCCCGAGAAGTGGTAGATCCCGATCATCAGCAGGATCACCAGGCCGATGCCCACGATCGCCGCGATCTTGCCGTTGTCGATCGAGTCCTGCCCCAGCGAGGGGCCCACGCTGCGCTCCTCCACGATGTGCAGCGGCGCGGGAAGCGCGCCGGCGCGCAGCACCAGGGCCAGCGCCGAGGCGTCTTCCATGGTGCTCTTGCCCAGCTCGATCTGCCCGCGGTTGCCGATCGCCCCGCGGATCACCGGCGCCGTGTAGACGCGGTCGTCCAGCACGATCGCCATCTGCTGGTTGATGTGGTCGCCGGTCTCCTTCTCGAAGCGGCGGCCCGCCCGGCGCGACAGCTCGAACGCCACGATGGGGCGGTTGAACTGGTCGGTCTGCGCCTGCGCGTTCTGCAGGTGCTCGCCGGTCATGATCGCGTCGGCGTTCACGAACCAGAGCGAGGCGTAGCCCTTCTGCTCCTCTGCCTCGGGCACGCCCCACAGCAGCTGGCTGCCGCGCGGAAGCAGCGCCCGCACCTGCGGCAGCGCCATGTAGCGCGTGATCGAGCGGATGTTGGCCGTGTCGATCAGGATCTGCCCGCTGGCGCCCTGGCCGGCGAACTTGCTCTCCAGCGGCTTGGCCGCGGCGGCGCTGGCGGCGGCCGTGTCGGCCTGCGCGCCCTTGGTCTGCAGCAGGCCGCCGGGGGCGGTGGCCGCCGGCGCCTGGCCGGCCGCGCGCGCCTCGTTGGGGAACGCGGCCGTGATCGCCTGCTCGATGCGCGGAAGCTGCGGCTGCAATTCCGAGAGGGGGCGCACGATCTGGAACTCGAGGAACGCGCTCTTCTGGAGGATGTCCTTGGCGCGGTTCTGGCTCGCCTGGTCGAGGCCGGCGAGCTCCACGATGATGCGGTCGTTGCCGGCCTTCTGCACCACCGGCTCCGACACGCCCAGCTCGTTCACGCGCATGTCCACCACCTTCAGCGCGCGATTGATGGCGTCCTCGCGGTCCTTGGCGCTCAGCGCGGCCTTGGACTCATCGATCTCCATGGCGTAGTGCGCGCCGCCCTGCAGGTCGAGCCCCAGGGTGATCGGCTGCCCCGTCTTGTCGTACTTGCGCCAGAGGATGAACAGGCTGAGAAGCGTGAGCCCAAGGATCAGGCCGAGACGGACCTTCAGGTTCTGAAACATCGGAAGCAGAGAACTCCCGGAGAGGAGGTTGAGAGGAGCCCCGCGAACACGGAACCGGTTGTCTTTCGGGAACTTGCAAAGCTATCCCACCCACCGGGTACTGTCAACCGCGCACCCCCTGTCGCGAGGGGTCTGCACGGCTTCCGGAAAGGACGGCTACACGGGTGGTAAACCGGTGCGCGGAGGGAAGATCCTCCTCGACGCGAAGTGGAAGCCGGGCTTCCCGAAGTACGGAGCCCGACCGGACGTAAGCCGTTGCGGGACCGCGAGGTGAGGCCATTCCGCGCGTTCGGCCGGCACCCCGGCCCGCTGCGGATACGTACGTGATGGCAGAACCGCCGCCCGGGACCAGAGTCCCGAGCGGCGGCTTCCGTACTTCAGTACTTCCGTACTCTCGTACTCCTACCTCACCCGCCTCGCCCCGTGTTGATCACGTTCACCTGGCGGAAGCGCGCCGGCGGGCAGCCGTGCGACACGGCGTTCGACTGCGAGGGCTGGCCCTTGCCATCGTTGAAGGAGCCACCCACGAAGTAGCTGCTCCTGCCGCCCAGCAGGTCGAGGCTGTTCCAGAACTCGGGGGTGCGGATCTGGTAGGCCACGTCCTTCAGCATCCCGCCCACCTTGCCGTTCTTCACCTCGTGGAACACCTGTCCGCCGAACTGCGCGTTGAAGCGCTGCTGGTCGATGGAGTACGAGCCGCGCCCCTCGATCAGGATCCCGTCCTTGACGTCGGCCAGGAGCTCGTCGAGCGTCACGTCGCGCTCGGGGTGCGGCATCAGGTTCACGTTGGGCATGCGCTGGAACTGCACGTCGGCCCAGCTCTCCGCGTAGCTGTTGCCGTGGCTGCGCACCGGCCGCCCCTGCGCGCGGTACCAGTCGGCCAGCATGGGCGCCTGCTCGCGCGTGGTCTGCAGGTCGTTGAGGATGCCGTTCTTCACGATCAGGTACTCTTCGGGGCGTACCCCCTCGTCGTCCCACCCCACTGTGGCCAGCGAGCCCGGCGCCGAGCGCTCCGCCTGGATGTTGAAGATCTCGGGGCCGTAGCGGAACTTGCCCAGGTAGTCCTGGATGGGGCTGATGAACGACGTGCCCGCGAAGTTGGCCTCGTAGCCCAGGATGCGGTCGAGCTCGGTGGGGTGGGCGATGGACTCGTGGATGGTCAGGAACAGGTGCGAGGGGAGGAGCACCAGGTCGTAGCGGCCGGGCTGCACCGGGCGCGCGGTGAGCTTGCGCACCGCGTCCTCGGCCCACTTCGGCGCGTTCTCCAGCAGGTTGGCGCCGCGCACGTGCTCGTAGCCCAGCCCCATCGGCTGCACGGGGGTGGACATGCGGCTCTGGAAGTCGCCGCCGTTCGCCCCCACCGCCGTCACCGTCATCTGCGGCAGCGAGCGGTAGATGGTCTGGGTGATGAACGACCCCTCGGTGCTCGCGAAGGTCTTCTCCTCGCGCACGAAGAACATGGAGCTGGTGGCGAAGCGCGCCCCCGCCTTCATCGCCGCGTCGTTGGCGGCCAGGAGGAGCGCCACCTTCTCTTCCACCGGCACCTCGAACGGGTCGGTCTGGATGGGCGAGCGCCAGCTGGCGTTGCGGACCGCCTCGGCCGGCGCCAGCGCCACCGGGGTGCGCCGCGCGGCCGAGCTCGCGCGGGCCTGGGCCACGGCCTCGCGGGCCACCCGCTCCACCTCCTGCAGGTTGAGGTCGCGGCTGGCGGCGAAGCCCCAGCAGCCGTTGGCCAGCACCCGCACCCCGAACCCGAACGTCTCGCTGTCCTGGAAGCCGGTGATCCGCTGCTCGCGCGTGCTGATGGCCTGCGAGCGGTTGCGGTTGATGCGCACGTCGGCGTAGCTGGCGCCGGCGGAGCGCGCCGAGTCGAGCGCGCGGCGGGCCAGCTCCTGGTACTCGGGGTCGTCCAGAGGCAGGCGGGCGGCATGCGCCACGCCGGGCAGCAGGGTGAGCCCTGCGGCCGCCACGGCGCCGCGCGCGACGAACTCTCGGCGGTTCATGCTGAGGTCTGAATCTCGGGGACGGAAGGCGGGATCGGCCCGGACGATACTTCGAATCCCCGTCCAGCGTCAACCGCCCGTGGACGTCCAGGCGAAACGGCGGAGGCGCAGCATCTGCGCCCCCGCCGCTTTCTCGTGGATCTCACCTACGGCCACGGTCACATCGCCCGGCGCTTGCGAGGCTCCTCTTCGGCCCTATCCCTGACGATCTTGGCGGCGGGGAGCCCGCGCGTGGGGTTCAGGTTGTCTACCAGCAGCTCGGAAAGGGTGACGCCGAGCGCGTGGGCAAGCTTCGAGACGGTGGACAGACGAGGGTTGGCGTCGCCGCTCTCGATCCCCGCGATGCGTGGCTGAGACACGCCGATGGCCGCGGCGAGCTGCGCCTGGGTGAGCCCGCGTTCGGCGCGAAGACGCATCACGTTGAGCGCCAGGATGGCCGGCGGGTCGACCTCGTGCGCGACCGCCGTGACTTCCGGGTGCTCAGCCTCGATCTGCGCGAACAGCTCTTCGATTCGCATGGCGTTCCTCCTTGCAGGTGCGTCGGACCCAATCCTGCCGCCGGCGTTCGGCCCCTTCGACCATCGCCTTGTACCTGTCGCCCCGCAGCAGCGTGCGGTGCTCGCAGTGCGTGAGCAGAACCAGCTTGCCCCCGTGGCAGGGAGACTCGAAGAACGGGAGCCGGAACGAAACCGGGCCGCTCTGCACACGCAGCACGAAGATGGTGGCGGTGGGCTGCTTCACCAGCCGTGACTCCAGCGCTTGCCGCATCTCCATCTGCCGCAGCAGCTCGATCTTGTTCTGAATGGTGCGGAAGGCTCGCGGGTCCGAGCGCGCGAGCTGCTTCAGTGCATCCGCGGTGTCGCACCTTCCGGCAACGTCCTCGTAGACTTCGACGTCACGCTTCACCAGGGGTTCCATCGCCCCGCCCCTTATTATACGGTTTAGTGTATCCGAGCGCAAGCCCCCTTCGGTGGAATGATTCGGACGGCAAGAGTACAAAGTGTATGGATAGCTGTCAATACTGTACGCTTGCTGGCGACTTCGGAGCGGCGGCGGCGGGTTGCCTTTCTCGTTGGGATCAATCATCTTCCGTGCGCTCGACCCGCTTTGACGCGGCCGTTGCCGCACCTGCAGGCATCCATCCGACGAACCATCCCGCGCCTTCGCTGGCGCACAGCAGCAATTTGCCCATGGCCATTCGCGAAGGACGTTGGGACTGCCCGAGCTGCGCCGCGGTGGGCCAGCTGGGCCGCCACGTATACTGCACGGGGTGCGGCGCGCCGCGCCCCGAGAACATCACGTTCTATCTCCCCGAGAACGCCGAGGCGGTGAGCGACGCTGGCCAGCTCGCGCAGGCCGGCGCCGGCGCCGACTGGGTGTGCGAGCACTGCGGCGGCAGCGCGCGGGCGACCGACGCCGCCTGCCCCGGCTGCGGCGCGCCGCGCGGCAGCAGCGCCGCGCGGCAGGTGCACGAGTACGGGCTGGAGAACACCCCGCGCTCCGGGCGGGCTCAGCCCGCGATGTCTCCCCCGCCCTCCATGGCGCCGCGGAAGCCGGCGAAGCAGTCGCACTTCGTGCGCAACGTGGTCCTGTTGCTGGTCGCTTCCCTCATCGGCTGGGTGGGGTGGTCCAACCGCACGCGCCACGTGGACGCGCAGGTCACGGCCAAGCAGTGGGAGCGCTCGGTGCAGGTGGAGGCATACCGCACCGTGACGGAGGAGGGGTGGTCGCTCCCCGACGGCGGCCGGCTGGTGCGCTCGTACCGCGCGATCCGCGACTACCGCCAGGTGCTCGACCACTACGAGACGCGCACCCGCCAGGTCTCGGAGCGGGTGCAGACGGGAACGCGCACCTACACCTGCGGCCACACCGACCGCGGCAACGGCTACTTCGAGGACCGCACCTGCACCGAGCCCGAGTACGAGACGCGCTACCACACCGAGAGCTACCAGGACCCGGTGTACCGCCGCGAGCCGATCTGGGACACCAAGTACGAGTACCGCATCAAGCGCTGGGTGCCCGACACGCTGATGGCCACGCACGGCGACACCACGCGCCCCGTGTGGCCCGAGACGCTCCCCGACGACACCACGCGCGACGGCGAGAAGAAGCAGAAGTACGTGATGACGTTCCAGGGTGGCGACGGCAAGCCGTATAGCGCCGAGGTCCCGCTCGAGCAGTTCACCAGCCACCGCGTGGGTGAGCGGGTGCCGCTGAAGGTGAACGGCAGCCGCGCCCAGATCGACACCGCCCGCACGCACTGAGCCCCACCCGGCTGGGCGGCGTCCCCCTACGCTCCCCGGCCGGCGCCCCAGTTCAATCCCACCCTGCCCCATCTTTCCCGCTGAATGGCCAACAGAGAACGCTGGACCTGCCCGACCTGCGGCGCGCACGGTCAGCCGGCCCCGAACGTGGTGTGCAGCCGGTGCGAGACGCCGCGCCCCGCGGACATCCGGTTCTACGTGGAGGTGGATGGGTCGGAGGTAGTAGAGCAGCCCCGGCGGGCGCGCTCCGAGCGCCCCGCCCCGGACTGGATCTGCGACCACTGCGAAAGCCGCATGGCCGCCAGTGAGCCCGCATGCACGGGGTGCGGCGCCCCGCGCAGCGCCGCCGCGCGCGTGGTGTTCGATCCCGAGCCGCCGCGGCCCCAGCCGCCGTACACGCCGCCTCCCGCGGCCGCCACGCAGGCGCCGTCCACCAGGAACGTCGGATGCGGTTGCGGGTGCCTCGTGCTCTTGCTGGTGATCCTGCTGGGGGTGTGCTACGGCGGCTCGGATCCCTCCCCGGCCACGAACAGTCCATCCCCGGCGGACAGCGTGGCGGCCGCCGCCCGCAGCGATTCCATCGCCCGCGCCGCCGCGGCCAGGGACTCTGCGTGGATGGCCAGCCGGGAGGACTCGATCAAGCGTGCGGCGGCGAGGGATTCCTCGGATCGCGCCCGCGCCCGCCGGAACAAGCGCAAGCCGCGCCGGCGTTCGTCGGACGCACGGGGGTGATGCCGGTATGCCTGGGTTTTTCGCGCCTCCGGGGCGTCGATGAGACCCGGGGCGCTGCGTCTCTCGAAGTCGGATTGAAGGAAGCGGGCGGCACCGACCCTGGTGCCGCCCGCTTCATTTCGACCACCTGCCCCGGCAGGTCACCTGCCCAGGGCAGCGAGCGCCTCGGGAAACGCTAGCTCGGCCCATTCGCGGTACTGCGCGCCGGATGGGTGCAGCCCGTCGCCCACTACCGCGCCGGCCATCTGCCGCGAGGTGGGCGTCACGTCCACCCAGTGGGCGCCCAGCTCACCGGCGATCTCACGTCCCACCGCGTTGTACGCGTCGATCTCGCGGGCGACCTGCGCGCGGTCGCGCCCTTCGGCGAACGGGGTCACGCCCCAGTCGGGGATCGACACCACCAGCACCCGGCCGGCATCCCCCCCGGCGAAGGCGATCGCGCGTTGCAGCAGGGCGCGCAACTCCGCGCGGTAGGCGTCCACCGCGTGGCCGCGGTACTGGTTGTTGACGCCGATCAGCAGCGAAACCAGCGCGTACGGGCCGGACGGGCGCGCGGCATCGATCCCCGCCGCCAGCTCGTCGGTAGTCCAGCCGGTGCGGGCGATGATCTGGGGGTCACCCACGTCCAGGCCGCGCGCGCGCAGCAGGGCGGCGAGCTGCACCGGCCAGCGCTCCGCCGGCTCCACGCCCTCGCCGATGGTGTAGCTGTCTCCCAGCGCCAGATACCGCATGCTTCCGCTCACCCGTCCTCCCTCGTCCATGCTCAGCCGGGCGCACCCCTGCGCGCCAACGCCGGCAGCCATCGCCACCAGGCAGATCCGGATACCACGCTGGGCCGCCGTCCGCAAGCTTCGCATCCACATCTCCCTGGAATCACGTCATGAGCGCAGGCAAGATACGCGGCGGATCCGTTCATGGATGCACACCCGAATCTCCGCCGCGAGAGACCGGCTTCCTGTCTGGAATGGGCAACGATCCCCACGGCCCGAAGTGCCGGACTCGCGGATGAAGGTTGCTTCGGGTTGTATTCGGTTTTAACTTTCAGCCATGAGAGAAGAGCTCATCAGGATCGACGAGATCCCGGAGGCCCAAGCGCGGCCGCTGATCCAGATCCGCGGTCGGGGGGCGGCGGAGAACCCCGCCAACCGCTTCGTGCAGCAGGAGATCGTCGCCGACGGCGACTACCTGGACTCGCTGGACGAGGAGGAGCCCGCCCCACGGACGGTGTTCCTGCGCGACGCCACGCGCACCATCATCGCGCGCAACGACAGCCCCGACGTGGGGTTCAGCGCCAGCGTGAACCCGTACCGCGGTTGCGAGCACGGCTGCATCTACTGCTTCGCGCGGCCCACGCACGAGTACTTCGGCCTCAGCGCCGGGCTCGACTTCGAGACCAAGATCTTCGTGAAGGAAGACGCGCCCGAGCTGCTGCGGCAGGCGCTGGCCAGCCCGCGCTGGGTGCCCGAGACCATCGGGATGAGCGGCGTGACCGACTGCTACCAGCCGGTCGAGCGGAAGCTGAAGCTCACGCGGCGGTGCCTCGAAGTGCTGGCCGAGTTCCGCAACCCGGTCACCATCATCACCAAGAACCACCTGGTCACGCGCGACCTCGACATCCTGCGCGAGATGGCGGCGTGGAATGGCGTGAGGGTGAACCTTTCCATCACCTCGCTCGACGAAAAGCTGCAGCGGGTGATGGAGCCCCGTACGTCCACCCCGAAGCGCCGGCTGGACGCCGTGGAGGCGCTGTCGAAGGCCGGCGTGCGCGTGCGCGTCCTCGCCGCACCGATGATCCCGGGGCTCAACGACCACGAGCTTCCCGCCATCATCAAGGCCTCGGCGAACGCGGGCGCCGTGGCGGCGAACTACATCCCGCTGCGCCTGCCGTTCGTGCTGAAGGAGCTGTTCGAGACGTGGCTGCAGACGCACTATCCCGGGCACAAGGACAAGGTGCTGCACCGCATCCGCGAGATCCGCGGGGGGAAGCTGAACGACCCGGAGTTCGGTTCGCGGATGCGGGGCCAGGGTGAGTACGCCGATCAGCTCGCCGTCCTCTTCCGCGCCGCCTGCCGCAAGGCGGGCCTGGGCGGCGAGGAGCTGCCGCCGCTCTCTACCGAGCACTTCCGCCGGCCTCACGACCGGCGGGGCCAGCTGGGGCTGTTCGAGGCGGCATAGCGCTCGTGTCGATCTCGGAAGGTCTCGTTCGTCGCAAGGGGAGAGCGGGTACGCGCACGGGGTCCGGCTGGACCATGCCGCTCCAAACCCCAACGAGGTGGAGAGACACCATGCGGTTCATGAATTTCGTACGCTGCCCCGAAGACTGCGGGCCTCCGCCGCAGTCGTTTATCGACGCGATGCACAGCGCGGCCGAGAAGGCCGCGAGCGCCGGCACGCTGCTCGACACCGGCGGCCTGGCACCGGTGGCTGCGAGCACGCGAGTCCGCCTCGCCGCCGGCACGGTGACGGTGATGGACGGGCCGTTCGCGGAGGGCAAGGAGGTGGTGGGCGGATACGGCGTGGTGGCGGCCGCATCGCAGGAGGAGGCGGTGGAAGGAGCGGTGTGGCTGATGAACATGCACCGGGAGCACTGGCCCGGCTGGGAAGGCGAGGTCGAGGTTCGCCGGATCCTGGGCCCCGACGATTTCGCCGCGGAGGTACGCCGGCCCTAGCGCGGCCCTGCCGCCAGGTGGCGCGGCCGGGTAGATTACTGGCGACGGCGACGACGTCGCGGGACCGGAACAGACACATGCGGCTCCATCCGCCGCACGCCAGGGCACAAGAAGGTTGCGCCCCGGCGTGCGGCGGATTAGCTTTTCGCCGTGAAAGTGGACAGAGGACCCTACACTCCTGACTGGCAGCGGCTTCCATGACCACCCACATCGACGCGACGACCACCCCGGCACGCACCGACCTCGACACCGTGCTGCGCGACCGTTTCCGGCTCCCCGGCTTCCGCCCCGGGCAGGAGCGGGTGATCCGCGCGCTGCTGGCGCACGGCGCAGCGCTGGCGGTGTTCCCCACCGGCGGCGGCAAGAGCCTGTGCTACCAGCTTCCTTCGCTGCTGCTGGACGGGGTGACGCTGGTGGTGTCGCCGCTGATCGCGCTGATGAAGGACCAGATCGACGCGCTGCGGGCGCTGGGGGTGGACGCGGCGCGGCTGGACAGCTCGCTGCCGTGGGAGGAGGCGAAAGCGGTGGAGCGCCGGCTGCTGTCGGGCGCGCTCAAGCTGCTCTACGTGTCGCCCGAGCGCTTCAACAACGAGCGCTTCCTGGAGCTGCTCAAGCGCGTGCACGTGGCGCTGTTCGCGGTGGACGAGGCGCACTGCATCTCGGAGTGGGGCCACAACTTCCGCCCCGACTACCTGAAGCTGGCCGACACCGCGCGCACCATGGGCGCCGAGCGGGTGCTGGCGCTGACCGCCACCGCCACCCCCGCGGTGGTGGACGACATCTGCGACAGCTTCCGCATCCCGAAGGACGCCGCGGTGGTGACGGGGTTCCACCGGCCCAACCTGTTCCTGTCGGTGCACCCCACGCGCCCGCACGAGCGCGACCGCGTGCTGCTGGAGCGCATCCGCTCGCGCCCGCCCGGGCCAGCGATCGTGTACGTGACGCTGCAGAAGACGGCCGAGCGGGTGGCCAGGCTGCTGGACGGGGCCGGCGTGCCCGCGCGGGCCTACCACGCGGGGATGGACGACGACCTGCGCGCCCGGGTGCAGGAGTGGTGGAAGGGGAGCGACCGCGCCACGGTGGTGGCCACGATCGCCTTCGGGATGGGGATCGACAAGGCCGACGTGCGCTACGTGTACCACTACAACCTGCCCAAGGGGCTGGAAAGCTACAGCCAGGAGATCGGCCGCGCCGGGCGCGACGGCCAGCCCAGCGTGGTGGAGTTGCTGGGCGGGATGGACGACGTGGCCACGCTGGAGAACTTCGCCTACGGCGACACCCCCACCGAGCGCTCGGTGCGGGCGCTGGTGGATGAGCTGCTGGGGTCGGGCCCCAGCTTCGACGTGAGCATCTTCGACCTGAGCAGCCGGCACGACATCCGGCAGCTGGTGGTGAAGACGGCGCTCACCTACCTGGAGCTGCTGGGCGTGATCCACCAGGGCACGCCGTTCTACGCCGGCTACCGCATCCGCCTGAACCTGGAGCTGCCGGAGCTGCTGGCCCGCTTCAGCGGCGAGCGGCAGGAGTTCGTGCGGGGGATCTTCCGCGAGGCGTCGCACGGGCGCACCTGGTACACGCTGAACCCCGAGGAGGCCGGGCGGCGGCTGGGCTCCGACCGCGGGCGCGTGGTGCGGGCGGTGGACTACCTGGGCGAGCAGGGGTGGGCCGAGGTGCAGGCCAGCGACGCGCGCCTGCGCTTCACCCGCGCCGAGACGCACCCCAGCGCCGAGGCGCTGGCGGCCGAGCTGGTGGAGCGCTTCGCCCGGCGCGAGGAGCAGGAGACGAAGCGCGTGCGCGACGTGGTGGAGCTGGCCTCGGCCGACGGGTGCGTGACCAACGCGCTGCTGGCGCACTTCGGCGAAGCGCGCGCGGAGCGGTGCGGGCACTGCTCGTGGTGCGAGACGCGGCGCCCCGCGGTGTTCCCTGCCCCGCCCGCCCCCGCCCCGATCGGCGCGAGCGTGAACGCGGCCGAGGTGCGCGCCCTGCGCGAGGCGCACCCCGACGTGCTGGGCGCGCCGCGCCAGCAGGCGCGCTTCCTCTGCGGCCTCACCAGCCCCGCGGTGAGCCGCGCGCGCATGGGCCGCCACCCGCTCTTCGGCGTGCTGGAGGACCGCCGGTTCGCCGAGGTGCTGGCGTGGTGCGAGGCGATCTGAGCGAACGCCGGGTTGGTGGCCGATGCGTGGGCGAAGGCGGTTCGATCCGAATCGGGCTGAAGAGACCGGATCGATGACGGTGTGTACGAGAGGATCGCTACGGAAATGCTGGGCCATTTGCGTGAGGGATTCGCGCCCGCAGGGCCGAGACGCCGGCGCGCCCGCGCCGATCGACGTGGACGCGAGGGAAAACCCTGGCGCGGCGGCGGCTCGGCGCCGTTGGCAACGGCGGTATCGTTGCCTACGGCGCGCGAAGCCCGGCCCGGAGCGCAGCGGAGGGACACGCCCGGATCGGGCGGTTCCCATTTCGCGTCCCCAGCCCGACGTTTGCGGTTCGCGGCAGATGAACGCGAAAGCGCCGGCGCGAGCTCCCTCGCGCCGGCGCTTCGTCTTCTCGACCCGGACGGCTCAGCCGGTGCTGCTGCCGCGCCAGCCCGCGTCGTCGCTGCGAGCGCTGCGGCACTCGGTGAGCGAGCCGCCCTCCAGCCCTTCGGGCCGGGTGGTGACGCACGCCTCGGGGGTCACGCCGAGCACGCTGGCGAACGGCGACACCGGGACCGCCGGCGCAAAGCTCACCGAGCCCAGGCCGTCGGTGATGGTCAGCCGCATGAGCAGGGCCGAGCCCAGCGCGCGCACCTGGCCGCCGAAGGCGTAGGTGGTGTAGTTGTCGTTCCAGGAGTACAGGTCCTGCACGCCCGCGATCCCGTCGAAGGTGTTGGAGTAGCCGTGGCTGTGGTAGGTCACGTTGCCGGCGAAGCGCTGGTATCCCCAGCTGGCGCCGCCCAGCAGCCCGTTGCAGATGAAGAAGGTCGCGCCGTAGGCCGGCATGTCGCGGCTGATGCACTGCCGGCCGTCGGTGGCCGCGGTCGCCGCGAGCCCTTCCCACTGCTCGGTCTGCCACTCCACGCCGTTCGACTCCATGGCCAGGGTCACCCGGGCGAGCGGGAACACCGCCGCGCGCTCGATGGTGCCCTGCACGTTCATGGTCTGGTTGCGCTCGGTGTTGACCTCGGTGTTCGAATACTCCTTGTGGCTGCCGTCGGGCTTCGACCAGGTGTAGCTGAAGACGGTGGTGTTGCTCACCGAGCGGTCTTCCACCTGCGCCGAGTAGCCGGTGGTGAAGGGGTTGCCCACGTTCAGCGTTCCGCCGTCGGTCACGACGCCCTGGTTGCTGCTCGACCCTCCGCCATCGGTCTTCACGCGCACTTCCACGTTCTGCGTGCCGGTGGTGGGGAAGGTGTAGCTGAAGGCGCACGACACCGCGTCGCCCGCGTCCACCCAGATTCCCACGGCCGAGTCGACCAGCCGGCCGTTGACCCACAGCTCGCAGTTGGCGCGGGTGCCCACGTCGCCGTTGATCTCCGACACCACGCCGGTGATCACCACCGGCAGGCCCACGGTGGCCGTGGGGGGAAGCTGCACGTCCACGTTGAGCGCGGCCGCCGCCTTGACGGTGTCCACCAGCGTCACCACGTCGGTGCGCGGATCGTCGTCGCAGTCGCCGTCGTTGTTGTTGTCGCGGCGCTCCCAGCGGTTGTCGTCGCGGCCGTGGTCGTCGCGGTCGTTGCCGCGGCCCCGCGACGAGCCGCGGTTGTCGTGATCGTCGTCCCGGTCGTTGCCGCGGCCGCGGTCGTCACAGCCGCAGTTGGTCTTGTGCGTCCGGGCGCCGCGCACGTGGGCACGGATGTAGAGCAGCGAGCCCACCGCCAGGCCATTCAGCGGAAGGGTCTGGATGCCGGCCGGGGTGAGGTGGTTGAAGTTGCTGACGTAGAGCTTCTGGCCGTCGGCCGTGTAGGCCTTGACCTGCACCTTGGTGATGCTGCCGTCGCCGGCGGCGAGCGGGTCGATGGTGCCGGTGCTCAGGGTGAGGCGGGTGACGCGGTCGGCGCCGAGGAGCGCCATTCCCTCCACGTCGATGTCGTTGTAGCGACCGTAGCCGTGGCCACGCCCGCGGTTGCGGTAGCGGTCGCGGTTGTAGTGGAGGCTCTTTCCACTCCCCCCGCCCGAGCGGCCGAACGCCGGGCTGAGGCTGGAGACGTCGACCGGCTGCCGGGCCGCGGGCGACGCCACGTCGCCCGAGCAGGCGGCAGCCGCCAGCAGCAGCGACGCGGCGGCCGCGAGCGGAAGGTGAAGCCGGGAAAGGATACCGCGTTGCGATTGCTTCGACATGGTGGCCATCCGAAGGTGATCAACAGCGATGATCCTTCGGCGGCCGGGCTGTCTCGGAGAGACCCCTAGCTTTGCGGACCGGCCTCGCGACCGGGGTGCCGTTTATCGGGATTAGGAGGGGAACCGGCGGGCGAGGAACCAAATTGCCGGCCATGGGTGCCAAGCTAAACGGTGGCCGACGGTGGCGCAAGGGTTCTGCTACGCAATTACGTTGCAGATCATCCATCTTGCGTGAACAGAAGCGCCTGGAACATCGCGCATCCCTTGGGCCGTACAGCCGGCACCGGGTGAGGGGGCCTGCCACGCGTATCCATCCGGCGTGCACGGCCGCATCTCCCCCCGGCTCGATCGATCGAAGCGCCGACGCGATGGATTGCGCCGGCGCTCCGTCGTTCATTGGCCGCGGGTTTCAGCCGGCGGCGTTGCCGCGCCAGCCTGAGTCGTCGCTGCGTGCGCTCCGGCACTCGGTGAGCGAGCCGCCCTCCAGCCCTTCGGGCCGGGTGGTGACGCACGTCTCGGGGGTCACGCTGAGCACGTTGGCGAAGGCCGGCACCGGCACCACCGGCGCGAAGGTAACCGAGCCCAGGCCGTCGGTGATGGTCAGGCGCATGAGCAGCGCCGAGCCCAGCGCGCGCACCTGGCCGCCAAAGGCGTAGGTGGTGTAGTTGTCGTTCCAGGAGTACAGGTTCTGCACCCCCGCGATCCCGTCGAAGGTGTTGGAGTAGCCGTGGCTGTGGTAGGTCACGTTCCCCGAGTAGCGCTGGTACCCCCAGCTGGCGCCGCCCTGCAGGCCGTTGCACAGGAAGAACATCGCGCCGTAGGCCGGCATGTCGCGCGTGATGCACTGGCGGCCGTCGGCGCCCGTGGTCGAGGCGAGCCCTTCCCACTGCTCGGTCTGCCACTCCACGCCGTTCGACTCCATGGCCAGGCTCACCTGGGCGAGCGGGAACACCGCCGCGCGCTCGATGGTGCCCTGCACGTTCATCGTCTGCGTGCGCTCGGTGTTGACCTCGGTGTTGGAGTACTCCTTGTGGCTGCCGTCGGGCTTGGTCCAGGTGTAGTTGAAGACGGTGGTGTTGCTCACCGAGCGGTCTTCGACCTGGGCGGAATAGCCGGTAGTGAACGGGTTGCCCACGCTCACCGTGCCCCCGTCGCTGATCACCGCGCCCTGCGAGCCGCCGCCGCCGCCCACGCGCACTTCCACGTTCTGCGGGCCGGCGCGATCGAAGGTGTAGGTGAAGGCGCAGGTGACCACGTCGCCGGCATCCACCCAGATCCCCTGGGCCTCGTCGACCAGCGCGCCGTTGACCCACAGCTCGCAGTCGGTGCGGGCGCCCACGTCGCCGTTGGTCTCGCTCACCAGGCCGGTGATGATCACCGGCTGGCCCACGCGGGCGTCGGGGGGAACCTGCACGTCCACGTGCAGCGCCGGCGCCAGCTTCACCGCGTCGGTGATGGTCACCACGTCGGTGCGCTTGCCGTCGATGCCGCGCACATTTGCCTGCACCTGCACCCGGGCGCCGTACATCAGCCCCGTGAACTGGAAGGTCTGGCTGCCGCCGCCGTTCAGGCCGTTGAAGTTCCTGGTGAAGAGGTGCTGGCCGTCCGGGCCGAACGCCTTGACCTGCGCCTTGACGATCTGTCCGGGAGCGCCGGCCAGGTTGTCGAGGCTGCCGGTGGTGATGGTGAGGCGGGTGATGCCGTCGGAGCCCAGCACCGCGGCCCCTTCAAGCCGCGCCGACCCCGAACGCCCGGTGGCGTGCGGCGCGCTGGTGTCGCGGTACTTGACGCCGTTGGAAACCAGGCGGCTGGCCGGGGGAAGAAGCTTGGCGGTGCTTCGCGCTTCCGGTGCGCGCGCCGTGGGCGACGCCATGTCGCCCGAGCAGGCCGCGAGCGCCGCGAGAAGCGCGGCCGCGCACAGCGGGGTGACACCGGAAAGGATACCGCGTTGCGATTGCTTCGACATGGTGGCCGTCCGAAGGTGATCAACGACAGTGATCCTTCGGCGGCCGGGCTGTCTCGGAGAGACCCCTAGCTTTGCGGACCGGCCTCGCGACCGGGGTGCCGTTTATCGGGATATTGGGGGAACCGGCGCGCAAGCCTGCGCGTCAGGGTGGCCAAGCTACATGCCTCGGCGCGAGCGCGCAAGGCTCTCTGTTACGATTTCGTGTATCAGCTGGAGACCGTCCATGGCTGACTGCCACGTGAGTAAGAGATCCGTAGGGCTTGCTGGATCATAAGTTACAGATCGTGTAGCACGTTTGGAGTCCATTCACTCCGTCGAAGCCCGGGAGAGCACTCCTACGAATCGAAATGCCGCGGAATTGAGTCGAATGTTTTCAGCCGATCCCCCGATCCCCCGATCCCCCGATCCCCCGATCCCCCGA
>Ga0070686_100000228_pt1 | contig 38437 bp, 38 predicted proteins | sample KBSS23LmetaG_FD_65654 | JGI IMG/M metagenome (GOLD analysis project Ga0070686, IMG submission 65654) | Switchgrass rhizosphere microbial communities from Kellogg Biological Station, Michigan, USA - KBS S2-3L metaG | ecosystem: Host-associated > Plants > Roots > Rhizosphere ...
CCGATCGTCAAGCTCGTCTTCGGCGCCCAGTACGACAAGACCCGCCTCACCGAATTCGCCGCGGCTCTGTCCTGGGCGCAGCGCGAAGGCGTCGCGGAGGGCGCGCTCGCCGAGCGGATCGAATCCAGCCCGGGCGGGCTCAAGGCGATCGTCGCGGCCGAGCGCGCCGCGCGCCGCCCAGCGCCCAGGCCCGATCGTTGGGCCGAATTGCGCACGCGGCTCCACAGCCAGCGCCCGCTCGCCCATGTCGACATCGCGGTCGCGGGCGAGGGTGAGTTCGTCCTCCTCGTCGCCCGGCGCGAGGAAGACGGCCTCGCGATCCTCGCTCCCGTCGCCGACCCGAAATTGGTCGAGCAGGCGATCCGCAAGAGCGCCGCCTGAGCGCTTCCCGGCGAAAGCCGGGGGCCGGTTCGAGGTCGACAAAATCCCGTTGCCGTTTCGTTCCGGCCCGCTCTACAGCTGGCGTCATGGCGCCGCTCCCCTATCCCGCTCTGCACGCGACCCATGGCGGGGTCTGGATCGCGTGGAGCGACGGACGGACCGAGGTCGTCGGGCGCGGCCAGGCGATCGCACGCGCGGCCGAGACCCCGATGATCATGCTGAACGCGCCCCTGGTGGGCAACCGGCTCGGCTATCCGGACCTCAGCGGCCTCGACCTGCTCGAGCTGTTCGCCTTCGTCCATCCGGCCCGCTTCGCGGTGCCGACGCCGCGCGGCATCGCCCATGCGCTCGGCCTCGAGGAGCCCGCCGGCGACGACGGAGCGGCGGCCTTCCTGCGCGAGGCGGCCGAAACCCTGCTTGCGACGCTCGAAAAGGACTGGCCCGAGCGCGGCGGCGCCTGGGCTTCGGCGCAGGCGCTGGCCCGCCTCCGCTGGCCCTGGGCCCAGCCGGTCGCCGAGCGGCTGAAGCGGCCCGACCGTGACGAGCCCTGGCTGTTCTCGCGACTGCCCGAATGGGAGGAGAAAGGCGGCCGGCCGCAGCCGCGCCCGATCCGCGTCGACCTCGCCGAGACCTCGGACCGGCTCGAGCATCTCGTCGGCGACGGCGCCGAGACGCGCCAGGGCCAGCGCGATTATGCCGCGGCCGCCGCCTCGGTGTTCGCGCCGCGCGTCCAGGAGGATCAGCCCAATCTCCTCCTTGCCGAAGCGGGGACGGGGATCGGCAAGACCCTCGGCTATCTCGCTCCGGCCTCGCTCTGGGCCGAGAAGGCGGACGGCGCGGTCTGGATCTCCACCTACACTAAGGCCCTCCAACGGCAATTGGACCGCGAGGGCGCGCGCCTCTTCCCCGATCCCGCCGAGCGCAGGCGCAGGATCGTGATCCGCAAGGGCCGCGAGAATTATCTCTGCCTGCTCAATCTCGAGGATGCGCTCCAGGGCGGCTTCGCCGGACGCGCCGCGATCCTCGCCCAGCTCGTCGCGCGCTGGGCCGCTTATTCCAAGGACGGCGACATGGTCGGCGGCGATCTGCCGGGCTGGCTCACCTCCCTGTTCCGCCGCGCCGGCGCGACCGCGCTCACCGACCGGCGCGGCGAATGCGTCTATGCCGGCTGCCCGCATTACCGGCGCTGCTTCATCGAGCGCGCCGCGCGCGCCAGCCAGGATGCCGACCTGGTCATCGCCAACCATGCCTTGCTCATGGTCAACGCCGCGCGCGGGCGGGACGGCGGGCAGCCGCCGACCCGGATCGTGTTCGACGAAGGCCATCATCTGTTCGACGCCGCCGATTCGACCTTCGCCGCAGCCTTCACCGGCCAGGAGGCGATCGAGTTGCGGCGCTGGATCGTCGGCCCCGAGGGCCGCACCCGCGGCCGCCGGCGGGGGCTCGCGGCGCGGCTCATGGACGTCGCCTCCTATGACGAGGCTGGCGCGCTCGCGCTCGACACGGCGGTGCAGATGTCGGGCGCCTTGCCCGGCGACGGCTGGCTGCAGCGGATCGCGGAAGGGCAGCCGTTCGGGCCGATCGAGGCCCTGCTCGCGGCGGTGCGCGGCACCGTCTATGCGCGCGCCACCGCGCAGGATGCGGGCTATGGGCTCGAAACCGAAATGGCTGAGCCCGATCCGAGCCTGGTCGAGGCGGCGGCGCCGGCGGTCGAGGCGCTGGAGCTGCTGCTCCGGCCTTTGGTCGCGCTCGGCAAAAGGCTCGAGGCCGTGCTCGAGGACGCGCCCGACTGGCTCGACGCGCAGGCCCGCGCCCGCGTGGAAGGGGCGATCGGCGGGCTCGCCTGGCGCGTCCAGCTCCTCCAGGCCTGGATCGCGCTCGCGGCGCGGATCGGCGGCCCGGCCGATCCCGATTTCGTCGACTGGCTCGCGGTCGAGCGGATCGAGGGCCGCGAATATGATCTCGGCCTTCACCGCCGCTGGCTCGATCCGACCCGCCCGCTCGCCGAGATCGTGCTGAAGCCCGCGCACGGCGTGCTCGTCACCTCGGCGACCCTGCGCGGCGGCGGCGACGAATGGCCGGTCGCCGAGGCGCGCACCGGCGCGCTTCACCTCGCTTGTGCCGCCGACCGGTTCGAAGCCGCGAGCCCGTTCGATTATGCGGCGCACAGCGAGGTCCTCGTCGTCACCGACGTCAAGAAGGGAGACCTCCCGGCGCTCGCCGGCGCCTATGCGCGGCTGATCGAGGCGGCCGGCGGCGGCACGCTCGGCCTGTTCACCGCGATCCAGCGCCTGAAGGCGGTCCACGCCCGCATCGCCGACCGGCTCGCCCGCGCGAACCTCCCGCTCTACGCCCAGCATGTCGATCCGATCGACACCGGCACCCTGGTCGACATCTTCCGCGACGATCCCCGCGCCTCTTTGCTCGGCACCGACGCCTTGCGCGACGGGGTCGACGTCCCCGGCCATTCCCTCAGGCTGGTGGTGATGGAGGGGGTCCCCTGGCCGCGCCCCGACGTGCTCCACGCCGCGCGGCGGGCGGCGGGCGGTGGCACCCTTTATGACGACCGCGTCGTGCGCGCGCGCCTCGCCCAGGCCTTCGGCCGGCTGATCCGGCGCCAGCAGGACAAGGGGATGTTCGTCCTCCTTTCGGCGGCGACGCCGAGCCGCCTGCTCACCGCCTTCCCGCCCGGGGTGAACGTGCTGCGCGTGCCGCTGCACGAGGCGATCCAGCGGGTGCGCTTGCGTCTGGCCACGGAGGACGGCTTCATGCATGCTGACGCTGGGGAACTGCCCGAAGGGATCGAATGAAGACGCTGACGCTGCTGCGCCACGCCAAATCGGGCTGGGACGATCCCGCGCTCAGCGATTTCGAGCGGCCGCTCAACGCGCGCGGCCGCGGCGCCGCGCGCGCGATGGGCCGGGCGTTGCGCGCGCTCGGCCTCGGCTGGGACCGCATCCTCGCCTCGCCGGCCGCCCGCGTCACGGAGACAATCGACGGCCTCGAGGAGAGCTACGGCGCGCTCGACCCCGTCTATGACGAGAGCGTCTATCTCGCCTCGCTCGACACCTTGCTCGCGCTGGTCCGCGCGACCGACGATGCTCATGCCAGATTGCTGATCGTCGGCCACAATCCCGGGATGGAGCGCCTCGCCCTTTTGCTCAGCCGCGGCGGCCCGCTCCACGACGAGCTCGCGCTCAAATATCCGACCGGCGCGCTCGCCGAGATCGCCTTTCCGATCGATCATTGGCGCGACGTCGCCGAAAGCGGCGGCACACTCGCGCGCTTCCTGCGCCCGCGGGATCTGGAATAGCCATCTCCCCTCCCTGAAAGGGAGGGGTAGGGGGTGGGTCAGCCCGAGGTCGGCGCGACGCGGCTGCGATATTCTTCGAGCCGGGCCTGGACCGCGGCCTGGTCGGCGGCGGGCAGGCTGCCTTCCAGCATCCGGAAGCGATAGGCGCCGTCGGCGATCTCGAGCACGCCGAGCCGGTGCGGCCGGCCCATCTCGGAGATGATCAGCGGAATGCCGAGCGCGACCACCTTGTCGTCATAGGCGGCCGGGGTGATCTCGCCGCGCAGGCAGACGATCGCCTGGGTGCCCGAGGGCAAGGAAGGCGCGAAGCGGTCGCCTGCGGTGAGCGCGAGCACGTGCAGGTCGCGCATCTCGATCGTCTCTAGCACGCGCCCGGAGCGCGCCTGGACGTCGCACCGTTCCTCATACTGGCGGCCGGACGCGGTGGCGGGGGCCAGCAGCGCCAGGAATCCGGCGCCGAGCGCCGCGACGCAGAGCATTTTCATTGGAAGCTTCATGGCTGTTCTCCCTAATGCGCCGGCGTGCCTGGACGCACGCGGGCGAGGAACTCGGCGAGCCGGGCGTCGACCGCCGACTGCTCGGCGGCGGTCAGCGTGCCGACCCTCATCGTGAAGCGGAACTGGCCGCCCTGGAAGCCGAGCGCGCCGGATCGATGCGGCAGCGGTCCGGTCGACTGGGTGATGATCAGCGGCATATGGGCCAGGATCACCTCCTCGTCATGCTCGGCGGGGACGATGCTTGCCCTGAGGCATAGGATGGCGATGGCGCCCGCGGGCGGGGTCGGGGCGAACTGGCCGTCGGCGGCGGTCTGCGCGAGCACGTGCAGATTGGGATCGTCGGCAAAGGTCGGATGCGTGCGATCGCCCACCACATAGGAGCAGGAGGGTTCGGGCGGTGGCGCCGGCGGCGCGGCCGGCGCCGGCGTCGTCTGCGCCGCGGCGATCGCGATCAGCGGGAGAATCGCCATCATCCCTCCTCGGCCAGCGCGTCGGCCAGCAGCTTGCGGAGAGAGCGGAGCTGCTCGGCGGGAAAGGGCGCATGCTGGTTGGCGGGCGTGGGCGCGCTGTCGGTCATCGAGGCAGCGGCCGCCGCGGCCTCGGCCGCAGCGCCCCGGTCGGCGCCGGCGCCGCCCTCCGCCCCGCCGCCGCGGCGGAGCAATTGCTGGACGCCGCGGATCGTATAGCCCTCGTCGTTGAGCAGCCGGTGGATCCGCTTCGCCAAGGCGACGTCGTCGGGCCGGTAATAGCGGCGGTTGCCGGCGCGCTGCAGCGGCTTCAGCTGCGGGAAGCGAGTCTCCCAATAGCGCAGGATGTGCTGCGGAACCCCGAGGTCGCCGGCAAGCTCGCCGATCGTCCGAAAGGCGAGGTCGCTCTTGCGCTGGGGCTCGGCTGGCATCAGCCGGCGCTGGCGATCCGCTCGCGCATGATCTGGCTGGCGCGGAAGGTCAGGACCCGGCGGGGCGCGATCGGCACTTCGACGCCGGTCTTGGGGTTGCGCCCGACCCGCTCGCCCTTGTCGCGCAGGATGAAGCTTCCGAAGCCGGAAATCTTCACATTCTCGCCATTGGCGAGCGCGCCGCACATATGGGCGAGCACGCCTTCGACGATGCCGGCGGATTCGGCGCGCGACAGCCCGATCTCGCGATGGACGATGTCGGCCAGGTCTGCCCTGGTGAGCGTGCCGGCGGACGGCTTGCGGACGGTGCCTGCGTCGGCCATGGAGTCAGTCCCCCTCGTTTCGAGGAATCGACCTTAACTCCCTCAATGCACAAGCGCAATCCGAGTCTGTCGCCAAATAGAGGCGGGCCGTCGCGGAAAGTTACGCAGGCGAAATCAATAGCGTAGCAGGGCCGCGCCCCAGGTGAAGCCGCCGCCCATCGCCTCGAGCATGACGAGGTCGCCGCGCTTGATCCGGCCGTCGCGCACCGCCGTGTCGAAGGCGAGCGGCACCGAAGCCGCGGAGGTGTTGGCGTGCTGGTCGACGGTGACGATGACCTTGGCGGGATCGAGCCCGAGCTTCCTGGCCGTGGCGTCGAGGATGCGCTTGTTGGCCTGGTGCGGCACCACCCAGTCGATCTCCTCGACCCTGTGCCCGGCCGCCGCCAGCGTCTCGCCGAGCACATCGGCGAGGTTGACCACGGCATGGCGGAACACCTCCTTGCCCTTCATCCGGAGCTTGCCGACCGTGCCCGTGGTCGAGGGCCCGCCGTCGACGAAGAGCAATGCGTTGTGGCGGCCGTCGGCGTGCAGCTTGGTGGCGAGGATGCCCCTGTCGCCGTCCACGGCGGCCCCTTTGACGGTGTCGCCGTTTCCGGCGGCCCCTTTTACGGCGTCATGAGTGTCTTCGGCCCTCAGCACGACCGCGCCGGCGCCGTCGCCGAACAGGACGCAGGTCGCCCTGTCCTCCCAGTCGAGGATACGGCTGAACGTCTCCGATCCGATCACCAGAGCGAAATCGGCCATCCCGCCCTTGATCATATTGTCGGCGACGCTGAGCGCGTAGAGGAAGCCGGTGCAGACCGCCGCGACGTCGAAGGCGATGCAGTCGTCGATGCCGAGCGCGGTCTGGACCAGGGTCGCGCTGGCCGGGAAGGTCTGGTCGGGGGTCGCCGTGGCGAGGACGATGAGGCCGATCTGCCGGGCCTCGATCCCCGCGGCGGCGATCGCCTTCTTCGCCGCCTCGGTCGCCAGGGTCGCCGTGGTCTCGCCGTCGCCGGCGATGTGGCGGGCGTGGATGCCGGTCCGCTCGACGATCCAGTCGTGAGTGGTGTCGACCGTCCTGGCGAGCTCCTCGTTGGTCACGCGCCGCGGCGGCAGCGCGGACCCCGTGCCGGCGACCAGCGAGCGCCGGCTCATTTCGCCGCCACGAGCTGGGCGCCCTGGGCCGAAACCTGGGCGAGGTCCTCGGTGATCTTGCGGGTGATGTCCTCGCGCACCATCCGCGCCGCCACCCTGATCGCGTTGGCGACGCCCTTGTCGGTGGCGCCGCCATGGCTCTTCACGACCAGACCGTTGAGGCCGAGGAAGACGGCGCCATTATGGTTGTTGGGATCGAGATGGTGGCGCAGCAGCTCGGTCGCCGGCCGCGAGATCAGGAAGCCGATCTTCGAGCGGACCGAGGAGGTGAAGGCGCGGCGCAGCAGGTCGGTGACGAAGCGCGCGGTCCCCTCGAGCGATTTCAGCGCGATGTTGCCGGAAAAGCCGTCGGTGACGATCACGTCGACGGTGCCGCGCGACAATTTGTCGCCCTCGATGAAGCCGTCGAAGCGCATATGGAGATGGGTCGAACCGCGCAGGATCGCGGCCGCCGCCTTCAGCTCGTCCGTGCCCTTCATCTCCTCGGTGCCGATGTTGAGCAATTGCACGCGCGGCTCGTCGAGCTCGAGCACGACCCGGGCATAGGCCGCGCCCATCACCGCGAACTGGACGAGATTGTTGACGTCGCACTCGGTATTGGCGCCGAGATCGAGCATGACGAGGTCGTTGTCGCCGAGCGTCGGCAGCAGGGCGGCGAGCGCCGGCCGGTCGATCCCGGGCATGGTGCGGAGCGCCACCTTGGCCATCGCCATCAGCGCGCCGGTATTGCCGCCCGAGACCATCGCCTGGGCGGCGCCTTCCTTCACCGCGGCGATCGCGCGGCCCATAGAGCTGGTCTTGGCGCGGCGGATCGCCTGGCTCGGCTTCTCCTCGCCCGAGATCAGGTCGGGGCAATGGTGGACCTCGCAGACCCGCGCGAGCCGCGGATAGCGGGCGAGCTCGACGCCGATCGCGCTCTCGTCGCCGAACAGGAGGAAGTGAAGGTCGTCGCGCCGGTCGAAGGCGATCGACGCGCCGGACACCATCACCGCGGGCCCGGAATCGCCGCCCATCGCGTCGATTGCGATCCGCGGCGCATTGCCCACCTTCAAGCCCTCCGATTGTGACGCGGGGCTAGTCTTACGCTTCGGTCTTCAGGATTTCACGTCCCTTATAATGGCCGCAGCTCGCGCAGACATTGTGCGGCAGGCGAAGCTCGCCGCAATTGGGGCATTCCTGATACTGGGTCGGCTTCAGCGCGTCGTGGCTGCGCCGCATGTTGCGCTTGGACGGCGAGGTTTTTCTCTTGGGGACGGCCATCGTGGCACCTGTTTCCAAATTGCGGGTTTCGGGTCCGCGAAAGCCGAGGCGACGGGGTCAACGGCCGCAGGGCCGCTGGCCTCGCGGCCTGACGCTCTCGCTTGAAGGGAGCGGCCTATAGCGGATTCGCGCCCTGTTGCAAGCATCGCCGCCCCGTGCGACTCTGCGGGCAAGAAGGGGGAAATCCATGGTCCTGCCGATCACGCTCACCTTTGCCGGCGCCGCCGCGCTCGTGCACATCTGGCTCGCCGCCCGGGTCAGCCGCCTGCGCGCCGCGCACCGGGTCAGCATCGGCGACGGCGGCAACGAGGCTTTGATCCGCCGGATGCGCGCCCACGCCAATTATGGCGAGAACATGCCGATCGTGCTGATCCTGCTCGCCTTGATCGAGCTCGCCGGCGGCGACGCGCGCATCCTCTGGGCGGCCGGCATCGTCTTCATCCTCTCGCGCATCGCCCACGGCTTCGGCATGGACCAGCCGAGCCCCAGCCGCTTTCGGATGATCGGCATGATCGGCAGCACGATCGTGGTCGTCGGCCTCGCCGGCTGGGCCTTGAGCTTCGCCTATCTCCAGTCCCCGCCCGCGGAGCACGAGACCATCATCGGCCCCGGCCGCACCGCCGCCGCGGCGCCGGGCCCGACCACTTAAAAACCCTCTCCCGCTCGCGGGAGAGGGCAGGGTGAGGGTCTTCTTCTTGTCGGCCTTGCGCAGCGGTGCCTGGCTCGCCTTGGTCGCTACGCTCCGAACGGGCAGAGATAACCCGGCGATTCCCAGGGCCGGCGCCGCATTTCCCCTGAGGCCCGCCGCGCGCGCAGCTCGGGCCGAAAGTCGTCCAGCTTGATGTTCCGCCCCCATGCCATGGTATTCACCTCGGCGACCACCGTGGAGAAGCGGGCGAACAAGGCGGCGCAGTCGATCCCGTCCCGAAAGGCGCATTGGGGAAGATAGCGGCAGCGGCCGAAGCGATCGCGCGATTCGGGATCGGCCTGCCGCCGCGAGCCGGCATAATAGAGGTGGTGATAGGTCGGGCTGTAGGGCGCGTGCAAAGTGGGCTGTCCCCACTCGCGGATCGTCTCGGGGATGCCGGTGCCCGCCGCTTCCCGCCCATTGGTGTAGATGTCGATGTGGACGACGATTCGATGCCCGTTCACCTCGTCATAACCAAGGTTGATCGAGCTCACCGTGTCGGCGGGCCGCTCGACCGGGGCCGGGTTTCCGAACGCCCCCGGGGTGCCGAGGAAGCTGTCGCCCTCCGGGTCGGTCGGCGGGCCGCAGCCCTCCTGCCCTTCCCGCCGATAGCCCGCTGCGACCAGCTGCGCGCAGACCTCCCTCTGGTCCATGCCGAGATGCACGCCCTGGAAGGAGAGCCGATAGATGGCCTCGGGCGTGTAGAGCGGGCCGTCGATCAGCCGCGGATCGCGCCGCGCCGCCGCCGACTGGTGCGCCGCCGCCGTCGCGCAGCCGGCAAGCAGGCCGGTGGCCAGCAACGCGCCGAGCGCGCGCCGGGCCCGCCTGCTCATGCCCGCGCCAGCACCCGGTCCGCGACGAAGGGATTGGTGCGCCGCTCCTGGCCGAACGTGCTCATCGGGCCGTGGCCCGGGACGAAGGCGGTGTCGTCGCCCAACGGCCAGAGCCGCTGCGTGATCGCATCGAGCAGGTCCTGGTGGTTGCCCATCGGGAAATCGGTGCGCCCGATCGAGCCCTGGAACAGGACGTCGCCGACGATGGCGAGCTTCGAGGGCACATGGTGGAAGACGACGTGGCCGGGCGTGTGGCCTGGGCAATGATAGACGTCGAAGGTGAGCTCCCCGACCGTCACCGTGTCCCCGTTGACCAGCCAGCGGTCGCTCTCGAACGTCTTGCCGGTGATCCCGTAGGCGCGCCCGTCATCCTCGAGCCGGGAGATCCAGAAGCGGTCGTCCTCGTGCGGCCCCTCGATCTTCACGCCAAGCTCGTCGGCCAGGATCTTGGCCGATCCGCAATGATCGATATGGCCGTGGGTGAGCAGGATCTTCTCGATCGTCACCTCGTGCTGCGCGGCCGCCGCCTTCAGCCGGTCGAGATCGCCGCCCGGATCGGTGAACGTTCCGCGCATCGTCCTGGTGCACCAGATCAGGCAGCAATTCTGCTGCAGCGGCGTCACCGGAATGATCGCCGCCCGAAGCGGCGGAAGCGGAGGCGAGCTGGCCATGCAGGGCCAATGGCCTTCACATCGCGACGATGCAAGGCGCTCGGCTTCGGATGGTTGGGGCGAGGCTGATGATCAGAAGAAGAAGACCCTCATCCCAACCTTCTCCCGCAAGCGGGAGAAGGGGTGCGCGGTGCGTGTCCCTGCCTCCACCCTCTCCCGCTTGCGGGAGAGGGCAGGGTGAGGGCCTTCTTCTTTTGTCTTTTGCTCTTCGCCGAACAGACCCCCGTCCTGGCGAGGATTTGGATCGTCCGCCGACCCAAAACCCATTATCCCATCCCCATGGACCTCACCCGCCGCGAAACCCTGGCCGCAGCCGCCTTGCTTCTACCGGGCCTCGCCGCGGCGGCCGAGCCCGATCTCGAAGTCCCCTACGTCCCCACCCCGCCCGAGCTGGTCGAACGCATGCTCGAGCTCGCCCGCGTCGGCGCGTCCGATTATCTGATCGATCTCGGCTGCGGCGACGGCCGCATCGCCATCGCGGCCGCCCGCCGCGGCGCCCGCGCGCTCGGCGTCGATCTCGATCCGGCGCGGATCGAGCAGGCGGTGGCGGCGGCGGGCTTCGCCAATCTCGGCAATCTCGTCCGCTTCCGCCGCCAGGACCTGTTCCGCACCCCGATCTTCGAGGCGAGCGTGATCGCGCTCTATCTCCTGCCCTCGGTCAACCTGCGGCTGCGGCCGCGCCTGCTCACCGAGCTCCGGCCCGGCGCCCGCGTGGTCAGCCACAATTTCGACATGGGCGACTGGCGGCCCGAGGCGGACGAGCGCCACGAGGCCGGCCGCGTCCTGCTCTGGACCGTGCCCGCCATCGCCGGCGGCAGCTGGACGATGAATATGGCCGACGGGGCCACCTTCACCCTAGAGCTCGACCAGCTCTTCCAGGACGTGACCGGCACCATGACCGGCGGCGGCCGGGTCGTCGAGATCGAGCACGGCCTCCTCCACGGCACCGCCTTCACCTTCACCGCCGCCGGCCATGTCTATGCGGGCACGATCGAGGATTCGGCGATCACCGGCACCGACTCCCCCTGGCGCGCGGTGCGTTTGGGCTGAGGGTCGGGACTCAATTCCCTTCTCCCGCTCGCGGGAGAAGGAGGGGCCCGCCGCGAAGCGGTGGGAGGATGAGGGTCTTGTTCTTCTTTGCTGCGCCAGGGCCGTAAACAAGAAGAAGACCCTCACCCAACCCTCTCCCGCGAGCGGGAGAGGGCCAAGGTTAGACGAACCCCAGATTCGCCCGGTCGAAATTCCCCAGATTGGGCAGCACGATCCGCAGGGCATCCTCCCCCACCCCGAACCAGCGCGCCAGGGTCGCCGCATATTGGTCGCTGGCCGTGCTCGGCAGCAGCCGGCCCTGGCCGACCTGGTCGTCGCTCTCGATCGAGACGTGCGGCGCCGTCCCGTAGAAGCGCCCGCCGCGGACCGCGCCGCCGATCACCATATGGTGGCCGCCCCAGCCATGGTCCGAGCCGTCGCCATTGTTAACCAGGGTGCGGCCGAAGTCCGAGGCGGTGAAGGCGGTGACCTTGTCGGCGACCCCGAGCTCGACCGTCGCCAGGTAGAAGGCCGCCGCCGCCTCGTCGAGCTTGGCCAGCAGCTCGGCATGCTTGATCGCCAGGTCGCTGTGCGTGTCGAACCCGGCGAGGCTGACGAAGAAGACCTGCCGTCGGCTGCCCAGCGCCCGCCGCGCCCCGATCAGCCGGGCGACGATCCGCATCTGGTCGGCGAGTTCGTTCTCGCCCGGCGCCAGGTCGAACGAAGTGCGCAGGGCGACGCCCTCGAGCGCCCGGTTGACCACCCCCTCCATCTCGATCGAGCGCCGCGCGACGATCGCAAGTTCGTTCTCGAAATGGTGCTGCGGGCGCGGCTCGGTGATCAGCCGGCGCAGCGCCTCGCCGATCGCGGCCGAGGCGTAAAGCGGCTCGCCGATCGGCTTCACCGGGATCGCGCCGAGCGGGCTGATCTGATATTGCAGCGCCTGCTCCCCCGAGACGAACACGGCATTGCCCCCGGCCGAGACGCAGGTGAGCAGGGCATGGCCGTTGCCCGAAAGCGCGAGGTCGCCGAACCGCCCGCCCCAGCCGACGCTCGCCCCCTCGCCACCGCCCGCCTGCCAGACCGATTGCTGGTCGTTATGGCTGAACAATTTGGGCGGCAGCGGATGGAGCGCGCGGTTGCCGCTCTCATATTGGGCGCGGGTCAGGGGCACCGCCAAAGGCCCGACGTTGAGCTGCACCGCCAGCTTGCCGCCGTCGAACAGGGTCTTGAAGCGCGGAAGCTGCGGCGCGAACGCATAGCGGAGATCGTCGGTCAGCACCTGGGGCACGCGCGGGGCGATCAGCGTCGGGGCCAGATCCTCGCGCCGGTGGGAGATGGCGCCGCGTATGGCGCGGTAGCGGGCGTAATTGGCGGGGTCGTAAGGGACCAATGTGTTGCCATGGTCGTTGCCGCCCATCAGGAAGATGCAGACCAGGGCCTTGTAATCCTCCTCGCCGCGCGCCTCCGCCGCCGCGGCCTCGCCGATCGCGGCGAGGCTCATCGCCAGCGACGCCGCCGCCCCGAGCCCGGCGAGCTGGGCGGCGCGCTTCAGCATCAGCCGGCGGGTGATCGGCATGGCGATCGCGGCGCTCATTTCGCCACCAGATATTCCGGGCTCGCCATGACCAGCAGGCAGGCGCTGGCGAGCAGGTCCAATTTATGCGCGTCCGGGCTCTCGGCGATCACCTCCTTGCTGGCGAGCGCCGTCTCGATCGTCCGGCAGGTGGCGGGCGAGAGCTGGTTCGCGGCGAGGTGCAGGTTCAGCCAGGAGACCAGGGCCGGCAGATCGTGGGCGAAGGGGAGCAGCGCCGCATAGGTCGGCCTGACGTCGTTATAGCCCCAGCGAATCGCCCATTGCAGGAAGTTGAGATAGCCGGCGGCGCTGGTCTCGTCGTGGATCTGGAATTCGGGCGCCTGTTTCCCCGCGCGCGCGATCGCGGTGTGGGGCGGCGTGTAGCCCGGACGGTAGAAGTTGAACACGGAAGGCGCGCGCAGCGGGCTCTGGCCGAGCCCGGTGTCGCTGCGCGAGAGCTCGTAGATCCGATAGGCGCCGTTCTCCGAGCCGATCCCGACGCTCCGCGCCCAGGAGACGAACCGCACCACCGGCTCGCGCAATTTGCCCGAGAGCGGATCGCCGGGATCGGGCGGGGCCAGCGCCTCGGGATCGGTGAGCACCGCGCGCCAGACCGCCTTCAGATCGCCGCGCACCCCCTCGCCATTGTCGTCGAACGCCGCCGCGACCCGCCGCACATAGGCCGGGCTCGGATTGCTGGTCGTCAGCCGCTGGATCATCTGCCGGCCGAAGAAGGGCCCGACATTGGGATGGACGAAGAGATGGTCGAGCGCGATGCGCAGCGCCTCGGGCCCCGGCGTGCCCGCCGGGATCGTGCAGCCGAGGAAATCGACCGCGAGATCGCTGTGCCTGGCCGGGTCGAGCCGCATCGGATCGAGGCAGAATTCGCGGCTCACCACCGGTGTGTCCTGCCAGGCCACGCTCCGGCGCGTGACCCGGCGCATGTCGTGATCGTAGCCGGTGAACACCCGCGCCAAATTGGTGACGTCGGCCTGGCCGTAGCTCTCGATCGGATGGCCGTCCGCGCCCCGTTTCGGGCTCCCGTCCGGGTTCAGTTCATGGAGCCCGATGGTGAAGAGCTGCATGATCTCGCGCGCATAATTCTCGTCCGGCAGCCGCCCGGTCGCCGGGTCCTCCTTGGCATTGCCCCTGGTGCTGAGGTACATGCCCATGCCCGCGTTCAGCGTGACCCGCTCCAGCAGGGTGCGGAAATTGCCGAAGGCGCCGCCGGCCAGCACGTCCCACCAGCCGGCCATGATGTAGGGCGGCCAATAGCCGTCGATCGCGTTCAGCGAGACCACGAAATATTGGGAGAGCGCGAAGGCGAGGCGCTGGCGGAGCTGGTCGGGCTGGGCGAGCAGCTGGTTCCAGATCATGAAGTCGCCGGCCTGCGGCCAGAAATAATGAAGGTCGGCCCGGACCGCGTCATGGCCCTGCGCGTCGAGCCAGGCGACCGGGGACTGGCCGCGCGGGGCGGCGAAGCCCGCCTCGAGCCAGGCGCGATAGCCCTGGCGTCGCACCTTCTCGATATCCTCGTCCGGCGCGCTGAACTGGGCGCGCAGCAGGAAGCGCGCCGCCTCCGCCTCGCCGATCGCGCCCGCGCCGATCGCGCTGCCGGGTCCGGCCCCCGGGGCCGGGGCCGGCGCCGCTGCGGGATCGGCCTCGCTCATCGCCTTTTCACTCTCCCCTCCGCACCAATCTGTCCGCTTTGGCCGCTTCCGGTCAAGCCGTGGACCCGGCCGCCATCGCGTGCGTTACGCCGCGGACAGGGGATGTCGAGCAAGTCGAGTAAGGGAGAGTAAAGCCATGAAGATCCTGAAGCTGGCCGCCGCCGCGGCGATCGCCTTGTCGAGCCTCAGCCTGCCCGCCGCGCCGGCCGCGGCGCAGCCGGGCCACCGATGGCATCACCACCGCGGCCATCATCATGGCTGGCGCAACCATCATCGCCGCCAGGTCTGCCGCTGGGTCGGCCACGGCCGCCATCGCCACCGCATCTGCCGCTGGGCCCGCTGGTAGCATTTCGCCTCTCTCCCCTCCCTGATTTTCAGGGAGGGGTCGGGCGGAGATCCGCCTCCCGCGCGCGGGAGGCGCGCTTTCTTCGCCTCATTAGGTCGCCGGCGGACCCATGACGCGCGCGAACCGTTGCACGCGCAGCAGGGTTTCTGTTCCGAAGGAGAATGACGATGAGGATATTCACGCTCGCCGCCGCCGCGGCGATCGCGCTCGGCGGTCTCGCCGCCGCGCCCGCCCTGGCCCAGCCGCCGGGCCACGACATGCATGGCGACCGCCACGACAATGATCGCCATGACAACGATCGTCACGATAACGGCCGGCACGACAATGGCTGGCGCGACAATGACCGCCACGACAATGGCCGCCATTACGGCTGGGAGCGCGGCCATCATTATGGCTGGCGCAACCACCATCGCGGCCGCCAGATCTGCCGCTGGGTCTGGCGCCACCACCACCGCCAGCGCGTCTGCTTCCGGCGCTAGCAACAACTCCCTGATTCCCTCCCTGATTTCAGGGAGGGGTTAGGGGTGGGTGCCCCTCCCCTGCGCGGGAGGGGCCGTTCCCGCATTCCCGTCATCGCGAGCGCCGCAGGGGCGCGTCAATCCAGTGCGGCCTCCCCCCGATGGGGAGGGCCGGGGTGGGATGAACCTCGGAGACCCGCGCCCGGGTTCGACCAGCCTCCGCGGCCTACCGAATCGACCACTCCCGAAACTTCGGCCCCGCCGCCGCGCTCGGCTTCTCGGGCGTGATCCGCGGCGCCGGCTTCATCGCCGCCCGCTCGGCCGCCTCGGCGCCATGGGTGGCGAGCTTCAGATAGGCGCCGTGCGCCCGCCGCAGCCGCACCCGCTCCGCCTCGTTGGTCGCCGCGGCAAGCTGCGCCTCCGTGTCCTTGGCCTTCGCCAGATAGTCCTCGGGCGTGCTCATCGTCTCGGTCCTTGTGATGGGAATCCCGGGCCTGCCCCGGACATGTCACGGGAAGCCGTGGGCGCTTTGGGGGGAGAAAGCAAATCCTCCGCGCGAATACCCACCCTTCGTCATTCCCGCGAAGGCGGGAATCCACCTTCTTCTTCACGGCGGTCGCGGAAAACCGCACACGCGGGAGCTTAAATCCGAACGCATTCCATTCTACCATGGCTGCCAAAGGGGGCACCTCCACATGAAGCACATAATCGCCGCGCTTTGCCTGGCCCTCGCCGCCCTCGCCCCCGCCACGGCGCAGGGCGCGGCGCAACGCCAACGGGAGCCGGCCCTCGCCCGCGCGCTCTGGACGGTCACCCACGATCCGCCGCGCGACGCCCGCCACCCCGCGCGCAACCAGCAGCTCCTGATCGACAGCCACGGCGCGAAGATGAACGCGCTCTTCTTCCTCGCCGCCGGAGCCGGGACGCACCCGACCATGCTCCTGCTCCACGGCCTCCCCGGCAACGAGCGCAACCTCGATCTCGCCCAGGCCGTCCGCCGCGCCGGCTGGAACGTGCTGACCTTCACCTATCGCGGCGCCTGGGGCAGCGAGGGCGATTTCTCGATCGCCAATGCGATCGAGGACACCGCCGCCGCCATGGCCTTCCTCCGCTCGCCCGAGGCGATCCGCGCCTACGGCATCGACTCCACCCGCCTCGTCATCGCCGGCCACTCCATGGGCGGCTACATCGCCGCCCACGACGCGGCGGTGGAAGCCTCACAATTCTCCGCTCATCCTGAGCAGGGGCCGAGCCTATCGAGGACCCATGTCGAAGGACCCAATCCCCGAACCGTTCGTCCCGAGCGAAGTCGAGGGACCCACCCAAGCGAAGCCGAGGGCTCACCCCTCGCAGGCCTCATCCTCCTCGACGCCTGGAACATCGCCGCCGACGCCGGCGCCCCCCGCGCCACCCTTCTCGCCGGCCTCGACGATTTCGGCCACTCCCTCCACGGCGCCACGCCCGGCAGCGTCGCCGACGAGATCATCGCCCGCGGCCCCGGCTGGAGCCTCCCGGCCCTCGCTCCGCGCTTGGCGCGCACCCCCGTCCTCACCATCTCAGCCACCCACGGCGGCGCGGCCGGCAACCGCGCCACCACCGAGGCGCTGCGCCGCGCCGGCACGCGCGTGACGGCACGGGAGATCGACAGCGATCATCCGTTTGCGGATCATCGCATCGCGCTGACGGCGGAGGTGGTGCGGTGGTTGCAACGGCTTGAAGTCCGGCGCTGACGTCCCACCCCTTTACGAGTTGAGAAGAGGCCATCGGAAGACGCCATGCGGTTGTACAGTACAAAGCTTTCAGCGCGGGAAAAGCGGGCCAGCATATATCCATATTATGCGGGCTTCTCAGTCGATTTCGTGTCTAGCGTGCTGAAAAAGCTCTCGGCATCGAGCTCATCGCGTATCCTAGATCCTTGGAATGGCACCGGCACAACCACCTACGCGGCTGCCCGAATTTCAGCAGTTTCGATGGGGATCGAAATAAACCCAGCACTCCTCAGTGTCGCTAGAGCTCGCATTGCCACGGCTGAACAGCGAGCAACCGCTCAATCGGCGCTCGAAATGGCCCTCACTCACTTGGAGCGCAGTGCTCCAGACCAAGTTTCCCTGCCTCGAGTGTATGCAACCTCAACCAGCTTCCTGCCAGCGAACGCCAGCGATCCCACCCTCGCGTTGCTCCAGTGCGCATTGTTTCCAGCCGTAAGGCGCCATTTCCAGGAACTTAGGACCAAAAACCCCTCGTGGTTTAGCTCGCCAAAGGCCAGCGCCGCGATCGTTGAGCAGCCGGTGTCTCTGGTAGACCTACGCGCTTCCGCCGAAGGCGTTTTTTCCAGGCATCAGAACTCAGAAATAGCGGAACCCAAAGCCCCAACGTTCCTACTGGCGGACACCACCCGGTTGCCCTCGATCCGTAGGCGCTTTGATATTCTTATTTCGTCGCCGCCGTACCTCACGCGAATCGACTATGTGCAAGCGACGCTCCCTGAGCTGTCTCTGTTGGAATCGGCAGGCGTCACCATTCCCACCCAGCTGCGGCGGTTGATGCTGGGCACCCCCCTCACAGGACCAGTAGATCAGGATAAGATTACGCCGCTGCCAAACCGGGCAAGAGCTATTTTGCAAAGGATTCTTAATCACCCATCCAAGGCGTCAGCCACATACTACCACCGTTTTTTTTCGCTCTACTTCATCGGTTTGATGGAGAGCCTCAAGAGGATATGCCCCCTCCTCACGCCCCAGGCCAAGGCTTGCTTCGTTGTTCAGCCGTCTCATTACAAAGAAATATTCATAGACCTGCCTGCAATCCTCGTTGAGATGGGGGAATCTCTGGGTCTTGCGCTTGACGAAATATGGGATTTCGACGCAAAAAACAGCATGGCTTCGGTCAACTCGCGATCGCACGTGCTGGCTCGCAAACCCTTATCCGAAAGTGCCATATTCTTTAATAATAGGAGAGCGACGTGAGGGCCATTTTCGCGCCAATGCCTGTGGGCGACTACTGTTCGGCACTGAATGACGAGAAGGTCATAGTCAACGAAGACTATCAGAGAAACGACGGGTTATGGACGGCTCAAGCCAGGTCATTTTTTATAGAGTCCATCCTGCTCGAGTATCCTATTCCGAAGATATATCTATATGCTGTCGTTGACCTGTCCTCAAGAACTACTGTGAAAGAAATAGTAGACGGCCAACAGCGAAGTAGCGCTCTTAAGTTATTCTATAACAATAGGATTAGGCTTTCCGCGAAGATAGAAACAGAACGGTTCCGTGGGAAGAAGTATAACCAATTGGACGACGAAGATCAGACACGCTTTCTTTCATATCAACTCCCGATCGATCAATTTTCTGGCGTTCCCGAGAGCGAAGTCCGCGAGGCATTTCGTCGAATGAATTCCAGTAATGTCCCTCTGAATGAGGAAGAGCAGAGGAACGCCAAGTTTCAAGGGCCTTTCAAGTGGTTCATTCATCACCTCGGACAAGAGTTTAACAGCAGGCTGTTTGCGCTGCGCCTGTTCTCAAAGCGAGACTTGGTAAGGATGTCCGACTCCAAGACGTACGCCGATATTGCCTTTGTGATCGATCATGGATTTGCCACGACGAAAGCACCGCAATTGGATGCCTTATATCGTAAGTACAATGCCTCTTTTGATGATGAGGAAAGATTCCTGACGCTGATCTCAAGCGGAATCGAGTCATTTTTGGCAAAGCCAAGTCTCCATCAACCACCTCTTCTAAAGTCCCACATATTCCAAACAATTGTCCTGATATTAATTGCTCGACAGAACTCTCAGCCGTACGATGAGATTCCAGAGCTCGCTTTTCCCGACACTGCAGCACGAGTGGCCGCGCACCGATTCACCCTCGATGACCTCGTGGCTGCGTTGGTTGACCCTCAGAATTACCCGGAACTGGGGGAATTTACATCGTCAACGCTTCAAAAGACAAACGTCGCTGAGGCGCGAATGATCCGGTACATCTACTTCAAGGCGGCGATCTGAAGATGCAATGCGTCTCGGATTTGTCGAAGCTCTATCTGGCGTTGCATCGGCGCAACCTGAAAATTAGAAATAGATGGAGGGACGCCGGCAAACTGCCGTACATAGAGTCCAGAGAGCTAAAGGCCTACCTGACTGTCGAGTTAGATAACTTGATTGTAACAGGTATAAGACAATACTTGAAGAGTTCTCTTCTCGGGGCGCGAACTACGCGCGGCCAGCGGATAAAAGCGAGTGTGAGCCCTCAAGGCCCCGGTGCTGCTGCCGCTCTTGTATTGAGCGTTCTCAATGCAAATAAGTTCGCTAAAATGAATAACCCAAGCACGATAGTGGGGCGGGATGAGCCAAATTCGCGATCACCTCTTGACGCTCGTAAGGTGCTATTGTCCTTCAACGCTTCTAATTTGGCGTCCCTGCAATTTGCGATGGGATTTAACGGCAACGTTTGGGGTGAAATCGGCAAGGTTCGACATTTCTTTGCTCACCGGTCTGCACATACTGAGGCGGAAGCGAGGAAGCTGGCCAGCGACATAGGATTGGTTCAGTTCGTGGATTGTGAGACCCTTGTTTCGATGAGGCGGCCGGGGTCGCCGATTCCAATATTTGAACAATGGACGTTGGAGGTCGATCGATTTTTCGAGGCGGCGCTGGCCTAGTGCTCATTCCTCCCCCATCCGCAGCGCCGCGATGAACGCCTCCTGCGGGATGCTCACGCTCCCATATTCCCGCATCCGCTTCTTCCCCTCCTTCTGCTTCTCCAGCAGCTTCTTCTTACGCGTGATATCCGCGCCATAGCACTTCGCTGTAACGTCCTTCCGCAGCGCCGTGATCGTTTCCTTGGCGATCACTTTCCCTCTGCCACCCAGCCTGAATTGCAATCTTGCAGCAATCACAATGATACTTCCGCGGCTGCCCCGATCTGCTAGCATGGCGAATAGCGCCGGGGGGGAACTGTCGCGATGAAGGAACCCAATCCCATCCGGGACGCGGCGGTCGCCGCCGGTTTCAGGATCACCACGCAGCGCGCACGCCTGGTCGACTGTCTTCGTGAAGGAAAGCGATATTCCGGGGCCAGGGGCAAGGGACGTACCGGCCTCGATGCGCCGTTTCTGCGTTGGCTCTGCGCAACCGGAAGCATCGCGCCCTTCGTGCATGCCCACGGACTGCACGTGGCCCGCTCGATCATCAAAGGCGCGCTCGATCTCGACTACGTCAAATGCGGCTTTCCTATCGTCTTCGAGAATTGCCGCTTGGAAACATGCTCGGCGCGAGTTGCGGACATGCTTCTGCTTCGCTTCATCGGCTGTGAGCTCGATAAGCTCGCGGCCGACAATATTCGCGTGCACCAATCCCTCATGATCACTCAATCCCAAGTTCACGGCGGCGTCCTGCTTCGCGCGGCGAACATCGCCTCCAATTTGCGGCTTGCGAAAAGCCGGCTCGGCATGGGTGAAGACAGCGCCTTGGATTTGGGCAGCGCGACGATCGGCGGCTCGATCTGGATGACTGAAGGATTCAGGGCCGACGGGCCGGTGCTGCTTCACTCGACGGAAGCGAAGAGGAATATCGAATGCGATGGCCTGATCGTGGCCCCGATCGCGGACGCGGCGTTGCTCATGGAGAATTGCAACATCGGCGGCTCGGTGCTGCTGCGGCGTGGATTTCGCTGCATCGGGCAGGTCCGAATTCTCGGGGCGAATGTCGAAGGCGGTATCGATTTCCAAGGCGCACGCATTGCCGCCCGGCGCCGGCAAGGTCTCGTGCTCGAATCCTCGACCGTCGCGCGCGGTGTCATCATTCGCGGCAATGGCTTGTCGCCGCACCAGCCATTCCGCTGCATCGGGGGCGTCAGCTTGGTCCGTACTTTCACGGCGGCCGACGTCGATTTCTCGAATGCGGTGGTTTTGGCGCGAGGCCGCCCCGCTGCCAATTTCCGTCGACTTCGTTGCGATGGCCAGTTCGTGTGCCAGGGGTCGAAGCTGCGCGGTTCCTTGGTGCTCGCAAAGTCCATCGTCAAAAGCGACGTGGTCCTAGTAGGCAGCCGGATCGAACCCGGCTCCGGGCCGGCCATACTTGCGGAGGGGCACAATTGCGGGGGCAGCCTGTCCCTCGTTGGAACCGCCGCCAAAGGCCGGGTCGACTTTTCGAATCTCATCGTCGGCGACGACCTGCTGGCGATGGATTCGCAATTGGGGGGCGGGCCGGATGACAATGCCCGGTTTACCTCGGCCCGCATTCGAGGCGCCGCCAGGTTTTCGAAAAGTGTCGTCGCGGGCTCGCTAAATTTCTACCAGAGCACGATCGGCACGACTCTGAGCTTCATGGATGCGATGCTGTCCAGCCTCATCGTCGCGCAAAGCACAATCGGGGCAGACCTGATTCTAATAGGCGCCAAGCTACATGGTCGTGACGAGAACTCGGCATCGGTGGATCTGAGCGGATTGCGCTGCTCCGGCTCGCTGGTCCTGGATACCGTCGAGTGCAATGGAAAGCTCGACTTGGACCATGCCGCCCTGGGGGACCTAGTCGGCAACAGGGCGACGATCCGTAATGCCGACAAAATCGCGATCGATGGCACCCATGTTCAGATCAATGGCCAGTTCCAGCTGACCTACGGTCAGATCGAGGGCGGCCTCCGGCTCGAACGCATGGTGGTTTCGGCGGCTTTGGACCTCTCCGGCACCAACATCCAGCAGGCGGAAGTCGCGCTCGACCTCACGGAGGCTCGGATCGGCGGCACCCTCTTTCTGACGCGCGGGTTCGATACGGCAACGGGGAAGGTCGATTTGTCCTATGCGGACGCCGCCACGATTCACGATGATCCCGATCATTGGCCGCCCAAAAACGCCCTGGAGATACAAGGGCTTACCTTCCGGAACATCGTGCCGCTCGATAGGAAGCTGCGGATCGATTGGCTGAAGCGTTGGCGTCCCGTTGTCGCCGCCGGAGGAGATTATTCCTGGCAGCCCTATGAGCAGCTCATGGAGATCCTTCGCCGGCACGGACGCGAAGCGGATCGGCAGACCCTTGCCATCGAGAAGCAGCGCGCCGCCTCCGGGGCCATTGCGAGCAGGCCCAAACGCTGGCTGCGGGCCGTCTACGGGGCAACTATGCGCTATGGCTATCGGCCCCAGCGTGCGATCTTTTTCGCCCCCCTTTTCATAGGCATTTCGATCCTCGCCTTCCATGTGGGAGCAGCCACGCTCATGGTTCCGGCCAATGAGGCGGCCAATCGGCAATGGGCTATGAATCACAGCCTGCCCTTGGGCTACCCGTCCTTCAGCCCAATATTCTATTCGATCGATACGTTCGTGCCGATCATCTCACTGCAGCAACGGGATGCCTGGCGTCCGGACGATCGTGCCACATGTCGTCCTGGGCCGGCCTCCTGCGGTATGATGCTCCGCGTCTGGCTATGGATGAACGTGATGATCGGCTGGATCGTGACCACCCTTGTGGTGGCCGGCTTCACCGGGCTGATTCGGAAAGACTGAACCGGCTTTAATCCCTTATTGCTCCGCATCCATCATTGAGCGCGTTCCTCAGGCCCAAAGCCATCCTTCGTTAAAAGTCAGGCCTCACTCCTCCCCCATCCTCAGCGCCGCGATAAACGCCTCCTGCGGGATGCTCACGCTCCCATATTCCCGCATCCTTTTCTTGCCCTCCTTCTGCTTCTCGAGCAGCTTCTTTTTCCGCGTGATGTCCCCCCCATAGCACTTGGCGGTCACGTCCTTCCGCAGCGCCGCGATCGTCTCCCGCGCGATCACCTTGCCGCCGATCGCCGCCTGGACCGGGATCTTGAACAGGTGCCGCGGGATCAGGTCCTTGAGCCGCTCGACCAGCTGACGCCCGCGCGCCTCGGCGGCGCCACGATGGACGATCATGCTCAGCGCGTCGACCGGCTCGCCATTGACCAGGATGTTCATCTTCACGAGCTCGCCCTCGCGGTGGCCGATCTGGTGATAGTCGAAGCTCGCATAGCCGCGGCTGATCGATTTCAGCCGGTCGTAGAAATCGAACACGACCTCGTTGAGCGGCAGCTCGTAGGTGAGCTGCGCCCGCCCGGCGACATAGGTGAGGTTCTTCTGGATGCCGCGCCGGTCCTGGCAGAGCTTGAGGATGGAGCCGAGATGCTCGTCGGGCACGTAGATGGTCGCTTCGATCCAGGGCTCCTCCATCCATTCGATCTGGGTGGGATCGGGCATGTCGGCCGGATTGTGGATCTCCCGCGTCGATCCGTCCCGCATGTGCAGCCGGTAGACCACCGAAGGCGCGGTAGTGATGAGGTCGAGATCATATTCGCGGCTCAGCCGCTCCTGGATGATCTCGAGATGGAGGAGGCCGAGAAAGCCGCAGCGGAAGCCGAAGCCCAAGGCCGCGCTCGTCTCCATCTCGAAGCTGAAGCTGGCGTCGTTGAGCCTGAGCTTTGAGAGCGAATCCCGCAATTTGTCGAAATCGTTCGCGTCGGTCGGGAACAGCCCGCAGAACACGACCGGCTGGACATGCTTGAACCCGGGCAGCGCCTCGGCGGTCGGCTTGCGCGCATCGGTGATCGTGTCGCCCACCCGCGTCTCGGCGACGTCCTTGATCTGCGCGGTGATGAAGCCGATCTCGCCGGCGCCCAGCGCGTCGAACTGCTCGATCTTGGGCCGGAACACGCCGACCCGGTCGACCAGATGGGTCGTCCCCGCGGCCATGAACTTGATCTGCTGGCCCTTGCGGATCGCGCCGTCGATCACCCGGATCAGGATGACGACGCCGAGATAGGGGTCGTACCAGCTGTCGACCAGCATCGCCTTCAGCGGCGCGGCGAGGTCGCCCTTGGGCGGCGGGATCCGCGCGACGATCGCCTCCAGCACCTCACTTATCCCGGCGCCGGTCTTGGCCGAGGTCAGCACCGCGTCGTCCGCGGGGAGGCCGACAATATCCTCGATCTCCTTCCTCACCTTGTCGACGTCGGCGGCGGGCAGGTCGATCTTGTTGATCACCGGCACGATCTCATGGTCGTGCTCGATCGACTGGTAGACGTTGGCGAGCGTCTGCGCCTCCACCCCCTGCGCCGCGTCGACCACCAGCAGGGCGCCCTCGCAGGCGGCGAGGCTGCGGCTCACCTCATAGGCGAAGTCGACATGGCCCGGCGTGTCCATCAAATTGAGCACGTAATCCGCCCCGTCGCTCGCTTTGTAATCGAGCCGCACGGTCTGCGCCTTGATCGTGATCCCGCGCTCCTGCTCCAGCTCCATATTGTCGAGCACCTGGCTGGTCATCTCGCGCGCGGTGAGGCCCCCCGTCTGCTGGATCAGCCGGTCGGCGAGCGTCGATTTGCCATGATCGATGTGGGCGATGATGGAGAAATTGCGGATCTTGGCGAGGTCGGTCATGTGCGCCGCGCCCTAGCAGCCACGCCCCTGAGCGCCAACCCGGCCCCCACCCGGCTCGGGCTGAGCCTGTCGAATCCCGCCCCTCAAGCGGCGCAGCGCGAACCCCCATTCCTGTCGCCCTTGCGTCCTTCGCGCCTTCGCGTGCACCCAAAATGGGAGGCCCTCCCGATCAGGAGGCGGGGAGAAAGCGCAAACGCCTTGCCGCGCCCGCTGGCGGCCGATCGCGATACGTGCTAGAAATACCACAATTATTCGCGTTCCCATGGAGGCACAGATGATTGGCAGGCTTTCCGTCGGTCTTGGCATGATCGCCCTCGTCGCCGGCGCTGCGGCGCTGGCCGAGCCCGCGGCCCAGGGCGACAATGCGCTCAAGGCCCGGAAGGACGATCCCAACCGCATGGTCTGCCGGAACCTCTATGAAGGCGCCACCCGGCTCGACCGCCGCCGCGCCTGCCATACCGTCGCCGAATGGGCCGACCTCCGCCGCCAGACCCGCGCCACCATCGACCACATCCAGACCACCCGCCCCGGCAGCTACTGACCGCAATCGAACATGTTCGTCACCCCGGCGAAGGCCGGGGTCCACCTGACTTCCCTGAGCCTGGATACCGGCCTTCGCCGGTATGACGAGTGGCCCGAATGAGGCCGCAAGAAGCTGCGAGCTCTCTATTGCGGCTGCTGCACCGAGATCGGCGCCGGCGGCGAGGGCGGCGCGACATGCATCGGCGGCGGCGCCCGCCCGGCCTGCGGCTCCGGCACCGCCACCCGCGGATCGGGCCGCGGCAGCGGCGTCATCGGCGGCACGACCGGCGGCGCAACCGGGGGCGCCGCGACGGGCGGCGGCAGCGGCGGCGCCTCGGGGTCGCCGCCGCGCTCGAGCACGGCGCAGGGGCTTTCGTTGCCCGCCGGCCCGGCGGAGCCCCAGCGGCGGAAGCTGCGCGTGTCGATGTGGAAGCGGGTGAAGGTGTAGAAGCCCAGTCCGACGCCCGCCTCCGGCCCGTCCCGGCTGTGCGCCGGGCAGATCCGCTCGAACAGCTGGCGCCGCGTCGTCGGCCTCAGGGGGACCAGGTCGAGCGCGAAGAAATCGAGATGGGCGCTGCGCTCGGATCCGTGCGCGCAGACGTTGAGCGCCGGGTTGCGATAGCCCGACACCGCCTCGACGGGCCCGACCGCGGGCACGACATGGTCGCGGATGAAGCGCAGCGTCTTCACCATCCCGGGCCAGAGCCGGAAGGGCGGCACCTCGAATGGCGGCCCATTGCATTCGCGCCACATGCTCGCGGTCCGCACCAGCTGCCAGCTCGGCAGGACATGGTCGACCCCCGCCGCCTGCTGCCAGGCCTCGAAGGAGAGAATCTGCCCGCGATGGCCGGGATCGGCGACCCAGTCCCGATACTCGGCCTCCCCCTGCCCGACCGGAAGCTCCTGCGCCGAAGCCGGCGCCGCAACGGCGATCAGTACGCCCGCCAACCCAAATCCAAACCTGCTCATCGCCGCGACGATAGCAAAGGCCTCCGCGAGAGCGAGCGGTAAATTGAGCACCTCCCGAAAGACCCCCCTCCCTGCAAGGGAGGGGCTGGGGGTGGGTGCGCGCACAAGCGCGCCGCTGCGCCCGAAAGGCCTAGCCGGGGCATCGAGCCCCGCTTCGACCATACCCACCCCTGACCCTCCCTATTCAGGGCGGGGAAGGCCGCAGGCTCCGAACCCCATCTCCACTATCCCGGCGTCGACGGAAAGCCCGACGGACGCCGAACGAAAAAGGGGCAGCCGATGCCGCCCCTTCCTCGCGTATGAATAACGGGCTCAGCTGGGCTTGCCGGTCGTCTTGTAGGTGATCGTCGTGGTCACCGAGTTCGGATTGCTGAGGATGCTCTTGTTCACGACGCCGCCGGGATTGGTGGTGACGCTGACGGTGGTGAGATGCGGGTTGGCCCCGCCGGCGACGAGGCCGAGCTCGTTGGTGCTGAGAGTGCGCATGGTAGGTCTCCTGTTCGGGCGCGCCGAAACCTGCGCGCTGGAAATAGCGAGCCCAACTTACTGCAATTCCTCAAGCCCCGATTTTCGGCTGTGCCGGATCAGGACGGCAGCCGGTGCCCGCGTGAACGAGGATGAGATGATCCTCCCGGGGGCGGGGAGGGGGACCGTCCGGCGGAGCCGGATGGCGGAGGGGTTCGCCGTTTCGAGCGCGGAGAGCTCCGCGCCTAACCCACCCGCAATCCCAATCCCCAATCCCCGACCCCCAACCCCCACCCTTTATCTTCCGGTAACCATAAGGGTTGAGCGTCGCTTAGCTTTAATCCGCCATAGGGGAGCCTTCGAAAGAGCCCGCAAGGGCCCTTGGAGGACCAGATGCGCGATTCTGACGGGGGCGGAAAGATCAGGTCGCCCCTCCCTGCCACGTCATTGTTCGGTCGGCTGCTGCGCTCGGTGCGCGGCCGCGGCGCCGCGCGCCCGGCCTATGCCGGCGGCGGCATCCTCCGCCGCCTGGCGCGCGACGCGCGCGGCAACACGCTGGCGATCGTCGGCGCGGCTTTGGTGCCGCTCGCCGGGATGATCGGCTCGGGCGTCGACATGAGCCGCGCCTACATGGCCAAGACCCGCCTGCAGAGCGCCTGCGACGCCGCCGCTCTGGCCGGCCGCCGGGTCATGCAGAACGACACGCTCACCACCTCGGTCACCGCCGAGGCGAACCGCTTCTTCAACTTCAACTTCCCGCAGCATCTCTACAACACGGCGACCTTCACGCCGACCGTGACCAAGCCGGCCACGGGCACGATCCGGGTCACCGCCTCGACCACGATCCCGACCTCGATCATGCGGATCTTCGGGTTCACCACGCTGCCGCTCAGCGTCACCTGCGAGGCGTCGCTGAACTTCGTCAACACGGACGTGATGCTCGTGCTCGACACCACGGGGTCGATGGACAACGACGTCAACGACGTCGCCACCACCAACGATTCCCTGCGCAAGATCACGGCGCTGCGCGACGCGGTGATGGCGATGTACGATTCGCTTTCCGGCATCCAGACCCAGCTCGAGGCGAACGGCATGCGGCTGCGCTACGGCGTCGTGCCCTATTCGAGCACGGTCAACGTCGGCGCCCTGATCCGCGCCGTGAACCCCTCATACCTCGTGGACAGCTGGACCTATCAGTCGCGCGTGGCGAACTACAACACGCTCAACTCCAGCTCGAGCGCGGGCGCGCAATATTGGGAAATCTATACGGCCACGGCGCCCTATTACACCCAGAACGCGGCGCTGGCGACGAGCATCAGCCAGGGCAACTGCCTGAGCTTCATGAAGAATCAGAACTTCACGGGGTTCACCGCGACGCCGACCAACCCGACCAGCGGCGGCCCGCCGCCGGCATCGACCGTGGTCGCCAGCTTCCCGCAGGACGGCAGCGCGACGGCGGGGGGCACCAGCGGTGAGTGGGGCTGGACCGGCGCGCCCGTGACGTCCGGCACGCTCAGGAGCTGCCGGCGCCTGCGCGTCGACACCACCACCACCTACAATTACACCTTTACCGACGACACCTATCGTCCGGTGACCTACGACGTGAGCCAGTTCAAGCTCGGCAACCCGGTCACGATCGCCACCGCCGACAATGGTAGCGTGCCGACCTCCGGGCCCTATTCGCCGCAGACGCTGCCGCCCGCGGCCACGGGCGAGAGCAACGCGCCCTCGACCTGGAACGGCTGCATCGAGGAGCGTGACACGTCGAACACGATCACCGGCGCCGCCTCGGGCTACACCATCCCGGGCAGCGCCTACGATCTCGACATCAACCGCATCCCGACCAACGACGCCACACGCTGGCGGCCGATGTGGCCGGCCGTCGAATATTACCGCACGGCGGGCTCGGCGACGGCCACCAGCGGCTGGCCGATCACGGCCTTCGGCGTCACTTATTATGCCTGCCCGGCGCCGGCCCAGCGGCTCACCGCCTGGACGCGGACGGCGCTGCAGAATTACGTCAACACGCTGAATCCGGAGGGCTACACCTATCACGACATCGGCATGATCTGGGGCACGCGCATGCTGTCCTCGGGCGGCATCTTCGCGGACAGCCCGGACACCTACAATTCCATGCCGGTGTCGCGCCACATCATCTTCATGACCGACGGCCAGCTCTTCCCGCAATGCTCGACCTACAGCGCCTACGCCATGGAGCAGAACGACTACAGGGTGACGGGCGCCTCCACCTGCCCGAACCAATATGATCGCCACATGCAGCGCTTCCGGATGGTCTGCAACGCGGCCAAGAGCATGAACATCTCGATCTGGGTGATCGCCTTCGGCACCACGCTCAGCTCCGAGATGACGGAATGCGCGAGCAACGCCAACCAGGCCTCGACCGCCGCGGACCGCGCCACCCTGATCGCGCGCTTCCAGCAGATCGGCAGCCAGATCGGCGCCCTGAGGCTCACCCAATGACGCGGCCCCTGAGCATCGTGCGGAAAAGTGGGCACCGGTTTTCCGCACCAACGATGCGACAACCAAGGCGCGCCCTGAAGGCGCTCGGCCGCGACAGCGGCGGCGCGACCATCGTCGAGTTCGCCCTGATCCTGCCGGTGCTCTGCATGCTGCTGCTCGGCACGCTCGATCTCGGTTACCGCTCCTATGTCAGCTCGGTCGTCCAGGGCGCGCTGCACGACGCCGCGCGCATGGCGACCGTGGGCAACGTCTCCACCGCGACGATCCAGACCTACGTCCAGAACAAGCTCCAGGCCTTCGCGCGCAACGCCACGATCACGACGACGACCCGCTCCTATGCCGACTATTCGGGGGTCAAGGTCGCCGAGACGATCACCCAGGATACGGCGCCGTTCGGCAGCTACAATCCGGGCGACTGCTTCCAGGATGCGAACGGCAACGGCGTCTACGACACCGATCGCGGGCGCAGCGGCACCGGCGGCGCCGAGGACGTCGTCTATTTCGAGGTGACGATGACCTATCCGCACATCCTGCCCGTGGGGCAGCTGTTCGGCTGGGGCAGCAACGTCACCACCACCCAGAATACGGTGCTGCGCAACCAGCCTTATGCGGGCCGCAGCACGTCCTCGGCGGTGGTCTGCACATGAGCGCGATCCTCCGCATGCCGGCGCGCGCGGCGCGCCTGGCTTCGCGGCTCCGCGGCTGCGAGAGCGGCCTCGCCTTCACCGAGTTCGCGCTTTCGCTGCCGGTGCTGACCACTTTGGTCCTCGTCGGCCTCGAGACCGCCAACCTCGCCATGGCGCACCTGCGCATTAGCAACATCGCGATGCTCGCCTCGGACAATGCCTCGCGCGTGCGCGACAGCATCGACGAGGGCGACGTCATCGAGCTGCTGACCGGCGCCAAGATGACGGGCGACAGCATCAGCTTCCGCCAGCACGGCCGCATCATCCTCTCGAGCATCGAGCCCAACACCGCCGGCGCGGGCGGCGCGAGCACCGGCCAGTGGATCCGCTGGCAGCGCTGCGACGGCGCCAAGGTGATCAGCTCCAGCTACGGGACCCAGGGCACCGGCCAGACCAACGCCTCGCTGCAGGCGGTCGGCCCCGCCGGCAACCAGATCTCCGCCACCACCGGCACCGCGATCATGCTGGTCGAGGTCGTCTACGATTACCAGCCTTTGGTCTCGAACACGATCTTCGGGGCGCGCACGATCCGCTACGAAAGCGCCTTCAACGTCCGCCAGCGCACCAACCAGGCGATCACCAACGTCAACAACGTGACGCCGCGCAACTGCACCACCTACGCCGCCTAACAATCCCTCCCTCCATTGGGGGGAGGGCTAGGGAGAGGGGGCGGGCCGTAAAGGCCCGCGCGCGGCGACGCCGCGCCATTCCCGTCATCCCGGCGAATGCCGGGACCCATGACCACTGCCCATGCGAAGCAGCCCACCAGCCCATCCATCCCCCGCCGTCATTCCGGCGCAGGCCGGAATCCCCCTCCTGTCTCCCCTCCCTCCGCGCTTCTCTGCCGTCCGGGAAATGGAAGCCCCTTGCTCCGTGCTGGATCACAGGCTCACGCAGCCGTGCTGAAAAAGCCTTTGAAAAGGCGCGACGTTCTCGGGCCCTGCATGCCGCCTTTGCGGTTCCCTCAAGAAAATTGAGCGATCTGGTCTCGCCCGGCATCGCACGCGCCTTCCCGGAGGTTTCTATTTTTCTGCTATTCGCGTCCGCCCGTCAGCCAAGCCATTGGAAACAAGTCTTTTTGCGGTTCGCAAGAGCGTTCGGGGCTTCCATTTTTCCCTAATTTAGAAACTCACCCCCTCTCTCTGCCGCTCGTTCAGGTTCGCAAGCATGCGGGCCCGGCAGGAAGCTGAGATCCTCGACCGGCCGCCCGGTTGAAGCGCTGCGCATCGTCCCTAGATTGAACCCATGAGCGGGCCCATCACCGTCGATCTTCCCCACCAGCTCGGCGCCGCCGAGGCCAAGCGCCGCATCGCCGGCAATATCGGCAGCCTCACCTCGCACCTTCCCGCCGGCGCCCAGGTCCGCTCCGCTTGGGAGGGCGACACATTGAAGCTCGGCATCGGCGTCATGGGCCAGGAGGTCGCCGCCGAGATGGACGTGCGCGAGAAGATCGTGCGGCTGAGCGTGCTGCTCCCGCCCGCGCTCGCTTTCTTCGGTAAGGCGATCGAGGCCGGCCTCCGCCGCTCCGCCCCCGACCTCCTCGAGGACCGCAGCAAGCGCTAGCCGCACGCAATTCCCTCTCCCGCTCGCGGGAGCGTCGGGCCGGTTGTGCCCCCGGCACAACCTGAACATCGCGGGGCGATGTTCACCCGATGCTGGCAGGGTGAGGGTCTTGCGAAGCGGAGCTTCGCGCGATGCCCTGGCAGCGCCATTCGGTCCCCCCTCGCCCCCCTTTGCCACCCCCGCCCCTCCGCGCTACACGGCGGCAGGCGCGGTGCGGGAGGCGGGATGCGGCATGTTGCGGTGATCGGGTCGGGACCCGCCGGCTATTACAGCGCAGAGGCGCTCCAGAAGCAGTTCGGGGACGGGATCCGCATCGACATGATCGACCGGATGCCGGTGCCCTACGGCCTGATCCGCTTCGGCGTCGCGCCCGATCATCAGTCGATCAAGGCAGTCGCCAAGCGCTACGAGAAGGTCGCCCTCTCCGACAATGTCCGCTTCGTCGGCAACGTCCTGGTCGGCCGCGACGTCTCGATTCCCGAGCTGCTCGACCTCTACGACGCGATCATCCTCGCCACCGGCGCGCCCGACGACCGGCCGCTCGAGATCGCGGGCGGCGATCTTCCCGGCGTGGTGGGCTCGGCGGCATTCGTCGGCTGGTATAACGGCCATCCCGAATTCGCCGAGCTCGCTTTGCCGCTCGACGTCGAGGCGGCCGCGGTGATCGGCAACGGCAATGTCGCGCTCGACGTCGCCCGCATCCTCTCCAAGACGCCCGCCGAGTTCGCCGGCTCCGACATTGTCGGCCACGCCTTCTCGGCGCTCGGCGCCAGCGCGATCCGCACCATTCACCTGCTCGGCCGGCGCGGGCCGCACCAGATCGCGATGACCCCCAAGGAGCTCGGCGAGCTCGGCCATCTCGAGGATGCGACCCCGGTCGTCGACCTCGCCGATTTCCCGCCCGTGCTCGACGACGCCCTGCTCGAGCCGGGCCAGCGCAAGTCGGTCACCCATTTGCGCGAGTTCGCCGCCCTGCCCGGCGGCAAGCGCAAGACGATCGTCTTCGATTTCTTCGCCAAGCCGGTCCGGGTCGAGGGCGAGGGCAAGGTCGAGCGGCTGGTCGTCGAGAAGACCAGGCTCGACGAGAAGGGCACCGCAATCGGCACCGGCGAGACCTACGAGGTGCCGTGCGGCCTGGTGATCACTTGCATCGGCTACAAGACGCCGCCGATCGAAGGGATACCCTATGAGGCGGACCGCGGCCGCTTCGCCAATGACGGCGGCGTGATCGGCGGCGGCCTCTATTGCGTCGGCTGGGCGCGGCGCGGCCCGAGCGGCACGATCGGCACCAACCGCCCCGACGGCTACGAGGTCGCCGAGAAGATTGCGGCCGATCTCGGCCCGGGCGGCGGCCGCAAGCAGGGGCGGCCCGGGCTCGACCGCCTGCTCGAAAGCCGCGGCGTCGACATCGTCACCTTCCGCGACTGGCAGCGGATCGAGGCCGCCGAAGCCGCCCGCGCCCGCGAAGGCAGCCCGCGCGAGAAGTTCGTCGCCATCGCCGAAATGCTCGGCGCCCGCGGCGGCTAAGCGATTTCAAGTCGGATGTGAAACATCCGGCGGCTCGGAAATCGCGGCCGACAAGGGCCTGGAGCGAACGATCCGATTTCATCGGATCGCCTCGCTCCGACATTGCGCCGCGCGCCCGCTTCGGGATAGGAGGAAGCGGGGCTAACGACATTCGGCATCGCTCCAAAAAAACCTCTCCCCGGCGGGGAGGGGGCAGGGTGAAGGGGTCCGGCGTCGGAGTTTCGCTCCAGCGTCGGAAACTCCAAACCCGGACAGGGGCGGGAGCCTGGCGCCGGATGTCGATCCCACTGGGCCACCGGGGAGGGGAGATGCCTGCGAACAGCGAGACCGCGCCTGCGAACGAGGAGCGGCTGCGCGCCGCGATCGGGCCGCGCGCCGATTATTATCTCGATCGCTGGCGTGCGATGGCGGAGAGCGGCAGGAAGGCGAGCTGGAACTGGCCCGCCTGCCTGTTCAACGTCTTCTGGTTCGCCTACCGCAAGATGTGGTGGCCGATGGTGGCGATGGGCCTCGCCTATGTCGTGACCAGCCCCTTCCTCGATCTCACCCACAAGATGCAGTTCAGGATCACTGTCCTGCTGCTGGTCGGCCTGTCCTTCGTCACCGGCTATTTCAGCAATCATCTCTACCGGTCGCAGGTCGAGCGGATCGTCGCCGAGAGTGCCGGGCTCGACGAGGCGGCGGCCCAGGCGCAGGCCGCGGCCCGCGGCGGGGTCTCCGTGCCGGCCGTGGTGGCGGCGGTCGTGGTCGTCGGCGCGCTCAGCGCGCTGGCCGCGATGGTCCCCGCCATGCTGGGCCGCGCCGGCTGAGGGAAGAGGAGGCGCGGCGCCCGCTTGCGCTCGCCCGGGCCGCTCCCTATAGACGCCCGGCCCCGCCGGCCCCGGACCCGTCCGAAGGCCGCGCGTATCGGTCGGGGAGTAGCTCAGCCTGGTAGAGCACTGTCTTCGGGAGGCAGGGGCCGGAGGTTCGAATCCTCTCTCCCCGACCATTTTCGTTTGAGCAGGATGCGGAGGCATCCTGCTCAAACGAAATCCGGCCTTGGCGGCAATGCCGATCTCGCCGTTTGCGGTGGCGGCCAGCGTCTAGAAATCCTTGCAGAGCCCGTCTCGCTCCCAGTCGCCGTAGCGGGTCGGCTCCTTGCCCTTGGGGCCGCCATGCTCCGGCTGGTCCTCCGCCTCCGCCGGCTCCGGGAGGGGCGGGCTGGGCGTGAGATAGGCGGGCGGCTTGAGGTGCGGCGGGCGTTCGCCCATCGGGGTTTTCCGTTTGCATAAGCTGGCGCTGCCGCCCATCTCGGCCGCGGAGGCGCGATTGGCAAGGACGAGCGAGCAATCGGACCCGCCGGGCACGGCCGCGCGCCGGGCGGCGCTGCGCCTGCTCGACGCGGTGCTGCGCAAGGGCCTGCCGCTCGAATCCGCGCTGGACACTGCCGCCCGCGACCTCGAGCGCGCCGACGACCGCGCCTTCGCCCATGCCATCGCCGCCGAGGCCCTGCGCCGCCTGCCCGACCTCGACGAGCTGATCGACCATGCGACCAGGAAGCGCCTGCCCGACGATGCCAAGGCGCGCTTCGCCTTGCGCATCGCTTTGGTCCAGGCCCTCGCAATGGATACGCCGCATCATGCCGCCATCTCCACGGTGCTGCCGCTCGTCGACGGCGGCCCGCGTCGGCTCGTCCATGGCGTGTTCAGCGCCGTGATGCGGCAGAAATGGGCCCTCCCCGAAGTGCCGCATCTGCCGGCCGGCGTGATCGAGCGCTGGCGCAAGGCCTGGGGCGACGAGGTGGTCGCGGCCGCCGGGCGCCTGATCGCTTTGCCGCCGCCGATCGACCTGATCGGCGACCCGCCCACCGGCCTGGAGGGCGTCAGCCTGATGCCCGGCCATCTGCGCCTCGCGCGCGGCACCGCGGTCGCGGGCCTATCGGGCTATGGCGAGGGGAGATGGTGGGTGCAGGACATTTCGGCCTCGATCCCCGCCCGCCTGCTCGGGGAAGGCGAGGGCAGGACGGCGCTCGATCTCTGCGCCGCGCCCGGCGGCAAGACGATGCAGCTCGCCGCCGCGGGCTGGAACGTGACCGCGGTCGACGTCTCGGAGAGCCGGCTCAAGCGGCTTGAGGAAAATCTCGCGCGCACCGGCCTTGCGGCGGAAATCGTTGCCGCGGACGTCATGGCCTGGTCGCCGCCGGAGCCGGTCGACGCCATCTTGCTCGACGCGCCCTGCTCGGCGACAGGCATCTTCCGTCGCCATCCCGACGTGCTCCACCGCGTCCGCCCGCGCGCGATCGCGGCGCTCGCCGAGGCGCAGAGGGCGATGCTCGCGCGCGTCGCGGACTGGCTGAAGCCGGGCGGCGCCCTGGTCTATTCGGTCTGCTCGCTCGAGCCCGAGGAAGGCGAGCAGGTCGCCCAGGCCTTCCTCACGACGCGCGGCGATTACCGGCTGGAAGCGCAGCAGCGCATCCTCCCCGGCGCTTATGAAGAGGAAGGCGGGGCGGACAGCTTCTTCATCGCCCGCTTCATCCGAAATAAACGGGGATAAATAAGGGCCTTTCCTTGCCCCCCGAGTCGGGCGGATGTTAGGGTCGCCGCCGTGCAGCAGCCGGTCCGCATTTCCCCTTCGATCCTCTCGGCGGACTTCGCCCGGCTGGGCGAGGAGGTGCGGGCCGTCGACGAGGCCGGCGCCGACTGGATCCATGTCGACGTGATGGACGGCCATTTCGTCCCCAACCTCACGATCGGGCCGATGGTGGTGAAGGCGCTGCGGCCGCACACGAAGAAGCCGCTCGACGTCCACCTGATGATCTCGCCGGTCGATCCGTTCCTCGAGGCCTTCGCGGAAGCGGGCGCCGACATCATCACCGTCCATCCCGAGGCCGGGCCGCACCTTCATCGCACCCTTCAGGCGGTGAAGGCGCTCGGCAAGCGCGCCGGAGTCTCGCTCAATCCGGCGACGCCCGCCAAGGCGCTCGATTATGTCCTCGAGGAGGTCGACCTCGTCCTGGTGATGAGCGTCAATCCCGGCTTCGGCGGGCAGGGCTTCATCCATGGCCAGCTCAGGAAGATCGAGGCGATCCGCAAGCGGATAGACGCCTGCGGAAAGGCGATCGACCTGGAGGTCGACGGCGGCGTCGACCGGGACAATTGCCGGCGGGTGATCGAAGCGGGGGCGGACGTGCTCGTTGCCGGCACTGCGACCTTCCGCGGCGGCCCGTCGGCTTATGCCGACAATATCAGGGGGCTCAGGGGGTGAGTCTCCTCGAACGGGTGGAGAGCCGGACGGACGAAAGCGAGATCGAGCCGGGCAAGAGGCTGATCCGGGCCGGGGACGACCGCGGCCTCTCATTGTTCGAGCGCTTCAACCTCCGTCTCCACCGCTTCGCCTGGAAGACGCCGCTGCACCGGCTGCGGCTGCGCGGGCGGATGCCGCTGAAGCTGATCGCGGTCCCCAAGGACCCGATCGCCGGCGACAAGGCCGCGGGAGAAGCCCTGCTCGGCGGGCTCTTCTCGCACAACGGCACCGAGGTCCCGGTCGAGGGCCTGGACTTCGACACGCTCGGCCTGCCCGAGGATTTCTCCGCCTACCTGCACAGCTTCGCCTGGCTGCGCGATCTCTCCGCGGCGGCCACCCGCGAGCGCGGCGCCAAGCAGGCGGAAGGAATCGCCCGCGCCTGGCTCGCCGCCCACGCCGAGAAGATCAGCGAGCCCGCCTGGCGCGCGGACCTCTGGGGCCGGCGCATCCTCTTCTGGACCGCCTACGCCCCCTACATCCTCTCCAGCCACGATCCGGTCTATCGTTCGAGCCTGCTCTACGCGCTCGCCCGCGGCGCCCGCCATCTCGAGCGGACTGCCGACAAGGCGCCGCCCGGCCTGCCGCGCATCGCCGCCTGGAGCGGCGTGATCGCCGCCGCCCTGGTCGTGCAGGGCGGGCCGGCGCGGCTCAAGTCGGGCGAAGCGGGCCTCGGCCGCGCCTTCGCCCTTTCGCTCCATGACGATGGCGGGCTGGTCAGCCGCTCGCCGACCGAGCAGATCGCGATGGTCGAGGTCCTGGGCCAGCTGCGCGCGGTCTACACGGCCGCGCGTCGCGAAGCGCCGGAATGGCTGACCGACGCCCTGACCGCGGGCGTCGGCGCGATGCTGTCGGTGACCCTGGGCGACGAGGCGCTGTCGAGCTGGCAGGGCGGGAACATGGCGAGTCGCCGCCGCGTCGCCGCCGCGGCCGAGGGCGCCGGGATCGACGCCGCGCCGCTGCGCCAAGCCCGCGGCTGGGGCTATCAACGGGTCGCGGCCCGATCGAGCGTGCTCGTCTTCGACGCGGCGCCGCCGCCGCCGCGCGCGCTCAAGGGCGCCTGTGCCTCGACCCTCGCCTTCGAGCTCAGCGACGGGCCGAACCGGCTGATCGTCAATTGCGGCGGCGCCGGCGACGCGCGTGGGGCGCTGCCGCCCGGCCTGGTCCATGCGCTGCGCACCACCGCCGCCCATTCGACCTTGACCCTCGGCGACCGCAATTCGACCGCGATCCATGAGGACGGCTCGCTCGGCAAAGGGGTCAGCGAGGTCGAGCTGGTCCGCGACGACACCGCCGGCACCAGGATCGAGGCGAGCCACGACGGCTATGCCAGGCGCTACGGCCTGCTTCACGAACGAAGGCTCAACCTCAGCAGCGACGGCCGCGAGCTCGGCGGCGAGGACAGGCTGATCGCGACCGGCCGGCGGCGCAGGGCCGAATCCGTCCCCTTCTCCATCCGCTTCCACCTCGCGCCGGGGATCGAGATCACCCAGACCGCGGACGGGCAGGGCGCGCTGCTGCGCCTCCGGGGCGCGGTCTGGCAGTTCCGCTGCCGTGGCGGCCAGCTCGGCGCCGAGGACAGCCTCTGGATCGACGGCGAGGCGCGGCCGCATGCCACGCTCCAGCTCGTCGTTACCGGGGAGACGCCGGGCGAGGGCATGACCATATCGTGGGAGCTCAAGCGGGCGTCCTGAAGCTTTGGATTTTCGAAGGAACGACATGACGGACGTGAAGATCGCCCGGGCCTTGCTGTCGGTTTCGGACAAGACCGGCCTCGCCGAGCTCGGGCGGGCATTGGCGCGGCACGATGTCGAGCTGGTCTCGACCGGCGGCACCGCCGGGGCCTTGCGCGAGGCGGGGCTCCAGGTGCGCGACGTCTCGGAGCTCACCGGCTTTCCCGAGATGATGGATGGAAGGGTGAAGACGCTCCATCCCAAGGTCCATGGCGGGCTGCTCGCGGTGCGCGACGATCCCGAGCACGCAGCGGCGATGGCGGCGCACGGCATCGGCGCGATCGACCTGGTCGTGGTCAATCTCTATCCCTTCCTGGAGACGGTGATGAAGGGCGCGCAGCGCCCCGAGATCATCGAGAATATCGACATTGGCGGCCCCTCGATGGTCCGCTCGGCCGCCAAGAACCATGCCTTCGTCGCCTGTGTCACCGATCCGGCCGATTATCCGGCCCTGATCGCGGCGCTCGACGGGAATGGCGGCAAGACGTCGCTGGAGCTTCGCAAATATCTGGCGGCCAAGGCTTTCTCCGCGACCGCCGCTTACGATTCGGCCATCTCCCAATATTTCTCCTTCGCCGATCAGGGGCAGCTCTTCCCCGAGACACTGCCGCTGACGATGAAGCGCGCCGCCGAGCTTCGCTACGGCGAGAATCCGCACCAGCAGGCAGCGCTCTACGCGGCCGAAGAACCGCGCGGGATCCGCGACCTGCGGCAGCTCCAGGGGAAGGAGCTGTCCTTCAACAACCTGCTCGAC
>Ga0070686_100000229_pt1 | contig 38432 bp, 36 predicted proteins | sample KBSS23LmetaG_FD_65654 | JGI IMG/M metagenome (GOLD analysis project Ga0070686, IMG submission 65654) | Switchgrass rhizosphere microbial communities from Kellogg Biological Station, Michigan, USA - KBS S2-3L metaG | ecosystem: Host-associated > Plants > Roots > Rhizosphere ...
TGAAGTACCAGACGCCGGCGGAGTTCGACAAGCGGCTACGAGAAGCGACGCGCGCGTCGCTTCTCGTAGCCGCTTGATCCCCACTAACCAGGTGTCCACGAAAGTGGGGCAACTCCAGAGACACAGAGAAAACCGCAGTTCTCTGTGTCTCTGTGCCTCTGTGTGAGAAAGCGTTTCAGCCGGATCTGGTATTACATTACCTGGCTGGTACGCAGCACGAAAAGAGGGCTCCCAACCGCATCGGGAGCCCTCTTCGCACGCCGTTGAAGTCCGCGAAGGCGGACTGCGTGCCCTCGTAGCCGCGAGTTCACTCGCAAATTCGCCAGCGCAACGGACACGCTGCCAACCTCTTCGACAGCCCGGGCGTTGTCGTCGCGCGAGGGCGGTCAACCTACTCCGGCAGCGCGCTGTGCTTGCGGAAGTAGTCGATCACGGCCTTGCCGATGGTGTCGGCCTTCACGTGTAGCGTCACGGCCTTCACCGCCCAGCCCACCACCGGGATCACGCCGATCGCCTCGGCCGCCACGGCGCCGGTGATGCTCCCCAGCGCGCCGCCCAGGTGCACCCTCAGTGACTCCTCTTCGAACGCCTCCACGCCGAACGCGTCGGCCACCTGGCGGATCATCACCATGTCGGCGGCGCCCAGCGCGAGGCTGGCGCCGGGGATCCAGCCGGTGAACAGCGCCGCCTTCGCCCAGTTGTCCACGATGGAGCGCGACCTGCGCTCCGCCTCGATCTTCGTCGCTGAAGCAGCCATCAGCCCCACCTCGTGTGTTGGAGAACCCGCGAGAAACGCTCGCCCGTGCCCGGGCTCGTCGCATCGTGTCAGCAGACCGGTACCGCCGCACTGGCGCTTCCGGCCCGAGATCAGGAGAACGGAATCCGGGAGCGGATAGTTTCGGCGAGTGCCTACGGCCGTCGTAACGCTCGCGGTCCCGCAGTTCGCTGCCAGTCCAAAGGATTGCGATCCGCCGCTCTCCGTCCGCCGGTTGAAACCGGCGGCTGGAACATCAGGAAGTCCGCCTTCGCGGACTGCGAGGCATGCTCCACCGCGATCCGCGCCCTGTCGCGCAGGAGCCGCCGCAGCAGCCTCGCGCAGTTTGCGAGGCTTCCCATTGTTCTAGCTTGCGGCTTCAGCCGCCCATTGAGAGGGCGAGAACTTCCGCATCGTGATCTCCCCCGTCGTAATCTCCATCCTCCCGCCGACCAACCTCAATCCCCGCTGTACATCGCCTCCAGCTCGTAGACCGCCTCGGCCGGTCCGATCACGATCAGCGTCTCGCCGGGGCTGACCACGCGGTCGGCGGCGGGGTTCAGGGCGAAGCCGCCCGAGAGCTCGCGGATGGCCAGGATGCTCACGTTGCGCAGGCGCCGCAGGTCGCACCCCGCCACCGTCTGCCCGGCGAATGGGCTCTGCGGGTCGATGGTGATCTGCCCCACGTCCACCGCGATCTCCACGCCGAAGCTGAACACCTCGTTGAACAGGTCGTGCACGGCGGGGCGCAGCAACGCCAGCGCCAGCCGGTGCCCGCCGATTGCGTCGGGCGTCACCACGCGGTCGGCGCCGGCGCGGCGCAGCTTCGACTCGCTGGCCTCGCTGTTGGCGCGCGCCACGATCAGCAGCCCGGGGTTCATCTCCCGCGCGCTGAGGACGGCGAGCACGTTGCTGGCGTCGCTGTCGAGCGCGGCCACGAGGCCCCGCGCCCGGCCGATGCCGGCGGCCACCAGCACCTCGTCGTGCGTGGCGTCGCCGATCACGTGGGCGATGTTCTCGCCCAGGAAGAACTCCTCCAGCTGCTCGCTCCAGTCGATCACCACGAAGCTCTCGCCGCGTGCGCGCAGGTCGCGCTCGATCCGCGTGCCCAGGCGTCCGTGCCCGCAGATCACGTAGTGGTCGCGCAGTTCGCCCAGCGCCTGTTTCATCCGCCTCCTCTGCACCGAGAGCCACAGCGTCTGCCCCAGCATCACCTCCACCGCGCGCGTGGCGGCCCACGCGCCGGTGCCCACGCCCACGATGATCAGCCCCATGGTGAACACGCGGCCCGCCGGCGTGAACGGCCGGATCTCGCCGAACCCCACGGTGGCCACCGTGATCACCGTCATGTACGCCGCGTCGAGCCAGCTCAGGCGTTCGATCAGCCGATAGCCCACGGTGCCCACCACCAGCACGATCCCCAGCATCACCAGCGTGAGCTGGAACTGCCGGACGGGGTCGCCCAGCTGCACGCGCAGCCGGTGCATGGGGCTGGCGCCCACGTGGCCGCGCGGCTTCGGCGGGCGCACCACACCCCGGCGCCGGCGTTCGTCGCCGAGGCCGTGTCCCTGGTTGCGTCGCCGGCGGTTGGGCTGCATGGGGTGCGCGGTGGGCGCGGGATCCGATTCGGGAAGCTTCAACTACAGGACCGGGGCGTATCTACCGGTTTCCAACTGCGAGGCTCGCCCCGCGGGGCCCTCACCCTGGCTCGTTCCTCGCCTGTCCCTCCCCCAAAACAGACTGGGGGAGGGACGACTGCGCCGGCGTGGCCAGCGGGCCGCGGTGCCCGTTGCGGGATCTGCGTGGCAGGGGCGGCGGCGATTCCGCGCGATGCCGACGCCACAGTCCGCGAAGGCGGACTTCCCGCCCTTTCAGCGGCGGGTTTCAACCCGCCGACATCAGCGGACGCACGCATCGCGGCTCGTCACACCGATGCCGCCGCCACCAGCGGATGCGATGATGATCCCGGCCCCGCTCACCGATCTCCGCGCGGGAGTCGCGAAGCGACTTTGGGCCGTTGTTGCAGCGAATTCATTCGCCCCGCAACCCCGCGGAGCCGACGGGTCCATTTCGACGCGCCCGATCCTCTACCGGCTCGCCCCGCCGAACCCCCGCGTCGCCTCCACCGCCACGCGGTACCGCTCCACCTGCCGCTCCACCTCCGCCGCATCCCAGCCCAGCCCCGCCTCGCCCGCCATCCGCTCCGCCACCGCGCGCGCCACGGAGAGCCCCCCGTCACGCGCCTCGTAGAACAGGTGCAGCCGGCGGATCATCAGGTCTTCCAGCGACATGGCCATCTCGTTGCGCACGGCGTGCGGCACCTCGGCCCACACGTACGGTTGCGTGGGCAAAATGCGCTCGCCCAGCGACCGGTCGGCGCGGACGGCGGCGAGCAGCGCCAGCGCGTCCTCGCCGTAGGCGCGCGCCAGGTGCCGCCCCACCTCGCCGCCCAGCCCCACCCCGTCGGCCTCCTCCACCACGCGCGCGGCGAAGTCGAGCCAGGGGCCCTCGGGCGCGCCGGGAAGCGGCAGGTCGGCCGTGGGCGAGATCCCGCTCTCCACCCGGTGCTTCGTGAGCAGGCGGTCGGCCGCGCGGTCCACCACCTGCTCGGCCATCACCCGGTAGGTGGTCAGCTTGCCGCCCGCGATGCTCAGCAGCCCCGAGCGGTCCCACCAGATCTCGTGCTCGCGGCTGGTGGCGCTCTCCTTCCCGCTCTGCACGGGCGCCAGCAGCGGCCGCACGCCGGCCCAGGTGCTCACCACGTCGGCCGTCGTCAGCTTCGCGCCGGGGAAGACGGAGTTGGCCGACATGAGAAGATAGTCCACGTCCGCCGCGTCGGCCCTCACGTCGGCCGGCGAGCCGTGGTAGTCGGTGTCGGTCGTGCCCACGTAGGCGAAGTCGCCCCAGGGGAGCACGAACATCACCCGCCCGTCCACGGGAGACTGCACGGTGATGGCGTTGCGGTTCCCGATCCGCTCGCGCTCCACCAGGATGTGCACGCCCTTGGTGGGCCGCAGCCGCGGCCTGGCCGAGGGGTCGGCCAGCCGGCGGACGGCGTCGCTCCACGGCCCCGTGGCGTTCACCACCACGCGGGCCCGCACGTCGATCTCCGCGCCCGAGACGCGGTCGCGCACCCGGGCGCCCGCCATCCCGCCCTCGTCCAGGAACCCCACCACCTCCGCGTGCGAGACCACCGCCGCGCCCGATTCGTGCGCGCCGCGGGCGTTGGCCAGCGTCAGCCGCGCGTCGTCCACCGACGCGTCGTAGTACAGCGCGGCGCCGCTCAGGCCGTCCAGCTTGAGGTGCGGCTCCTCGCGCCGCACGTCGTCGGGCGAGAGCACGCGGTGCCGGCGGATGTTGCGGAAGAGCGAAAGGGCGTCGTAGAGCCACATCCCCGCCTGCAGCATCAGGAAGGGAGTTGGGCCGCCCCGGTAGACGGGAAAGACGAAGGGGAGGGGATGCACCAGGTGCGGCGCCAGCGCCAGCAGGCGGCGCCGCTCGGCGCTGGCCTCGAAGACCAGGGAAAAGCCGTACGTCTCGAGATAGCGGAGGCCGCCGTGGATCAGCCGCGACGAGCGCGAGGAGGTGCCGCTGGCGAAGTCGCCCGCGTCCACCAGGGCGACCGAGAGCCCGCGCCCGGCCGCGTCGCGCGCCGCCGCCGCGCCCGTGATCCCGCCGCCGATCACCAGCAGGTCCCACACGCGGCCGGGGAGCGCGGCCCAGTGCTCCGCGCGCGCGAGGGCCGAGAACGGCCCCGGTTCGTCCGTCACCACGGGCGCGCGGGGCCGAGGGTGGCGCTCAGCTCGCCGCCGCGGGCTCGTCTTCCATCCCCAGCGCGCGCAGCAGCGACGAGAAGGAGACGTCGGTGTGGCTGAGCACGAACACCCCTTCGAAGGTGGTGTCCAGGAAGGTGAAGTCGGTCTCGATCATCAGCCCCGACACGTGGTGCGCCAGCGCGTCGCGCTCGCCCTCGTGCAGCTCGGGGGTGCCGATCATCACGCTCTTCGACAGGAAGGTGCCCAGCACCCCCACGTAGGCCGCGCAGACGATGTTGCCCATCTCGTTCAGCGCGCTCTGCTCCAGCGGGCCGATCGCGTCGGCCACGTTGTCGCGGCGCAGCATCAGCGCCACCATGCGCAGCGCCGTCTCGCGTGCCAGGATCAGCGAGGCGCGCTCGCCGCCGCTGTCGGTCACGCCGATGATGGGCACGGCCACGATCACCAGCGGCCCGCTGCCGGGGATGTCGCGGGTGCTCTCCACGTTTCCGGCGGCCCACTCGATGCGCGGCACCGAGATCATCACCCGCAGCCGCGTGAGCGCCGACAGGTTGGTGGCGGCGTGGCCTGCGCCGATGTTCACCACCTCGCGGATGGCGTCGAGCTGCCTGGGGGTCAGCGTTCTCTGGGTCATCAAACCGGGCTCGGGCGCCGCTGTGGCGTCTGGGTGTTGATCTCGTGGCGAACCGGTACGCGGCACCTGCACGACCCGCGCCCTTCAAAGCAGTATGAAAGTACGAAAGCTACGGGAGTGCGGATCTGCCGGGCTCCGCCGCTGCACCCGTCGCCTGCCCGACCTCCTGCACTTCCCGTACTCCGTACTTTCGCACTCTCGTACTTCTCCGCCTACAGCCGGGGCGTGGTGACCCCGGTCTGCCCCTGGTACTTCCCCTTGCGGTCGGCGTAGCTCACCTCGGGCGGCTCGTCGCCCTCGAAGAACAGCACCTGCGCGATCCCCTCGTTGGCGTAGATCTTCGCGGGGAGGGGGGTGGTGTTGCTGATCTCCAGCGTCACGTAGCCTTCCCACTCGGGCTCGAAGGGGGTGACGTTGGTGATGATCCCGCAGCGCGCGTACGTGCTCTTGCCGACGCAAAGCGTAATCACGTTGCGCGGGATGCGGAAGTACTCCACCGAGCGGGCCAGGGCGAACGAGTTGGGCGGCACGATGCACACCTCGCCCTCGAACGGCACGAAGCTCCGGTCGCTGAACGCCTTCGGGTCCACGATGGCGTTGTTGACGTTGGTGAAGATCTTGAACTCGCTCGCCACCCGCATGTCGTAGCCGTAGCTCGACACCCCGTAGCTGATGGTGCCGGCGCGAACCTGCGCGTCCTCGTACGGCTCGATCATCCCGTGCTCGCGGGCCATCCGGCGGATCCAGTGGTCGGGGCGGATGCTCATGGCGGAACAGGACTTGAAGGGCGAGGCGGGGCTGCTGCCCGGCGCGCGAACCGGCCCACGCGCGCGGGGTACCGGATATCGCCCGGAACGACCGGGAAAGGAGCCGCCAACGTACGCATGGGGCACGGGCCCGGCAAGGCCCGCCGCTGCTTGACACTGCTCGCGAGCGGGCAGTATCTTGGCCCGGCTCCAAACAAGTGAACGATTTCACAAACCACCGTGGGAAGGCCCCGGCACCGATGCTTCGCCCGTACCTGCCCGTGCTGATCCTGCTTGTGCTGAGCCTCGCGCAGGCCGTCGGCATGGTCATCCTCAGCAACGTTCTCAGCCCGGGGAAGCAGACCAAGGTCAAGGCTTCGCCGTACGAGAGCGGGATGGACCCGCTGGGCAGCACGCGCGAACGGTTCTCGGTCAAGTTCTACGTGGTGGCGATCCTGTTCATCGTGTTCGACGTGGAGACCGTGTTCCTCCTCCCCTGGGCGGTGGGTGCCCGGCAGCTGGGGTGGCACGGCTTCGCGGGCGCCATGGTGTTCATCACGATCCTCACCGTGGGGCTGATCTACGAGTGGAAGAAGGGAGCGCTGGAATGGGACTGAACGATCCGGGGAGCACCGTGAACGCCCCCGCCGTGCATACGGAGAAGGGCTCGAGCCTCGAGCTGCAGGCCGAGAAGAGCGGGTTGGAGCCGGGCGGGCTCTTTTCGGGCCAGCCGAGCTTCCTGACCACGAAGCTGGAGTCGGTGGTCAACTGGGCGCGGCAGAACTCGCTGTGGCCCATGCCTTTCGGCACCGCCTGCTGCGCCATCGAGATGATGGCCACCGCGGCCACCCGCTACGACCTGGCCCGCTTCGGGATGGAGCGCATGAGCTTCAGCCCCCGCCAGGCCGACCTGCTGATCTGCGCGGGGCGGGTGAGCTACAAGATGGCGCCGGTGCTGCGGAAGATCTGGGAGCAGATGCCCAGCCCCAAGTGGTCGATCAGCATGGGCGCCTGCGCCAGCAGCGGCGGCGTGTTCGACGTGTACAGCATGGTGCAGGGGATCGACACCATCATCCCCGTGGACGTGTACGTGCCCGGCTGCCCGCCGCGCCCCGAGGGGCTGATCTACGGGATCCTGATGGTGCAGGAGAAGATCCGGAACTCGGCCGCCACCAGCGAGAGCGTGTGGGGCGAGGTGGACGATCTCCCCGAGAGCGGTTCGTCCCTCCCGCGCGAGGTGGTGGACGCCATCACCGCGCCGTTCGGCAACAGCACCAACCAGAACCGCGCGAGCGGCCTGGTGAGCACCGGCGCCGTGGTGCGCGTCAGCGACCGCAGGCCGTAACCGCCGAAGTGCCCGGTTCCCAGTGCCGAGTGCCCAGGAAGGGCGCCGGGGTTACTGGGCACTGGGCACCTGGCACTGGGCACTTCTGGGTTAGATGACCGATCCGAGCTCGTTCAAGAAAGGCCTCGAAGGCCTCGACCAGGGCCCCCGGCCGTCGGAGGCGGCGGAGGACGCCCTTCCGCCGCAGGCCGGCGAGCTGCCGCCGCACCCCAGCGTGGACGCGCTCCGCGCGCGCTTCGGCGACGCGGTGCTGCGCCACGAGGTGGTGGCGGGCGACGAGCACATCGTCTACGTCCCGGCCGAGCGCGTGCTGGAGCTGCTGGGCTGGCTCAAGGACGACCCGGCGCAGCGCTACGACTTCCTGCAGGACCTGACGGCGGTGGACTACGGCGGCGGGCGGCAGATCCAGGTGGTCTACCAGCTGTGGTCGATCCCCAACAAGCTGAACCTGCGGGTCAAGTGCGAGCTGCCGCTCTCGGCGCTCGAGATCGACAGCGTGTACCACCTGTGGCGCGCCAGCGACTGGCTGGAGCGCGAGGTGTTCGACATGTTCGGCGTGGTGTTCCGGGGCCACCCCGACCTGCGCCGGATCCTGATGCCCTACAACTACGCCGAGGGGCACCCGCTGCGGAAGGACTTCCCGCTGCGCGGCCGCTTCTCGCGCGCCGAGCAGACCCGGCGCGCCCTGGCGCAGAAGACCGAAGACCACTACTCGCCGATGGAGCTCGAGATCGCGCACGTCCTGGGGCAGCCGGTGCCCGACCCCTTCCCGGGGGCAGAGGCGGGGGCGCAGCAGGGCCAGTTCGGCGGGATGGGAGGAGGCGGCTGAGATGGCGCTGCGCAAGCTGATCTACAACGTCACGCGCTCCCCGGAGCTGTCGGCCGGCGGTGCCCTGGTGCACGCGCCGATCGTGCCGGTGGAGGGCGAGGCGTACGAGGTGCACGAGGACATCCACGGCGAGCACATGCTCATCAACATCGGCCCCCAGCACCCGGCGACGCACGGGGTGCTGCGGCTGGTGCTGGAGCTCGACGGCGAGACCGTGATCCGCTGCATCCCGCACATCGGGTACCTGCACTCGTCGTTCGAGAAGCTGGGCGAGTACCGCGACTGGAACCAGATCGTGCCGCTCACCGACCGCATGGACTACCTGGCGCCGCTGATCTACAACTGCGCCTACGCCATGGCGGTGGAGAAGCTGATGGGGATCACGGTCACCGAGCGCTGCAAGGTGGTCCGCGTCATCTGCATGGAGCTCGACCGCATCTTCAGCCACCTCCTCTGGCTGGGGACCACCGCGATCGACCTGGGGGCGTTCACCGTCTTCCTGTACACGTTCCAGCAGCGCGAGAAGATCTACGACCTGCACGAGCGCTTCACCGGCGCGCGCATCACCACGTCGTCCACCCGCATCGGCGGGATGATGGCCGACCTGCCGGCGGGGTGGATCACGCAGCTCGAGGAGTTCCTCGACAACTTCATCCCCGTGGTGGACGAGGTGGAGACGCTGCTCACCAACAACGCCATCTGGGTGGGCCGCACCCAGGGCGTGGGCAGCATCTCGGCCGAGGACGCGGTAAACTGGGGCCTCAGCGGCCCCAACCTGCGCGCCAGCGGGGTGAGCTACGACGTGCGCAAGGACCGCCCGTACTACGACTACGAGACCTACGACTTCGACGTGCCCGTGGGCGAGCACGGCGACATCTACGACCGCTACCTGTGCCGGATGGAGGAGATGCGCCAGAGCGTGCGCATCCTCCGCCAGGCGATCGACCGGCTCCCCGGCGGGCCCATCAACGTGGACGACCCGCGCGTGATCCTGCCGCCCAAGACGGCGGCGATGAACGACATGGAGAGCATGATCCACCACTTCAAGGTGGTGATGGAGGGCGTGCGCGCTCCGGTCGGCGAGAGCTGGTTCAGCGTGGAGTCGTCCAAGGGCGAGCTGGGGATGTACGTGGTGTCCGACGGCGGGGCCAAGCCGGTGCGCTGGCGCGTGCGCGGCCCCAGCTTCATCAACATCGCCGCGATCCCGCACATGATCGAGGGGGCGCTGCTCTCCGACGTGATCGCGGTGAACGCGTCGCTCGACATCGTGCTGGGGGAGATCGACCGATGAGCGCCGGACACACGGGAGCCGACTCGCCGCCCACCTCGTGGCCGGCGGCGCGGCAGAACCCCGGCTTCGCCGGCGACACCGGCGAGTTCGCCGGCTTGAGCGAGGCCGAGGTGCGCGGCAGCGCCTACGTGGGCGAGCGCCCCCGGGACGGCGGCCACGCCTCCGTCGCCGGCACGCTGCCGTACCAGGTGGGGACCAACGACGGCGAGGCGCCGATCTTCGTGGGCGAGTACGAGGAGCGCCTGCAGAAGATCCTGTCCCGCTACCCCGACCGGCAGAACGCGCTTCTCCCCGCGCTGCACATGGCGCACGAGATCCGCGGCTACCTGTCGCCGGCCACCATGGACGAGGTGGCGGCGCGGCTGGAGCTCTCGCCCGCCTACGTGCGCGGCGTGGCCAGCTTCTACACCATGTACAACCTGGGCCCGGTCGGGAAGTACCTGATCCAGGTGTGCACCAACATCTCGTGCAACCTGTGCGGGGGCGACGCCGTGTTCGAGGCGTTCCTGAAGCACACCGGCACCGAGGCGGGCGAGACCAGCGCCAACGGGCTGTGGACGGTGATGGAGGTGGAGTGCCTGGGTGCCTGCGGGTTCCCCACGGCGGTCCAGATCAACGAGCGCTACTACGAGAACATCCGGCCGGAAGACGTGCCGGCGGTTCTCGAAAGACTCACGTGATGGCGATGCTCGCAGTGCCGAGTGCCCAGTGCCCAGTGCCCAGTGACGGCACGGGGACGACTGGGCCCTGGGCACCTGGCCCTGGGCACTCTGCGGTCTGAACGATGGCATATCCGTATACGCACCCGAAGGAAGTCCGCCTCCTTTCCAAGTACTTCGGCGACCCGGAAGCGCGGACGCTGAAGGGGTGGGAGGAGCGCGGCGGCTACCAGGCGCTGCGCAAGGCGCTGGGCACCCCGCGCGAAGAGATCGTCAACACGGTCAAGGCCAGCGGGCTGCGCGGGCGCGGCGGCGCGGGGTTCCCCACGGGGATGAAGTGGGGCTTCATGCCCAAGAAGGTCCCCGGCACCCCGCACTACCTGATCTGCAACGCCGACGAGAGCGAGCCCGGCACCTTCAAGGACCGCGAGCTCATGCGGTGGACTCCGCACGCGCTGATCGAAGGCTGCGTGATCGGCGCCTACGCCATCAACGCCGAGCACGCCTACATCTACATCCGCGGCGAGTTCTTCGAGGCGGCGCAGGTGATGGCCCGCGCGATCGAGGAGGCGTACGCGGCCGGCTACCTGGGCAAGGACATCCAGGGGAGCGGCGTCGACATCGACCTCACGCTGCACCTGGGCGCCGGCGCCTACATCTGCGGCGAGGAGACGGGGCTGCTCAACTCGCTGGAAGGCCGCCGCGGCGAGCCGCGCGTCAAGCCGCCGTACCCGGCCATCGCCGGCGCCTTCGGCAAGCCGACCGCGGTGAACAACGTGGAAAGCCTGATCGCCGCCGCGCACATCGTGCAGAACGGCGCCGACTGGTACAAGCAGTGGGGGACCGAGAAGTCGGTGGGCACCAAGCTGTTCTGCGTCTCGGGGCACGTGAAGCGCCCGGGGAACTACGAGGTGCCGCTGGGCTTCAACTTCAAGGAGTTCATCTACGACGTGTGCGGCGGCACGCCCGACGGCAGGCCGATCAAGGCGGTGATCCCGGGCGGCAGTTCGGTGCCGATTCTGACGGCCGACGAGCTGGACATCGGGATGGACTACGAGGCGATGGCGGCGGCAGGGACGATGCTCGGGTGCGGGTCGGTGATCGTGATGGACGACACCACCAACATCGTCAAGCAGGTGCGCCGCATGGTCGACTTCTACGCCCACGAGAGCTGCGGCCAGTGCACGCCCTGCCGCGAGGGCACCGCCTGGGCCGCCAAGATCCTGCGGCGCATGGAGGGGGGCCGCGGCGTGGCCGACGACATCGACACGCTGCTGGCCATCAGCGAGAACATGTCGGGCCGCACCATCTGCGTGCTGAGCGACGCCGCGGCGGCGCCCATCACCAGCAGCATCGAGAAGTTCCGCGCGGACTACGAGGCGCTGATGGCGCCCGAGCCGGGGCTGGTGGGGGCCGGGCTCACCGGCGCCGCCCACGGCTCCATCCGCTGAACCAGGGAAGGGAAGCGGCGATGGCCGAAGAGACCAGGGCGGCGGTGGAGACGGTCCACATCACCATCGACGGCATGGAGCTGGACGTGCCCAAGGGCACGCGCATCCTAGACGCCGCGGCGATGGCGGGCTCCGACGTGCCGCACTACTGCTATCACCCGGGGCTCACCGCCCCGGCGCAGTGCCGCATGTGCCTGGTGGAGATCGAGAAGGTGCCCAAGCTGCAGCCGGCCTGCGTGGCGACGGTGGCCGACGGCAACGTGATCCACACGCAGAGCGCCAAGGCGCTCGAGGCCCGCAAGGGCGTGCTCGAGTTCTACCTGGTGAACCACCCGCTCGACTGCCCGGTGTGCGACCAGAGCGGCGAGTGCAAGCTGCAGGACTACACGAGCGCCGAGGGGCGCGCCATCGGCCGCTCGCTCGAGCCCAAGCGCGTGCTGGGGCGCGACGACTTCGGCGGCGACGTGACGTTCTACGCCGACCGCTGCGTGATGTGCACCCGCTGCGTGCGCTTCATGCGCGAGGTCGCGCAGGACGAGCGCCTGACGGTGGTGCAGCGCGGCCACCGCGCCGTGATCGACACCTTCTTCGACGAGGGCCTGGACGGGAACATCTGGGCCGACAACATCGTCGACATCTGCCCGGTGGGCGCGCTGGTCTCCAAGGACTTCCTGCACAAGGCGCGGGCGTGGGACCTCGACCGGACCCCCTCCATCTGCCCCAACTGCACCCAGGGGTGCAACGTGCGGCTGGAGACGCGCGACAACCAGGTGCAGCGCATCAAGCCGCGGCCCAACCCGGAGGTCAACTCGCACTGGATGTGCGACTACGGCCGGCTCAACTACGAGTGGATCAACCGCGGCGCGCGCATCGAGGCGCCGCTGGTGCGCGGGGCCGACGGCACGCTGCAGGCCGTGAGCTGGAGCGACGCGCTGACCAAGCTCGCCGCCGCGCTCCAGTCGTCCACCGGCGACAGCCGCGCGGTGGTCTCGCCGTTCATGGCCAACGAGGACATCGGCCTGCTGCGCCGCGTGATCGACTCCACCGGCGGTGGCGGCGGCGTGTACCGCTGCCAGACCGGTGAAGAGGTGGTTCTCCCCGGCTTCCCCACGCTGGCGCTGCGCACCGACCGCGCCGCCAACGTGCATGGTGCCGAGCTGTTCGGCTTCGCCCGCGCCGGTGGCGCCGACGGGCGGGGCGGGCTCGAAGCCGCCGCCGGCCACACCGGCGCGCTCTGGGTGCTGGGCGACGAGCTGGCCGACGCGCCCGAGGGTTTCGGCTCGGCGGCCAGCGTGTTCGTCTACGTGGGGCACTTCCTGTCGCCCGCCGCGCGCAACGCCCACTTCGTCCTCCCCGCGACCACCTTCGCGGAGATGGAGGGGACGTTCACCAACGTGCAGAAGCGCGTGCAGCGCTTCTGGCCCGCGCTGCAGGCGCCGGGGATGTCGCGCCCCGCGTGGCAGATCCTGGGCGTGCTGCTGGCCGGCATCGGCGAGGCGGCACCCGTGGCGACCGCGGCCGACGCCTTCGCGTCGCTGGGCGGCGTGCGGCCCGAGTTCGCCGCGATCGCCTGGGGCGACCTGGGCCAGGCCGGCGTGCCGCTGGGCAGCTTCGCCGAAGCGGGCGACTGATCCGACCGGGTGATCCGCGCCATCTCGCGGTTCGTTGACGGACGAGCGGGTGACGGACTGAAGACTCTGAAGTAGTGATGGACCGGCCCGCCGCCGCTTTCCGGCGGCGGGCGCACACTGGGGAACACCGGGCTACCGATGCAGGCAGCAAGCATACCGACCTTCCACGAAGTCGCCGGCGACGCGTTCGTGATCGCGTCCATCATCAAGGTGCTGGTGGTGTTCGTGGTCGTGCTGGTGATCGTGGCGATGCTCACCCTGATGGAGCGCAAGGTGAGCGCGTGGATGCAGGACCGGCTGGGCCCCAACCGCGTCGGCCCCGGCGGCCTGCTGCAGCCCGCCGCCGACGGTCTCAAGAACATCCTGAAGGAAGAGACCAACCCGGCCGAGGCCAACCGCGTGTTCTTCACGCTGGCGCCGATGCTCTCCATCACGCCGGCCATGATCACCTTCGCGGTGATCCCGTTCGCGTCGCCGCTGCCCACCCGCTGGGGCGTGGTGCCCATGATCCTGGCCGACCTGCCGGTGGGGATCCTCTTCCTGCTGGCGTTCAGCTCGCTGGGCGTGTACGGGATCGTGATCGCCGGGTGGGCCAGCTTCAACAAGTACGCGCTGCTGGGCGGCCTGCGCGCCGGCGCGCAGATGATCAGCTACGAGATCGCGCTGGGCCTGTCGCTGATGTCGGTGTTCATGGTGGCCGGCAACGTGAGCCTCAGCGAGATCGTGTGGAAGCAGCAGCAGATGCACATGTGGTTCGCGGTGCCGCTGGCCGTGAGCTTCTTCTTCTTCTGGATCAGCTGCTTCGCCGAGACCAACCGCCTTCCCTTCGACCTTCCCGAGGCCGAGAGCGAGCTGGTGACCGGCTACCACACCGAGTACAGCGCGATGAAGTTCTCCATGTTCTTCATCGCCGAGTACGCGCACGTGCTCACCGTGTCCATGCTGATGGCCACGCTCTTCCTGGGCGGGTGGGACATCCCCGTCTGGCAGGGCGACAACATGCTGGGCGTGGCCAACGGCGCCTGGATCGGCCATGCGCCGCACGTGTGGATCACGCTGCTGACCTTCCTGGCGTTCTGCGCCAAGACCTTCTTCTTCATCCTGGTGTTCATGCTGGTGCGCTGGACCGTCCCGCGCTTCCGCTACGACCAGGTGATGGACCTGGGGTGGAAGATCATGCTCCCCGCCGCGCTGTTCGCGGTGGTGGTGACGGCGGCCACGGTGCTGGCGCTCGACTCGTTCGCCGTCGAGTACGGGTGGAAGTGGGCCGTGGGCCTTTCCGCCGTGAACCTGCCGATGCTCGCCGGCGTCATCTGGGTGATGGACAAGGGGCACACGCTCACCGGCAGTGGCGCGCCCGACGAGAAGCGCCGCGTGGCCCGCGAGCATGCGCGCGCCCGGGCGCAGACGCGGCGGATGGCCGTGCCGGCCAACCCCACCGTGCCGCGCTGACCCGAACGGAAAGACGATCAGGCCGATGTCGATCAACGTAAAGGTGATGAAGCGCCCCGCGGGCAAGAGCAGCTACGTGCGGGCCACGCTCAAGGGGATGGCGCTCACCTTCCGGCACATGGCCAGGTCGGCCGGTGACCGCAGCGAGCTGACCATTCAGTACCCCGACCAGAAGAAGGAGCTGTCTCCTCGCTGGCGCGGAACGCACGTGATGGAGAAGCACGACGACGGGCGCCCCAAGTGCGTGGCGTGCGGCCTGTGCCCCACCATCTGCCCGGCCAACTGCATCAAGCTGGTGCCGGGCGAGGACGACCAGGGCAACCGCTACCCGATCGTCTACGAGATCGACGAGTTCCGCTGCATCTTCTGCGGGATGTGCCAGGAGGTGTGCCCGGTGGAGGCGATCCACGTGGGCAACCACTACGAGAACGCCGAGTACACGCGCCACAACTTCGTCTACGACCTGGACCGGCTGATGGCGCAGACGCACCCGGCCACGCTGCTGTGGGACCCCAGCGACCCGGCCGGCGAGTAGGCGAAGTACGAGAGTACGAGAGTACGAGACGGCAGCCGGGTCCGGAATGACGTAGGGGCGAGGCATGCCTCGCCCGGCGGACGCGCGGGAGGCCGCGTTCCGCAGGGATGCCGGCGTGGGAGCTCGCGAAGCGGACTCCGGGCCGTTGTTGCAGCGAATTCATTCGCCCCGGCGGGCCGGGGCGACACGGTCGTTTTGATGCCGGCGAAACCCGGTCTGATTGGACTGCGATGAACCTTACCGTCACCCAGGTCCTGTTCTTCTTCTTCGCGTCGTGCGCGGCGGGGAGCGCGCTGGCCATGGTCACGCGGAGGAACCCGGTGGCCTGCGCCATGTGGCTGATCGGCACCTTCTTCTCGGTGGCGGCCATCTACACGCTGCTGGGCGCCTACTTCATCGGGATCATCCAGATCCTGGTGTACGCGGGCGCCATCATGGTGCTCTTCCTCTTCGTCATCATGCTGCTCAACTTGGGCAACGACTACGAGGACGACATCCGCGGCACCGGCTGGAAGATCGCAGCCGGCGGCGCGGGGCTCATCATCATCGCGCTGCTGGGGCGCGTGTTCGCCGGCGACCTGCCGCGGCCGCTGGGCGACGCCGCGGGGCCGGGGATGCTGGCCGCCGCGCAAGCCGAGCGCGGGGTGGTGGGGCTGATCGGCATCCCGCTGTACAACGAATACGTGGTGCCGCTCCAGGCCACCGCCATCCTGCTCCTGGTGGCCGTCGTGGGCGCGGTGGTCCTCGCCAAGCGGAAGGTGTGACAGGGATGAACGAGATCCCGCTGAGCTACTCGCTGGGCCTCAGCGCCATCCTGTTCGGCATCGGCGTGGCGGGCGTGATCGTGCGCCGCAACGCCATCGTGCTGTTCATGTGCGTGGAGCTGATGCTGAACGCGGTGAACCTGGCGTTCGTGGCGCTCTCGCCCTACGCGGGCGTCGAAGGCCAGGTGTTCGTCTTCTTCGTGATCGCCGTCGCCGCCGCAGAGGCCGCGGTGGGGCTCGCGATCATGATCGCAGTCTTCCGGCACCGTGAGTCGGTGGACATGAAGAACTTCAGCCTGCTCAGGTGGTAGGGCCGATGCTCCTGCTTCAAGAAGCGGCACACGGTGCGGCGGCGCTGGCCGAGGGGAACGGCTTCACGCCGGTGCTCCCCTGGCTCATCGTGGGCCTCCCGCTGCTCGGGTTCGTGCTGAACGGGCTGCTGTCCGTCATGGCCGCCCGGCGCGCGCTGCCCACGCTGCCGCCCGTGGGCGACCCGTATTACGACCACGCGCACGACGACCACGGCCACGCGGCCGCCGCGCCCTCGCTCGCCCCGGCCCACGTCCATGCCGCGGTCGGCGCCGGCGAGCCCAGCGAGCAGGAGTCGCTCGACCACGGGACCGACGCGCACCCGGTCGACCGCGCGGCCGCGAGAGACGAGGCCCACGCCGTCCACGACGCGCACGCCGTCCACGACGCGTCGCACGATGCCCACGGGCACGACGCGCACGACGACCATGCGCCGGCGGGGCCGAAGCCGTTCACGCACACCCTGCCGTCGCTGATCGCGCCGGGGGTGCTGATCGGCTCGTTTGTGCTGGCGGTGCTCAACTTCCTGGCGATGAAGAACGCCGGCGAAGGGGCGCGCCTGGCCATCGCCGAGGGGTGGAGCTGGATGCCGGTGGGGTACCTGCACGTGGACGCCGCGCTGCAGCTCGATCCCCTCTCCATCCTGATGACGCTGATCATCACCGGGGTGGGGTCGCTGATCCACGTCTTCTCCATCGGCTACATGAAGGAGGACCCCGGGTACCCGCGCTACATGGCGTACCTGAACCTCTTCGTGTTCTTCATGCTGATGCTGGTCCTGGGCTCGTCCTACCCCGTGATGTTCGTGGGCTGGGAGGGCGTGGGCCTCTGCTCGTACCTGCTGATCGGCTTCTGGTTCAGGGAAAAGGCCAACGCCGACGCGGGGAAGAAGGCGTTCATCGTCAACCGCATCGGCGACTTCGGCTTCCTGGTCGCCATGATGCTGCTGTTCTGGAACGTGGGCGCGCTCGACTTCGCCACCGTCAACCAGTCGCTGCTGGCGCGCGGCTCGGGGATCGAGTTCGCCGGGCCGGTGATCACGGCCATCGCGCTCTTCTTCTTCCTGGGCGCGGCCGGCAAGAGCGCGCAGATCCCGCTCTACATCTGGCTCCCCGACGCCATGGCCGGCCCCACGCCGGTGTCGGCGCTGATCCACGCGGCCACCATGGTGACGGCCGGCGTGTACCTGGTGGTGCGCTCGTCGGTGATCTACACCATGGCGCCGGCGGCGTCGCTGGTCGTCGCCCTGGTCGGCGCACTGACGGCGATCTTCGCGGCCTCCATCGGCCTCAAGCAGTGGGACATCAAGAAGGTGCTGGCCTACTCCACGGTGAGCCAGCTCGGCTTCATGTTCGCCGCGGTGGGGATGGGCGCCTACGTGGCCGGCGTGTTCCACCTGATGACGCACGCCTTCTTCAAGGCCTGCCTCTTCCTGGGCTCGGGCGCGGTGATCCACGCCATGCACCACGCCCTCCATTCCACGCACAACCCGGCCGACGCGCAGGACATGCGCAACATGGGCGGGCTGCGGAAGTACCTGCCCGTCACCTTCGTGACGATGGGCGTGTCCACGCTGGCCATCGCCGGGGTGCCGCCCTTCGCCGGGTTCTTCTCCAAGGACGAGATCATCGGCGCGGCATGGCTGGGCGCCGAGGGCTCGTCGCACCTGTCGCGCGCCTCGCTCTTCGGCGTCTCGGGCGCGGCGTGGATGGGTGCCATCGGGGTGATCCTGAGCATCGCGGCGTTCATGACGGCCTTCTACATGGGCCGCATGATGCTCTACACCTTCTTCGGCGACAACCGCACGGGCGACCAGGAGCGCAGGCACCTGCACGAGGGCGACTGGACGCTCACGCTGCCGCTGATCGTGCTGGGTGCCCTGGCGGTGGTGGGCGGCTTCCTGAACGTGGAGCCCCACGTGCCGATCGTGCAGCTCTTCAACTTCGGGCAGGGCGAGGCGCTGCATCACTGGCTCCACCCGGTGCTGGCCGGGTCCGACGACGTGATCGCGCAGAACGTCGGCCGCCTGGAAGAGCCGGAGCATTCGTGGGTCCCGATCGGGCTGGCGATCGCCATCGGCCTGGGCGGCCTGGCGCTGGCGGCGGCGATGCTGGGGCGCCGGCGGCTGCAGACGGCCGACGTGCAGCCCGCCTTCCAGGGCGGGGTGGAGAAGACGCTGTACAACAAGTGGTACGTGGACGAGCTCTACGACCGCGTGGTGGTGAAGCCCGTGGGCGGGCTGTCGCGCCTGTTCGCCCGCTTCGACATGGGCGTGCTCGACTGGATCGTGGACCTGTTCGGGCGGCTGGCGCAGATGTTCGGCATCGCCTTCGGGCGGCTGCAGACCGGGCAGGTGAACACCTATGCCTTCGTGCTGATCGTGGGCGTGCTGATCGTGCTGGGCTCCTTCGTGGCCCTGTGACGGCGGGAAGCGACTGAACGTGCAAGCATTCTATCAAAGCCACTGGATCCTCTCGTTCCTGATCTTCTTCCCCGTCGTGGGCGCGCTGGCCGCGTACCTGGCGGGCGAGCGGAACGCGCGGGAGGTTGCCCTGGGCGTGGGCGCGGTTGAGTTCCTGGTCTCGCTGCCGCTGTTCTGGACCTTCGTGCCCGGCGGCCGCTGCGCCGTGGACGGGTTTCCCATCGACGCGCCGGCGTTCCAGAACTGCGCGAAGATCGCGTGGATCCCCGACTGGGGGATCCACTACCAGGTGGGGATGGACGGCATCAGCCTGTTCATGGTGATGCTCACCACCCTCCTGCTGCCGCTGATGGTGCTGGGCAGCTGGACCTACATCCGCGAGGGCAGGCGGGGCTTCTACGCCTGCCTGCTGGCGCTCACCGGCGGCGTGGTGGGCGTGTTCGTGGCCCTGGACATGTTCCTGTTCTACGTGTTCTGGGAGGTGATGCTGATCCCGATGTACTTCATGATCGGGATCTGGGGGGGCAAGGAGCGGATCTACGCGGCGGTGAAGTTCTTCCTCTTCACCACCGTGGGCTCGCTGCTGATGCTGGTGGCCATCCTGTGGCTGTTCGTCCACTGGACGGGCGCCAACCCCGCCAACCCCAGCTTCAGCTACTTCGACTTCCTGCGCATGCCCCTCACCGGCGCGCAGCAGTTCTACCTGTTCCTCGCGTTCGCGCTGGCGTTCGCCATCAAGGTGCCGGTGTTCCCGTTCCACACCTGGCTCCCGCACGCCCACGTGCAGGCGCCCACGGCGGGCTCGGTGGTGCTGGCGGGCGTGCTCCTGAAGATGGGGACCTACGGCTTCATCCGCTTCGCGCTTACGCTCTTCCCCAACGCGGCCTCGGGGAACGGGATCTACTGGTACGGGATTTCGATCCCCCAGTACGCGATGGTGCTGGGGGTGATCGGGATCATCTACACGGCCATGGTGGCGGCGGTGCAGGGCAACGCCAAGCGGCTGGTGGCCTACACCTCGGTCGCCCACCTGGGCTTCGTGATCCTGGGGATCTTCGCGTACAACCTGCAGGGGATGCAGGGCGCGCTGCTGGTGATGATCGGCCACGGCCTCTCCACCCCCATGCTCTTCTTCCTGCTGGGGATGCTGTACGAACGCCGTCACAGCTACGAGATCGAGGATTTCGGCGGCCTGGCCGCCTCGATCCCCGTGTTCGCCGCGATGCTGGTGTTCGCCGGGATGGCCTCCGTCGGCCTTCCGACCACGGCCGGGTTCGTGAGCGAGTTCCTGGTGCTGATGGGCACCTTCGAGAAGCACCCCTGGTTCGCGCTGGTCGCCACCACCGGCGTGATCTTCGCCGCCTACTACATGCTGCCCATGGTGCAGAAGGTGGCCTTCAACGCGCTGGACAAGCCGGCCAACCGCGCGCTCCCCGACCTGAACCGCCGCGAGCTGGCGATCCTGCTGCCGCTGGTGGCGCTCATCCTGTGGCTGGGGATCTACCCCAGGCCGGTGCTGGACCGCATGGAGCCCGCGGCGGCGGCCGTGCTGAGCGCCGCGCAGGCGACCAAGGCGCCCCCGGGCGGCATCGGCCAGTCGCCCGCCGCCGGCGGCGTGGCCATGAACGGAGGCCGCTGACGTGGGCACGATTACGCTGGACCTGACGCGCGCCTCGAGCTACTGGCTGGCGCTGCTCCCCGAGATCGTGCTGTGCGCCTGGGCCATGCTGGTGCTGATCGTGGACGTGGCGCACAAGGGCAACCGCTCGGAGCCGTCGCGCCCCTCCATCACCTGGCTGGCGCTGGCCGGCGTGGTGGCCACGGCGGTGGCCAACGCCTTCCTGCTGCGGGTGCGCGCCGTGCCCGGCCCGGCGATGGTGATGCTGGACGAGTTCCGCATCTTCATCAACTTCGTGATCCTGGTGTCGGCCGCGCTCACGCTGCTGATGGCCGACGGCTACCTCGACCGGCGCGGCATCAACCGCGGCGAGTTCCAGGCGCTGGTGCTGTTCGCCACGGTGGGGATGATGCTGATGGCGGGCGCGCGCGACCTGCTGATGGTGTTCATCGCGCTGGAGCTGATGTCGATCTCGGTGTACGTGCTGGCCGGGTTCGACCGCATGGACGAGCGCAGCGTGGAGGGGGCGCTCAAGTACTTCCTGCTGGGCGCCTTCAGCAGCGCGTTCTTCCTCTTCGGGATCGCGCTGTCGTGGGGTGCCACGGGCACCACCGACATCGGCGTGATGGGGCGCACGGTGCTGGGCGGCGCGGAGAACGTGACGCCGCTGCTGCTGGCGGGGATGGCCATGCTGATGGTGGGCTTCGGCTTCAAGGTGGCCGCCATGCCCTTCCACATGTGGACGCCCGACGCCTACGACGGCGCCCCCACGCCCATCACCTCGCTGATGAGCACGGGGGTGAAGGCGGCGGCGTTCGCCAGCTTCATCCGCGTGTTCGTGATCGGCTTCGGCGGGGCCATCGAGCGCTGGCAGATCGCGGGCTTCCTGATCGCCGGGGTGACGATGGTGGGCGCCAACCTGATCGCGATGACCGAGGGGAGCCTGAAGCGCATGCTGGCCTACTCGTCCATCGCGCACGCAGGCTACCTGCTGGTGGCGCTGATGGCGGCGAGCCCCGCGGGCGCGGCGGCGTTCCTGTTCTACCTGCTGGTGTACACGTTGATGACGGCGGGCGCCTTCGCGGTGCTGATCGCCAACAGCCGCGAGGCCACGGGGCAGGAGCGGGTGTCGCTGGAAGACTGGCGCGGCTTCGCGCGCGAGAAGCCGCTGCTGGCGGCGCTCTTCTCCGTCTTCCTGCTGTCGCTGGCGGGCTTTCCGCTCACGGCCGGGTTCCTGGGCAAGCTCTACATCCTGCGTGCGGCGGTGTCGGCGGGGCCCACGGAGCTCACGGAGCTGGCGGTGCTGCTGGTGCTGAGCTCGCTGGTGAGCTACTTCTACTACCTGCGCGTGATCGTGGTGATGTACATGACGCCCGCGCGAGACGAGGGCGAGCACCGCGCCGCGCGGCTCCCGTCGCCGGCCATGGCCGGGGTGGTGATCGCGGCGCTGCTGGTGGTGGGGCTCTTCTTCGCCGGCCGCTGGCCCATGGGGTGGGCCGAGCGCAGCGCGGGGACGCTGTGGCAGGACGTGGGCGCCGGGACCACGGGCGCGGCGCAGCCCGCCGGGCCGGTGGCGAGGGTGCCCTGAGGGGCGGGACGAGCGGGACGAGGGTGTGACTGGGCCCGGCGCGTTCGCGCCGGGCCTTGCGTTTCGCATGGCGATTGCACAGCATCCCCGCGGGTGCGGGTGGCTGCCGCAACGGCGCGACTACCGGAGCGTGTCATGGACGGGCGAGCGGAGGACGAAGAGACGCGCGGCCTGGAGGCCGGCGGGCATGGCTCGGACGAGGGGATTCCGCCCGTCGCGGCCGACCCCGTGTCGGACGCGGGCGCGGGGTTGACGCGGGCGGAAGGCGGCCTGGTGCTGCCGGACATTCCGGCCGTGCCCGACGTCGCGGCCACGGCCGACGTGGCGGGTATCGTCCCGGTGTCGCCGATTTCCGGTGTGCCGATGCCGGTCGTGCCCGACGCCACGCGGACGCCGGCGGCGGTTCCGCCCACGCGGGGCACTCCGGCGGCGGACGCCGACCTGAGCGTTCCCGCGGTGTGGGACGAGCCCGACGCGCCGCCCGCCCGCCCGGGTCGCGAGAAGCCGGCGCGCGCGGCGGGCGAGAAGCCCACCGAGGCCGAGGGGCGCAAGGGGCTGTTCGGCGTGACGCCGGGGCGCGCGGCGGCGGGGCTCACGGCCGCGGCGGCCGCGGCCTACGCGGTGTACCTGCTGGGCGCGGGGCGCGGCCGGCGGCGGCCGGTGACCGAATTGGCCAACGCGCTGGGGATGCGGATCGACTACGTGCCCTGGGGCGACGTGCACTACGCGTTCTACGCGCGCGAGGGGCACGGGCGGCCGCTGGTGCTGCTGCACTCGATCAACGCCGTGGCCAGCGCGCACGAGATGCGCCCGCTGGCGCGCGCCTTCCTGCGCGACCGCGACCGGCCGGTATACGCGCTGGAGTGGCTGGGCTTCGGCCACAGCGACCGCCCCGAGATCGAGTACACCCCCGACGTGCTGGAAGACCAGCTCGAGCACTGGCTGGAGCGCATCATTCGCCCGGCCGGCGGGGCCGACGTGATCGGCCTGTCGCTGGGGGCCACCTACGCGGCCGAGGTGGCGCGGCGGCGGCCCGACCTGGTGCGCTCGCTGGTGGCGCTGGAGCCCGCGGGCCTCGGCGACGAGCCGGCCGAGATCGGGCGCGGCTGGGCGCGGCTGCTCTTCACCCTTCCCGGCGTGCAGCGCGCCTTCTACGAGCGGCTCACCACCCCCGAGGCGCTGAGCAGGTTCGCCCGCCAGCACCTGTTCACCCCCGAGTTCGGCGTGCCCGACGAGTACGTCAACTTCGCGGTGGAGACGGCGCGGGTCGAAGGCGCCGCGCACCCGCTGGACGACTTCCTGAGCGGCCGGATGGCGCCCGACGAGGCGCTGGAGACCTTCCGCCGGCTGCGGCAGCCGCTGCTGGTGATCCACGGCAGCGTGGAGAACCGGCGGATGGAGAGCTACACCCGCCTCCCCGAGCTGGACGATCGCCCCAACGTGAGCGTGGTGTCGCTCCCCACCGGCTCCATGCCGCACTGGGAGCACGCGCGCGAGGTGGTGCAGCGCATCCGCGACTTCTACGACTCGCTCGACGGCCAGCGGCGCGCGGCCGAGTAGGTCGACCCGTAGCTCGTCCGGAGCCGCATCGGGGCTCGCGCCTTGCCGCGGGGGCGGTGGGGTGCGATAGTGGGAGGAAGCCGCTGGCGTGATTGAACTTACGCACGCGTCTCGGCCAGACGCGTTTGGGCCCCGCGCGGCGTGTCCGTGCCTCGCGGAAGAGCCGTCGTTGTACGCCGACCACTCGAGGGAGCGATGACGAAAGCGGTACGTTTCGCGGGTTGCGGGCTGGTGCTGGCCGCCGTGGCCCTCGCGGGTTGCAAGAAGGAGCAGGAGAGTAACGCCACCGACCTGGGCGCCGTCAACGTGGACACGGCCAACAACCAGCCGATGGACGGCGTGTCGGACACGCAGCTCAAGTCGCAGGCGCAGGCGCTGACGCCCGAGCAGGCCGCCGCGGCCGGCGTGGCGGTGGACAGCACGATCCACGTGGAGAACCTGGGGAGCGAGGACAGCACCCCCGCCGGCGCCGCCAACAACGACACCGCGACCGCCACGGCCGCGACCCCGAGCGCCCCGGCCGTGAAGCAGTAGCTTTCGCCGGAGCCGTTCGACGAGCACGGGAGCCCTTCTCCGCATCCGCCGGGGAGGGGCTTTCGTGTCTGCGGCATCGGTCTGCCTGCGCGGGACGGCGGTGCGCGAACAGCGCCCGGGCACGGTTGCGTGAGGGATGCGCGCCCGGAGGGCCGGGAACGCGGCGGGCCGCCCCGCGCGGTCGCGTCGGACGAGGAAACGCAGGGGCGGACCGCCGTGGGCCCGGCGCGGTTGGCAACGGCGGTATCGTTGCCTCCCGCGCGCGCAGCCCGGTCTGGCGCCTCGGGCGCCAGACACGCCCAAGCCCTTCGTTCGTCCCGGCACGGTTCTGGAACGCCCCTCGGCCGGCGGGCGGAAAGACGAGCTAAACCCGCTGCCGAACGCTCGTTCGAGCCTTGCACTTTTCGTCACAAGCGCTAGAATATGCGGCCTCCGGGGCGCTCGCACCCGTGCCCCGGCCATCAACCGACCAAGGAGATGCGCATGAAGAGCATCGTCTGCATCAAGCGCGTCCCCGACACCGAGGCGCGCATCCGCATCGCCGGCGACGGGAGCACCATCGACCCGTCGGGCGTGAAGTTCGTGCTGAACCCGTATGACGAGTTCGCGGTGGAGGCGGCGCTGAAGCACAAGGAAGCCGCCGGGCAGGGCGACGTGACGGTGATCAGCGTGGGCGACGCCGCCAGCGCCGAGACGCTGCGCAGCGCGCTGGCGATGGGCGCCGACGCCGCCGTGCTGGTGAAGGCCGACCGCAGCGCCGAGGGGCTGGCCGCCGCGAAGGCCTTAGCCGCCGAGATCGGCGGGCGCGAGTACGACCTGCTGCTGTTCGGCATGAAGGCCATCGACGACGACCTGCAGGCCGTGGGGCCGATGACCGCCGAGCTGCTGGGGATCCCCGTGGCGACGGCCGTGACCGAGTTCAGCGTGGACGGCGGCAAGGTAACCGCGCACCGCGAGATCGAGGGGGGCGCCGAGGTGGTGGAGCTGCGCATGCCGTGCGCGCTCACCATCACCAAGGGCGCCTACGAGCCGCGCTACCCCAACCTCAAGGGGATCATGGCGGCCAAGAAGAAGCCGCTGGAGGAGAAGCCGGCGACCGTGGAGGCGCAGGCGTCTTCGGGCGCGCTGAGCTATCCGCCCGAGCGCCAGGCCGGCCGCATCGTGGGCGAGGGCCCCGACGCCGTTCCCGAGCTGCTGCGGCTGCTGCGTACCGAGGCGAAAGTGATCTAGGGGACCGGGTACGAAGGGACGGGGGACGGCGGGCCACGCGCCGCTGTTCGCCCGCCGTCCCCCGTTCCCGTCCCCTGTCCCCTTACCGACAGAGGTCTTTCGATATGCCAGGGATTTTCGCGTTCGCGGAGGCACGCGACGGCGAGCTGCGCAAGTCGGCGCACGAGGTGGTGACGGCGGCGCGCAAGCTGGCCGACGCCACCGGCACCGAGGTGCACGCCGTGGTGCTGGGCGCCGGCGGGCCGCAGGGCGCCGCGGGCGAGCTGGGGCAGTACGGCGCCGACAAGGTGTTCACGGCCGAGTCGGCCGCGTTCGAGCGGTATTCGCCCGAGGGGTTCACGACGGTGATCGTGAGCTTCATCAAGGAGCACGGCTGCGACGTGGCGGTGTTCCCCGCCACCGCCATGGGCAAGGACCTGGCCCCGCGCGTGGCCGCCCGCCTGGGGGTCGACTACCTGAGCGACGCCACCGCGCTGGAGGCCGACGGCGGCGGCATCAGCGTCACCCGGCCGCGCTACGCGGGCAAGGTGTTCGCGAAGAGCACCGTCACGCAGAAGCCCGTCGTGGTCTCCATCCGCCCCAACGTGTTCCAGCCGGTGGAGAACGCCAAGGCCGGCGAGGCGCACGCGCTGAACGTGGACCTGGGCAACGCCGACTTCGGCGCCGTGGTCAAGGAGATCAAGGCCGCGGCGGGCGAGAAGCTGGACGTGGCCGAGGCGCCGATCGTGATCAGCGGCGGCCGCGGGCTGCAGACGCCCGAGAACTTCAAGCTGCTGGACGACCTCGCCGAGGCGTTCGGCGGCAAGGCGGCGGTGGGCGCGAGCCGCGCGGTGGTGGACGCCGGGTGGCGCCCGCACGGCGACCAGGTGGGGCAGACGGGGAAGACGGTGGCGCCCACGCTGTACATCGCCGTGGGGATCAGCGGCGCCATCCAGCACCTGGCCGGCATGCGCACCAGCCGCTTCATCGTGGCGATCAACAAGGACCCCGAGGCCCCCATCTTCAAGGTGGCCGACTACGGCATCGTGGGCGACCTCTTCCAGATCCTTCCGCGGATGACGGAAGAGGTGAAGAAGATGCTGGGCTGAAGCACCGCTTCGTCCAAGCATACCAACGCTGCGGGAGGGGGCGCCGATGATCGGCGCCCCTCCTTGTTTGAGCTTTTTCCAGGGAGGTGCTGCTTTGCTTGACCGCAGACGAATATACAACTACAGTGGTATACAATCACGGTTGTATTCAACCGTGGGCGCAATACTCGTGTGGATCGGTTAGCGACGCGGCTCTATGGGGAGGTGGCATCATCGTGGATTCAACCTTGATCTCTCTTATCGACCGGGACCAGGAGCGTGCTGAGCTGGCGGAGCTGTGCCGGCGCGGGAGGCCTGCGCTCGCGTTGCTGACCGGGAGGCGACGGGTGGGGAAGACCTACCTGCTGGCGAACGCCTGGCCCGCCGAGGAGCTTTTCCTCTACACCGCCTCGCAGACCACCCCCGAGCTGAACCGGCGGCAGCTCGTGCAGGATCTCGCGCGGTGGTCGGGCGAGGAGTTGCGGGAAGAAGATTATCCCACCTGGCGCACGGCCTTCCGCCTGATCGCCGATCTCGCCGCTCGCCGCACAGCGGCGAAGCCTTCGCTGCGCACGGTGGTGGTGCTGGACGAGTTCCAGTACCTGGCGGAGGGGAACGCGGGTGTGGCCGCGGTCGCGTCGGAGCTGAACGCGGTGTGGGAGGAGCTCGGCAGGCGTGGCAAATCGCCGCTCCCCCTGCTGCTTTTGCTGTCGGGCTCGTCGGTGGCGACGATGGAGGCGCTGGCGGCCGGAGGCGCGCCGCTGTACGGCCGGTTCGCCTGGCATCACAAGCTTCAACCGTTCACCTACTGGCATGCGGCCCAGTTCGCGCCCTATGCCGACCCACGTGAGCGGGCGCTGCTGTACGGGGTTTTCGGCGGCACGCCGCGGTACCTGGCGGCGCTCGACCCCGCGCGGCCGCTGGCGGAGAACGCGGCGGAGCTGCTCCTGTCGCCGCGCGGCGAGGTGCGCCTGCTGGTGGAGACGGCGCTCGACCAGGAGGAAGGGCTGCGCGACGTGCCCAAGTACCGCGCCGTCCTCCGCGCGGTGGCCGACGGCTGCACCGAGCGCAACCAGATCGCGCAGCGGGTCGGGCTGTCCAACGACACCGCGCTGCGCGAGAAGATCCTGAACCTGGTGGACCTCGGGTACCTGGAGCAACGCCGCAACGTGGACGCCAGGCCCAAGGAGGCGGTGCGCTACTGCGTCGCCGACGCGGCGTTCCGCTTCTACCACCGCTTCGTGGCGGCCAATGCATCGGTGCTGGAGCGGTACCCGCCGGGCGACGTGTGGACGTCGTCCGTGGCGCCGCACCTGGGGCCGTACATGGGGCTGGAGTTCGAGCGCATCGTCACCCAGGCGTACGATCGCCGCGCGCTGGAGCTGGGCCTGCCCATGGTGGAGCAGTGGGGGCGATGGGAGGGCGCCGATCGGGCGCGGCGCGCGCTGGAGATCGACATCGTCGCTCCGCTGGCCGACGGGCGGGTGATGACGGGCGCGGTGAAGTGGGATGCAGCCCCCATCGGCTCAAGCGTGCACCACGGGCATCTTGAGATGCTTCGCCGCGCGGCCGACGCGGGGCGAAGGTGGGCGCACGCGGCGCTCGATCCCGCGGCGCCGCTGTTCTACGTCGCCGCGGGAGGGTTCACCGACGCATTCCGCGGGGAGGCGGAGGAGAGCGGCCATCCGACCATCCTTTGGGACATCGGTGATCTGTACGCGACGGCAGCCTGAGGCGGGTACCTCTCAGCACTACAAGAATTGTATACAACCATAATGATATACAATCGTAATTGTATACAATCATGATTGTACATATCCTCCCTGTTCTATGTCCGTGGGATGGTTCCTGTACGGCATTCAGCGAGGAGCGGAGTACGCCGAAATCCGCAGGATCGGATCCTTCGGATGCCGAGCCTATTCCTCATGCTCGAACCGGCTCGCGCAACTCTCGCTCGCTACGCTATCTTCCGCGCGTCCACTCCCACGCACCGCAACCGGAAGCGACGCGCTTTGGCATCGCACGTATCCCGCCCATCGTGGATCGCGCCGCTGGCGCTGCTGCTGGCTGCCGTGTCGCTGGGGGCCAACGCGGTGCTGCTGTACAAGCTGCGGCACCCCGAGCGGATGCTGGCACCGGCGCTCGAGCGCGTATCCGCGCAACTCGGACAGTCGAACGCGACCATCAAGTACACGGTGCGCATCCCGGCGGGCACGCCGGTGGGGTTCGACGTGCCCATCGACCAGAGCTACACCATCAAGCTGCGCACCTCGCTGCCCATCAACACCACCGTGCGGGTGCCGGTGAACACGCCATTCGGAAACCGCTCGGTCACCATCCCCGTAAACACCACCATCCCCATCCGGCAGGACGTACCGGTGCGCCTGGTCGACACCTTCCACCTGCGCACCCGCACCCAGACGGAATACGTGATCCCGCTCGAGATCAAGCTCAAGGACCTGCCCCTGGACGCCCTCCGCCAGTCGCTGCAGCCATGACGCGCCGCTTCGCTCCGGCGGCCGCCGCCCTCGCCTGTCTTGCGGCGCTCGCCGCCTGCGATCACGGCGCGGGCGCCCGCGGCCGGCCCGCGGCCGGCAGCGCCGTGGCGCACGCTCCGGCGGCGGCGTGGCGCACCAACCCCGCCGCGGGCCCCACGCTGGGCGCCGGCGCCGACTCGGTGGCCATCGAAACGGGGCCGCACACCATCGCCTGGCCCGCGGGCGAGCAGGAGCTGGCGCCGCCCTACACCATCCGCGCCCGCTTCGAGAAGAAGCGCGGCCGGCTGCACGAGGGCTACGGCCTCCTCTTCGGCGGCAGCGGGCTGGACGGGCCCGAGGGGGCGCAGGTGTACAGCTACTTCCTGGTGCGAGGCGACGGCACCTTCCTGGTGAAGCGCCGCCAGGGTGCCGAGACGCCGGTGGTGCGCGACTGGACGCAGCACCCCGTGATCCGCCGCGACGTGGACGAGACGGGCCGCCCCAACCTGCTGGAGGTGTCGGTGAGCGACACCGTGGCCGTGTTCCGCGTGAACGGCACCGAGGTGGCGCGCGTGCCCAGCGCCGAGCTGTCGGTGCGCGGGCTGGCCGGGGTGCGCACCGCCCACGAGTGCCTGCTGATCGTCCGCGATTTCCGCGCGGAGCCCGGCGCGGCCGACGGAGGGGCGCGGTGACGGCTGACGCGCCGCGCATCCTGGTGGCCGACGACGACCCGGCGATCCGCAAGGCGCTGGGGATCATCCTGGCCCAGTACCGGGTGCGCGAGGCGGGCGACGGCGCCGAGGCCCTGCGCGCCTTCGAGGCCGAGGGCGCCGACCTGGTGCTGAGCGACCTGCAGATGCCGGCGATGGGCGGGCTGGAGCTGCTGCGCCGGGTGAAGGCGGCCGACCCCACGGCCGCCTTCATCATCCTCACCGGCGCGGGCACGGTGGAGAACGCCGTGCAGGCGCTGCGCCTGCAGGCCGACGACTACCTGGTCAAGCCGTTCAACGTGGACGAGGTGCTGCTGGCATGCGAGCGCGCCCTGGAGCACCGCCGCCTGGTGCTGGAGAACCGCGGCTACCAGCAGCACCTGGAGGCGCGCGTGGCCGAGCAGGCGCGCCAGCTCGAGGGGCTGCTGGTGGACGCGCTGCGCTCGCTGGCCACCGCCATCGACACGCGCGACGACTACACCGGCGGCCACGTGGAGCGCGTGGCCCGCTACGCCGCCGCCACCGGCCGCGAGCTGGGGATGGCGCCGGTCGAGCTGCGCGCGCTGTGGATCGGCGCGCTGCTGCACGACGTGGGGAAGATCGGGGTGAGCGACACGATCCTGAAGAAGCCCGGCGCGCTGACCGACGACGAGTACCAGGAGATGAAGCGGCATCCCGAGATCGGCGCCAAGGTGATGGCGAGCAGCTCGTTCCTGCGCCCCGGCATCGGCGCGGTGCTGCACCACCAGGAGCACTGGGACGGCTCCGGCTACCCCGCCGGGCTGCACGGGGAGGAAATTTCCCTGCAGGGGCGGATCGTGGCGGTGGTGGACTGCTACGACGCCATCGTCACCTCGCGCCCCTACCGCCCCGCCGCCACCGACCAGGACGCGCTGGCCGAGATCCGCGCCTGCGCCGGCACCCAGTTCGACCCCGCGGTGGTGGACGCATTCCTCCGCGCCGCCCACGCCGGCTTCCCCGCCGACCCCGAAACGCCCGTCCTCCCGGAGCGGGGCGAGCCGAGTTGAATCATCCAGAGGGCCGCTGACCAGATGCCTTGGCGAGACGCTCCTCCGCAACTGCAACGTGGACTACGGCGGCGCCTAGCAGATTCGTCGGGCACGGCCATCCACCATTCATTAGGACGTTGGTGATCCGTACGCTACAGCACCCTGAGGTGAGTATCCGGCTATAACCAGAATTGTATACAATCACGATTGTATACATTCGTGATTGTATAGGAGATGCTCACTAAGTTGATGGAGAGTTCCGGCGCCGCGTTCAGCCCGTTGTTCCGGACTGCGATGATGCGGGTTGGGTGTTTGCATCGTCGTCAGGAGGATGGTGACGGCGAGCGTCGTAATCGAAATTCCGGCGTGACCGTTTTGGCCGTTCCCCCCTTGGAGCCCTGCCGTCGTGACGATATCCGAAGACCGCGCCGCCGACCTGGAGCTCGCCATCCGCGCCGTCCGCGAGGCGGGGCGGGTGGTGATGCCGGCGTTCCGCACCGACGCCGAGGTGCGCTACAAGGGCCCCGAGCAGCCGGTGACCGACGCCGACCTCGCGGCCGACCGCGTGCTGCACGACCTCCTCCTGGGCGAGCGGCCGGACTACGGCTGGCTGTCGGAAGAGACCAGGGACTCGCCGGCGCGGCTGGGGAAGCGACGGCTGTGGGTGGTGGACCCCATCGACGGCACCAACTCGTTCATCCAGGGCCGCGCCGAGTTCGCCGTCTGCATCGGGCTGGTGGAGGAAGGGCGGGCCGTGCTGGGCGTGGTCTTCAACCCCGCGACCGGCGAGCTGTACCACGCCCTGGAGGGCGGCGGCGCCTTCCTGAACGGCGCGCCGGTGCACGTCTCCACGACTGACGAAGCGGCCGATGCGCGGACCATCTTCGCGTCGCGGTGGGAGATGGGGCGCGGCGAGCTGGCCCACTTCGCCGCCCCGTGGAAGGTGCTGCCGATGGGGAGCACCGCCTACAAGATGGTGAAGGTGGCCGACGGCACCGCCGACGTGTTCATCTCGGCCGGCCCCAAGGCCGAGTGGGACGTGGCCGGCGCCGCGGTGATCGTGGCCGAAGCCGGCGGGCGCGTGACCGGCCCCATCGGCGAGCCCTTTCGCTACAACCAGCCCGACCCCGCGTGGCGCGGCGTGGTGGTCAGCAACGGCCTGCTGCACGCCGCCGTCCTCGCCACCAACCCGTCGCACCTGCCGGGCGGCTGACGAGGCGCACCGGTCGCGAAACCCACGCTCCTCCGCCCGCGTAGGCCAGGGCGGGGGAGCGTGGGTTTTTCGACCCGGAGGCGAGCGATGGAGATCCTGGACCTGTTGTGCGAGATCATCGGGCTGGGTGAGGGACTCGACGGGCTGTACCTGCTCGGGCGTGGCGCATTCCGGCTGATTTTGCGCGCGGCCGGGTGGCTGCTCGGATAGCGGAGGCTACGATGTCTGGGCTGCTGCACGATGCGGCGATCTTGGTCGGGGGGCTGGTGATGTACATCGCCATGGAAGCGCTCCTGGAGCTTCTCTTCAACGGGATCGGCCGACTGCCCGGTGGGTGCACACCGGGATCCTGGCGGCATGGTGGCTTTTCACGGCCGCCGCGATGGTGGGAGGAGCCATCTGGATCGCCGTGGATCCAGGCTCGGAGCTCCGAACGAATCTGGTGGTCTCAGGTTTCCTGGTCCTGCCGTTGATCGGCGTCGTGCTCATGCGCGTCGTCGGCCGGGGCACGGGAGCCGCGCTACCGACGCACGTCTGCGGCGTGATCGGCGCTGTGGCTTGCCCCGGCGGCGGCGGGCGGGCTAGACTCTCCGCCCACCCAAGCCCCGAGGGGACCCATGGTCGTTCTGGTTCTGAAGTACGTGAAGCCGCTGGAAGACGTGGAGCGGCTGACGCCCGCCCACCGCGAATGGCTGGCCCGCCACTACAGCAGCGGCAAGTTCATCTGCTCGGGCCCGCGCGAGCCGCGCACCGGCGGGGTGATCCTGGCCAATCTCGCCAACGAGGTGGAGGCGATGAAGCTGGTGGTGGACGACCCGTTCTTCGCCGAGAAGGTGGCCGAGTACGAGGTGATCCGCTTCAACCCCACGCACCACGACCCGCGCTTCGCCCCGTTCCTGGGCGGCGCCGCGGGCTGAGCGGCCGGTGGGCCTGCTGACCGAGGTGAGGCTGGCGCGAGACCGGGTGCCCTCGTTCGAGCGGTACCCGTTTTCGCTCCCCTCCGTGCGCGCGCTCAAGCGGCTGGAGCTGCACCCGGCCGTCACCTTCTTCGTGGGCGAGAACGGCAGCGGCAAGAGCACGCTGCTGGAGGGGATCGCGGTTGCGTGCGGCTTCAACCCCGAGGGCGGCGCACTGCACGAGGTGGAGTTCGACACCCGCCCCTCGCACAGCGAGCTGCACCGCCTGCTGCAGGTGCGCCTGCCAGACCGGCTGGCGATGCGCGGCTACTTCCTGCGCGCCGAAAGCTTCTACAACGTGGCCAGCGCGGTGGAGCGGCAGGACCAGGAGGAGTGGATGAAGGCGCTGCCCCGGCGCAACCGCGACCGCTACGGCGGCCGCGCCCTGCACGAGCAGTCGCACGGCGAGGCCTTCCTCGCGCTGTTCGAGCACCGCCTGCATGGCGGGATGCTGGTGCTGCTCGACGAGCCCGAGGCCGCGCTCTCGCCGCTGCGGCAGATGACCTTCCTGTCGCTGCTGCACCAGCACGTGAAAGCTGGCGCGCAGTTCATCATCGCCAGCCACTCGCCCATCGTCCTGGCATACCCGAACGCGTGGACCTACCAGTTCGGCGAGAACGGCATCGAGCGGGTGGAATACGAGGAGACCGAGCACTTCCGCGTGTACCGCGACTTCCTGCAGGCCCCCGCGCGCTCGCTGCGCATCCTGCTGAGCGAGGACGAGTAGAGTACGAAGTGCTGAGTGCTGCATCGGGGTCGATTCACGACCACTCAGCACTCCGCACCCAGCACTCAGCACATAGCACCTGTCGCAGTTCGGCTCCCTCGTTGAACAACCCCGCCGCGCCTGCTATCTTTTACGGCTTGAGGCGAATCCGACCATCCGACCGATCTTTCGTGGAGGTGCCCCGTGGCCGGGCATAGCAAGTGGAAGCAGATCAAGCACAAGAAGGCGATCACCGACAGCAAGCGGGCCGCCAACTGGACCAAGCTGATCCGTGAGATCACCGTGGCGGCCAAGGCCGGCGGCGGCGACCCGGCCGGCAACCCGCGCCTGCGCCTGGCCATCGACACGGCCCGCGGCGCCAACATGCCCAACGACAACATCGACCGCGCCATCAAGAAGGGCACGGGCGAGCTCGAGGGCGTGAGCTACGAGGAGATCACCTACGAGGCCTACGGCCCCGCCGGCGTGGCCATCATGATCGAGTCGCTCACCGACAACGGGAACCGCACGGTGGCCGACATCCGCCGCTGGCTCACCCGCAACGGCGGCAACCTGGGCACCACCGGCTCGGTGGCGTGGATGTTCGACCGCCGCGGCCAGATCATCGTGGACGGCGAGCGGTACGACGAGGAGACGGTGATGGAAGCCGCCCTCGAGGCCGGCGCGCTCGACGTGGAGAGCGAAGAGGGCACCTACACCGTGCTCTCCGAGGTGTCCGACTTCACCGCCGTGCAGGACGGGCTGCGCGCCAAGGGAATCGAGTGGGAGAGCGCCGAGCTGGCGATGGTGCCCAAGAACACCGTGGCCGTCACCGGCGGCGACGCCGACCAGCTGGTGAAGCTGCTCGACCTGCTCGAAGACCTGGACGATGTGCAGAAGGTGCACACCAACGCCGACCTGGATGTCGACAGCCTCGCCGAGGTCTGACGCATCGCCCCTGGCAGGCCGGTCGGGCGAGGCCGTGGTGCTGGGGGTGGACCCCGGCACCGCGGTCACCGGCTACGGCGTCGTCGCCCGCGCGGGCGACGGCGCCGTTTCGCTGCTGGAGTGCGGCGTGATCCGCACCCACCCGCGCGCGCCGCTGGCCGAGCGCCTGCTCGACATCCACCAGGGCATCGTGGAGGTGATCGCGCGCGCCAACCCCGGCGTGCTGGCGGTGGAGAGCGCGTTCTACGCGAAGAACGTGCGCACCTCCATCGTGCTGGGGCACGCGCGCGGCGTGATCCTGCTGGCCGCCGCGATGCGCGGCCTGCCGCTGGCGGAGTATCCCCCGGCCGAGGTGAAGAGCGCGGTGGTGGGCGCCGGAGCCGCCACCAAGGACCAGGTGGGCTACATGGTGCAGCGCCTGCTGCGCCTCAAGGAGCCGCCCCGGCCGCACGACGCGGCCGACGGCGTGGCGGTGGCGCTCTGCCACTGCTTCCGCGGCTTCGGCCCCTCGGCAAAGGCGTCGGCGCAGATCGCCGCGCTGCGGATGATGGCGCCGCTCAAGCTTCGCCCCTGACGGCCGGCTTTCCTTCGACCTGATCGTCCCTTCCCCCCCGACAGACCTGGATGATTTCGCGGATTCGCGGTGAGCTGGTGCTGCGCGACCTGGAGCGCGTGGAGGTGATGACGGGCGGCGGGGTGGCCTACGAGATCCACATCCCCACCACCGTGTTCGAGCGCCTGCCGCGCGTGGGCGAGCAGGTGACGCTGCGCACCTACCACGTGGTGCGCGAGGACGCGCAGCTCCTCTTCGGCTTCCTGGAAGACGTGGAGCGGGTGATCTTCTCGCGCCTGCTCGCAGCCAGCGGCGTGGGGCCGCGGCTGGCGCTGGGGCTGCTGAGCGCCATGAGCGCCGAGATGCTGGTGCGCTCCATCCGCAACCGCGACGTGGCCGCGCTGACGGCGGTGAGTGGGGTGGGGAAGAAGACGGCCGAGCGCATCGCCGTGGAGCTCAGCAACAAGCTGGACGACCTGGCCTTCGCGCCGTCGTCGATGGCCGCGCGCACGCCGGGGGTGGAGGAGGCGCTGCGCGCGCTGGTCGCCCTGGGGATCACCCAGGCAGATGCCGACCGCGCCGTGCGCGCGGTGGTCACCGAGCGCGGCAACGAGCTGGCCGCGCCCGAGCTGATCCGCTTGGCCCTGGCGCGCGCGACGGCGCGGTAGCGTGGGCGATTCCCTGGTGACCCGGAGCACCGGGTGGATCGAGGTGGAGCCCGGCGCTCCGCTGCCGGCCGAGGCGCTGCCGGGCGCCGAACGCCACGACCGGGTGGAGCGCCGCGAGCTGTCGGGGGCGGCCCGCCGCGCGGCGGTGTTCGCCGGGGCGGCGATCCTGGCGGGGGCGGCGGGCGTGGTGCTGTTCGGAGAGTGGCGTGGGCTTGCCGGCCTGCCGCTGGGGCTCGCGCTGGTGGGCGCGGGGTTGATCGGCGGTGCGCGGAAAACGGAGTACCTGCCGTCTCCCGTAGGCCGGTACGTGTTGGCCGAGACCGCGGTGGAGGTGCCCGCCGCCAGCGAGCAGACGCGCCGCGCCAACGCGAGGTTCGAGCGTATCTGGGACTACGGGGTCATCCCGCTGCTGGCGGTGGGCGCCGCGGGGTTCCTGATCGCGAACGGGGTGCCTGCAGCCCAGGTCATCCCCTCGTTCCTGGCGATGTTCCTTGCCATTTCGACTCCCGGGTGGATTCGAAATTGGCAGAGCCGAAGCGAAAGCGAGGCCGTCGCTTCGGAACGCTTCCGGGAGCTCAGCGATCCGCGGGTCCCGCTTCCGGCGGACACGCTCGTCACGCCGCGCTCCGAATCTACGCAGTGACCTTCTTCGCTCGACGCCGCACCGCGGCCCGGGCCAATCCGCGGGTTAGTTCATGGCCGGTTGCGGGCTGATCCGAGGCCGTAGCCCCCGAAGTGGTGATCCGACGGCGCTGGAAATGAACGCGCCGGAGCCGCGTCGCACCCGTCGCGCCATTCGCCACGTCGCGTTATCTTTCGTGAACCGGTAGGCATCTCCCGGTCGTCCACACTATCCGCAGTCTCAGTTCCTCGTCCGGCTTCTCCTCCCCGCTTCCCGGCAGGGCACTCCATGAGCGATCCCACGCCCAACACCGGCGGCGCCGCGCCTTCCGCGGCCGAGCCCAACGCGACCGTCGCGGTGGGCACCATGCACTTGATGGGCGATCCGCCGCCGCCCGCCGCGCCCGACCTTCCGCGGCCGGGGGACGACGGGGGCGGCGACGGGGAACGGCCGCCGGTGCGCGACGCGATCATCCTGATCCCCGGGCTGGGCAACGGGCCGGGTACGCGCGTGGACGACGTGGCGCTCAGGATCGCGAACGCGATGGACAACTGCGCAGGCGACGCGCGCGCGGTGTTCAGCGTGGCCACGCGCGACGTGGAGGTGGGCAAGGACCGGAAGGTGCGCACCGCCACCATCCTGCGGCACGACACGGCCAAGGCCGAGGGCCGGCCGCTGGTGGACCTGTACGAGTTCGAGTACGCTTCGCGCCTGAGCCGCAACTTCGCCGACATGCCGCCGTATCGGCAGGCGCTGTCGATAGCCGCGACGCTGCTGGCGAACACGCCCAACCTGGTGGGCGCGATAGGCCGGCGCAGCAAGGGGATCGCGCAGAAGCTCCAGATCCTCTACGGCGCCGCGTTCTTCGGCGTGCTGCTGCTGTACCTGGTGCTGCTGGTGGCCGCGGTGGTGGGCACCGGTGCCCGGCCAGGAAAGTCGGTGGAGAGCAAGGCCGCGTCGGTCGCGGAGGCCGCCGACGCGCGGCAGCCCGCCGCCGCGGCCAAGCCCGCGCTCGCGCCTCCGAACGGCGGCGAGGTGATCCGCGCGGCCGAGCCGCCGGCCGCGGTAGCGGCGTCGAAGGACGCGGGGCGGGGATGGTGGCAGCGGCTGAAGAGCCGGCTGGTGCAGTGGTTCGAGCACGGCCGCTGGCTCGACTGGTCGAAGAACGGGATCGTGGTGCTCACCCTGGCCGGCTTCGTGGTGCGCTTCAACCTGCGCGACGCGCTGAGCGAGGCGGCGCCGGCGCTCAGCTCGGTGACCGACTACCTGGCCACCGGCAGCCACCGCAACGAGATCATCGGCGAGCTGGCGCGCCTGATCAACCACCTCGACGAGTCGCCGCCCGACGACCGGCCCTACCGCAACGTGCACCTGGCGGCGTACAGCTTCGGCTCGATCGTGGCGCTCGACGCGCTCTTCCAGAGCGAGACGGCGGTGAGCCCGCGCTTCTCGCGCATCCACACGCTGATCACCATCGGCTCGCCCTTCGACTTCATCCGCACCTTCTGGCCCGACTACTTCACCGAGCGCCGCGACCGCGCGGGCGCCCCGGTGCGGTGGATCAACGTCTACTCCGAGGTGGACGTGCTGGGCTCCAACTTCCTGGACGAGCCCAGCTGGCGCGACAAGCGCCGCTACCGCCGCGCCGCCGCCGCCGACAAGCGGAAGATCGAGGCCGAGTGGGCCACCTCGCTGGCGCAGGGGGTGGACCTGCGCGACGCCGCCATGCGCCGCCCCGCCGACGAGGACAACGTGTCGTTCGGCCCCGGGCAGAGCGGCGGGCTGTCGCTGGCCGAGTGGATCCGCCTCACCGGCTTCCGCGTGCACGCCATGTACTGGGACCGCCAGTCGCCCGCGGCGGTGAGCTGCTTCGAGCCCATCGTCGAGCGAATGTACGCGAACGACCCGGAGCTGCGCGTGCTCGTCTAAACGCGCCGCCGGTTTTCCCGTCCTCGCCTCCATGGAACACGGCGCCCGATCCCGGCGCCGCGTTCCGCACGCACGCTATCCCCCTGTCCGCTCTCCCCTGTCCCCTGTCCCCTCTCCCCTGTAGTTTCCCGGCAGTCACCCGAAGCTCTCCCGCAGCCCCCGAGCGCCACGCCTTGGATCCGTCGCCCCGCTCCGAGATCACCACGCCGCAGGCACTCGGCGACGACGAGACCGCCGAGCTCAGCCTGCGGCCGCAGCGGCTGGCGGAGTTCATCGGGCAGCCCAAGACCAAGGAGGGGCTGAAGATCGCCATCGACGCGGCGGTGAGCCGGCACGAGCCGCTCGACCACGTGCTGCTGCACGGCCCGCCGGGGCTGGGCAAGACCACGCTGGGGCTGCTGATCGCCCGCGAGATGAACGTGAACATCAAGCTCACCAGCGGCCC
>Ga0070686_100000231_pt1 | contig 38346 bp, 35 predicted proteins | sample KBSS23LmetaG_FD_65654 | JGI IMG/M metagenome (GOLD analysis project Ga0070686, IMG submission 65654) | Switchgrass rhizosphere microbial communities from Kellogg Biological Station, Michigan, USA - KBS S2-3L metaG | ecosystem: Host-associated > Plants > Roots > Rhizosphere ...
CGCGGCAATTCCAATCACCACGTCGCCGCGCCGAACGCCGCGTCCTTGCATCGCGCGCTCGCCCGCGGCTGGATCGTCTTCCGCGCCTTCGACCGCGCGCCACAACGCCGGCTCGCCGCCCGCGATGATGCCTTGGACCATTTCGGGATCGGTTCGGAAGGTGGGGGGACATTCCGAAGCATCGAGAACGCCCAGCCTGCCGCTGGTCCCGGCGCCGACATAAAAAAGGCGACCGCCGCGTTTCAACGAAGCCACGATCATTGCCAACGCTCGCTCGATCTGCGGAACAATTTTCTTGAGGCCGCGGTGAACGAATTTTTCTTCGTCGATGAAAAGTTCGATGGCGGCGCGATTGGACATTCGATCCAATTTCATCGAGCGTGGGTTGCGCATCTCCGTCGGCGATTTTTCCAAACCCACACTCGTAGCAGCCGGGGTAACGGGGCTCTGGTCTTCTTCGGTCGGAAACCTCCTGCCGTCGGTTTCTACGAGGGATTGAGCGAGGTAAACGCCGCCCCAGGCTCCTTCTCGGGCCAGTGGTGTCACAACGGATTGCGGCCATTTCTTGTGAATTGCGTCCGCGACTAACACGGCAAAGCGCGGCTCTTTCAACAACACGCTGCCCGCCAAAATGAATTGAACGGTCGAATCCGTTTCCTCGATTCGCGCCGCGCACTTGACCGCATCGGTCGCGAGCGAATGCGCTGCCGCTTCGATCACGTCCTTCGCGTGCCGATCCTCTTTCTTCCACGCCCCGAACACCGCCACGGCCAGCGCGGCAATTTCCTTTTTGCTCGCGCCTTGAATCCAAGCGATCAAATCGTTTGGCTCATTCAACGCCAGCTCGCGCAAAATCAGTTGGCCGAGCAGGGTCCATTCGCCATCGCGGTCGAAATAATAAACGGCGGCGCGACAGGCATGCACCGCGATGTCGTAACCGCTCCCTTTGTCGCCCAGCAAATGTCCCCAACCGCCAACTTTCGCCTCGCGGCCGCTGTTTGCGCGACCGTAACAACATGAGCCCGTCCCGCTCAATACGACGACCTTGGTCAAATGCTTCGACGCGGGCTCATTCAACTCCATCGCGTGCAGCGCCAGCGCCAAATCATGCGTCACGCGCGCCGGGGTTTTCGGCCAGACTTGCGCGAGCAACTTCGTCACGCGCGCTTCATCGGCTTTGGTGCGCGCGCCGGGCAAGCCGATTCCGATCGCGACTGGCGTGGGAACTTGCTTCTTCAACTCGCGCAAAAGCGCCACCAAATCGCGATCGGAAATAATGCGCAGATTCGCCGGACCAAGCTCGATGCGCGCGCGCGTTCGCAACGAAGCGTCGGCGGCGATGGCGATGGTTTTTGTGCCGCCGGTTTCGATCCCGAGAAAAATGACGTCAGATTTTTTCATGTTTGCTCAGCGCGCGCACGCTCCAGGCGACGCTCATCGCGACGATGGTTCCAATCAATGTGTACCAGGGCCAAAACACATAATCTTTAAACCGAATCTGGATGGTGATCATCACCGCCAGCGCCGCGAACATGCCGACGATGACTGGAAATGGATTTGCGCGTTTCCAAATAACGGTCAAAAGCAAACTTCCCAACAACGCGCCGCTGGTGAGGCCGCGCAAGGAAAAGGCCGCATCCAGAACGAAGGTCACTTCCCGGCTCAAATAGGCCACGCCGATCAGCGCGATCGCCCAAAAAATCGTCGAACGTTTGCTGAAGCGCAGAAAGAATTCGTCGTCGCGTTTGACTTTCAACGCGTTCTTGATGATGTCCATGGTCGAGACCGACGCGAGCGCGGTCAGCGCCGAACTCACGCTCGACATTGCGGCGGAAAGAATGGCGACGATCAGGAATCCCTTCAGCACGTGCGGGACGGCGGTGATCATGAAAATCGGATAAATGAAGTCATTCGATTTGATGCCGGGCCGCGATTCGGGGAGCGGGATGGCGAATGAGAAATGTTGGTAATAGACCCACAACATCGCGCCGACCGCGAGGAAGATGAGGAACAACGGGAACACCAGCGCGGCGCTCAGGATCAAAGCTTTGCGGCCATCCGCGACGTTTTTACAAGCGAGCACACGTTGGACGATCAGTTGTTCGGCGCCGTGGGAGGACATCACCATGACCGTTCCGCCGATGACGCCCATCCAAATATTAATGGGGGCGGCCCACGAAAATTGCGTGTTCAACCAATGCGTTCGTCCGCCGGCGGCCGCTTCGCTTAACACCGTCGTCCAACCGCCGTCGATCAGCGATGGGATATAAAAAATCGTGTAAAGGCCGCCCGTTAAAAACAGTCCGAACTGCACCGCGTCGGTCCAGATCACGGCTTTGACGCCGCCGATGTAGGTGTAGAGCAGCGACAACGAAATGAATAGCAGGATCGAGGGCAGGATGGGAATGCCGAGCATCAACTGAATTGGAATGCACGCGACGTAAACGCGCACGCCCGCCGCGAGCGTTTCCATGATCAAAAAAAATGCGCTCGCGGTTCGGCGCGCGGAGGGACCGAACGCGCCTTCAAGCAATTGATACGGGGAATAGATTTCGCCTTTGAAATAATGCGGCACCATGACGACCGCGAGAATCACGCGCGCGACGACGTAGCCGATGATCACTTGCATCAAGGCCATGTTGCCCGCGTAGGCTTGCGCGGGAACGCCGATGATGGTCAGGGCGCTCGTTTCGGCGGCGACGATGGAGAGTCCAATGCCCCACCAGGGGATGTTGCGCGAGCCCAAAAAATAATCGCGCGTGTTGCGCTGATCTTTGCCGAACCAGACGCCCAACAAAATGATGCCGGCGAGATAAACGAAAATGACAACCCAATCCGCGGTGGAAAAAAAGCTCCCGGGTGTCACGCGCTAAACACAACGAAGTTGCCCGCCCTCACTCGCCAGCGCCGCTTCGACGATGGCGGGCGTTTCGACCAGCAGGGCGGTTTCCATTTCGTCGATTTCCGTTTGGCGCAATTGCAACGACGCCGCGCCCGCCTCCAAAAATCCGCGCATCGTTTGGCGGCTGTAATGATGCAGACCCTGGCGCAGCGGAATCGAATAAATCGCGAGCACCACGCCGAAGACAATAGTGTGCCAACCGCTCGCCTGTTTGGCATGGACTGCGTCCCAATATTTCCGGACCACGCGCTCGTCCTTCAATCCGCGCAAACGCCGAAGCTGGTTGCGTCCCACCGTTTGGCTCGCGAGGGAAAGAGCTTCGTTCGCGAATGAATTTTGCAGCGACTGATCGAGCGCGACCAATTCGCGCGCCTCATTGCGACGCGCATGATGATACGCGCGCAAAATAATCGGCAACTCATCCTGCGCCAGCGTGCGCGCCTGGAAGTTCGCGACGAAGTCCCGCAATTGCGACGCGTTGCGAATCCCTCCGACCGAAGCCGCCCACACCGACGCGCCCACTGCGGTCGCTTCATCGGGAGAACCGAGCTGCTCCTCGAGCGCGCGCCAATCCGCCGCGTCACTGAACGCGCTTCTCTCCGGCTCTGGCTGCTGTTGCAACATCGGTATGGCTAAAAAGCTCTGGAACGGTACCCCTCGTTCGCCGAACCGCAAAGCGAAATTCTTTCCGATTGGCCGCGTCCGGAATAGACTCGGCGGCATTGATCGCAAATGAATCCGCCTCTCGGTTACAATTCAGCCGACGTTCCGTGCGAAGATCGCGATTGGAAAATCGGCGGCTCGCCCGGTTTTCTCACCACGCATTGGACGGTCATTCTTAGCGCGAAGGGGCCCTCGGAAGAAGCCAGGCTGGCGCTCGAAAACCTTTGCCAGACGTACTGGTTTCCGCTCTACGCCTTTATTCGCCGCAAGGGCCATGCGCCGCCGGATGCGCAGGATCTCGTGCAGGGATTTTTCGCGCATCTGCTCGGCCAAAATCAATTGAGCAAAGTGGATCGGCAAAAGGGAAAATTTCGTTCGTTTCTTCTGGCGTCGCTCGAACATTTCATTTCGGACCAGCGCGATCGCGCCAACGCTCTCAAGCGGGGCGGCGGTCAAAAAATTATTTCGCTCGACGAAAATACCGCCGAAGAACGGTATCGCCTCGAAGGGGCGGACGCGCTTCCGCCGGACCGACTTTTCGAACGCCGTTGGGCGCTGACAGTGCTCGAAGAGGCCCGGCTCCGTCTCCGCGCCGAATTTTGCGCCGCGGGAAAAGCCGATCTTTTCGAGCAACTCCGATTGGTGGAGGGAGCTGATCCCGCCGGGCCGTCGCAAGCTGAAGCGGCGCGCCGGCTTTCGATGAGCGAAGCGGCGTTTAAGTCGGCCAGCTTTCGTTTTCGCCAGCGTTTCCGCGAACTGATTCGCGAGGAAATTGGCCGCACCGTCGCCACGGCCAGCGAGATCGACGAGGAAATTCGTTATCTCATTTCGATCATCGGCTGAACGATGAGCTCCACCCGAAATTGTTTTCGCTGCGGCGCGCTCCTCGCGCCAAACTATGCGGATGGCCTTTGCGCCGGTTGCCTTTTTCGAGATGCGGTCGCGCCGCCGGAATCGCCGCCGCTCCGCCGCTTCGGCGAGTACGAACTTCTCCAGGAGATCGCGCGCGGCGGCATGGGCGTCGTTTACAAGGCGCGGCAGAGGAGCCTCAGTCGCATCGTGGCCGTCAAAATGATTTTAAAGGGCCACCTGGCGGCGGAATTGGACGTTCGTCGTTTTCAAGCCGAAGGAGCCGCCGCTGCGCACCTTCAACATCCCAACATTGTCGCCATCCACGAGATCGGCGAACAGGAGGGCCAGCATTATTTTTCGATGGATTTTGTCGAGGGCCCGAACCTGGCGGAGGTCGCGGCCTCCGGACCGCTCGCGCCGATGCGGGCCGCCAGGTATGTGAAGACGCTGGCCGAAGCGATTCACTATGCGCATGGCAAAGGCATTCTGCATCGCGACCTCAAGCCCTCGAACATTCTCATTAATCCATTCGATCAGCCGCAAATCACCGATTTCGGTCTCGCCAAATGGATGCACGCGGATTCGGACCTCACGATCTCCGGCCAGATTTTGGGCACGCCGAATTTCATGCCGCCCGAACAAGCCGCCTCGCGCCGCGGCGAAGTCGGCCCGCATAGCGATGTTTATTCCCTCGGCGCGATTCTTTATTTTCTGCTCACCGGCGCGGCGCCTTTTCTCGCGCCGACCGCCGCGGAAGCGATTCATCGGCTGCTGAACGAGAATCCCGTGCCACCATCGGCCATGAACTCGGCAATCCCGCGCGATCTCCAAACGATCTGTCTCAAGTGCCTCGAAAAAGATCCTGTCCGTCGCTATCGGTCCGCGCGCGAATTGGCTGAGGATTTGGATCGCTTCGTCCGGCGCGAACCGATCCGCGCGCGACGGGTCGGTCCCTGCGAAAAACTTTGGCGCGGCGCCAGTCGGCGCCCGCTGGTCACCACGCTGGCCGCCGCTGTGCTGCTACTCACCGCCGTCTTAATCGTCCTCATGCTCCCGCGCAGCAAGCCAAAGCCCGGCGGCGTCAAGGATCTCGCCGAAGGCCCGCCCATTGCGTCGATCCCGGTTCTCTCCGGCATGGGCATTTCCGGTTTGATCGATGGAAAAGTTTATCTCTCGACGCCCCTCGATGGAAGGGCCGGCCAGCGTCATTTTTTTCACGCGTATAATATTCAATCGAATACCTGGACGCCGCGCGCCGATTTTCCCTCGGCTAGAACGTTGCCCGCGGGGGGCGTGATCCAGGGAAAACTGTACGTTGCCGCCGGCACGGATTTGGCGGGAGAGCCATCAGATTTGCTCGAAGTTTACGATCCCGTTTCCGACTCCTGGAGCCGGAGAGCCCATCTCCCGACACCACGCCGTTCGCCCGCAGGCGTTGTCTTTGGCAACCGCTTGTACGTCTTCAGCGGCCGCACCGAGCATGGGCTCTCAACCGCGGTCGAGTCGTTCGATCCTCAAAGCGGCCAATGGCGGTCCGAGCCGCCCATCCTCGTTGGGCGCGACGGTTGCGGGGTCGCGGTGATCGACCAAACCTTTTACATCGTGGGCGGCTTCACCAATACCGGCGCGCGCGGCGCGCCCACGGGCATTACGGAAACCTGGAAGCCCACCGGCGAGCGCTCGATCGTCAACACCGAGGCCGCGATGGAGGTTCCGGTCGGCTATGCTTTCGTGGCCGTGTTGAATGGTTTTATTTACGTCGCGGGCGGAAAATCTTCCGACAGCGAAGTGGCCAAACTCCAGGTTTACTGGCCCAAGAAACGCGTTTGGGATTCCTTCACCGCGATGCCCGAGGCGCGTTGGGCCGGGAGCGGCGTCCAAACGATTAACAATGAATTTTGGGCCTTCGGCGGCTGGACCAGTTTCTCCGTCAAGGCGGCGCTGCCTCACTCCGATATTTTCGTTTACAACCCGTCTCGCAATCTCTGGCGGCGGTCCATTCCGAACGAAAAATAATCGCCTCTCCGTTTCGGGTTATTCGACGTTTCGAAAAAAGATCGAAACCTCCGCCGTTTTTTTCCTTTGAGAGAGATGCAGGCCGGCATGACCGGCTGCTTAAACCATCACTCCATATGAAATTCCAAAATATCGGCAATCGGGTCCTGAAATCGATCCTGGTCCTGGTGTGTGCGTTCAACACGCTGGGTCAGGACGTTTGGACAACGAAAACGGCGGACCTCCATCCCTCTTCGAGCTCAAGCAGCGCGGTCATTGACGACCTTTTATATCTGGTCGGCTACGATTCGCTGCAGGTGTATGACCCCGGGAGCGATTCGTGGACACTGAAAAGCGCGCCTCCCGCGGCGACGTGTTACACCTCGGCCGCAACCATCGGTCATAAGCTTTACCTGGTTGGCGGCGCTTTCAATTGCGACGACAATTCCACCACCGCCTCCATCCGCATTTACGATCCCGCGGCGGACAGTTGGTCCACCGGGCCTTCGATGTCGGTCAATCGCACGGCCACCGCTTGCGCCGCGATCGGCGGAAAACTTTACATCGTCGGCGGCAACGGCGGTTATCCGTATCACGCATTTCATCAATTGGATATTTACGACCCCGCCACCGGCCAGGTGTCCGCGGGAGCGCCGATTCCCCAGGCTGTTTCCGGAGCCACCGGCGCGGCCATCAACGGCAAATTCTATGTCGCGGGAGGCGCGTCCATCAACGAAACCTATCCGCTCAACATTCTGCAAATCTACGATCCCGCCACCGATAGCTGGTCTTCCGGCGCGCCGATGTTCTCCGGTCTTTATTCGGGCGCGGGCGGCGTAATCGATGGCAAGCTCCACCTGGTGGGCGGCTACACGGACACGATGCAAGTGAATACGTCGCTTGAGATTTACGATCCGATCGAAAACTCGTGGAGCTTTGGACCGAGTCCAACCTTTGCGCGCATCTACGGGGCCGCCGGCGTCATCGATTCCAGTCTTTATGTCGCCGATGGCATGGACCCGGACGGAACGCCCGACGGAGCGCTTCTGGTTTTCGGCCCGCCGCCGGCGGTCACATTTGCTTTCACCGGGTTTCTTCCGCCGTTGAATGGCGCGGATGCAACGGGCGGAACATTCGGCAATCCGCTGCGCACGTTCAAAATGGGCAGCACGATTCCCGTGAAATTCGCGCTCGCATCCGCGGCCGCGGCGATCACCACCGGTTCGCAAACCCTGCAAGCCGTTAAATACAGCAACGCCACCACGGCCGGCGCCCCCCTCGACGCCTCTCCGCAAGGCGCCGCCACCTCGGGCGATCGATTCCAATTCGTCGAGGGCCATTGGCATTTCAACCTCGACACGAAAGCGACTGGCATGAGCGTCGGCATCTGGCAGCTTCGCGCCACCCTTTCCGACGGCTCCCAGCACATCGTCTGGATTCAACTCAAATAACGTCGCCCCCATCGCGGAGGCGCAAACGCCAGGACCGATCTCCTGGCGTTTTTACTTTGGACGTCGTTCGTCAATTCAAACCATCCGGCGTCGGCACGTAGTTCAGCGTGTAATACGCGGACGTGTGCAACAGCGGTTCGCCTTGAGCGGATCGCACGCCGGGCAGATGCAATTCGTGGACGTGCCCTTCCTGGATGCCGTCGATGATCAGGCGCGCGCTCTTGCCGTCGCGACTCACTTTGATTTCCTTGATCGTCGGTTTCGTCTGATCGACTTCGGGGCTGCCGTAGCTGCTTTGATAAATGTAGGTGTAGGTCTCGATGGTGTAGGATTCGATCTTCGCCGCGGTCGCGGGATCGACCGGTTGCGTGAAAGTTAATTCGAAGCCATCGGACTTCGCGTGCATCTCGTGAATTTCGAATGGCGTGGCGCCGGTCCAATCGGTGCGTTGCAACGCGAAGGGTTTTCCGCCGCGCGCGCCCCAGCCGCGATCGGTGCCGCCGACGAACAGCGAACCGTTCGGCGCGAATTCCAAACTCAAATTGCCCGAGCCATAGCCTTCGAGAAACGGAAAGCAAACGCCCTGGTAACGTCCGCGCACTTTTTCCAAATAAACGCGCATCACGGTGCTGTGCGTTTGGTCGCCGATAAAAAGCTGGTCTTTGAAGGGCCCAAATTTTTCCGTGAAATCACTCGCAATGCCGCTCGCGCTTTGGCCCATTTTTCCATACGGAAACAAAACCGCCGGCGGCACAAGCTGCGGAATTTTTTTCGCTTCGAGAGACATGCGGCTGCCGCTCACGGGATCGGGCGGACGCGGCCCAATCGCATCCGTCAATTTATACCAGGTGTTGCCGCTCGGGTTGCCCATGAAATGCCCGGGATCAAGATGCTTCAGCGCGCACGCGCCGTTCCACGGTCCCTGGTTGTCGGTGAAAAACATGTCGCCCAACGAATTCGTCGCGACGCCACCGGGGGAACGCAAACCGCTGCAGGTCGGCACCGCTTTCCCATCCGGCGACACGCGAAAACACCAGCCGCGATAATCGGTTTCGCTCGTGAACGACCCGGTCAAACAAAGCACGACCCAAATGTTCCCGTCCTTGTCGAACTTCGAGCCAAATGCGTATTCGTGGTAATCGCCGGTCAAACCCCACGGGTCGGCGACGGTCTCGAACACATCCGCGCGCCCGTCGCCATTGGTGTCCTTCATGCGCGTGACTTCGCCGCGTTGCGTGCAATAAACCCAGCCATCGCGCGTCGTCAACCCGAGGACTTCATGCAAGCCGCTGGCGAATTTGCGATATTTCACGTTCGACGGCGGCGTTTCGAACGCGCCATCGATCATGTAAATATCGCCGAGTCGCGTCGAAATCCCGAGCTGCCCGTTCGGCATCACTTGCATCGCGCCCGCTTCGAGCGTCACACCCGGCGGCGTGGGCAACGTTTCGATGCGATAAAATTTGCTCTCGCGCTCGGCCTGGCTCGCCGCCAATCCCGAAGCCGCGAACAGCGCCAGCGCGCAAAATGAAATCAATCGTTTCATATTACCAACGGATTTCCTCCACGAACTGCGCGGATTTATTTTGCAGATCGAGCCGCACCAGCAGCTCCGATTTCGCGCCCGCTTTGCGCACCAGCGATTCGCCGCCCGTTACTTTGAAATTCACCTTCTTATCGACCGTAAACGAACCGTCCTTCTGCCCTTCGATTTTATCGCCCACCGCCGCGCGAAACCAAATGTTCCCAACCGCCTCCTTTGCTTTCAACGTCACGGTCCGCCGCAAAAACGGATCGACCTCGCCCTGCTCTGCGACGGGATAATCTTCGATTGCAATATCGCCAAACGCGTAACGAAACGTCGGGCGCATTTTGTCGTCGAAATTGTAGCCGCGCATTTTGAAGTTCGGCGCGCGCACCGCGACTTCGGGCCACGGGGCATTCGTGCTTTCAAGCATTGCAAACCCAGGCCCCGGCGGCAGAGTATAGACGCGATCGCCCAGCGGCGGTTCGAATCCTTCGCCGCGTCCGTTGCTGTGATGTGCCGCGTCGATGAACGAGCCCTGCCAGATCTCCGCGAGGCGCAACGCATTCGCATCGAAAGCCAGATTCGCTTTTTCCGGGTAACCGACCCCAATCGCGCGGGAGCCGCCGCCCTGGATGAAATTCCGATAAATCACCGCTTCGGTCGTCGCGACAATTTCCTTTTTTCCGGTCACGAGTCCCGGCGGCAAATCGGCTTCGCGCCCGCGCGCCAGGTAGGCCCAAATCGCGTCTATCTGCGCATCGGTTTTGCCATCGAGAATTTCTTTATTCGCCGCTTCGCCATTCGGCCAAAACGTCGGCATGCGCGTGCCTGGCCGCAACGCCGCCGGATCGATCACGTAACGATGAAACCAATCCTTCTTCAGCCGCCGCGTCATCGTCGTCAAATCGATGGCGGGAATGCCGAGCGATTTTCGATTCGCAAACGTGTGGCACGAAATGCAGGTCAATCCGCCCGCGCCCACCAGCTTGCGTCCATACTTTTCCTCCAACGGCGTGCCGCCCGAATCCGCTTTCGTTTCGGCGCCATCCGCTTTTTCGAACAGCGCCGGCAAAGGCCCCACGCCCGCGCTTCCGAACTGCGGCATGCGCGTCGCCATGTAGGGCCGCACCGAGGCGCCCTTCTCCAAAACTTCCGTCATCCAATCGCGCCGCAATTTTTGTCCGACCTTGGTGAGATGCGGCGGGATGCGGCCTTCATCGCCAAGATCGCCTTCGCCCGAGATCGTGTAATATTGCAAACGCGCGTCCGTCGGTCCGCCCTTCCCGTCGCGCGTGTGACACGCCACGCAATTAAACGCCGCCATCGTGTTCCAAATTTCCACCTCCGGCGTCGGCTTCTTCGCGCGCGCTTCTTTGTTCGCGAGAAATTTTTGCAGGTCGGCTCGTTGTTCGACGTTGAAATGAAAATCGGGCAAACCCGTTTTCACACGTTCATCCAAACATCCGCCTGTCGCGCCCAATTGTTGAAAGCTTTTCGCCGCCACCGCCAACGCTTTCACTTCCGCGTGTTCGTGGCACGCCGCGCAACCAAGCGACGCGAACAGCGCCTTGCCTTTTTCCGCTTTCGAACCGTCGCGCACAAAATTCTCGCCCTCCAAGGGCAACATCGGCTGGCCCAGATGCGAAAGCGCGTCGGACGGAATTTCGGTTCGCCGCGCTCCCGGAATCTGCCAAAGAACGCGCAACTCATATCCCGCGCCGTTATTATAGAACGTCAGTTCAATCGCGTGCCGGCCCTCTGTCAATTCCACACTCCCCATCTTCTCCGTCGGCGCGTGTTCGCCGCCATTATCGACCACCAAATTTCCATCGATATAAAGACGCGAGCCATCGTCCGACACCGTCCAGAAATTGTATTTGCCCGCCTTCGGAACCTTCAGCGAACCGCTGTAACGAAAACCGAAACTCTGATCCCGCTTCCGATTCTGCACGGAAAAATTCGCGACCGCGCCGCTTTCTTTCGGCGCAAATTTGCTCCAGTCCGGCTCGCCCGAAAAATCAGTCTCGAAATATTCGTATTTCAAGCCCTCGATATTTTTCGCCGCCGCGACCGCTTTCGGATCGTCCGTCTGCGCGCGCAACAAATACATCGCGATCATCTGCGCCTCCCCCTCGCTCAAGCGCAGCGACGGCATCCGCCCGCTCTTCCGATACTTCACCGGATCGAGCAAAAACTTCGTCAATTCGCCGACCGTCATTTTGCTGGCGAGCCGGCCGATCGGAATCGAATTTTCAATCAGCTCCGGAGGGAGCGCCGTTCCCGGTGGCAACGATTCCTCGGGCGCATGGCAACCCACGCAACCGACGGTGTGAAACAATCGACGCCCTTGCGCAATGCGGCCCGCATCCGCCGCCGCGCCCGCCGAATCATCAGCGCCCGGCGCCAAAAAATGAACCAGCGCTTCGACGCCTCCCGCATCAAGCCGCAAATCCGGCATCGTCGTGCCCGGCTTTCGCGCATGCGGATCGGCCAGGTAAGCGCGCAAAAATTGCGGTGTCAGTTTCAAACCGCGTTCGCCCAGAACCGGTCCCACGCGTGGAGCGGTCCGGCCTTCATTGGGCGCGCCCGTATGACAGGCCGCGCAATTCAGTTCATTCCAAAGCAAATCACCGCGATCAATTTCAATGGGAACAGCAAGCCTGGGCGCAATCACCGGCGAAGCCATCGCGGGCAGCGTCGCGAACAAAGCAACGAATACCATCCGCATAAAATTCCCGCAGCCCTCAGTTCGATCGCACATTGGATATAACAAAACGATGTCAGTCTGACGAAATCGAGGCAAGGATCCATCAATGGATTTTCTGGCGACATTGGACTCGTCGCGAATGAGGGCCCGGAGTTAATATTTTGAAGGGCGGGAATGATGGCCGCAAAAGAAGGTAAGGAGCGATTGCATGAATACTGTAGCCGCATTCCGCTGGGTTGAGACTCCCAGTGGGACAGGCGAGGCGCCTATCCTACCCAGACCCGGGCTGCGAGTTATCTAGAGTGCATTAAAAATGCAGCGCATTCGTGGCAGCGTTGGCGGCGTTAATCAGGCCGCCGGGAAACAATCCAAAAATAACCATGCCCGCGATGCAAACGCAGAGCGTCACGCGCGCGGGCATTGAAATGACAATTTCCGAGGAATCGGGAATGACGCGGGACCAATAGATCGCCCGGACGACGCCGAGATAATAGACGAAAGAAATCACGACGCCGAGGATGGTCAGGCCGATTAGAATTAAGAACGCGGGATGGCCGGCGCCGCGTTCGACGACGGCTTTGATCAACAGGAATTTTCCGAAGAAACCGGCAAGGGGGGGGATGCCGGCGAGGGAAATCATCGAAAGCGCGAGGGCGCGAGCGAGCAGGGGCGAGCGTTGATTCAAGCCGGCCAGGATGGTGATGTCTTCGTCTTCGGCCTGGCGCGTGACGATGGTGATCACGGTGAAGGCGGCGAGGACGGTGAACAGGTAGCCGGCGAGGTAATAAAGGATCGCGGCTGAGCCGGCCTGGTTGGAGGCGACGGCGCCCAGCAATAAGTAGCCGGCGTTGCCGATGCTGGAATAACCGAGTAGGCGTTTGAGATTTCGTTGGGGCAAGGCGCAGAGGTTGCCGTAGAGAATGGTGATGGCCGCGATGGCGGCGAGGAAAAGGCCCCAGCGATGCGTCACATCCGGCGCAGCCGAAAACAAAAGGCGCAGCAATAAGACGAATCCGGCGGCCTTGGATCCGACGGCAAGGAACGCAGTCGCGGGGGTGGGCGAGCCTTGGTAGACATCCGGCGCCCACATTTGCACGGGGAAGGCAGCGATCTTGAAACAGAGCCCGACGAACACGAGGAGGATGCCGGCGAGGAAAATCGGTTTGGCGGAAAGGGTCACGGCGGCGGCGGCCAGCTTTTGGAAATTGGTCGTGCCCGCGATGCCGAACACGAGCGCGATTCCATAGACCATGAAGGCCGACGAAACGGCGCCCATGATCAAATATTTGACGCCGGCTTCGAGCGATTTGACCTTCGCGCGCTGGAAGCTGGTCAGGACGTAAAAGCTCACGGTGATTAATTCGAGGGAGACGAAGACCATCACGAGATCGTTCGAGGACGCCGCGAACATCATCCCGCAGAGCGCGAAACAAACGATGGCGTAAAATTCCGAAATGCCGGCCTGAATGCGATCGGCGAATTCGACGGACATGATCAGAACGATGATTGCGGCGATGAGGAAGAAGCGTTTGAAGAACATGGCCAGCGCATCGCGGACGTAGGTTTGGCCGAATCCATATTGGGCGGTGGAACTGTCGATGGTGAAACTCAATACGAGGACGACACCCAGCGCGGCGGCGGCGACGTAACCGAGCTGCGCTTTGCGCGCGAGGGGCGTCCAGAGATCGATCAAAAGGATCGCCAGGCCGATCAAACCGACGGCCAATTCCAAACTGATCAAAGTCGAATTCATCGAATTATTTATGCGCCGGCGCGGGCGTCGAGTTGGCCATGTTCACGATGGGCTCGACGCTAAATTTAATTTTCTCCGTCAACAAACCCGGAAAACATCCGAAGACCAGGAGCGTCCCGCCGAGCAGAATGAATGGCAGCTTGCGCAACGGGCCCTGCGCGTCGTTCGCGCGCTGCCAATGTTCGGGCATCGGCCCATGCACGATGTTGCGAATCGCGCGCAGCATGTAAACGGCGCCGATGACCAGCGCGCCCCAAACCGCGAGCGCGGTGACCAAATGAAAATTCTTGAACGCCGCGAACAGGGTCATCGCTTCACCGACGAAATTGGCGAACCCGGGCAACCCGCAACCGGCCATCATCGTGGCGACAATCACCGTGCCGATGAATGGCATGCGCTTCATCAGGCCGCCCATCTGGTCCATATTTTCCGTTTGGGTTTGATGGTAGAGATGGCCGTTGATCGCGAAGGACAACGCGGCCAGCAATCCGTGCGCAATCATGATGACGACAGCGCCGGTGACGCCGACGACGCTCAGGCTCGCGATGCCGAGAAAAATCAGGCCCATGTGCGCGACGCTCGAATTGCCGATCAACAGATTCAATTGGCGCTGCCGAATCGCCACGAGCCCGCAATAAACAATGTTGCCGAGGCAGAGAAAGGCGATCACGTGCATCCAGCTTCGCGCGGCCTCGGGCATCAATGGGACGGCAATGCGGAGAATGCCGTAGAGCCCAAATTTCTTGAGCACGCCCGCATGCAACATGGCGGTCGCGGTCGGCGCTGCTCCGTATCCGAGCGGCGCCCACGTATGAAACGGCCAGAGCGAAACCAAAATGCCAAAGCCAAACAGCAACAGCGGGAAGATCCAATTCTGCGTGTTCACCGGGATCGGATTCGCCTTCACGTATGCGGTGATCGCGGCGATGTCGAAGCTCTTGGCGCCCGTTTGCACATACAGCGCAATCAATCCAACCAGGGCGATCAGCGCGCCGAGCGTGAGATACAACGTGATGTTAAATGTGGCGTAATTCTTGTCGTCGCCTTTGCCCCAGACGCCGATCATGATGAATGTCGGGATGAGCGCGAGTTCGTGGAAGAAAAAGAAAAAGAAAATATCCAGCGACGCGAACGCGCCCAAAATTCCCGTGATCATCACCAGCAGCAAAAGATAATAATCCTTTTCGCGGTCCTTGATCATGTAACTCATGCTCGTCGCGGCGAAGGCGACAATCGTGCCCATGAAGACGAGGCCGACGTTCAATCCATCGACGCCGAGTTTGAGCGTGATGCCGAGGGACTTCACCCATTCGAAGCTCGAGACAAATTGAAAACCGTCTTTGCCGGGGATGAATTGCCAGAACATCCAGAACGCGATGAGCATCGACAAAAACGTCGCCGCCTGCGCGATGGCGCGAATGACGAAGCGGTAGTTGCGCGGCACGAGCGCGACCGCGACGGCCCCTGCCAACGGCAATCCAACGATGCTGGTAAGAATCGGCGACATCACAATCCTGTCCTAAAAACAATCAACAACACCAGCGCCACCCCGAGCGCCAGCATGAACGTGTAGGTCTGTAAATTTCCACTTTGAACGAGTCGCAATGCGCGCCCGCCAATTTCCACGAATCCCGACGAACCGCGCACCAGCAAGCCGGCGATCAAATAGCGATCCACCATGTCGGCGAGTTTCGCGAGGGCGCCCTGGCTTCCCGCGATGAGCGTTTCGTAAAACTCATCGAAGTAGAATCGATTGCGCATGCCGCGCGACAACGTTCGCGCCATCTCCGGCAACGGATCGCGCTCCGCGTTCCAATAAAGGCCGAAGGCCAAAAACGCGCCGAACAACATGGCCGCAATCCCGCTCAACGCCGCCATCGGCGCGTGGCTGAACGGCGCGAACGCTTCCGAAATCCAGCTTCCCGCGTGATGCTCCGTTTCGGCGTTTACGATGTTTCCGAGTCCGAGGAATCCGCCGATCACCGTTAAAATCGCGAGGAACACCAACGGCCCCGTCATCACGCCCGGCGATTCGTGCGCGTGATGCGCGGCGTCGGACCGTTCCTTGCCGAAGAACGTGATCAACATGAGGCGCGTCATGTAGAACGTCGTCAACACCGCCACGATGACCGCGAGCGGGAATAGCGAAAACGGCGCGTGCTCGAATGCGACCGCGAGAATGGCATCTTTGCTGTAAAAGCCGGCGAACGGCGGCGCCCCCGCGAGCGCGAGCGTTCCAATCAAAAACGTCCAGAATGTGAGCGGCGTTTTGTCTTTGAGAGCGCCCATCGTCCAGATGTCCTGCTCGTGATGCATCGCGTGAATGACGCTGCCGGCGCCGAGGAACAACAGCGCCTTGAAAAACGCGTGCGTGCCCAAATGATACATCGCCGCGTCCGTGCCCGTGAGGCCGACGGCCATGACCATGTAGCCGAGTTGCGACAACGTCGAATAGGCGAGAATGCGTTTGATGTCGTTTTGCTGCACTGCAATCAACGCCGCGAGCAAGGCGGTGATGCCGCCGATCCAGGCGATGATTTGCAGGGCGGAAATTCCATCCAACACGCCGAGCCACTCGGGCCAGGCGGGATTCGCGCCGTAAATGAAAAACACGCGGCACAACATGTAAACGCCGGCGGCCACCATTGTCGCGGCGTGAATCAGCGCGCTGACCGGCGTCGGGCCTTCCATGGCGTCCGGCAACCAAACGTGCAGCGGAAACTGCGCGCTCTTGCCCATCGCGCCCATGAAAATCAAAAAACCGATGGCCGACGCGGCCGTTCCAAAAATTCCCTTGTTTGCCGTGATCGCATTCCGAACTTCCTCGAAATTCACCGTCCCTACCGCGGTCCAAATCGCGATCATGCCTAACAAAAATCCGAAGTCGCCGATGCGATTCGTGAGGAATGCTTTTTTCGCCGCATCGGCCGCCGAAGCTTTGCCATACCAAAAACCGATCAGCAAATAACTCGAAAGGCCGACCAGTTCCCAAAACACGAACATCTGCAAAAAGTTGTTCGCCAGCACGATCCCCAGCATCGAAAAGGTGAACAAACTCAGGCTGGCGAAGAACCGCGAAAACGCCGGGTCCTCCTTCATGTAGCCGTACGAATAGATGTGAATCGCGCTTCCGACGCCGGTCACGATGAGCAGCATGATCCACGAAAGGCGATCAATGGTGATCCCCATTTCGATGTTGAAATTGCCCACGCTGATCCATTCCGCCGCCGCCGAGAATCGGCCCGCTTCATTCCACGCGCCGGCAAATGCCCACGTTAAAACGAACGATGCGAGGACCGCGCAAATGGAAAGGCGCACGCTCACGGTCGGATGTTTGCGTGTGAAAAGCGCGATCGTCCCCGCCGCCGCAAGCGGCAAAAACAGGATCAACCAGGCCAATGTTTCTTTTCCCATACGCGCTTACAGCTTCATCGAGGTCAAATCTTCCACGTGCGCGCTCTGCTTTTTGCGATAGAGCGCCACGATCAACGCGAGTCCCACAGCGACTTCCGCCGCCGCCACCGTGATGATGAAAAAGACCATCACCTGTCCATCGATGTTGTTCGTGAATCGCGACAGAGCCACAAAGGCCAGGTTGGCCGCGTTCAACATCAACTCCAGCGACATGTAAATCACCAGCAGGTTCCGGCGCGAAATCACCCCGAACAAGCCGAGGCAAAACAGCAGCGCGCTCACCGTCAAATAATGTTCCAGACCCGCGTGCATTATTTCAGATCCTTTTTGCTCAACAAAATTGCTCCCACCATCGCCACCAGCAGCAACAGTGATAAAATTTCGAACGGCAACAAATATTGCTCGAACAACACATGCCCGAGCCGGCGCGTTTCACCTTCCAGAATTGGGGCGGATAAGCCGTTGCCCGGACGCCCCACCCAAATCAGCCGCATCAAAATCGCCGCGACCGCGCCGACCGAAATCGCTCCCGCCGCCAGTCCGAATACTTTCAATTTTCGCCGTTCCTCCTCCTTCAAATCCAGCAGCATGATCACGAACAAAAACAAAACCATCACCGCGCCCGCATAGACGAGCACTTGCACCGCCGCGAGGAAAAACGCGTGCAATAACACGAACAACCCCGCCATCGACGCGATGCACAAAACCAAAAACATCGCGCTCGTCACCGGGTTGCGCGAAAAGGGATTCGCAATCACCAACGCGCCGCAGGCCAGCGTCAGGAACGCAAAAATGTAAAATGCAATATCGTGAATCATTGGTCCCTCGCCGCGCTCAAGGCAGCATCCCTTGTTCCTTGGCTTCCTCCGCTTTGCGGCCCCATTTATTGATCGTGTCGTTATGCACGCCGCCCAGGGCGAGCAATTTTTCCTTGTCGTAAATCATCGCTTTGCGCGTGAGGCCGGTGAGCGAATAATCCTTCATCAAAAAGATCGCCTCTTCCGGGCAAACTTCCTGGCAAAAGCCGCAGAAAATACAGCGCAGCATGTTGATCTCGAATTCGCTCGGACCTTTCTCGACATTGCCCACGCCCGGAATTCCCTGTGGCCCGGGGGGCGTGATGCGAATGGCCTTGGGCGGACAAACGAACTCGCAAAGCTGGCAGGAGACGCATTTCGTGCGTCCTTCCTGGTCCTTCACCAAATAGGGCGCGCCGCGATATCCTTCGGGCACCGTCCAGCGCTCCTCCGGATATTGCATCGTCACTTTCTTCGAGAAAAAGTGCTTCACGGTCACGCGGAGGCCGCCCAAAATCGCCGGGATATACAGGCGCTCCCAAAAACTTAATTTTTTGCGATCGACAATCATTTCATCAAAGCGCGCGCCCAAAGCGCGACCGCGTAAACCAAAACATTCGCCAGCGCCAGCGGCACAAACCGCCGCCAACCCAAATCCATCAATTGATCGTACCGAAACCGCGGCAACATCCAGCGCACCCAAATAAACACCCCCATGAAAAACATCATCTTCCCGAGGAAAATGCCGATGTGCAAAAAGCCCGCCGCGATCGAACTCGCCGGCTCCGTGATCCACGGCAACATCCACCCGCCGAAAAACAATGTCACCATCATGGCCGACGCCGCGATCATGTTGGCATATTCGCCCATGAAAAACATGGCGAACTTCATCGAGCTGTATTCGGTATTGTAGCCGGCGACCAATTCCGTTTCCGATTCCGGCAAATCGAACGGCAATCGATTCGTCTCCGCAAACGCCGAAATCAAAAACATGAAAAACGAGAGCGGCGCATACATAATCAGCCAGCCGTGCGTCCGTTGGAAATCGATCACCTTGCTGAGGTTCAAATCGCCGACGAGCATGAACACCGGGATCACCGCCATCCCCATCGCGATTTCATACGAAATCATCTGCGCACTCGAACGAATGCCGCCCAGGAATGGATACTTGGAATTTGACGCGTAGCCGGCGAGGACGATTCCATAAACGCCCAGCGAAACGATCCCGAACGAATACAGGACGCCGACGTTTAGATCCGCGATGACCGCCTTCTGATGTCCGATGGTTGAACCAAACGGAATCACCGCCATCGTCATGAACGCCGGAATAAACGTAATTGCGGGCGCCAGCCAAAAATAAGCCGTCCGCACATACGCGGGCGTAAAATCCTCCTTCAAAATCGCCTTCAACCCATCCGCGAGCGGTTGCAATATGCCTTGCCAGCCGACTCGATTCGGTCCGATGCGATCTTGGATGAATGCCGAGATGCGCCGTTCCGCCATGACCGAATACGCGATCATCGGCATCACCAGCGAGAACACGCAGACGACCTTGAACAGATTGATTCCAAATTCTTCGAGTGTCATGGCGTCAGATTTGGATTGTCACTCCTGTGTCTCCCAGGCTCGCCCAGGTCACGCCGTTAAAGGCCGGAATTTCCTTCGCCATTTGGTTGAAGAGGCCTTCGATGCTGACGAAGCCGTTTTGGCCGGTCACATTGAAAACGAGTTCGTGCAAAATTTCCCATTCGGGCCGCGCTGCGCCGCGCGCTTCGACCGCTTTCATGAATTTCTGCACGCGCCCCTTGCCATTGGTGAAGCTCCCGCGCTTCTCCGCATGCGCGCAACCGGGCAAAGTATAATGCGCCGCGTCCGTGGTCGCGTTCGGCAAAATATCGCACGCAACGAGCGTCTGCACTTTGGCCAGCAAATCGGCGCCGATCCCGTGCTTGGTCACATCTTCGCCGAACACCAAAAGCGTTTTAATCTTCCCGCTGCGAATTCCCTCGGCGATTTTCGGCAACGCGCTTCCCATCGGTTCCGCCGCAATGCCCATCAACTTCGCGCCGTTGCCGTTCGGATTTCGGTCCGCGCTCAAAAGCAATTTATCGCTCGGCCCCGTGCGTGGAACCGAATCGGTTATGGCGCCCGTTTTCTGGGCCAGCTTGGAAAGCAAAAATAATTCTTCGTTCGTCAACCGCGCCGAGCCGACGATCGCCACAGACCCCGCCGGCGCTTCGGTCAACTTGCGCGAAATTTCGACAATCGCCGTTCCCCAATTGCTTTCCTGTTTTTCGGCGCCGCGCCGAACGCACACCGACTCCAACCGATTCGGCAGCCCGATCCATTTATAATTCAGCCGTCCGTAATCGCACATCCACGTTGAATTCACCGCATCGTTCTGCCGCGGCTCGTAGCGATAAATCTTTTCCTCGCGCGAACCGACCACGATGTTGCAACCGGTCGCGCAACTGGTGCAGGTGCTCTTGGTCTCCTTTAAAAACCAGACGCGCATTTTGAAGCGAAAATCCTTCGAGGTGAGCGCGCCGACCGGACAAATATCCACGGTGTTCAACGTGTAGTTATTGTCGAACTGCTTGCCCGGATACGCGGTGATCGTGTTGTAACTGCCGCGATTCACAATCCCCAGCGCGTCGTCGCCCACGATGTCCTTGGTGAAGCGAATGCAGCGCGTGCAAAGAATGCAGCGTTCGTCATCCAGCACAATGCGCGGCCCCAAATCAACCCGCTTGGGCTTATGCACCTTCTGCTCCACGAACCGGCTTTCCGCCTGCCCGTATTCCACCGAATATTCCTGCAGCTTGCATTCGCCGGCCTGGTCGCAAATCGGGCAATCCAGCGGATGGTTGATCAGCAGAAACTCGAGCACGCCTTTGCGCATCTGTTCGACGCCCGGCGTGGTCGTGTAAATTTCCATTCCTGGAGAAATCGGCGTCGCGCACGCGATCGCGGGACGCGGCGATTTCGCAATCTTCGGCGTGCCATCCGGATTCATGAGCGGCTTTCGATCCGGGCCCATCGCGGGCGTGCCGAACTCGACCAAACACATCCGGCAATTTCCCGCCACGGGCAGTTTCGGATGATAACAATAATGCGGCACATCCACCCGCGCCTGGTTGCACGCCTGCAACATCGTCGTCGCGATTGGCTTGCCTGTCATCGGGTCCGGCGTCGTTTTCGGAACCTGCAACGCCACCCCGTCCACCTTCACCGTCATCGTCTCGACGGGCGGCGGCGTCACCGGCGCGGGCGCGGCTGGCTTCACTTCAATGGTCACTGCTTGCGACATACAAAAATATCAATGCGGACTGGCGGCAATTTTCAATTCGGCCGTTGGCCCCGCGCCAATTTTGTTTTTGGCGGCTTCCTCGGCCTGCGCACCTTTGGCCACAAATTCATCTTTGAATTTCGTGACGAAACTTTGCACGGGCCACGAACACGCTTCGCCAAACGCGCAGATCGTTCGCCCGCCCGGAATGTTGTTCGCGATGTTCAACAGGTAATCGGCATCCTGTTTGCGGCCCTGGCCGTGCGACAAGCGATGCAACGCCTTGTGCATCCACAGCGAACCTTCGCGGCAGGGCGTGCATTGGCCGCAACTTTCGTGCGCATAAAACTCCGAGATGTTCGCCAGCGCTTCGACGATGTCCACCGAATCGTCCATCACAATGATGGCGCTCGATCCGGACATGCTTCCCGCCGCGCTCAGCGAATCGAAGTCATACGGCAAATCGAGCATATCGACCTCTTGCTCGATGTCTTTGCCGTCCGGCCCCTTTTTCTTCAACTTAAACTTCTCGCCCGCTTTGAAAACTTTCGCGGACGATCCGCCGGGGATCACCGCTTTCAATTGCCGCCCCTCGCGCAATCCCTTGCCAAAATTCTCGCCGTTGATCAATTCGCCAATCGAAACCTTGCCGACTTCGATTTCGTAATAACCCGGGCGCTTCACCAACCCGCTCAAACTCACCACGCGCGTCCCGGTATTATTCGGCGTGCCCAGCTTCGCGTATTCGCCGGGGCCCATCGCCATCACATGCTTCACGGCGCACAACGTCTCGACGTTGTTCACGATCGTCGGGCACATATACAGCCCGAGAATGGCCGGGAAATATGGCGGCTTGATGCGCGGATAAGGACGTTTCCCTTCCAACGATTCGATCAATCCCGTTTCCTCGCCGCAGATATAAGCGCCCGCGCCGCGATGCACGTGAATCTCGCATTCCACGCCCGTGCCCAAAATGTTTTTGCCCAGGAAATTCTTCGCGCGCGCCTCTTTCAACGCCCGATTCAAAATGCGCGCCCCCTCCGGAAATTCGCCGCGAATATAGATGTAAGCCAGCTTCACGTCGTTCGCGAAACAGGAAATAATCATCCCCTCGATCAACTGATGCGGATCTTTGTGGATGATCTGCCGATCCTTGAATGTCCCCGGCTCCGATTCGTCCGCGTTGCAAATCAGATAAATCGGCTTACCGCTTTTCCGATCCACGAACGACCACTTCAACCCGCACGAAAACCCCGCCCCGCCCCGCCCGCGCAACCCGCTCGCCTTCACGTCCTCGCGAATCTGCTCCTGCGGACTCGTCGTCTTTTCCGCGCCCGTCTTCGGCTGAATCGCGAGCGCTTTCTTCAACGTTTCATACCCGCCATGGCGCAAATAACACTCGATATCCGGCGTGTAACCCGCCGCATCGATGTTTTTAAAAATTAAACGAAATTCCTGCCCCATATCACCTTACTTGACTGTCGTCCGAAAAGCCGTAGATTCGCCGTCCCATTTGCCGAATGGTGTAACGGTAGCACAGCAGTCTCTGAATCTGCTTGTCATGGTTCAAATCCATGTTCGGCAGCCATTTTTTCATTTCTTCTGCATCCTTTCTCCTGCAAGAACTTTTTCAATCAGCGGGATATGCACCTTGTCTTTATCGCGGAGGATTGTCTTTTTGCTCTTCAGAATTCGCTCCAAGGGCAAAACTTTGACTTTTTCCCCTTCCAACGTCGCGGTTCCTGCCTGTTTGTATTCTGCGGCAAAGGACCGAAGCCCAGTCACCCGGAATAGGAAATTGACAACCTTTCCATCCTCCAGGGCGTACAGAGTCGGCGCCAACGCCGTGGCTCCATCCTTCACGAGCATGTTGGTCAGCCTGATGTACTGACGTTCCGGCAAATCGACCCAGATGTCGGTGTCGAATGTGCTCGTGCTCACACCCTGTAAAACGGCTGCTGTCATTCCTACAATTTGAAACCTAATTTTTTCCGCTGCCAGTGACTGTATAACCCTAAGGAGCGGAGATAATCGTCGTGTCTTTTCAACCGTTCCTCCGGTGTGGCCGCCAGTCCCTGCGCGAGCAATACCTTTTCCTCGAGCGACATTCCGCGCATTTTCTCGATCTTTTTGAAAACTTTGGGCCAGTCCTTTAGCATTGGATTTCCTCGCTTTCACTTTTTCCCAATGAGCTCATCGGCCTTCGCGTCGGTGACGCCCTCGTAAAATTCTTCGTTCACCATCATCACCGGCGCGGTTCCACAACTGGCCAGGCACTCGACAAACTCGACCGTGAACTTGCCGTCTGGCGTCGTTTGCGCTCCGTGGGCGTGCGAATCGAGTTTCAGTTTCTCGCACAAGTGGTGATGCAATTTGTAGGACCCGCCCAACGCGCAGCTTAAGGTGCGGCACACTTTGAAATGCTTTTGCCCGACCGGATTCTGCCGGAACATCGGGTAGAACGTCACCAGTTCGTAAATGTTGATCGGCTGCAACTCCAGTTTCGCCGCGATCCATTCCATCGCTTCCTTCTGGATGTAACCGAAATGTTCCTGCACCGCGTGCAACAACATCAGCGAAGCGCTGCGTTTCACTGGATAATGCGAAATCAATTCGTCGCACTCCGCCTCCAATTCGCGCGGGACAACAAACGGCCCGCTCGGGGCGACGGGCACAACTGGATGCGCTGGAACGGCGGCGTTCATCGATCACACTCTCCCATCACAAAATCCAGCGACCCCAAAATCGAGACCGTGTCGCTCATCATATGCCCCGGCAACAACGCCGACAAAATGCTCAAATTCACAAACGAGGGCGCGCGAATTTTCAAACGATGCGGCGTCCCTCCGCCCTTCGAATTGATGTAAAAACCAAGCTCGCCCTTGGGATTCTCCGCCCCAAAATAAATTTCCCCCGGCGGCGCATCCACCCCTTGCGTCACCAGAATAAATTGATGAATCAACTCCTCCATCGACGTCAGCACCTTTTTCTTCTCCGGCAAAACCGTTTTCCCATCCGGAATATTCACCGGCCCGCCCGGCAGCTTGTCCAAACATTGCCGCAGGATCCGGACGCTTTGCCGCATCTCTTCCATGCGGACCAAATAGCGATCGTAACAATCCCCCACCGACCCAATCGGCACCTCGAAGTCCAACTGATCGTAAACCAGATACGGTTCCGCCTTCCGCACGTCATGATTCACGCCCGATCCGCGCAAATTCGGCCCGCTCAAACCAAAATCGATCGCCTGCTCCCGCGTGATCACCCCGATGTCGCGCGTGCGATCCACGAAAATCCGATTCCGCGTCAGCAGCTTCTCCGACTCGTCGAAATTGACCACCACTTCATCCAAAAACTTCCGGCACTGCTCGACCCAACCCGGCGGCAAATCGCGCATCAACCCGCCAATGCGCGTGTAACTCGTCGTGAACCGCGCGCCCGTCAGCGATTCGCACAAATTGTAAATTTTTTCGCGCTCCGTGAACGTGTGCAAAAACACCGTCAACGCTCCGACATCCATCGCGAACGCCCCCAGCCCCAGCAAATGCGCGGAAATCCGCGCCAACTCGCAGCAAATCACCCGGATATATTGGCAACGCGGCGGCAGCGCCTTGTCGATGCCCATCAACTTCTCGACGGCGAGCGCATACGCCACGTTATTCGCCAGCGGCGCCAGATAATCCAAGCGATCCGTATAGGGAATAAACTGCGTGTAGGTCATGTTCTCGGCGATCTTCTCGTCGCCCCGGTGCAGATAACCCACGTCCGGCGTCGCCTTCGTGATAATTTCGCCGTCCAACTCCAAAATAATCCGCAACACCCCATGCGTCGCCGGATGCGACGGCCCCATATTCAACACCATCTTCTCGCCTGACACTTCCTGCTCATCCGCCTCGATCCTCGGCGCACGATCCACCATCGCCGCGGAGGCCACCCTCCCCGCCGAATCTTTAAACTCAATCTCCGTTGTCGTTGGCGCGCTCATTTCAATTTTCGACCCTTCAGCATTTAGCCTTCAGCCTTCATCCTTTCCTAACATTCCCATGCTGCTCATCCGCCCGCCCCAAATCCCTTCTCCGCTCCAGCCGCGCATTCGCTTCCAGTGCGTCCGATTCGGGAATGCGTACCCGCGGTTCCCGCGCAATTGTATCCACCCCGCCCGCCACCGTGACGAATGGCCCGCCCATCATCGGCGACGGCTCCGTGAACGCCACCTCCGGCAAATCCGTCTGCTTGCCCGCCAATGGAAAATCCTTCCGCAATGGGAAGTAGGGATACCCATCCCACATCAAAATCCGCCGCAAATCCGGATGTCCCCGAAACCGAATCCCCATCATGTCGTAAATTTCACGCTCATGCCAATCGGCCGTCCGCCACACTCCGCTCACCGTCGGCAACTCCCCCTTCTCCTCGCCCAGCGCCACCTTCAACCGCAAATGCCGCAAATGCGTGAGCCCCTGCAAATGATAAACCACCACAAACCGCGGATCTTCCCCGTAATTATCGATGCTCGTGACATCCACCAAATAATCGAACTTCAACTCCCCCTTCGCGAACGCGCAGACCTCCGCGATCCGCTCCCCATCCGCCACCCACAACGTCACTTCCCCACGAAATTCCGTCGGCGCGGAGATCAACTCTCCGAACTCCTTCCCCAACCGCATGGCTAAATCCATCGCCGACATCGTCCAATTTCCTTTTCCCCAATCTGCAATCCGAAATCCGAAATTCTTTTACGCTGCTTTCTTGAGATTCCTCAAAGTCGGCTCCTTCGCCACCTTCCCCTGCAGCTTGATCAAGGCGTCCAACAACGCCTCCGGCCGCGGCGGACAACCCGCCACATAAACGTCCACTGGTATGATATTATCGACCCCTTGCAACACCGCGTAACTCCGATACATCCCACCCGTCGATGCGCAGGCCCCCATCGCGATCACCCATTTCGGCTCCGGCATCTGCTGGTAAATTCGCTTCACCGCCAGCGCCATTTTGTAAGTCACCGTTCCGGCCACGATCATCAAATCCGATTGCCGCGGCGAAAAACGCATCACTTCCGACCCGAACCGCGAGATATCGTAACGACTCGCGCCCGCCGCCATTAATTCAATCGCGCAACAGGCCAAACCCATCGGCATCGGCCACAGGGAATTCTTCCGAAACCAATTAAGGACGGCATCCGCGCGAGTGACAATGACATCCCCCTCGACCTTCGAATTATAACCGACCTCAGTTGTTTGCGTTGCTTGCATAAACGAAACAAGAGGCGCAAAACGCCCCCTCTCACGAACAAATTAACGCCCCCCTCCCCCCGTGCAAGCCAATTTGTGAAAAATTTCACAAGCTCCCGTCCCTCATTCCATCCTGATTAACCCAGGCGAGAAGAACACACCAACAGGCTGGGGCTTTCCGAAGCGGAATCGATGATTTCCCGCTCAAGTATTCCGAGACCCTTCCGATAGCTCTCTCGTCGCTAATTGGCGATGGGATAAGCTGGCCGCCCGAAAAGTCAGCGGGGAATGGTGGCGCCTAAATTAAAAGGCCATCCACAGCAAGGACGCTGTGAACAAACAAAGGCCCGGTCAAACGGGCGACTCAAGGATAGAGTTATGGTTATCAATACAAACATATCGGCCCAGAATGGCGCTCGCCTTCTGACAGAAAGCTCCAACATGCTCGCCAAATCTCTGGCGCGCTTATCTTCAGGCTCCAAAATTGTGAGCCCCGAGGACGACGCGGCGGGGATGGCGGTGGCGATGCGCTTCGATGCGCAAATCAGCCGCCTGGGCGCAGCCGGAGCCAACGTTGGGAACGCGATTTCGTTCAGCCAGACGCAGGACGGGTTCCTGAAGAAAGTTGACAAGGCCTTGAACCGAATGAGCGAGCTCTCAATCCTCTCTCAGGACGTGACCAAGACCGACGCTGACAGGTCGTTATACAACGCTGAATTTACCACCCTCGGGGCGTACGTCGACGATATCGCCACCAAAGATTTCAATGGGGTGAATTTGTTCGATGGCTCAAGCCTCGATGTCACGACCGACGGCGAAGGAACAACCTTCACCATGACGGGGGTGGACCTGACAGCGACCGCATATACGAATGCAACCGGCTCGACCATCGACACGCAGACCAATGCCGCGACCGCTCTTACGAAAGTCAAGAGCGCCATCGATCAATTGGCCGCCGACCGGGCATCCATCGGCGCGAACGTTTCGCGCCTCAACTCCACTGGCGAACAACTCAGCGTGGTGCGTGACAACCTCACTGCTGCCGCCAGTCGAATCCGCGATGTCGATGTCGCGGAAGAAAGCACCGCCTTCGCGCGTTACAACATCCTGGTCCAATCCGGAACCGCGATGCTTGCCCAGGCAAACCAAACACCTCAATCGGTGTTGCGTTTGATCCAGAGCTAACGCACGACGGACTCGCAGCGCCCGGGCGGCTAAACCCCTCGGGCGCTTCCCCAACGCCCCTCCCCACGAACTGAATTCACTCCGCGGCTCCCCAAGCGCCGCGGATTTTTTTTTGCCGATCAAAGGATCACGACAGGTCCATTCAAAAAAGCGACGCCGAGCGCGCGCACTCCAAGACCTTGCGGAATTTCGAGAGCTCTTTGAAGTCGCGATAGCGTCTTGGAGTGCGGCTGCTTTGCGCCGTTTTTTTGAAAAGACATGGCTTGTTCCTTTGGCCGCCAGAAATAATCGGACCGGGTGCGGTTAAATACGGGTGAGATTAATTCCAGAAAGTTTCCCATTGCTGATTGGCTCTGAGGACTCGGAGATGAGCGATTTGGTCAGCGTGATCGTGCAGCCAGGCGGCGCCCGCTTTTTTCAATCGGCTGTGGAGCACGTGGCGGTGTCCGGATTCAATCATGCCTGAACCGATGGGAAGTCCTAATTTTTCAGCTCCCGGACAATCCAGACAATCCAGGCGATTGGTCAGGTAACGATGGGCGCTGCGCACGGGAGCTTCTTCATCGGGGTTTGCAGAGGCTCCAGATGTACGGCCAATGTTGCAATGACCTTTGGCGCATCGCCGCGGCGCAGCCGTTTTTGCTGAGTGCGGCGCCATTGGCCGGGCTGATCGGCTCGGCAGGCGGGTCCGGCCGCGGCGAGGTATTCGCTGACGTGATAAAAATCGCACAGAAAGTGTCCCTGGGCTCCGAAGACTTCCTGGCTTTGCAGACGAATCCAGGGAGCCCCATCGGCCAGGGCGTGGATCCGGCTGGTTAAATCCCAGCCGCCAGCCCGAGTGCAATGTCCCAGCGGCGTCCGGTTTGTTCCACACTGCCAAAGGTGGCGGCATAGACCATGGTGACGCTGGCTTTGGAAGGTGGCCAGGCCACAGTTTGGCACACCGGTCAGAATTTCATTGCCATGCGCTCAGGCGCGTGGGGAAATCGGCATCGCAAACCCAACGAACCGAAAACGGATTATGCTCGGAGATATCAAAAACAAATTCGGCGAGACGATCGATTACACGTTCCATAGCGCGAGCCGAGAATCGGACAAGGTGGTCGTGCTCGGCCATGGCGTAACTGGCAACAAGGATCGCCCGTTCGTGGTCGCGCTCGCCGAGGAATTGGCCAAGGCCGGCATCAGCGCGTTGCGATTTTCGTTTTCGGGGAATGGCGCCTCGGGCGGACGTTTCGTCGAGAGCACGATTTCCAAAGAGGTTGATGACCTGGGCTCGGTCTTGAATCAAGTGACCGGGGCGCGCATCGGTTACATCGGCCACAGCATGGGCGGCGCGGTCGGGGTGTTGCGCGCGGCCAAGGACACGCGCATCAAATTCTTGGTTTCGCTCGCGGGCATGGTGAACACGCGCGCGTTCGCGGAACGCGAATTCGGCATGGTCAAGCCCGGCGAAGGCTGCATGTGGGATGACACGAATTGTCCGTTGTCGCAAGCGTACATGGACGATATGCGCGCGATCGATTCGGTCACGGATTGCGCGCCAAAGATCAAAGTCCCGTGGCTGTTGGTGCATGGCGTCGACGACGACGTGGTGCCGATTTCCGATTCGCGCGAAATTTTTGCGAAGGCGAATGCGCCCAAACAATTGATCGAGATTCCGAACTGCAATCACGTCTTCGCCGGCGACTGCATGCCGGTGATGATCGAACATGTTAAAAGCTGGATTTCAAAACTTTAAAATTATGCGCGCATTTATTTTGTTCGTCCTGGCCGTGTCGATGGCCTTGAACGCCGAGGCAGCGTTTCAATCCGCCATTGCGTTTCGAGTCGTCACGCCCGATCCGTTATTGCCCGTCTCCGGCGGCGTCGGCACGAGCAAACCTTCGACGAAAAAATTCGGCGAACTCACCGTGCGCGCGCTCGTCCTCGCCGAAAACGACACCAAGGTCGCGATCGTTTCCACCGACTTTCTGGGCTTCCCATCCGTCCTCGGGGATCGCATCCGCGCCCTCGTGAAAGGTATTCCCGCCGAAAACATTTTGATTGGCGCCACCCACACCCACAGCGCGCCCGATTGCTATGGCTTCGTCCAAAATCCGGCTGACTTTGCGGACAACCTTAAATACATCGACATCGTCGTCGCCAAAGCCGCCGAAGCGATCAACGAGGCAGCCGCGAACCTCAAGACCGGGACGTTCAAAATTTCCAGCGGCCCCGCCAAAGGAAAAATCGCTTACAACTATTACGCCGAACAACTTTACGACCCGCGCTGCAACGTCATCCAGACCTTCGACGAAGCCGGCAAAGTTGTCGCCACCTTGGTGAACTACGCCATCCATCCCGAAGTCATCGGCAACAGCCAGGGCATTACCAGCCCCGATTTAGTCGGCCCGCTCTACGATCGCATCGCCGAAAAAACTGGCGCCCCCGGAATCTTCATGAACAGCGCCCAGGGCGGGATGGTCACGGCCGACAACCGACTGCCCGACAAAAAAGAAGCGCGCAGTTGGGCTGAATGCGAACGTATTGGCACTTTGCTCGCGGACGAAGCGCTGCGCATCGTCGCCGACGCGCCTTCCAAATCGAAAGGCGATCTCTACGTCACTTCGAAGCCGCTGACCTTCCCGGTGGATTCGTTGGAGATGCAAATGATCATGAAAATGTCGCCGCTCAAATACAAAGCGAGCGCGAACAACACCGTCACCACGCGCCAAAACCTCATCAACTTTGCCGACGCCCAAATCATTACCATCCCGGGCGAAGCCCTGCCGAACATTGGCTACTACTTGAAACGCAAAATGAAGGGCAAACACAACTTCCTCTTCGGCCTCACCAACGACGCGTTCGGCTACATCCTGACCAAAGTCGATTTCAATTCCTTCGACCGCTACAACTACGTCTCCCGCACCTCCCTCGGCGAACAAACCGGCGAAATCCTGATCGATGAATCCCTCAAACTGGTCAACGCCGCGCCGTCTCCAAAATAATGAAATTCGCTGATCGAGGCCGGCAATGCGTTCCGACTGCAAATCACCGTCAACCAAGCGACCGTTCGGCCGCCAACTTTTCGACCGCGGCTTTTGCTTCCGTCAAGCCGACGTTAGTTCGCATTCGGTAGAGTTTCATGGCCGGGATCCGTTCGTTCCGGCGGATGAGCTCTTTGATTTGGTCATCGGTGATAGGTTCGCCCTTGGCCGGGTAAAGCCCCGCTTGTTTCAGACGTCTTATGTGGCGGGAGGACTTCCATAGTTCGAAAAGGACAAAGGGGAGCACGACGGCGAATCCAACAGCCACGGCGATTGGAGCATAAATTAGGAACCAGAGTAGAATCACGGAGGAGGAGAGAGTTTTCCAGTAATGAGTCAGCCGCTCCGAGTTGAACGGAGCAGCCTTCAACCATTTACCGATTAGAAAAAGGGGGAGCAAAATGGCGCAGATCGCGAGAGCTGTCTTCGGCCATGAGATCGCCAGGTTGATCAAGAGGATTACCGGGACGAAGTCAGATAGTATTTTCCAAAAACGCGTCGGGTGCGGAGGGCTGAGAGAACCGGCCTGAGGCTCGGATGACATTTCGGCAGTGTAGCGCGCGAGTGGTTTTAGTCGAGACGTTTCACGGGGATATTCTTGTAGCGAACGATGGATATGAGGTCGTGAGCGGAGAAACGAAGGCGTCATCACTGAGGAAAAACCTTCGGCAGGTCTTGGTAAGAGAATCCAAGCGGATTTGAACTGAGACCCATTTTCCGACCAAGCCCCTCATCGTGGAATTGGTGAGTCGGCCAATTTTCTGGGCAATTTCGGAGGGTTTTGCTATGGATTACTTATGGCGGGCTCGTTTGGCTCCATTTATCGGCATGGATTTGTGCGCGGGGCGGTCGGGGTGCCGACGTTGCGCGTAGCGGATCCCGCGTTCAATGCCGAGCGCACGCTCGCGCTGGCTCGGCGCGCTTCGGAGGCGGGCGCGGCGGTTGCGTTGTTTCCGGAACTCGGACTTTCCGCTTATTCGAATGACGATTTGTTTCATCAGGATGCGTTGCTCGAAGCGACCCGCGCTGAGTTGTGGAAGCTGGTGAAGGCGTCGGCAGAGTTGACGCCGATCCTGGCGGTTGGCGCTCCGTTGCGTTTCGAAGGGAAGTTGTTCAACTGCGCGGTCGTGATTTATCGCGGACGAATTCTCGGCCTCGTTCCGAAAACGTATTTGCCGAATTACCGCGAATTTTACGAGCGGCGCCAATTTACTTCCGGACGCGATGCGGGCTTTGACGAAGTGAAGCTCGGCGGCGAACCAATTCCGTTCGGCAGCCATTTAGTTTTCAACGCCGCGAACATCGACGGCTTCAAAATCCACGTCGAGATTTGCGAAGATGTTTGGACGCCAATTCCGCCGAGCACGTACGCGGCGCTCGCGGGCGCCACGGTTCTGCTTAATTTGAGTGCGAGCAACATCACGATCGGCAAAGCGGAATATCGCCGTGCTCTTTGCTCGGGCCAATCGGCCAAATGCCTCGCGGCCTATCTTTATTCCGCAGCCGGCGCCGGCGAATCGACCACCGATCTCGCGTGGGATGGGCACGCGATGATTTATGAAGACGGCGATTTGCTCGCGGAAACGAAACGTTTTTCGGACAGCGACCAATTGATCACCGGCGACATTGATCTGGAGCGGCTTGCGCAGGAACGGATGCGTTCGAATAGTTTTAACGAATCCGCCGGCGATTGCCGCGAACGCGTCGCGAAGATTCGCACGATTGATTTCGAATTCAGCCTGCCCGCGAACGACGTTTCGTTGCAGCGCGAAGTCAGCCGATTTCCATATGTGCCCGCCGAACGGCACGCGCGCGACGAACGTTGTTTCGAAGCGTATAACATCCAGGTTCACGGCCTGATGAAACGCCTTTCGAGCGCGGGCATTCAGCGTTTGGTGATTGGGGTTTCCGGCGGATTGGATTCGACGCACGCGCTCATCGTCGCCGCCAAAACGATGGATCGAATGGGTTTGCCGCGCAAAAATATTTTGGCCTACACGATGCCCGGCTTCGCGACCAGCAGCCTCACGCACGGCAACGCGCATAAGTTGATGGACGTTCTCGGCGTCACGGCCGGCGAAATCGACATCAAGCCCGCGTGCCTGCAAATGTTCCGCGACATCGGCCATCCCTTCGCGAACGGCGCGCCCCAATACGACATCACCTTCGAAAATGTGCAGGCCGGCGAACGCACCTCGCATCTTTTTCGCCTCGCCAATTTGCACAACGCGCTCGTCCTCGGCACCGGCGACTTGAGCGAACTCGCGCTCGGCTGGGCCACCTACGGCGTCGGCGATCACATGTCGCATTACAACGTCAACGTCTCCGTTCCAAAAACGTTGATCCAACATTTGATTCGCTGGGCCGTGCTCACCAATCAATTCGAGAAGGACGCGAGCAAAGTCCTCGAATCGATTCTCGAAACCGAAATTTCGCCCGAGCTTGTGCCGCATCACGAAGGCGATACATCCGCCCCTTCGCAAAAAACTTCCGACAAAATCGGTCCCTACGATTTGCAGGATTTCAATTTGTATTACATCACGCGCTTCGGCTTTCGCCCGAGCAAAGTGGCGTATCTCGCGCAGCACGCGTGGGCCGACGAAAATCGCGGCGCCTGGCCGGATCTTTTACCGACCGAACGCCGGCGCGCCTACGATTTGCCGACGATCAAAAAATGGCTCGAAGTGTTTCTCTATCGATTTTTCAAAACGAGCCAGTTCAAACGAAGCTGCATTCCGAACGGCCCCAAAGTCGGCTCTGGCGGATCGCTCTCGCCCCGCGGCGATTGGCGCGCGCCGAGCGATTCGGAGGCAACGGTGTGGCTCGACGAGCTGCGGAAAAACGTTCCTTAGTTTTCTTTTTCGAACTGCAACAGCCACACCGCCTGGCGCGGCAGGGTGAGTTGTTTCGTGAGGCCGTCGGCGTTGGCTTCGATGCGTTCGGACTTATCTTCGAACAGCTTGCCAGCGCTTTCGATGCGCTTGTATTGATCAGCGTTGGGCTTTTGCGGCGAACCGATTTCTTTCCAGACGGTGAAGGCGTTGCTGTGGTTTTCGTCGATTTTGAAAACACGCATTTTGAAGGCTTTCCCATTCGGCGCGGGAATTTTCAAACGCACATTCGCCGCCGGCCCTTGAACATCGTCGTCGTGATAATGCCAGACGAGGACGTTGATTTGTTTGTCGTTCACGGCCGCAAGCGCGGAAACATCTGGACGCGCGCGCACACCGCCTCTGCTGATGTCTTCGAGCGAAAGTCCGCCGTCGCTTTGGATCGCGACGTGTTGACCGGACATCTTGCTCATCGCGCGAAAAACATTCAGCACCGGAAGATCGACGCCTTCGCTCGCGAGCGCGCGGAAGCCGGCAAAGATCGGTTGATCCTCGAACTCGAACGCCCACGTCAACGCGCCTTCGATATGCACGCCATGCTTTTCCGCAAGCTCATGAATGCGCGCGAAACTCGCAGCGGTGTAACTCGAATACATCGTCGTGTTGCGGTAACCAAGTTGCGGCCCCTGGCACGCCGCGCAACCGTCCGGATCGCATTCGCCAATCACAATCGGCTTATTCTTCGCTTCGGGATACGATGCAATGATGCGAAAGCCTTCGTCAATCGTGCGCAGCGCCGCCGAAATGCCCATGCGCACGTGATCGTTGGTGAAACCGGGCGCGCCCTTCGCGTGGAATGAAATAAAATCGAGCGGCCCGCCGACTTTGCCCGTGGCGTAATTCGTGCCGCGCAAATTGTGTTCGAGAAAGCGATTCATCGAACGTCCGCCGCTGCCCGCGAAGTCCGGTCCACCCACGCGCGCGGTCGGCAATGCGCGCCGCACCGCATCGACCGCGTAATCGTGCAGCTTCAAAAATTCGTCGGGCGTGCCGCGCCAATAACCGATGTTCGGCTCGTTCCAAACTTCCCAATACCAGCGCTCGACTTCCGCGCGCCCATATTTTTCGACGCAATGTTTGGTCCATTGAAAAACGAGCTCGGCCCACTTCGCGAAGTCCTTCGGCGGATACGCCCAGCCGGTGTAAATCTCCTCGTAACGCGCGCGGGGCGACCAATGATGCTGATACGGCTCCGGCTTGACGGAAAGGTCCTTGGGCATGAAACCAATTTGAGCGTAGGGCCGCACGTGGCGCGCGAGATACGTGTCGAAAATGCGATCGAGAATCGTCCAATCGTAAATCGCCGCGCCGTTCGCATCTTCGCGATAAACACCGGTCGATCCCCACTTCAACGCGGGCGTGCCGTCGCCCGACGTGAGCAAATTGTGCGTGCGAAAATAAACATTCCCCGGGTCCAACTCGCCCAGCTCGCGAATCAACTTCTGCCCGTTCGTCATGTAGGCGTAGTTCGGTTCGTCGGCGCCGAAGAATCGCCAGATCGGCCGCAACGGTCCCAGCGGCTTGGCGGTATCGACCGTGATTTGCACATCGAACGTCTCTTCCGCCGCGACGCCCGTCGAAACCAAAAACAAAATAAGAAGAAGCGATTTCATTTGATCGCGCCATCGTATCGGCGCGAAGCGAAAAAACAATGATCGTTGCGACACCCGCAATTTTCTTTCTCGGCGGCGTTTCGCTTGGTTGAATCGCGTCATGCGATTGGGAATGCTGGCGCGAGCCGAAGCGGGCGAACTGGATTTTGTCCAGCGCCTGGGCTTTCGCTGTTTCGAATGGGTGCGCTTCGAAGAGAGCCCCTGCGGCAGCGCGCATTCGCGTTGGCAAGCAGCCGCCGACACCATCGGCGCCGACGCAGAACGACGCGGCTTGCGCATCTCCGCGATTGCAGCGTGGTATCGCAACGCGCTCGATCCGCGTCAGACCGACGAAGCGCGCAAAGCTCTTTATCGCGCGATCGAAGTGGCGGCGCATCTAAAAATCCGCACGGTCGCCTGTTTTCCCGGCGCGGTGATCGAAACCAATTTCAATGAGCGCGGCGGAAATCCGGTTTATGCGCCCATGGAAAATTCCATTCCGACCGCCGTCGCATTTTGGAAACCGATCCTCGAACGCGCGGGCGCGTTGGGTGTTCGCATCGCGTTCGAACATTGTCCGCAAGGGCCGTGGCATTTGCCGTCCATGCATTGGAACGTGCTCGGCCAACCCGCGCTTTGGACGAGGTTTTTCGACGCGCTTGGTTGCGCGAATGCGGGCATCGAGTGGGACGCCGCGCATTTGATTTGCCAGATGGTGGATCCGCTCGAAAACCTGCGCGAATTCGGCGCGCGCATTTTTCACGTGCACGCGAAGGACGCGTTCATCAACGAGCCATTGCTACGTCGCTTCGGAATTTGTCATCCCGGCGTCGGTGAGCATCGTTTTCCCGGGCTCGGCCAATCGAATTGGGCCGAGATCGTGCATGAACTCGTGCGCGCGGGCTACGATTCAGATTTGAATATCGAAGGCTGGCACGATCCAGTGTATCGCGATCGACTCGAAGAAACCGGCTTGCGCATCGCGAAGCAAACGCTGGAGCCGCTCATTTTCGGAACGGAATAAATGCACAAGCTCGCCGCGCTCGATCAGCAATTCGTCTGGCATCCCTTCACGCAAATGCGCGATTGGCTGGCCAGCGAACCGATCGTGATCGAATCCGGCCACGGCGCGATTTTGCGCGACGTGCAAGGCCGCGAATACATCGACGCGAATTCTTCGATTTGGACCAATCTCCACGGCCACCAAAATCGTGCGATCACACGCGCGATTGGAGGGCAGTTAAAAAAAATCGCCCATTCCTCCGCGCTCGGTCTGGCGAACGAACCAGCAGCATTGATCGCCCAACAACTCTGCGAAAAAGCGCGCCTCCCCAAAGTCTTTTTTTCCGACGACGGTTCGACCGCGATGGAAGCGGCTCTCAAGCTCGCCTATGAATTTGCCCGCCGCGCGCGCGGCGTGAAGAAGCCGCGTTTTCTTTCGCTGCACGGCGCGTATCACGGCGACACCGTCGGCGGCGTCAGCCTCGGGCACATCGATTTATTTCACAAAGCTTACGCGGGTCTGCTCTTCAAAACAGACCGCGTCATGGCGCCTTATTGCTATCGTTGCCCATACAATCGCGCCAAGCCCGAACGCGCTGATGCGCGCACCTATCGCAAATGCAATTGGGAATGCGTCGGCCAGGTCGAAGCCGCCTTTAAGAAGCGAAAATATTCCGCGCTCGTCGTCGAACCGCTGATTCAAGGCGCCGCCGGAATGATTCCACAGCCGCCGGGCTGGCTGCGCAGCGTCTCGGAAATCGTGCGCGCACACGGAGCGCAATTGATCGCGGACGAAGTGATGACCGGCTTCAAACGCGCTTCGAATCAGATTATCGCGAGCCACGCGGAAGGCGCGCAGCCGGATTTTGTGGCGCTCGCGAAAGGATTAACGGGAGGCTATCTGCCGATGGCTGCGACCTTGACGACGCAGGAAGTCTTCGACGCATTCCTGGGGAGTTACGACGAATTCAAAACGTTTTTTCACGGCCACAGTTTCACGGGCAATCAGCTCGGCGCGGCGGCGGGGCTGGCCAGTTTGAAATTGCTCGAAAACGAAAAACCGCGCGCCCAGGTCGAGCGCGCGATGACGGAAAATGCGAAGGCGCTGTGGAACCTCGACCACATCGGCGACATTCGCCAGGTCGGCGCGGTGATGGGCATCGAACTCGTGAAAAATTGGCGCACCCGGCAACCGTTCAAGCTGGTCGAACGCGCCGGGGCCCGCATTTGCGAAGCGATGGCGCGGCGTGGCGTGCTGACGCGGCCCATCGGAAATGTCATCGTGGTGATGCCGCCGTTTTGCGCGACCCCCCGCCAGGTCGAACGCATCTACAATGCGCTCGCCGAATCGGTCCTCAGTGAGCTTCGCGGACGCGAATCGTAAAATTCTTGGCGCGGTTGTTCATTGAGGTGAACTTCACCGCTTCCTGCGCGCGCTCGGTGATGATCAACGATTGCCACGGCGTTTCGTCCATGGTCGAGAAATTCTGCTCGTCTTTGAACACGCAACTCACCTGCACCTCGATGCGCCGGCCTTCGCGATTGCGGACGTTCGTGATGACTTCCAAACGACCGTCTTCGAGAATGCGCGTTTGCGTGCCGGTAAAACTGATGCTGCGTTGCACGCGATCGCCCATCAGCGCGTATTGCGACGTGTTCTCGACGTCGAATTTCGTCGTATTGACCGGCAATTTCGCGCCGCCCGTCGCGCAACCGTTCAGGAAAATCAAGGCGCCCAACAAAGTCGAAATGATCAGAGCTTTCATAGGTTTAGGATGATTTGTCGCTTAAAAAAAGAACCGCGTCACGACCGCCAGTGGCCGGCGTCGTAAAAGTAAAATTGCGCACCAGCCCCGGAATGACGTTGCCGGCCGCATCGGTAAATTCCACCGTCCCATTGTAAGTGCCGGGCGGCAATTCGAGCGCCGCGAAGCTGATGTATTGCGGCAGATTATCCCACGCCCGCACATCCGCCGCGGGAGTCGTCGCGCCCGCAATGATTTTGCTGAGCACGCCCGCGGCGACGAAGCCCAAACCGATTTCATCGCCCACGCCTTTTCGCCCCTGC
>Ga0070686_100000232_pt1 | contig 38298 bp, 23 predicted proteins | sample KBSS23LmetaG_FD_65654 | JGI IMG/M metagenome (GOLD analysis project Ga0070686, IMG submission 65654) | Switchgrass rhizosphere microbial communities from Kellogg Biological Station, Michigan, USA - KBS S2-3L metaG | ecosystem: Host-associated > Plants > Roots > Rhizosphere ...
CGAGATCGATGCCCGGTTTCAATCGTCCGACGACGCCGACCCATTGCGCGCCGCGCTGCCGGTCGCTGAGGTTCGCCGGTGTGAAGACCAGCGGCCGCCACAAGTCGGGCGTACCGGGAAAGGTGACCTCCGGCGGCGCGATGCCGACGATCTCATACGCGACGCCGTCGAGGTTCAAGGTCCGGCCGATCACCTCGGGGCGCGCACCGAACTGCCGCCGCCAGAATCCGTCGCCGAGCACGACGACGCGGCGGTTCGCGGCCACGTCGCTGTCGTCGATCGCGCGGCCGTAACGCGGCTGGACGCCGAGCGTCTGGAAGAATGCGCCGGTGACGGTCGACCCGTCCAGCCGCTGGGGATCGCCGTTGCCGGTGAGCGTGACGCTGGAGCCGTCGAACGCTGCTGCCGAGACGAACATGCCGCTCTGTTCGGTGATGTCGCGGTAGTTCGGCGGCGAGAACGACGTCGACAGACGACCGGCGCGGCCGTTCAACAGCAGCAGCAGGCGGTCCGGATCGGCGTACGGCAAGGGCCGCAACAGCACCGCGTTCACGACGGTGAACACGGCGGTGGTCGCGCCGATGCCGAGCGCGAGCGTCACAATCGCCACGCCGGCAAATCCCGGCTGGCGGCGCAGCAGGCGGAAGGCGTAGCGAAGATCCTGCGTGAACGCGTTCATGGGACTCCTGCGCGAATTGCGGACCAGCGGGGGAACCGACAGAGCGATCGCCGAACGCCGCGTGCGAACCGCCGCGGCGCTCACGTCGCCGATTTCTCTGACGAGGAGTGCGACGAGCGGCAGCGTGCCGTCAGCCGCGGCGTCGCCGCAGCGCGCGGCAAAGGTCGTGCGCATGTCGTCGCCGTAGCGATCGCGCAGCCAGCGCGGCAGCGACAGCAGCGCCGCCGCATAGAGGCGCTGTGCGCTACGGCAGATCCGGGAGTCGGCACTCATTTCGGCCGCGACCATGCCGGCCGCGTGCTGGCGGTGACGCCTTTGCGCCGGGCGTGGCGCACGAGCGCGTCGAGGCGCTCGGTCTCGGCTTGTAGAACGGCGCGGCCGAGCGGCGTCAGCCGGTAGTACTTCCTCCGCTCGTCGTCGTCGGGCGCCGCGGGACGGCGCGCCGGCTCGTCAACGAGCGCCAGGGCCTCGAGGCGGGCCAGCGCGGTGTAGAGCGTGCCGGTGCCCAGCCGCACGGCGCCGTCGGTGCGCGCCTCGACGTCGCGAATGATCCCGTAGCCATGGCGCTGGCCGTCGACGAGCGCGAGCAGGATATGGAACTGCTGCGGCGACAGCGGCAGGAACGCGCGTGGATCGCTCATCGGGACTGCATCATACCGCGATACATCGAGCTTAGACGTATCGGCGGCAGCGTGCAACCGCGGTCTTTACGCGTTCTTGACGCCGCGGCAGCGTTCGCGGCCGGCCGGGCTACCATCGCCGCATGTGGAACATCACCGTGCCGGTCTGGGAGCTTGTCATTCGCTCGGTCATCGTCTACGTGTTCCTGATCGTGGTGCTGCGGCTCACCGGCAAGCGCCAGATCGGCCAGCTGGCGCCGTTCGACCTGGTGCTGCTGCTGGTCCTGTCCAACGCGGTCCAGAACTCGATGAACGGCGGCGACAATTCGCTGGTCGGCGGGTTGATCTCCGCGGCGACGCTGATCGCGGTCAATTACGGCATCGGCCAGGCCACGTTCGTGAACAAGCGGCTCGAGGCGCTCGTCGAGGGACGTCCGGAGCTGATCATTCACAACGGCAGGGTGTTCGAGGAGGCGATGCGCCACGCCAAGCTGACCCACCACGAGCTGACGGCGGCGCTGCGGCAGGCCGGCTGCACCTGCGCCGACGAGGTGCAGGCGGCGATCCTCGAGAACAACGGATCGATCAGCGTGGTGCGGCGCGCCAATCAACCGTGAAACGCATTACCTCGCCAGCGTGTCGCGCAGCGCCTCGAAGAACACCTCCACCGCTTCGGCGACGCTGTCGAGCGGCATCCGCTCGGCGTCGCTGTGCATCGAGGCGGCGATCTCCGCCGACAGAATCGCCGGAAAGATCCCGTAGGCTTTCACGCCGCGCGGCCGGAAGGCGTTGGAGTCGGTGCCGTAGGGGATCAGCATCGGCGTGACCACGGCGTCGGCGTGGCGGCGGCGGATCGCCGCTTCCAGGTTGCGGAAGAGCGGCGAGTCCTGCGTGGTGACGACGGGATCGTCCGACTCGTTGATCACCTCGATCGTGATCGAGGGATCGCCGAGCCGCCGCTGCACATCGGCGATCCATTGATCCTTCGTCGTGCCCGGCAGCACGCGGCAGTCGATGCCGGCTTCGGCAACTGACGGGATCACGTTGATCTTCGGCGGATCGCCGACGCCGGAGCGAAACCAGGTGAGCGCGATCGTCGAATGCTGGATGGCATTGGTGAACTTGTTCTCGGCGAACGTGCCGACCTTGGCGTGCATCACGTCGAGGACGGACGGTTCGCGGGAAGTACCGCTCGCCTGAAAGGCTCGCGCTCCGTCGCCGCTCGGCTGGAGCGCGAGCCTTTCAGGCGAGCGATCACCCAGCAGTCGCGCGAGCGCACGCACCAGGCGGTCGTTCGGGTTCTGATCGTTCGGCTGGCTGCCGTGGCCGGCGACGCCTTCGGCGCGCAGCTTGAGCCAGACGATCTTCTTCTCCGCGACCGCGATCCCGTAGACCAGCTTGCTGGCCGCGAACAGATCGCGGCTGCCGAACCCGCCCTCGTCGATCACGTACTCGGGATCGAGCTCGGCGTAGTGGTTGGCGATCATCCAGCGCGCGCCCATCGCACCGCCAACCTCCTCGTCCGGCTCGGCAAGCAGGATCACGTCGCGCGTCAGCGGCACCCGATCGCGCTTCAGGCGCAGGAACGCGAGCAGCTGCGCGACGCCCTGGCCCTTCATGTCCATCGCGCCGCGCGCCCACAGCTCGTTGTTCTTGATCGTCGGCGTGAACGGGTCGGTCTTCCACTGCGCGCGATCGGCGGGGACGACGTCCATGTGATGGAGCAGCAGGATCGCCTTGCCGGCCGGCGGCGAGACCGTCGCCTTCAGCCGGGCGTAGACGATCGCCTTGCCCGGCGCCGACTCGTAGCGCGTCACCGCGATCCCGTCGCGCTCGAGAACCGAGGCGAGGAAGTCGGCCGCCTTGCGCGTGTCCCCCGGCGGATTGGAGGTGTCGATCGCGACGTATTCGCGAAGCAGACGCGTCGCCTCGTCAGGTTGCTGTGCGATAGCCGGGCGACCGACAGGCACGACGGCGAACAGACAGGTGGCGACCAGCACGCGCGCCCTCCGGTAACGTAGACCTTCACGCCTGCCAATACGGGCGCGGGCAGCCCTGAAGGGCTGCGCTACGAGTGCCCGGTGATCCGTTCGGTCGCCTCTCATGTCACATCCTCGAACGATCCGGTCTGCCGGTTCTTGCGCACGCAGTTCCATTCGAAGCATCGCCCGTTCATCGCGATGTAGACGCCCGGCGGCAGCACCTGGACGAACGACAGCGCGCTGCCGAGATTGAACAGGCCGTCGGAGCTGCCGAACGCGTAGGGAATCATCGCTCCGGTCAGCACGATCGTCTTGTCGCGCGGCAGCGACTGTGCCAGCGCGGTCGCGGTGTCGACCATCGTGTCGGTCCCATGGGTGATCACGATCCGCGCCTCGCTGGCCTGGCGGCACTGCTCGACGACGATCGCGCGATCGGCGTCGGTCATGTCGAGGCTGTCGATCATCATCAGCGTCCGCACCGACACGTCGACGCGGCTGCGGCCGAGGCGCAGCATCTCGGGCAGGTGCGTGTCCTTGAAGGACAGCGACCCGGTGAGCTCGTTGTATTCCTTGTCGAAGGTGCCGCCGGTGACGAAGATGCGAATCGACATTGCTGCGCGCTGTTGGGGCTGGGGCTTGAGGCTTGGGGCTTGGGGCTTGCCGCAGCGAGAAGGCGTCAGCCGAGCGTCAGCCAGCCCCCAGCCCCTACTCCTGATCCGTGGACGTCTTCGCTCCCGCGTCCGCGGCCGCAGACAGATACAGCGTGTTGAACAGCATCGGGAACGTCGCATGCGTCTGGGCGCGGTGCTGGGGGCGCAGGCCGAACAGGACGATGCGCCCGGGATTCATCTCAATTGAGACCACCGCCGCACGGCCGGCCATCAACTCCTCGCCCTTCAGCCAGCCCGAAGCGATCACATCGGTGTTCGGATAGCGTGCGACCACGGTGGTGCGCTGCGATGCGAAGCCTTCGACGATCGAGAAGAACGGGCTGTTGATGTAGAAGCCGTAGCTCGACGGCGCCATCGCGTAGCCGAGCGGATTCTGGACGTCGACTTCGATCTTGAGGATCGCGCCGGGCGCGAAGTGCTGGTCGCGGGTCAGCCCTTTCTTGAGATTGCGCACCGGAATAGGCATCCGCTCGATCGCCAGGTCGCACGCGTTGCCCATCGTCACCAGCGTGCCGCCGTCGGCGACGAACGCCTTCAGCTGCTCGACGCCGGCGTCGCCGATCCCGCCGCGATATTCCGGCCGGATCGCATTCGCGTCGTAGCCCTCGACGATGCTGCGCGCGTCCTGGTCGGCGAGGATGATCGCGTCGAACTTCTGCCGCAGTTTGCCGGCGCGGATGTCGGCGTTGTGAATCGGCGTGAGGTTGAACTCGTACTGCTCGAGCACCCAGCGGGTCCAGCCTTCGTCCATGTTGCCGCCGGTCCACGGTTGGTACATGGCCACGCGCGGGGCGTGGAAGGACAGGGGTTCGGCGTTCGGGGTTCGGCGTTCGGGGTTCTCGTTCTGGTTCTGGTTCTCCTGGTTCCGGGTTCGGGTTCTCTGGTTCTGGTTCTGGTTCTGGGTTCTCGCGTTCTGGTTCTGCGGTTTGGGTTCGGGCGAGGCTTGAACCGTGAGTGCGAAGTCGTGCGCGAGATGTTCGACGGTGCCGCGCTGTGCGCCCGAGACGACGACGTGTGAGGGCGCATCGAAGGCGACGCGGGCGCCTTCCTTCAGCAGGCGATTGATCGCGATCGCCGTGTCCGGTCCTTTGTAGTCGAAGCTGAATCGTGCGCCGCTGCCGGTCACCTCCCCGGTGAGCGCCGGTGCGGCGTCGAGCTTGGTCACCTTCAGGCTGGGAATCGCACCCTTCACGAACACCGTGTCGACGCCGAGCAGCATGCCGAGCGACCAGGCGGTGACGTCGTAAGGCGGCTCGGGCGCCGCGTTCGGGCCGCGGCGGACTTCCGGATAGGTCTGCTTCTCCAGCATGTCCTTGGCGTAGCGCGCGAACACTTGCGTCATCGGGACCACGAAGGTGCCGTCGAGGTATTTCCTGCCGTCGGCCTCGAACGCGGCGTCGGCGCGGAAGACTTCGACGCCGGCCATCTGCAGCTTGTCGACCAGGTGCGCGGTTTCGCGCGTGTCGTGCTGCGCCTCGACCGGCAGGAGGATCGCCGACGGGTTGCCTTTCTTCCCATCCTCGATCGTCTGCCGGTTCACCTCGTAGATCTGCCGCAGGATGGTCTCGCGCCGGTCGGCCCCGGCCTCGAGCAGCGCCATGGTCGCGATCATCTCGTAGTCGACGATGTCGCGCAGCGTCCAGCGGCCGCCCATCCACGGACGCGGATACTCGGTGCGCGGGGTGATGTCGGTCGGCGCCGGCAGCGGCGCATCGGTGAACTGCAGCGTTCCGCGGCCGCCGCCTTCGCCGCCGCGGCCGGCGGCGGCCGGCGCCGGACGTCCGGGCACGGCGCGCTGCTGGTCGATCGGCGCGGCGACCCGCGCGCTGGCCACTTCGGTGAGCAGCCCGACCTGGTTGTGCCACCAGCCGCTCCACGCCATCGCCCCTTCCCAGAAGTTGGTGTAGGTGGAGTTGTAGATGATCCCTTCCTTGCCGGCCGCTTCGAGCGCCGCCGCCTGCGACTGGCCGAGGATCCCGTTCCAGCGGTAGATCAGCGGATGCACGTTCGGGTTGATCGGATCGGTTGCCGGCATCACGAAGATCCGCGCCGCGTTGCTGCCCATCTGGTGCTCGTCGAGCCACACCGCCGGGAACCAGTCGTGCCACAGCAACCGCGCCGTGTGCTGGCTCTCCTTCTGCGTGAACATGTACATGTCGCGGTTGTTGTCGTGGCCGACGTAGGGGTGGTACAGATACGGGATCGGACTGCTCGCGAACTCGGTGCCGACGTTCTTGTTGAACCAGTCGGTGACGAGGATCTGTCCGTCGGGGTTGAGGCTCGGGACCAGCACGAAGATGACGTTGTCGAGGATCTTCTTCACGTCCGGCGCGTCGCTGGTGGCGAGACGATGGACGAGTTCGATCGACATCTGCGATGCGCCGATCTCGGTCGCGTGGATGCTGCAGGTGATGACCAGCACCAGCTTGCCCTGGCGGAAGATCTCCTCGCGTTCGGCCTCGCTCGGCGCGCCGTCCTGGAAATAGAGTTTCCGCTCCAGCCGCTTGTAGCGATCGAGGTTCTTCAGCGTATCGGGCGCGCTGATCTCGAGCGCGATGAACGGATTGTTGCTGCTGGTCTTGCCGAGTTCGCGAAAGCGCACGCGGTCGGAATTCGCCGCGGCCAGCTTCATGTACTCGACGATCTTGTCCCACCGCGCGAGCTTGTTGTCGGCGCCGACGCGGAAGCCGAGGAACTGTTCCGGTGTCTGCAGTGAGCCGGCGGCAACGCTCGCCTGAAAGGCTCGCGCTCCTCCCATCAGCGTCAAGCCGAGGCAGAGCAGGGCGCAGGCGATCGAGCGGCGGGGTATCATCGAAGCCTCCGGAGTCGATAGTGCAGACATTGAAGCATCCCACGCGCATGGACGCCGTGCAACCGCCGATCGTGCCGGTGATCGGCGACCTCATCCGCCAGGTGCCCGGCACCATCTCGCTCGGCCAGGGCGTGGTCCACTACGGCCCGCCGCCCGCGGCGGTGAACATCGCGCGCGAAGCGCTGGCCAACCCCGACACGCACACCTACCAGGACGGCGCCGGAATGCGGGCGCTCGTCGGCGCGATCGAAGACAAGCTGCAGCGCGACAACGCCATCGACGTCGCCCGCGGCACGCGCGTGATGGTCACCGCCGGCGGCAACATGGCGTTCGTGCACGCGATCCTGGCGATCACCACGCCGGGCGACGACGTGATCCTGCCGGTGCCGTTTTATTTCAACCACGAGATGGCGGTGCAGATGGCCGGCTGCACCGCAATTCGCGTCGCCACCGACGAGCGTTATCAGCTCGACGTCGAGGCCATCCGCCGCGCGATTACCCCGCGGACCCGCGCCATCGTCACGGTGACGCCGAACAACCCCACCGGCGCCGTGTATCCGGAGCCGGCGCTGCGCGCGATCAGCCGCATGTGCCAGGACCACGGCCTCTATCACATCAGCGACGAGGTCTACGAGTACTTCACCTACGGTACAAGCCGGCACGTGTCGCCGGCGTCGTTCGACGGCGCCGAGAAGTACACGATCTCGCTGTTCTCGCTGTCGAAGGCCTACGGGTTTGCCGGCTGGCGGATCGGCTACATGGCCTATCCGGCGGCGCTGAACGACGCGATTCTGAAAGTCCAGGACACCGTGCTGGTGTGCCCACCGGTGATCTCGCAGATCGCGGCGGTTGCCGCGATGGAAGTCGGTCCGCAGTACACACGCCGCCATCTCAAAGGCCTCGCCGAGATTCACGACATCGTGACCTCCGAGCTGCGGTCGCTCGAGCCGCTCTGCACGGTGCCACCTGCCGATGGGGCGTTCTATTGCTTTCTCCGCGTCAACGCCGACGCCGATCCGATGCGGGTCGCCGAGCGCCTGATCCGCGAGCATCGCGTCGCCGTGATCCCGGGCAACGCGTTCGGCGTCACCGACGGCTGCTACTTCCGCGTCGCCTACGGCGCGCTGCAGAAGGAAACGGTGTCAGAAGGCATCGGCCGGCTGGTCAACGGACTGCGGACGATCCTGTCTTCGTAGCGCTTCACAATTACGGTAGCGCAGCCCTTCAGGGCTGCCCCGCGGCCGTGGCAGGCCTGAAGGCCTGCGCTACGCGGGCCGCGACGACTCCGAGACGTAAATCGGCGGTACGCGCGCACTCCATGGTTGCGCTTCTTCCAGCGCCGCGGCGAGCTGTAACACGACGTGATCCTCGGCGGGACGCGCGCCGATCTGCATGCCGATCGGCAGGCCGCTCGAATGCATCGCCAGCGGCAGCGAGATCGCCGGCGTCCCCATGACGTTGTGCGGCAGCGAGAACTGGCAGGTGGCCTTGTAGATCACATCGACCAGGTTTTCCAGCGTCACGTCGGTCCGTCCGAGATTGTAGGTGCCCCACGGTTCGGCGACCCGGGGCGTGGTTGGCGAGAGCCACACGTCGCGGGTGGTGAAGAACTGGCCGAGTTGACGGCGAGCGGTGTTGAGCGCGCTCATCGCCGCGAGAAACTGCGCCGCCTTCATCCGCTTGGCGTGTTCGTAGATGGTGAAGACCACCGGTTCGAGCGTGTCGGGGCCGATCGGATGGCCGCTGCGCGCGGAGTAGCCTTCCAGCCGCACGTCGAACCCGAAGAACCACACGTCGGTCATCGCCCGCATCGTCGCCAGGCCGTCGAACGCCGGCGACGCTTCCTCGACGTCGTGGCCCATGTCTTCGAGCAGGCGCGCGGTGCTGCGTACGGCCTCCGCCACTTCGCGATCGACGGCGACGCCCATCAACGGCGTCGTCGACCAGCCGATGCGAAGGCGTTGCGGCCGCCGCTGGATCAGCGTGGCATACGACTCTGATGGCTTCGGGATGAAGAACGGGTCGCCGGGCTGCGGGATTGCGAGGCAGTCGAGCATCGCCGCAGCATCGCGGACGCTCTTGGTCTGCACGAAATTCAGTCCGAGGCCGTAGCCGTTCTCGTCTACCGCCGGACCGTACGAGATGCGCCCGCGCGACGGCTTCAGGCCAACGCCGCCACAGAAGCTCGCCGGGATGCGAATCGATCCGGCGATGTCGGTGCCGTGGGCGATTGGCACGATGCCGGCGACCACCGCCGCCATCCCGCCGCCGGTCGATCCGCCGGCGGAGTAGCCGTGCTTCCATGGCGTCGACGTGTTGCCGAACATCGCGCTCTCGGTGGTGCCGGACATCGAGTACTCGGGCGTTGCCGAACGGCCGAGGATGTTCACGCCCGAGGCGCGCAGCATGTCGAACAGATAGGTGTTCTGCTGCGCGACCATGCCGCGGCACAACCGGCTGCCCCATTCGATGCGGCGGCCGGCCTCCTGTCCGAACACGTCCTTGATCAGGAACGGCACGCCGCGGAACGGGCCGTCGCCGAGCGTTCGCTCGTCGAGACCGTCGATCCGATCGGCGTAGGTTTCGACGACCGCGTTCAGCCGCGGGTTGACCGCATCAATCGCGCGCGCCGCCGTCAGCGCCGCTTCCTTCGCCGACAGCTGGCGCCGCGCGATCGCATCGGCGAGGCCCACCGCGTCGAGCGCGGCATACTCGGCGAGCGTCATCGTGAGAGTGTAGCCGCAGACGTAGCGCGAAGGCTTCAGCCGAGCGTAGACGACTCTGATCGCTCGGCTAAAGCCGTCGCGCGACGTTCGTGGTCCTCCGGCTGCGATCCTTGTCCTTGTACATGCGCGCGTCGGCTTCCGTCAGCAGCGGACGCAGGTCGGTGGTTCCGGCGGGCACTTCGACGGCGCCGACGCTGAGGCCGATGCCCGGCGGCAAACGCGCGGCTTCCGGCGCCGCGATGAACGCGTCCTTCAACGCATCGGCCTTCTGCCGGGCCTCGTCTTCGGTGCATGTGATCAGCACCAGGAACTCGTCGCCGCCCCAGCGGAAGACGTAGTCGGCCTCGCGAATGTGCCGTTTCAGGAATCGCGCGACGTAGCGCAGCACCTCGTCGCCGGTGTCGTGCCCGAGCGTGTCGTTCACCGCCTTGAAGTCGTCGACGTCGACGAACAGCAGCGACAGCGGCAGGTCGAATCGCTCGTGGCGCTTCAACTCCTTCGCCTGCACCTGATCGAGAAAGCGGCGGTTGTGGCAGGCCGTGAGCGGATCGGTGATCGCCAGCTGGACGAGATCCTCGCGCGCCGCCTCGAGCCGCCGGTTGGTCATCCGCAGCTCGTAGGTCATGTCTTCGAACACGAGCAGGTGCACGCCGATCACCGCCAGCACCGCGAGGATGACGTTGACGACGAAGAGCTGCGACGCGCCCAGGTTGGTGGCGAGCAGCCGCGGCAGCGCCACCGCCGCCGTGATGTTGACGATGGCCAGGCCGAGGAGAACGATGGCGGTCAGGCCGGCGCCGAGCATGCGCCGCTCGACCAGGACGGCGGCGTACATCGCGGCGGTCGCGAGCAGCAGGACGGCGTTGGCGAGGTATCCGGGCGCGTCAATCGTTCGCGGCCCGAAGACGGCCGGCGCGGCGACGAACCACGCTGCGACGACGGCGATCGGCTGCAGCCAGGCGGCGCGCACGTAGCCGGTGCCGCGATACAGATCCGCGCTCCACAAGAAGAGCAGCGCCGTGCCGATGCGCAGCAGCTGCGACACGCCGGCCATCACCGCGGCGACGCGAGGGTTCGTGTAAGTGGCGGTGGTGACCAGGAACGCCGGCGCGAGCAGCAGCCAGCCGGCCGACCAGGCGAGGATGAACGGCGTCCGGCGATGCGCGTATTGAAGGAGCAGCAGTCCGCAGACGATCGCAGCGCCGATCGCGCCCGCGACGCGCGGATCGAGGACGATCGGCGGCGGGACGAGCAGCTCTTCGCTCAGACGTCGAGTTCCTCAGCTTCGTCGGCGCGCTCCATGATGAAGCGGAAGCGCGCCGACGCGTCTTTGCCCATCAGCTCGTTGATGACCCGGTCGGTGACGATCTGGTCGGTGACTTCGACGCGCAGCAGCCGCCGCGTCCGCGGGTTGAGCGTCGTCTCCCAGAGCACCTTCGGCATCATCTCGCCGAGCCCCTTGAACCGCGTGATCTCGGGCGTCGCGCGGTTGCCGTTCTTCCCGTGCTGCTTCAGGATCGCGTCCTTGTGCGCATCGTCGAGCGCCCAGTGGGTGTCCTTGCCGATGTCGATGCGGTAGAGCGGCGGCTGAGCGAGGAAGACCTTGCCTTCCTGAATCAGCTTCGGCAGATGGCGATAGATGAACGTGAGCAGCAAGGTGGCGATGTGATTGCCGTCGGAATCGGCGTCGGCGAGGATGATCAGCTTGCCGTAGCGCAGCCGCGTGATATCGAAGTTGTTGCCGAGCCCGCAGCCGATTGCCGTCACCAGATCCGAGAGCTCCTTGTTCTCGAGCACCTTCGCCAGCGAGGCGCTCTCGGTGTTCAGCACTTTGCCGCGCAACGGCAGGATTGCCTGGCGCGCGCGATCGCGGCCCTGCTTCGCCGAGCCGCCGGCCGAATCGCCTTCGACGATGAACAGCTCGCTGCCCTCGGCGTTGGCGTTGGTGCAGTCGCTGAGTTTGCCGGGCAGGTTCAGGCGCGTCGAGGTCGCGCTCTTCCGCGACACCTCGGCCTGCGCGGCGCGGCTGGCTTCGCGCGCCCGCGCGGCGAGGATGATCCGCGCGACGATCGATTCCGCGACGCTGATGTTGTGATTCAACCAGTGCTCGAGCGCCGGCCGGACGATGCCGTCGACCGCCGACACGAGCTCGGGGTTGTTCAAGCGATCCTTCGTCTGCCCCTGGAACTGCGGCTCCTGGATGAACACGCTGACCACGCCGGTCAGACCTTCGCGGATGTCTTCCGCCGTCAGCGTGACGCCCTTCGGCGACAGGTTGTGGGTCTCGATGAAGTTGCGCACCGCCTTGCCGATGCCGGCGCGCAGGCCGTTCTCGTGCGTGCCACCCGAACTCGTCGGGATGCCGTTCACGTACGAGCGGATGTGCTCGTCGGTCGCCTCGGTCCACTGCAGCACGAGATCGAGGCGCAGGCCCTCGTCGCGCGACAGCGTGAACGGCGTTTCGTGGACCGGCTTCGCACCGCGCTCGGCGACGATCTTCCGCAGGTATTCGACCAGGCCCTCGGTGTGTTCGAAGACGAGTTTCTCTTTCGCGCCTTCGTCTTCGAAGATGACCTTCAGGCCCTTGTGCAGGTAGCTCGCGATCTCGAGCCGTTCCTTGATCACCGCCGGATCGAACTCGATCTTGGGAAAGATTGCCGCGTCCGGGTGGAAGTACACGGTGGTGCCGGTGCCGCGCGCCGCGCCGAGCTTCTTCAGCGCGCTCACCGGCTTGCCCTGGCGGAAGCGCATCTCCCACTGCGCGCCATCACGCTTCACGGTGGCGACGAGATCCTTGGAGAGGGCGTTGACGACGCTGGCGCCGACGCCGTGGAGACCGCCGGCGGTCTTGTAGCTGCCGTGCTCGAACTTTCCGCCGGCGTGGAGCACGGTGAAGATCGTCTCGATGGCGGCGCGCTTGGTCGTCGGATGCTTGTCGATCGGGATGCCGCGGCCGTCGTCTTCGATGGTGATCGACGAGCCGTTGGCGTGAAGGGTGACGCGGATGTTCGACGCGTAACCGTTCATCGCTTCGTCGACGGCGTTGTCGAGAATCTCCCAGACCAGGTGGTGCAGGCCGGCCGCGCCCACGCCGCCGATGTACATGCCGGGCCGTTTGCGGACTGGCTCGAGACCTTCGAGTACCGTGATGTCTTTTGCCGAGTAGCTTGTGGTCCCCATTGTCGTATAATGCCCGCCTTCGCCTCATAAGAGAGAGACGCGACTAGGCGAATACGCCCGATTGTACTGGCATTTGCGGCGCTTTCCCCCGTGCGCCGACGAAGGGACCTGATTGGCCGCAGCCTGTCTTCCCGACGGCGGGGGAGCCGCATCGACCGCCTTTCGCGGCGTGCGGACCATCCTGGTGCCGCCCGACATCGTCGGCGTCGCGCGCCGGTTGCCGCCACGCGCGAAGCGGCGTACGCCCTGGCAGCCGCAGCCTGACGGCGTGCCACCGGCGGCGCGCGCCGGCAGCCGCGACTGGTTCACCGACAACCTGTTCGTCGAAGCCCACGACGGCCACGACGGCGTCGGCTACGGCTTGTCACTCGGCACGCACGCAATCGCCGCGATCGCGCTCGTCATCGTCATCGCGGCGCGCCCGGATCAGATCGTCGCGCGCCGGTTCAGTGCACCGCTGGTCATGCCGGCGATTGCCGTCGACCTACCGCGAGTCGAGCTGGTGTCGGCGACAGCGGCAGCGGCGCCGCGCCTGCGTCCCGAGGCACAGTTGCGCCCGCCGGCTGCACCGCCGCCACCGCGAATGGACGCAGTCGTGGACGCGGTTGCGCCCGCCGCGCCGATCGAGGCGCCCGGCAGCATCACACCCGAAACCGGCAACGAGACGGCGCGTCCGACAGGCGTCGACGGAGGTGTCGACGGCGGGCTGGTCGGCGGCGTGCCGGGAGGCATTGCGAATGGAGCGGTCGTCGGCGGCGTGGCGGACGGCACGCCGTCGGTAGCGGCGCCGGTGCGGCTGGCGAAGAACATGACCCCGCCGCGCAAGATCAAGGACGTCAAGCCTGTGTATCCGGCGGGCGGCGCGTCGGCACGTACGCAGGGCGCCGTGATCATCGAGGCGACCGTCGGCGTCGACGGCAAGGTGCGGGATGCGAGGGTCGTGCATTCGGCGCCGCCGCTCGACCAGGCGGCGCTCGACGCGGTGCGCCAGTGGGAATACACGCCGGCGCTGCTGAACAGCGTCGCCGTCGCGGTCATCGTCACGGTCGTCGTCAACTTCTCGCTGCAATGATCGGCACGGTATCGAGCGGAGGCGGCATGGATCACGGCGGAGCGTCGCGCGTGCGTGAGTGGATCGTGGTCATCGCCTGCGCGGCGGCGGCGGCATGGCCGCGCTGTGCGTTGGCGGCTGCCGCTGTCACCGAAGACATCCCGATTCCTGGCGGCACGGCGGCGATGGCGCGCGCGGTCGGCATCGAGGCGGCGCCCGACCGCGCACGCTTCCTCGCCGAACTGGTGCGCATTGTCTACGACACCGCGGAGGGCAAGAACGCCGAAGCCGACGCCCGCGTCGCGCGTCTGACAGCGCACCTGGCGATCGTCGACCGGTTCGAAACGGCGCTCGCCGCGGTCCAACCGGCTGGCGCCGGCGTGTCGCTGAAGCTCGCGACGGACAAGACCGATCGCGGACGCCTCAAAGACTTCCTCGATCTCGTCGGCTTCAAGCTGCGCGAGAAGAGGAAGGTATTTTCAGTCGAGCGGACCAGCAACAAGGAGGCGGCCGAGCGGAATCGTCTGCTCCGTGATCTCGGTGTCGATCTCGCCAGGCTGGCGACGCAATTGAACGCCGGCGAGACGGTGCGGATCGAGGTGCCGATTGACACTGTTCCGGTTGCGCTGACGGCGAAAACCTGGAGCGACGCCGTCTTCCAGCGCGCGGTGCCGGCGCGCGGGCTGTTCGCCGCGATCATGTCGGATCGCCGCGCCGCGCTGCTGGCGCACGGCCTCGCGGCGCTCGACGACGAGACGCTGGGCTACCTCGGCGACACGCCGGCGATTCTGGCGCGCATCTACGATCATGATGCGGCGGCGTTCGCCGCCTTCGGCGATGCGCTGCGCATTCACAACGGCCGCGTCCTGCCGCCCGGCGGCGCAGACGGCATCCGGGTGTGGGAAGCGGCGCTCGACGAGAACGTCGATCGGCCGGACCGGTTCATCCGCGAGCTGTTCGGCGCGGCGCACGGGCGGATGGCGCATCTCTACGCGTCGCTGGCGCAGCTCGACGCGCCGCGGATCGCCTTTGTCGTCGGATCGTGGCTGCCGGATCCGAACGGACGCATCAAGCAGTTCAAGACGTTGATCAGTGCGTTGAACGGCCGCGACGACTGGGACGTCAGCCTGCGCCCGTTCGCGCGTCCCGCGGCGGACATCTCGCTGCTGTTGACGCGCGTCCGGGTCGTCGCCTCCGGCGCGCCGGCGGCGCCGGCGGCGCGCCGGTTCTGGCGGCGTGCCTTCGACGGCGTCGATCTGCCGGACAATCCCGATCGCAGCCTGCGGAATGTCGACGAGGACGGCCCCATCGACGCCGGCTGGCTGGCCGAGGCCGTGGTCGCCGCCGACGCGAGCGTCCGCCTCGATCGGCTCAATCAGCTCGCGTTCGGCCAGCGCGCGTTCGCCACGGCCGGCGCCGCCGATCTGTCGAATGCGCTGATCGCCGTCCGGGCCTTGCTGCGTTATCAGATGCTGATGCTGACGCTCGATCGGATGGGCGTCCGCCAGCCAGCGGTATACGCCGCCGCCGCCCATCAGGCGGATCGGATCATGTCGCTGGACGGCCGGCGCCGCTATCTCGCGCTCGCGCAGTATCAGGGCACCGTGGCGCTGGTCGCGCGGATGGTGCGCGTGCATCGCGTGACGCCGGCAGCCGGTGAGGCGCTGGTGAACAGCCTGTCGGCGATCGCGTTCAACGACGACGGGGAGTTTGCCGGCGCCGTCGGCCGCTGGATCGAGCGCACGCTCGCGCCGGCGATCGCGATCGCAGCAGACGCCGACATCGACGTCGAGTTGACGCGCGCCGTGGCCGGCCCCGCCAGCGAGGAGACGCCGCCGCGACGCGTCGAGTGGGAAGGCCGGACCTATCGCGTCGACGTCGCCGCGGCGGAGGAGCGCCGGCTGGCGCGCGCGCGTGAGAAGTTCCGCGCGCCGCCGGTTCGCGCGGCGATCGACATCGAGCACGTGGCCGCCACGCTCGCCAGAGGATCGCTCACGCTCGCCGACCTGCAGCCGGCGGCCGCCGAGGTGAGGCGCGTGGCGGCGATGCTGCCGGCGCCCGACAAGAAGAACCCGACGCCGATTCCGCCCGGCGTCGATCCGGCGAAGAATCCGATCGAGATCCTCAACCGGGCCGCGCAGGACCTCGCGAAGATCACGCAGGCGAAGGACGTGAAGCGCGCCTCGCGAGTAGGCGAGCATCTCGTCCCGGTCGCCGACGAACTGCTGGCCAATGCGCTGATGTCGTGGGCGTACGCGCTCGACATCGGCGTCCCCGAAGGCACGATCCTCAATGGCGGCGACGTCGGCCGGCGCCATGATTTCGGCTTCGCCGAAGCGGTGACCGAGACCCGCCAGCGGCGCCCGTGGGCGGAACCGGCGCAGGTGATGTCCACCGGCACGCCGTGGCACGTCTCGGGTTCGCTGCTCGGGCTCGACGTCGCGATGGCGTCGCTGGCGCTGCGGCGGATCGACACCGGCGAACTGCCGGCGCCGCCGACGCTGGCCGGGCCCGATCGCGGCACGTTCATGAAAACGGTCGCGCTGATGAACGTCTACGACCTCACCGACACGTCGCGCGACTCGATTGTCGGCGCGATTCGACGCGGCCGCAAACGGGTGGCGGCGCTGGGCGGCGACTGGCCGGACGCGACGGCGCGCGTGCGGATGGACGGGTGGCGGCGCCGCGCCGTGCAGTGGGCCTTGCAACGGGACGCGGCACTCGTCCCGTCGCTGTTCTCGCTGCGCGAACTGGTCGAGCTCGGCGAGCCGCCGCAGGGGCTGGCGCTCGATGCCTGGGGAGCGGCGAGCGATGCCAGCGACGCCTGTCTCTGCACGCAGGCGCCGCTCGGCCTGGCCACGCTGCTCGTCGGCAGACCGCAGTTTGGCCTCGTCGCCACGCAGGTTGTCGACGTGAATCTCCATATTGCGGAAGTGCTCAGCGACGCTGGCCTGCCCGCGGCGCTCGCCCGCGGCGTGCTGGCGGCGGCGATGCAGGACTACATCGATCAGGTGCGGCCGATTCATGTGAACGACTGGCTGACGCTGGTGCGCACAGCGCAGGCGATCCCGCGCGAGCGGATCGAAGACTACGTGGCGGCGCTGACCGCCGACGGTTCGCTCGCTCCGGAGCGCCCTGCCGATCGGCCGCAGCCGCAGGTGCAGCGATGATCGCGCCGCGCGCCCTTGCCGCGGCCGCGCTCGCCGTTGCCGCGATCGCCTCGCTCGTCGCGCAGGCGCCGCCGCTGCGCGTCACCATCGTGTCGCCCGAGGACGACGCCTACGTCAGCGGGCCGACCACGCTGCGCGCCGACGTGGTGCCGCCCGACGCCGCCGCAGCGGTGGCGTTCTTCGTCGACGGTCGCCAGGTCTGCCGGGTGACCCGTCCGCCGTACGATTGCGAGTGGGATGCCGGCGCCGCGATCGTCGAGCATCAGATCCGCGTCGTCGCCAGCGCCGCCGGCGGGCGCGCCGTCGCGACGGCGGCGACCAAAGGCGTCGCCTTCGCCGAGATGGTCGACGTCGAGCTCGTTCAGGTGACCGCGACGGTCACCGATGGCCGCAACAAGTACGTCACTCGTCTGCCGCAGAGCGCGTTTCGGGTGTTCGAGGACGGCAAGCCGCAGACGATCTCACACTTCGCGTCGGAAGGCGTGCCGGTGGATCTGGTGCTGGCGATTGACGTGAGCGAAAGCATGCGTGACGCGGTGCCGACGTTGAAGACAACGGTCCGGGAGTTTCTGACGGCGATCCCGGCGCGCGATCGCGTCACCGTGCTTGGCTTCAACGACAAGATTTTCACGCTGGCGCGGAAGGCGACCGACGCGGCCGAGCGGGTGCGCGCCGTCGACCGGATGGCGCCGTGGGGCGCGACGGCGCTCTACGACGTCGTGATCGCCGGGACCGACCTGCTCGGACGCGAGAGCGGCCGCAAGGCAATGGTGATCTTCACCGACGGCGAAGATGAGGGCAGCCATGCTTCGATCGTCGACGCCGAGCGGCGGCTGCAGGCGAGCGACATCACGCTGTACATGATCGGCCAGGGGCGCGGCACGAAGATCGAACGGTTGAAGAAGGTGATGACGCGTCTGGCCGAGGCCACCGGCGGCCGCGCCCTCGTCACCGAGAAGATCGACGACTTGCGCAGCGCGTTTGCAGAGTTGCTCGATGAACTGTCGAATCAGTACGTCCTCGGCTATGCGCCGACCAACAGCCGGCACGACGGCACCCTGCGGCAGCTCAAGGTCGAGGTCGATGGACACCATCGTGTCCGCGCGCGCGAGGCCTACCGCGCCCCCGAACCGCGCAAGTTGCCATAGCAGTGCGCCGTATATAATGTGCCCCCTCCTCGATGGCCGCGGCTCGACCTGTCCACCGGCCGGAGGGAAGTAGGGTTCCGTGTACCGCCCGCTTGCGGCGTCTCTAGTTGCGGCGTTCGTCGCGCTGGTTCTCGCTCCTCCGTCAGCGGCGTCTGTGGTCTCCGAAGACGTCCCCGTGCCGGGCGGGACGGCCGCGTTCGCCCAGGCATTCGGCATCGACCCCACGCCGGATCGTTCCCGCTACGTCTACGAAATCATCCGCCTGCTCTATAACGCGCCGGAAGGGCGAAAGCCGGCCGCTGAGGGCTACCTGCAGTCGCTTCGCCAGTCGCTGGCCCGCGGCGGCAGCGTGCGCCCATTCGCCGATCGGGACAACCGCAGCGGCGGCCGCGGCGACGCGGCTGAGCTCGTGCCGATTCCGCTGACCGTCGATCTGTGGAGCACCGCGATCTTCCGCCGCAAGCTGACGCCGCGAGAGATCGTGCCGTCGATCGTCGCCGACCGCAACGCGGCGCTGATCTGCCTCGCGCTCTCGACCCTCGACGATCAGACGCTGCAGCACTTCGTCGATCACCCGTCGCTGCTCGAGCGGATCAACGAACGCTCGGCCCTGGTATTCGGCGCCTTCGGCGGCAGCGTCCAGATCCACAACAACCGGGTGGTGTTTCCGCCGGCCGGCACATCGGCTGCGTCACAGGATCGCGACGACGTGTCGCCGTTGTGGGAAGCGGTCGTCGTCGAGCGGCCGACCCGTCCTGACCGGTTCATCACGCAGCTCCTCGAGCTGAACGAAGGGCGCGTCGCCTACGTGTACGACGTCATCGCGCGGCTCGATCCGCCGCACCGTGCCTTCGCGCTCGGGCTGTGGATCGCCAACCCGACGCTGCGGATCGATCGGTTCAAGGCGCTGATCTCGTCGATGGGGGCATTCCGCGAATCCCACCTGAAGACGCTGCCGTTCGGCCGCGCCTCGTACGACCTGTCGATGACGCTGATGCGGCTGCAGGTGAACGCCGACGGCACGCCGAAGGCGCCGGCGTCGCGCGCGTTCTGGAGCCGCGTCTTCGCCGCCAGCGATCTGCCGTCGCCGACCTCGCTGCGGGCCGATATCGCCGCCGACGAACCGATCGATGCGGCCTGGCTGAGCGAGGCGATTGGATCCGCCGACGTCCGCGCGCGCGGCGAGCGGCTCGACCAGATCGCGTTTGGGCAGCGGGTGTTCGGCGCCGCGCCCGCCGATCAGCGCGCCAACGTGCTGGTCGCGCTCCGCGCCTTGACCCACTACCGGATGCTGGTCTGGTCGCTCGATCGCATGGGCATCCGCGCGCCGCAGCTCTACGCGGCCGCCGCGCGCCGGGCGGCGCGGCTGTCACCGCTCGACGGCCGCCGCGGCTTCGAGGCGCACGCGCAGTTCCAGGGCGCGCTGGCCATCGTCGTGCGGATGGCGACGGTGAAGAGCATCACGACCGAGCGCGCGCAGACGCTCGTCGAGCAGTTGATCGCGCTGCCGATTAGCGACGACGGCCGTTTCGCGGGCGGGGTGGCGCGATGGCTGCGCGACGAGATCGTCCGCACGCCGGCGGCCTCGGAAACGATGGAGGCGACGGTACTGGCGGCGATGTCCGGCGCGGCGTCGGCGGCGGGCGTGGCCGCGCGGCTCACCTGGGAAGGACAACCGTACCGCCTCGACCTCGGCGGCGCCGAGCGGCGGCGGCTGCAGCGCGTTCGCGAGCGGCAGGAGAGCGTACCGCTCGATGTGCCGCTGGTGCTCGCCGCGGACGCCCGGGCGCTGACCGCGGAGAAACTCTCCGCCGACGATCTCCAGACCTTGCTCGCGCGGCTGAACGCCGTGCTCGAAGACATCCCGCGGCGCGTCGGCTACGAGGCCACCGCGGTCCTGCCGGCCGGCGTGTCGGCCGCGCCGAACGCGCGCGACGCGCTGCGCCGGACGATCGACGACTTGGCGCGCGAGGCGCGCAACAAGGATCCGAAGCGCACGGCGCGCGTCGCCGAGCCGCTGGCCGAGATCGCCGACACGCTGACCGCGCAGGCGCTGCTGTCGATCACCTACGCCGCCAGCGTTGGCGATCCCGAGGGCACGGTGCTGCTCGCCGACGACGTGTCGCAGCGCCACGACTTCGGGCTGGGCGGCAAGGATGGCGAAGGCCGTCTACGAGTGACCTGGATGGTGCCGCGCGTCGATGTCAGCCCCGGCGTCCCGTGGCACGTCACCGGATCGCTGCTCGGCCTCGACGTCGGCCTGGGCACGCTGGCGCTGCGGCGGCTGAATTTCGAGCGCGTGCTCGAGGCGCCGAAGCTCACCTCGAACGAGCGCGACGCGTTCGCGATCAGCATCTCGCTGCTCAACCCCTTCGATCTGCGCGACGACGATCGCGATGCGATCACCGACGCGCTGGCGCGCGGGCGGCGCCGCGTCGGCGCGCTCGTCAACGCCGATGCGGCCGGTTTCGACGAGATTGCCGACGCGATCGCGCTCGACGGCGGCCGGCGGCGCGCGATCCGCTGGGCCGCGGCGCACGAACGCGACCGCATCGCGGCGATGTTTTCGGCGACCGAGCTGCTGGTGCTCGGCGGCGCCGACCTCGACCGCCTGCACGCGTGGGGCATGTCGATGGTCGTCGCCGAGGGGTGCCTCTGTTCGCGCTTGACGCCGCCCGGCCGCTGGCCGACCCTGTTAGGTCGGCCGCCGCTCGGCCTTACCGCCTCGGCCGTGGCCGACCTCAATCTGCACGTCGCGACCATGCTCAGGGACCTTCGCTTGCCGGCGCCGATCGCTAAAGTCGTCCTCTCGGGCGCGATGCAGGACTTCATCGACGAGGTGCGTCCGACCGACGACGCCGACTGGGTGTCGCTGTCGCGCGCCGCGCGCAGCGTGACACGGGAGCGGATCGAGGACTACGTCGCTGCGGCGACTGCCGGCGGACCGCTGGTGCCGGATACCGGCACGCAGGACGAATGATGACGACGCGCCGACAGCTGACGATCGTCGCGCTGGCCTTCAGGTCTGCCGTACGACGTCGGGCAGCCCTGAAGGGCTGCGCTACGGTCTCGGTCGTCGTCGCGCTGCTATTCGTAGTCGTCTTCGCGCAGTCCAGCGAGCCGCAGTTGACGATCCTGTCGCCGGGCGACGGTGCCTACGTCAGCGGCCCGACGCTGCTGCGCGCCAAGGTCGAACCGATCGACGCCGTCGCCGGCGTCACCTTTTTCGTCGACGGCCGCCAGGCCTGCGCGCTCACGCGGGTGCCGTACGAGTGCGATTGGGACGCCGGCGCGGCAATCGCCGAGCACCAGGTGCGCGCCGTCGCGACGCTCAAAGGCGGCGGCCGCGTCGTCCACACCGTGCGCACGAAGTCGGTCGGCTACGCCGAGCGCGTCGACGTCGACGTCGTTCAGGTGACCGTGACGGTCAGCGACGGCCACGGCAAGTTCGTGCCGAACATCCCGCAGGCCTCATTCCACGTCTTCGAGGACGGCCACCCGCAGAAGATCAGCCACTTCGCTTCCGAAGACGTCCCGCTGGAACTGGTCGCCGCGATCGACATCTCGGGCAGCATGGCGCCGGCGATGCCGAAGCTGAAGACCGCGGTGAAGGAATTTCTCGGCGACGTGCCGCCGCAGGATCAGGTGACCCTGCTCGGCTTCAACGACAGCATCTTCACGCTGACCCGCAAGCAGACCGATCCGGTGGAGCGGATCAAGGCGGTCGATCGCCTGGCGCCGTGGGGATCGACGGCGCTCTACGACGTGCTGCTGCGCGGCATCGAGATGCTCGGCCGCCAGACCGGGCGCAAGGCGCTGGTCGTCTTCACCGACGGCGAAGACCAGGGCAGCCACGCGACGATCAACGACGTCGAGCGGCGCCTGCAGTCCAGCGACGTGACGCTCTACATGATTGGCCAGGGGCGCGGCGTCACGCTCGATCCGCTGCGCCGCATCATGGAACGGCTGGCGGCGCCGACCGGCGGGCGTGCGCTCTTCACCGACAGCATCGACGAACTGCACACCGCATTCGCCGATCTGCTCGACGAGCTGTCGAACCAGTACCTGCTCGGCTATCAATCGACGAACACGAAGCGCGACGATCAGTGGCGCAAGATCAAGGTCGACGTCGACGGCCACCACGAGGTCCGCTCACGGCAAGGCTATCGCGCCATCGCGGGGAAATGATGGGTCAGGCAGGTCAGGCAGGTCAGGCGGGTCGGACGGGTCGGACGGGCCGGGCGCGTCTGGCATCTCGGATCGCCCTCGCTTTCGGTCTCCTCTTAACCGTAGTGTCCGGCTTTAGCCGGACCCTTGGCGCGCAACAACCACCTCCGAAACCCAGCTTCCAGGCCACCGTCGAAGTCACCTCGGTCGACGTCACCGTCGTCGACGATCGCGGCAAGCCGGTCGCGAACCTGACGCCCGCCGATTTCAACGTGCGCATCGACGGCGGACAGCGGCGCGTCGTGTCGGCGGAATGGATCCCGCTCGCGGCCGAATCGTCAGCGCCGGCTGCGGCGCCGCCCGACGGCTACAGCACCAACGACAGCGCCACCGGCGGCCGCCTGATCGTCGTCGCCGTCGATCAGCCGAACATCCGCTTCGGCGGTGCGGTGGCGATCGCCAGGGCCGCCAACGGATTCATCGATCGGCTGGCGCCGTCAGACCGGATCGCCGTAGCCGGCTTCGGATTCGGCGCGCCGGCGACGCCGTTTACCGCCGATCGCGAACGGGTCAAGCGCGCGATCAGCCGCATGGTCGGCCAGCACCAGGCCCAGCGGAGCGTCGACGTCGGCCACAACATCGCGCTCGTCGAAGCGCAGATGATCGACCGCGGCGATCGCTCGACCCTCGATACGATCCAGCAGCGCGAATGCGCGACCGCCGGTATGACGCCGGGCGCGCTGGAGATGTGCCGCAGCCAGGTCGAGATGGAGGCGCACTCGCTTGCTCAGGACGCCAATCGCGACGCCGATCAGACCATCCAGACCTTGCGCGATCTGTTCGTCGGCCTGCGCGGGATCGACGCGCCCAAGACGCTGATCCTGATCTCGGAAGGCTTCGTGCTGTCCGACGAGGCGATGATCATCGAGCTCGGGCGGATGGCGGCCGAGGCGCGAACCAGCCTCTACGCGCTGAAGCTCGATAACCAGCTGTTCGACATCACCGACTCGCGCGCGCCGATCAACCCGTTCGGCGATCGGCAGGCGCGCCAGGAAGGGCTCGAGCTGCTGGCCGGCGCGTCGCGGGGGACGCTGTTCACCGTCGCCGGCACCGGCGCGAACCTGTTCGAGCGCATCGAGGCGGAGCTCTCCGGATATTACCTGCTCGGCGTCGAGTCCGACGCGAAGGACAAGGACGGCCGTCCGCATTCGATCCGCGTCGATGTGCCGCGGCGCGGCGCGATCGTCCGCTCGCGGCGTCAGCTCATTAACACGGCCGCCGAAATGCGGACCGCGCGCGCGCAGCGGCAGCCGCGTACCGCGGTCGCCGCCGCGCTGGCCTCGCCGCTCGTCGCCTCAGCGCTGCCGCTGCGGGTCGCGTCGTTCGCGCTGCAGGGTCCCGAGCGCGACCGGGTGCAGCTGCTGATTCATGCCGACGTCGGCACCGATTACCCGGCGTCGAGAGTGGTCTCAGTCGGCTACATGATCACCGACCGCGACGGCCGCATGGTCGACTCGCGCGCGGCCGATATGCGCCTGCTGCCGGTGATGAACGGCGTCCCCTCGGCGCTGCAGTACACCTCCGGCGCGAGCCTGCCGCCCGGCGACTACACCTTGAAGCTCGCTGCCGTCGAAGGCGATCGCATCGGCACCGTCGAGCACACGATTCACGCCGCGCTCCCCGCCGCTGGCAACCTCTCGCTCAGCGAGCTGATGGTCGGCGGGCCGCTCGACGTCGGCGAGCTGCTGACGCCAACGATCGGCTACCAGGTCACCTTCGGCACCGTCCACGGCTACCTCGAAGCCTACGGCGCCCGGATGGACGACCTGACGATGGAGTACGAGATCGCCACGTCGCCCGACGCGCCGGCGCTGGTCAACGTCGACGTCGCGCCGCACCCGGTCGGCGACGCGCGCGTGATCTTCAGCCGCGTGATCCCGATCCACCAGGTGCCGCCGGGCAAGTACGTGCTGCGCGCGATCCTGTCGTCGGGCGGACGGGCGGTGAAGACGCTCACCCGCGGCTTCGAGATCGCGGCGCCGAAAGTGCTGATGACCTCGGCCGACGGCCTCGGCGACAACGGCGCCGACAGCGATCTCTACCTGCCGATTGACGACAAGGTGATGACGCCGGCGTTTCGCCGCGAGGCCGCCGTCGACTCGGAGACGATCGCGCCGTTCCGCGAGCGGATCAGCCCTACGATCAAGACCGCGTTCGAAGAAGGCGTCACCCAGCTCGCCGCCGGCGATGCCACGAAGGCGGAGCAGGCCTTCAAGCGGGCGATCGAGCCGGAAGGCGATTCGACGGCGCCGCTCACCTTCCTGGCCGCGAGCTTCGCCGCCGGCGGACACGATCGCGAGGCGGCGAGCGCGTGGCAGACGGCGCTCGTCGACGGGACCGAGTTCCCGCAGATCTACGACTGGCTGGGCGGCGCGCTGCTCCGCAACCACGACTTCGGCGAAGCGCGGGCGATTTACGAGGAAGCGGTCGGCAAGTGGCCGGCCGATCCGCGGTTCACGAAACCGCTGGCGATGCTCTACGGCACGTTCGGACGCGGCAAGGAAGCGGTCCGCACGCTCGAGCGCTATCTCGAGGAGCGCACCGACGATCGCGATGCCTACTACTACGCCGTGCAGTGGTACTACACCGTTCACTCCGGCGGCGCGTTCGTGCACAGCCGCGCCGAGGACGTGAAGCGCGCCAAGGAGTACGCCGACGCCTACGCGCGCGCCAACGGCCCGCAGGCCGCGCTCGTCCGGCAGTGGGTCGACTACCTCGAAACCAGCAAGTGATCCGTCGGCTGAAGAACACAGTCTTCAGCCTTTCCTCACCCGCTCCAGGAAATATCTAAAGACGTCCGGCTTATAGAAGCCATACAACGTCTCGCGAAAATATCCGCACGCCTCTTATATAAGCCGCCCGCGGTCGAAGCAACGCCGCCGTGCTTATTGCAACACGACGATCTGTTTACCATTCGCAACGCTGCTGATTAGCCCGTGTTGTCGTAACGCTCACGATCTAATTACTCGATGTGTACTTTTCGTTGTTCGTCGCCGTTTATTCATTTCCGTTGGCGCATCAGTCTCTTCATATGAACAACTGAGATCGTTCTTACTTAGTTGTTCCGCGCCCACCGTACGCACGATCTTTTTAGCTGCTCTTCCTCCGAAGGGGAATGTGTCGCGAGTCGACGCGCGCTTACTTTCGCGGCGTGCTCGAGGTTAGCGAGCGCAATCGCAATGAGGAGGATCGAATGTCATTGAGAAAGCTCGGCGCGAGCAGGCGGTGGCCGCTCGTCATGGTCGTCGCGATGTTCTTCTCCGGCGTCGGCCCGGCATTCCTGCCGCAAACGACCGTGAGCGCGCAAACCGCGCCGGTCGGACAGGGATTCATCGTCAACGCCGACGATCTGCGCTTCATCTTTGCGCAGATCCTGGTGGCCCAGGATCACGCCGCGGGTGGCGTGCTGCAGGGTGTCGGCGCGGGCATCGGAACGACCGGCAAGATACTCCCCGACCCGCAGCTGCCATCCGGCTTGCGGACCGTCGACGGCTCGTACAACAACCTCGTGCCGTCGCCCGATCAGCACTTGTTCGGCGCCGCCGACCAGCTGTTCCCGCGCATGCTGACGCCGCGGTTCCGTGACGCGCAACCGGATCCGGCGACCGGGTTGCCGACCTCGTACAAGCAGAACGCGGGCAACGTGTTCGACTCCGAGCCGCGTCTCATCAGCAACCTGATCGTCGATCAGTCGGCGAACAACCCGGCCGCGCAGGCGGCGCACGATCACCCGTGCGGCAGCGGCGGCTTCGTCTGCCAGCCCGCAGCGCCAGCCGATCCCGCCGACCCGACCAACTCGCTGTTCATCCCGAACATCACCCCAGACTTCGGTCTGTCGGCGCCGTTCAATTTGATGTTCACCTTCTTCGGTCAGTTCTTCGACCACGGGCTCGACCTGGTGCCGAAGTCCGGCGGCACCGTCATCATCCCGCTGCAGCTTGACGACCCGCTGTTCGTGCCGGGCAGCCCGACCAATTTCATGGTGATGACCCGCGGCGCGTTGCAGCCCGGCCCTGATGGCATCCTCGGCACCGCGGACGACGTCAAGGAGTCGATCAATCAGACGACGCCGTGGGTCGATCAGAACCAGACCTACACGTCGCATCCGGCGCATCAGGTGTTCCTGCGCCAGTACGTCGTGGTCGGCGGCAGGCCGCTGCCCGACGGCAAGGTGCTCGACGGCGATCACTGCGGCGATCGCGGCACCGGCATCACCGGCGACCTGATCTGCAACATCGGCAACTGGGCACAGGTCAAAGCGCAGGCCGCGCAGAAGCTCGGCATCCAACTCGTCGACACCGACGTGCTCGATGTGCCGCTGATCCTCACCGACCCGTACGGCCACTTCAAGCCCGGTCTGCACGGCTTCCCGCAGCTGGTTCGCCCTGGTCCGACGCCGACGACGCCGATCCTCGTCGAGGGCGACCCGACCGCCAACGGCGGCAAGGGGGTGCTGGTTCCGGCCGACGCGTTCCGCACCGGGCACGCCTTCCTCAACGACATCGCGCACAACGCGGTGCCGGTCGACGCCAACGGCAAGCCGCTGCCGCCCGACACCGACACGACCATCTGCGACTTCCGCCAGGTCCCCTCGTGCCAGCAGCCCGGCACCTACGACGATGAACTGCTCAACGCGCACTTCATCACCGGTGACGGCCGCGGCAACGAGAACATCGGCCTGACCACGGTCCACAACATCTTCCATGCGGAGCACAACCGCTTCGTGTCGGAATTCGATCGCAACATCAACCTGCCGGTTGACCCGACGACGGGCAAGAACTCGTTCGGCCTGACGCAGCCGGAAATCGACGCCTGGCACGCCGTGCACCCGGGGTCCGGATGGGGCTACGGCGAGCGCCTGTTCCAAGCGGCGCGCTTCGGCACCGAGATGGAATATCAGCACCTCGTGTTCGAGGAATTCGCCCGCACGCTTCAGCCGCTGATCAACCCGTTCCTCGGCAGCCTGACGTCGATCAATCCGGCGATCAGCGCGGAGTTCGCGCACACCGTCTATCGTCTCGGCCACTCGATGCTGCCCGAGATTCTCCATCGCGAGATCGCGAACCCGGACGGCACCACCACGACGGTACCGATTCGCCTGTTCAATGCGTTCTTGAATCCGGAGTCGTACAACGTCGCGCCCGGCGATCCGGCTCCGACCAACGGCACCAGCAACGGCTCGCTGACGGCGCCGCAGGCGGCGGGCACGCTGATCAACGGCCTGGTCAAGCAGGTCGGCAACGAGCTCGACGAGTTCGTGACATCGTCGGTGCGCAACAGCCTGGTCGGCCTGCCGCTCGATCTTCCGGCGATCAACATCGCCCGCGGACGCAGCGAAGGTATTCCGGGGCTCAACGACGCGCGGCGGCAGCTGTTCGGGTTGACGAAGAACTCGGCGCTGACGCCATACCAGCACTGGTTCGATTTCGGCCAGGGCTTGCGGCACCACGAATCGCTGGTGAACTTCATCGCCGCCTACGCGACGCACCCGCTGGTGGCGAGCAAGACGACGGTCGCCGATCGCCGCGCCGGCGCCAACCTGCTGCTCAGCAACCAGAGCTTCATGTTCGCGGCCACGCCCGCGCAGGCGGCGGCCGCCGGCTGCCCCGACGCCAGCTGCGGTCTCGAGAACATCGACTTCTGGGTCGGAGGACTGGCGGAGCGTCCGAACCCGTTCGGCGGCCTGCTCGGATCGACCTTCAACTACATCTTCGAAAAGCAGCTCGAAGATCTGCAGAACGGCGACCGCTTCTACTACCTGCAGCGCACCGACGGCCTGAACTTCCGCTTCTCGCTCGAAGGCAACTCCTTCGCCGAGCTGATCCGCCGCAACACCGTGGCGACCGACGCGATGGGCGTCGTCTTCAAGACGGCGGATTTCATCTTCAACCCGAACTCGCCCGATGGCGTGCTCGACCCGACCAACCCGAACAGCCCCGTCCTTCAGACGCTGCCTGACGGGACCAAGCAGTTCTTCGATCCGCTCCACACCGGCAAGAACATCCTGTTCGTCGGCGGGGCGGGCGACGACCGCTTCCTCGCAGACATCGGCGACGACACGCTCTACGGCAACGCCGGCAACGACCGCCTGTCGGGCGGCGACGGCGCCGACACGATCGTCGGCGGCGACGGCGACGACATTCTCTTCGGCGGCAACGGCGACGACGTGCTGAAAGGCGGTCCGGGCGACGACGCGATCTCGTCGGGACCTGGCTTCGGCGCCGACCTCGTCATGGGCGGCGACGGCAACGACTTCCTCCTCGGCGGCGACGACGGCGTCGAGTACTTCGCGGGTCCCGGCGACGACGTGATCGTCGACGGCGCGATGCGCGCGGAAGCGATTCTCGGCGGACCGGGCGACGACTGGATCTACGACGGCGACGGCCACGACGGCGGCATCTTCGGCGACAACGGCAACCTCTTCGACCTGCTTGCCGGACTCGATCCGGTCGGCGGCGACGATGTGCTCGGCGGCGGCCCTGGCCAGGACAACCACTTCGGCGAAGGCGGCAACGACATCATGCTGATGTCGGAAGGCACCAACAAGTTCTTCGGCGATTTCGGGTTCGACTGGATCACCCTCCGTGGCTGGCTCAAGCCGGAGTTCATCGAGCTCGATCTGCTCGCCGCTCCGAACGTCCCGTTGAACTTCAACGACCTGCGCAACCGCTATCGCTACGTCGACGGCGCATCGGGCTGGGACATGAACGACCACATTGCGGGGTCGCTCAATCGCCTCTGCGATCCGACCGTCGAGTTGCTTCCAGTCGAGTGCCTGATCCCCGGAATGGAGCTCACTGCCGGAACACCACCCGTCCAGGTGCCGGCGAAGGGCGTCCCCGGAGAGGTCAACTTCCGCGGCGGCTCGGGCGCGGCGAAGATCGCCGGTCTCACTGAGCTGATGACCGCCTTCGGCGTCGATCTGAACTCGCCGGCAGTCGTCGCCAACGGCCGGCAGGTGAAGGGCGTCGGCTTCATGGGCGGCGACATCCTGCTCGGCGGCAAGGGCAGCGACACCCTCGAAGGCAAGCGCGGCGACGACCTGATCGACGGCGACGTGTGGTTGAACGTTCAGCTGCGCGCGGTTCTCAACCCGGGATTCACCTTCCCGGCGGCGAGCGCCTGTAACCCCGGAGCGACGCCGACCAACATCGGCTTGTGCGACGATCCGCGCGATCTCGTTGCCTATGTCTTCGCCGACCCGCAGCAGTTGAACCCCGGCAACATCTCGATCGTTCGCTCGATCGTGACGCCGCCGCCGGTGAAGCCCGATTGCGGCGCGGTGCTCCCGCTCAACTGCGACACCGCGGTCTACAACTTCAACCGTGAGGAGTACGACATCAATCTCCTCCCGAACGGCATCGTCCAGGTGTTCCACGATCCCGCGAAGATCAAGGGGGCGCACCTCGACGAGGGCACCGACCTGCTCCGCAACATCGAGCAGCTCCAGTTCGCAGACGTCCTGATGCCGGTACCGAAGCCGCTCAACACCGTGCCGGCGGTTGTCGGCCTGACGCAGGCGGCGGCGACGACGTTGATTCTTCAGGCCGGTCTGCGCGTCGGCACCGTCACGTTCGTCAACAGCACGACCGCGCACATCGGCACGGTCGTCGATTCGAGCCCGACGCCCGGCAACCAACTGCCTGCGAACTCGCCGGTTGATCTGATCGTCTCGCTCGGCACCATCGTGCCGACGGTGACGGGTGTGCCGCTCGGCCAGACCTTCACGCCTGGCACGGCGGAGAACATCATCATCGAGGCCGGCATGGTGATCGGCGTGATCACGCAGCAGTCGAGCACGACGGTGCCGGCCGGCACGGTGATCAGCCAGGATCCGGCAACCGGCCTGACGGTTGATGTCGGCACGGCCATGAACATGGTGGTGTCGAGCGGTCGGCCGCCGGTGACGGTGCCGAACGTGGTCGGCTTGACGCAGGCGGCGGCCGCGACGTCGCTGACCGGCGCGGGCCTGACCGTCGGCGCGATCACCTTCTCGCCGAGCACGACGGTGGCGGCGGGCAGCGTGATCAGCCAGACGCCGACTGCTGGCTCGAACGCCGCGGGCGGGAGCGCGGTGGCGCTGGTTATTTCGCAGGGCACAGCGCCGACGATCGCGACGTTCGTGTCGCGCAACGCGACCTCGCCGAACACGACGATCACGAGTCCCGCGTTCGCGGTTGCGGCCAACACGCTGGTCGTGGCGTTCATCTCGGCTGACGGTCCCGCGACGACACCGGCCACCCCGGCCGGCTCGCGGCAGAACGTCAACAGCATGAACAACAACGCCAGCCTCCCGAATCTCACGTGGACCCGGGCGGCGCAGTCGAACGCGCAGGCGGGCACGGCCGAGATCTGGTATGCCTTCGCGCCGACGGCGCACGCGACGATGACGGTGACCGCGGCAATGCGATTCTCCGGAGTCGCCTCGCTGACTGTCGTCGGCTTCACCGGCGCGGCGAACACGCTGGCCGGGACAGCCACGGCGATCACGAGCAACGCGCCGGGTTCGGCGACGCAGCCGGGCGCGACGCTCACCACGACGCGCGCGAACTCGTGGGTGTTCGGCGTCGGCACCGATTGGGACAATCCGCGGATGGTGACCGTCGGCGCCAACGCGACGCTGGTCAACCAGTCGTCGCCGACGGCGATCACCGACACCTACTGGACGGAACGGACGACGCTTCCCGTTCCGCTGGCTGGTGTCCCGACAACAGTGAGCGCGACCGGAACGGCAACCGACCGCTGGAACTTCGCGGCGGTCGAAATCCGGCAGCCGTAAACGATCGACATCGGCTCTTTGGGGCCGGACGCATGACGCGTCCGGCCCCCCCTTATGTGTTCGGCCCACGTAGCGCAGGCCTTCAGGCCTGCCAACGGCCGCGGGGCAGCCCTGAAGGGCTGCGCTACGGAAACGTCGAAATGATCTTGGAGACGAGACACCCATGAATCCAAAGACTCTTCGCCCCGTCCTGGTCAGAACATGCGTCGCGCTCGCCGCGTGCGTCGCGCTCGCACCGCAGTCGCTTACCGCGGAGATCCCGCAGCCGGTGGAGCATCTCGTGGGCCGCTCGCTCGACGCGTCCGGTACCTACGCCGGCCCGATCGACATCGTCATCGGACGATGGTCGACGCAGGAAGAATTCGAGAGCGTGCGGAAGCCGATCATGGGCAAGAACGGCCCCGCCGCGATCCTGGCGCTGCTCGAGAGAGTGCGCATCCACGCCGGCTCGGTGCTGACTCCGGGCGTTCAGAACGCCGGCGAGCGCGCGCTCGGCCGGCGCGCCTGGATCATCGATTTCGCCCGCGAGGTCAACACGCCCGCCGGCCGCCGGGTCGTCGTCGCCAGCCAGGACCATCTGCCGATCGGCGAATTTCCGAAGGAATCCGCGCGCGGCACGGAGCATCGGGTGGATGTCCTCGAGATCCGCTTCGACCGTGACGGGAACGGCATCGCCAAACTGGCCGACGCCAGCAAGGTCACGTTCAACAAATCGATCAAGACGATCGAGATCAGGACGTTCGACTCCGAACCGGTATGTGTAACCGGCGTCGCCAGGGACACGTCGACGCGCAAGCCGGTGCGCACCGTCGTCGGTCCCTGATCGTCGCCGCGCCCGCGTCCTGACGCGCCAATCGTCATACGGGAGGCAAACTGTTATGCCACGCGCCATTCACGACCGTTCTGAGTCGACGAACGACACGCCCACGCGCGAGCCGGTTCTGAAACAGCTCGGCGCCCGGATTCGTTTGATCCGTCGCGAACTTCATCTCTCGCAGCAGGAATGCGCCGCGCTGTGTCACATCGATCGCGCACACATGAGTCGACTCGAGCGGGGGGTTCCCAACGCGAGCGTGCTTCACCTGGCGAAGCTGGCGCACGGCCTTGGTATCGAGATCGCGGATCTGTTCAAGGGTTGACGTAGCGCCGCCCTTTAGAGTGGGTTTCAAAATTACCGTAGCGCAGCCCTTCAGGGCTGCCCGCGGCCGTTTGCAGGCCTGAAGGCCTGCGCTACAAAAGCTCGCGCGTAATTTTGAAATGCACTCTTAGGGCTGCCCGCGGCCGTTGGCAGGCCTGAAAGCCTGCGCTACCGTCGGCCGCGCGCGCGCCGGCCTACTCCGAGCGCAGCGCGATCAACGGATCGACCCGGGTCGCACGGCGTGCAGGGACGTACATTGCCGCCGCGGCGCAGATCGCGAGCAGCGCCGCGACCGCGGCGATCGCCGACGGATCGGCGGCGCTGATTCCGAACAACAGGCCCGACAGCAGGCGCGCGATCGCGACCGCGGCGGCGATGCCGGCGGCGAGGCCGATGGCGGTGGGCGCCGCGCCTTGCGCTGCAACCAGCCGCACGATATCGCCGGTTCGCGCGCCGAGCGCCATGCGCACGCCGAATTCCGCGGTTCGCGCGGTCACCGTCTGCGCGAGCACCGCATACAGCCCGACCGAGGCGAGCAGCAGTGCGACTGCCGCGAAGGCAGTCAGGACGCGTGCCCGGAACTGCGGGTAGGCAAGATCCTTCGCGAGCCGCTCGCGCAGCGTCTCCACGCCGGCGACGGCAACGTCGCGGTCGAGCACCGCGATGCGCCGCTGGACGCTGGCCGCGATCGACGCCGGCGCGCGGCTGCCGACCACGACGCTCGCGTCGCCGGGCGCGGTCTGCGCGATCGGCCGGAAAATCATCGATGTCTCCAGCCAGTTCATCTCCTCGAACACGCTCATCGTCTTCTGATCGCCGACGATGCCGACAATGGTGCTGTAGCTCGTGTTCGGGGTGCGGATGCGGCGACCGATTGCGTCGCCGTCGGGAAAGTACTTTCCGGCGAGCGCGCGGCTGACGATCGCAACCGGCGCCGCGTCGGCCGTATCGCTGGCGCGAAATGTCCGCCCGGCGAGCAGCGGAACGCCCATCACGCGGAAATAATCGGGGCTGATCGAGGACTGCGCGACATCCGGCGGCGAGATCTCGGGACGGGGATCAGGGCGTCCGTCGACGAGCAGCATGTTGAGGCCGGCACCGCGGAGCAGCGCCGTGGTGAGCGCCGCTCCGTCCACGCCGGGCGTCGCGGCGATCTCGTCGACGAGCCGCTCGTAGAACGCGGTCCGCTGATCGGCGCGCGCCAGCTTCGCGCGCGGCAGGCGGAGGGTCATCGTCAGCAGGCCATCCGGGTTGAACCCGAGCGGCACGCTGCCCAGCCGCGTGACGCTTTCGATGAGCAGGCCAGCGCCGACGAGCAGCGCCATCGCACTGGCCATCTGCACGGCAATGAACGTCGCGGTGACGCGGTTCGTGCGCGGTCCGCCGATCGATGTCGCGTGCGCTTTCAGCGCCGGCTGAATGTCGGTGCGCGACGAACGCCACGCCGGCCATGTGCCGAACACCAGCGCGGTGAGCGCCGCGATGCCAACCGCGAAAAGGATGACGCCGCCGTCGAGCACGACGGCGGCGCCCGCCGGAAGATCCACCGGCAGGTGCGATCGCAGGTAGCGCAGCGCGGCTTCGGCCGTCACCACTCCGAGCGTCGTCGCCGCGGCCGCCAGCAGCACCGCCTCGGTCATGACGTGCCGTGCCAGCCGCCAGCGTCCGGCTCCGAGCGACACGCGAATCGCGAGCTCGCGCTGGCGCGCGATGGAGCGGCCGAGCAGCAGATTCGCCGCGTTGATGCTGGCGATCAGCAGAACGGCGGCGACGGCGGCGAACAGTACCCACAGCGTGAGTTGCAGGTTGCGTCCGGCCAGCCACGTGAACTCGTCCTGCAGCGGCAGCACCGTCGGCCCGAAGGCGGCGCTGTGCGCGTCGCCGCCGTGCGCCTGGCGATGAATCGCCGCGAGCTCCTCATTGGCGCGCTCGCGCGTGACGCCGGGACGCAGCCGCCCGAACACACCGACGCCCTGATAGCGATCGCGCGGCAGCTGTTCGCGCGCCGGCGTAATCAACGTCCACATGTCGGCGGCGGCGGGGAAGAAGGCAAAGCTGTCCGGCATCACGCCGGCGACCGTGCAGGCGCGTTCGTCGAGCGCCAGCGCGCGTCCGATGACGTCGGGAGAGGCCGACAGCACGCTGCGCCAGAATCGCCCGGCCAGTACCACCGTGCAGCCGCGCGTCAGATCGGACGCGTCGAACGGCCGTCCGATCGCCGGCGCAACGCCGAGCAGCGTGAAGAAATCGACGCTGGCCGGAATCGCCAGCACCACTCTCGCGTCGCCGTACCCGGTCAAAGTCTGATCGCCGATCGCCCAGGTGACGGCGGCGATCTGTTCGAACGACTGGCTCTCGCGCCGCCACGTATCGAAGTCGGCATACGACGGGAAGATTTTCGCGAGGTTGCGGTCGCTGACGTGGCGGTCCCACACGGCGACAAGCCGGCCGGGTTGCGCATACGGCAGGGGCCGGACCAGCACGGCGGCGACGATGCTGAAGACGGCGGTGACCGAACCGATGCCGATCGCCAGCGTGAGAATGCAGAGGCTCGCGAAGGCCGGCTGTCGCCGCCAGCTGCGGAGCGCGTGGCGCACGTCACGAGCAAGATCGTCGAGCCACCACCAGCGATCGGCGTCGGCGCTGTCGACTGGCATCGCGGAGCATCCTACACGACTGGCGGGGCAACGCAGGGATCACGCTTCGAGGACCGCCAGCTCGAGCTGCTGCAGGCGCTGCGGATCGGACACCGCGTCGATGCCGACGATCCTGTCGTCGACGATCGTGAAGCGGAGCACCATCATCAGGCGGCCGCGCGGCGCGATGACGACGCCGACGTCGCCGTTCACGAGCGCCGGGCGTGCCGCGCGGGCTCCGCCGGCAATCGCTCTCCTGGCAAGCGCCGCGGCGCCGCGGATCTCTGTCGGTGTCGCGGCGGGGCCGTCCGTGTGCATCACCGCGTCGGCGTGCAAGACATCGAGCAGTGCCTCGAAGTTTCCGCCGCGCGCCGCGGTCAGGAAGGCGTCGACAACGTGGCGCCGGCGCGCGAGATCTGTGTCGGCGACTGTTGATCCGTGCACGCGGCGGCGGGCGCGGCTGGCAAGCTGCCGCGCCGCCTCCGGCGATCGATCGACGATGCCGGCGATCTCGTCGAACGGCATCGCGAACATGTCGTGGAGCACGAATGCCGTCCGCTCGGCCGGATCGAGCGCCTCGAGCACGACCAGCATCGCCAGGCCGACCGCATCCGCGAGCAGGGCCTCCTGCTCGGGATCGGCTGCTGGCGCGCCGCCGCCGCTGCTGGTCTCCGCCATCCGGACGTCGAGCGGTTCCTCGCGGCGTGATTTGCGCGAGCGCAGCATGTCGAGGCAGACGCGCGCGACGACGGTCGTCAGCCATCCGCCGAGGTTCTCGACCGCGTCTGCGTTGGCGCGGCTGAGCCTCAGCCACGCTTCCTGGACGGCATCCTCGGCCTCGCTGAGCGACCCGAGCATCCGGTAGGCGACGCCGCGGAGCCGCCCGCGGTCGTCCTCGAATCGCTCTGCCAGCCAGTCCCTGTCAGTCATCGGTCACATTCACTCCGTCTGCTTCGTCATATCACTGACGAACGACATCGAACCGATGTGACAGACCAAAGGAGCTGAATATGCAGGCACGAATCGCGAACGTCGCGGCGCTCATCCCGGAGGCGATGCAGGCCCTTCTGGCGCTCGGCAAGGCGGCCGGCAAAGGCGGCGTCCCGCCTCGAACGATCGAGCTCGTACAGCTGCGGGTCAGCCAGATCAACGGCTGCAGCGTGTGCGTCGATATGCATTCGCGCTACATGAAGGACGCCGGCGCAACGGACGAGCGGCTCTTCACCGTTGCCGCGTGGCGTGACGCGCCGTACTTCACCGACGCAGAGCGCGCCGCGCTCGCGCTCGCCGAGGCGGTGACCCGGCTCAGCGATCGTCCGGATCCGGTGCCCGACGATATCTGGAACGAGGCCGCGCGGCACTACGACGAACGCGGCCTGGCGGCGCTGTTGGTCGCGATCGGAACAATCAACGTGTGGAATCGATTGAATGTCGCCACGCGGCAGGTTGCCTTCGGGAAGCTGCCAGAGCACGTTGCCGCGGCGGCCGGAATGTAGGCGCGGCTGCGGGTCGACATCGGTGCGCGGCGGGCGACGGCCGCACGCCTGATGTCGGGGCGCGACGTCCGCGCATCATCCGCGCCGGTGCAGCAACCGGTGCGCGTCAGGCCAGAACTCCTCGTAGAGGTTGCCGATCATCCGGCCGAGAAATCCGTTGGCGCTGCGGGCGATCGTGTCTTTCGGCGTGGTCATGCTCGGCGGCAGCCACGCGTTCTCGATCACGTTGTTCAGCGTGTTGCCGACATAGCGTCCCCACGCCGGCCCGAGATGGCCGTCGCGGCGCTGCGCGAGGAAGACGGTTTTCGCCGCGTATCGCGTCCGCGCGCCGATGCCGTGCCGGCCCGACGGAATGTAACGCGGCTCCTCGCCCCAGATCGCGCCAAGGCTCGCCTCGAGCGTATTCGAAATCGTGACGTCGGCTTCTCGCTCGGCGTAGCGACGGGCCATGCCTGACCACGAGCGGTGCCACTCGGGCGGCGTATCCCACGCTGTCTGCCAGACGGTCGACATCACCCCGACAGCGAGTGATCGGCGGCCGATGCTGCCGTCGACAATCCACGTCACCCGCTGCCCCGGATCGATCGGATCGTACGCCGTGGCGGGTTCAGGTGAACGGGGCGCCGTCTGTCCGCGTCCGGTGACGTCGGTGTCCTGCGCGAACAACGGTACTGTCAGGACGCTCCACGTCAGCGCCGCGAATATCGCCACGATCGTCTTGCGTTTTCGCACGGGGCGGCTGCCGGTCCGATCGACCGCGGATCCCGGCGACGGCGGTCGAGCACGGAGCGTGCCGCAGCGCCGACGCAACTTCCTTATATCCGGCGACCGCGGTCGTATAATGCGCCGCACGGAGAGAAGCGATGATCAAGCGACTCGTGTTCGGTGTGCTGTTCGCGGTCGTCTGCGCCGGCGCCGCTGCCACGGCGCAGTCGGCGCAAAGCCAGGCGCACGTGGCGGCTGCGAAGGCCGCGGCCGGCTCGGACTTCGCGGGAGTCTTCAGCCGCATCTGCACCGAAGCGGCTCCTCGCACGCCTGCCGAACCGCGTGCCGCGCGCGGCGCAACGCCGCGGCCGCCGGGTCCGCCGCCGCGCGAGAGCTGGCACGCCGAGCCGGTGAAGGTGTTCGACAACCTCTACTTCGTCGGCCAGACCGAATACTCGGTGTGGGCGATCGCCACCTCCGCCGGCATCATCCTGATCGACGCGATCTTCGACTACTCGGTGGACGACGAAGTGGCGGGCGGCTTGAAGAAACTCGGGCTCGATCCGGCGAACATCAAATACGTGATCGTCAGCCACGGCCACTCGGATCATTCGGGCGGCGCGAAATATCTGCAGGACACCTACAAGGCGCACGTGCTGCTCGGCGCCGCCGACTGGGATCTGCTCGACCGCTCAACCGGGAGCAAGCCGCGTCGCGACATGGTCGCGACCGATGGCCAGAAGCTGACGCTCGGCGACACCACGGTGTCGATCTACGCGACGCCGGGTCACACGCTCGGCACGATCTCCACCGTGTTTCCCGTCACCGACCACGGTGAGAAGCACGTCGTCGCGTCGTGGGGCGGCACCGCGTTCAACTGGATGGCGAACCCGGCGCCGTACATCACCGCCGATCGGCCGGAGAAGTTCTGGTTCGAGACCTACAGCAACTCAGCGCGGCGCTTCAAGGAGATCACGGCAAAGGCGGGCGCTGACGTGCTGATCTCCAACCACACCATCTTCGACGGCTCGAAGACGAAGATGCCGGCGCTGGAGAAACGCAAGCCCGGCGAGCCGAACCCGTATGTGATCGGCAAGGATGCCGTGCAGCGCTATCTCACCGTCGTCGACGAGTGCGCGCAGGCCGGGTTGACGAGATCTGCGTCGTAGCGCAGGCCGTCAGGCCTGCCGATCGGCGCGCGGCAGCCCCGAAAGGCTGCGCTACGTCAACGATTGGCGTCGCGGATCTGCGCCATGAAGGTATCGACGTAGCCCTCGA
>Ga0070686_100000233_pt1 | contig 37840 bp, 45 predicted proteins | sample KBSS23LmetaG_FD_65654 | JGI IMG/M metagenome (GOLD analysis project Ga0070686, IMG submission 65654) | Switchgrass rhizosphere microbial communities from Kellogg Biological Station, Michigan, USA - KBS S2-3L metaG | ecosystem: Host-associated > Plants > Roots > Rhizosphere ...
AATGGATCGCGGAGTGACGCAGAACCACTTACTGAAGCCAACGCCGGGGGCGTTGGCGGCACAAGGTTCGCGGCGAGATTGGAAAGTTCAGGTTTCATCGGCGTGGCTTAGTGCGGCGTTAGATGCTTGGCTCATTTCGGTGGCGACGGCTAGTAGCATGAGTGGGCTGTGTCCTCGCTTGGACATTTCCTTAGCCATCGGTAGCGCACAGGCGAGCGGGTTAGCGTCATCGGTTGCGATCATCACTCGACGCACTATCGTTCTGTATTCTGCGGCGCTTGATTCCCACTTGTCGCCGATTAGCCGTTTCATCACGGTCAGATTGTCTTTGAGTTGGCTTGAGACTTCGACGCATCTGACGGCATCTAACCCATCCTTGGAGCGAACCGCCGTTGGCGTTTTGGGATTTTCCATAAAGTTTCCGATTATCGCGCACCACTGTTCGGCGGTTCGCTCCAAGGATGGGTTAGATGCCTCGGCCATGTCTGTCAGGTGGTCGCGGGCTTTTATGATTGCACCACGGCGGTTGACGTGCTCCTGCATCCATTCACGCGGCCAGTCGTGACCGCCGACGGCTCGGTAGTGGTCTGCCATTAGGATTGAGACTTTTGCCAGAGTATCTTCGGCAGCTAACAAGTCCTTGGAGCACAATCCGGCTTGGCGCATGGCTTCGGCGGTCGGCACTTGTTTGGTTTTGTCTATTGGCTTTTTCATGGGTTCAGGTTTTTGACGCCGGATGGCTCAAGTCTGCGTTAGGACACTTCCTCGAAGTCCACGCCTTCCGAGTAGTATCCATTGGATTCCCCAAGCCATCGGATGACGACTTGGCCTTTTGCGGTTGCGAGCCGGTAGAACGTCCACGTCATGCTTTCCGGTGGATATTCGCGCTTGTAGCCTTCCGGGTCTTTCTCGCGGTTGGTTTCCTCGTCGGCCTGCGTGATTGGAGAGCCTACGAGGTCGGCCATGTCGCCGCAGATGTCCTCGACGCGCACCGATTCACAGCAGTCCTGCGAGTGATACATTTTGTAGGTCTTGCCTTCGGTGGTCTTGAAGATGATTTCATCGTCACCATTCTTGCCGGTGGCTTCCGTCAGCGTTTTACCGAGTAGTTCTTTGAGTTCCATATTCGTGTCCTAACCATGCGCTCCAGCGAACCCGGCAGGGCGTCGCGGTTTGCAATCCTTGCGTCCTGTGCGCCGGGTCGCTGAGCTTGGGTCGTTAAGCCTATAGCCCGTGGATGTTGGTGATTGAGTGATACTCCCATAGTCTAATGGAGTTTGCGTTGGTCATGATCAGCAAGTTTTGCCATTCCCGCCAGACTGCGATTTTGGACGGAATGCTTTTGAGTTGAATCCGATTGGTCACTTCATTGCCGGTGATTTGGGCGATGTGATTCGTCACCACGAATCCAAGTTCCTTACCTTGAAAGTTGTAGCCCGTCCAGTTGGTGTCAGGGGTGACGATGAGTTGAAAAGAGTATTCTGGTTGGAGAACGTTCGTGATGCTGAAGTAGTTAGTTGCAAACAAAATCCAATTGGTCTGTGGACTAACTCGCGCTGCCCGCGCTTTGAGTTCATCCCAGTCTATCGCCGACGTGAGGCTTAACAAGCAGGTGGAGAGAACCGCCGCGAGCGCCAGTAATTTTATCAGTTTTGGTTTCATAGATTATTTTTCGGTTGACGGCGGCGGTTTCTCACCTGCGCTGTTAGACGGCTTCGCCATTCGTTCCATTTCGGCGCTCAGCTTTTCAATGGCCACTTCCGGGTTTCCATCCGGGATTATCTGCTCACGCGCCCAGTGCAGTCCGTGCATTCGGCCTCGTTGCCACGCATGAAAGAGCATCGTCGCATGGTATTCTCGGTGTTTCTCTGGGTATCTGGCTATGATTTTGTCAGCCTCTTTCATCCAATCGCCCTCTAACCACGCGCTGGAGCTAACGTCCACCGCGCATTCAGGTTGTCGTGAGTCTTTTGGCATATCGTTCACTTTTGGTTTGCCGGCGGTGGCCGTAGCTCACCCGCACCGTTCGGTGCTTGTTTGCTGGCGATGCTCTTTTCACATTCGACTCGATACGCAATCATCGTTTCGCGGAGTTTAAGGTGCAGCTTGCTGCCGCTTTTCACGTCTCCGACATTCAGGGCCGTCAGCACCGCTTGCGCCCATGACACCACTTCAGCCGTCGCCGCAGCCAATGAGCTTGCTGCCCGGCATTCGTCGCAAAGCAGGTCTGGCCCAGTTCTCGGACTATTCACACACTGGATGCAGTTCGCGCTCATCGCTGACCTTTATCGTTCTGATGCTCGCGATCGTATTGTTCGCGCCGGGTCGCTGATCCGGAGCGTTGGAGGACTTCGGTATCAGGCTATTCAAGAACGCCAATGCTTCGGAGAGGTTGCTGTCTCCTCGCAGACGAATGTTCCCGGAGACAGGCGTGACGAAGTGTGCTTTCATCATGCCGCTTTCTCCGACTGCACGTTCCCGAACTTCTTGACCAATTCCACCAGCAGTTTGGTCTGTGCTTTGAGCCACTCGCAACGCTCTGATGGCACATCATCAAACGACGCCCACGATTCCGGGTCCTTGTGGATGTTTTTGGCACGAACGAAATCCCTGAAATCATCGAAGCTGACACCCGACTCACCAAGAAACCGCGACAACTGTTGCTGCGGCGTCTCTTCACCGGTGGTGACCGGAGGAGGATCGGACGCGACGGGCTGCGTTGTGGCCGCCGCGTCCGTAGAGCTACCCCCCTTGAAAAGATTTTTGGCGTCCGCGGCTGGCGCTGGCTGGTTTAACTGCGGGAACGCTTCTTCGATCTTGGTGTCACCTTCGCTGATGGCCGTTTTCAGGCCGGTCAAAATCAGCAGCTTGTTATCGTCAACGTCAGCCCAACCTTTTACCGACAAAGCTGCAAACACCCTTTCATCAGACACCCGCATCGAAGTCAGCCATGCGCGCACCCGCTCTTGACGCTGTTCGATGGTCTTGCCTGTGCCGGCGCAAATCGCCTTCGCTGCGTCGTAAACAGTTTTGCAGAGCGCCTTTGGAACGACTTTGAAAACCGCGTCCCGATACGCCTTTGCCAAACACGCTTTGGCAACAACGTTCCGTTGTCCCTCAGAATACGGCTTGCCGTCACGCTTGACGGTGGATTCGATCACCTCCGACTTGCCGGCATAATTGGCCTCCAGGTCGTGCGCGATGCCCTCGCATTTCACATAGCGTTCCGTCTGTTCGATGATCCGGGAAGCAACGCGAATGTTCCCATAAGCCGCCGCAACAATTTCCGCAAGCCGAATGCTCGCGCCTTCGGCGAACTTCTGACCGCTGCCATCCTTGCCAACTGGCCGGGTGTAAATGCACGATTCCGCTGATTCCTCATCAATGGTTGCCATCGACAAAGCGCGTTTCTTGAACAGTTCCAAACTGCGTGGGTAACGGTGCGCAGTCGCCACCTGGATGTCCACGTTGGCGCGTTCTAAGGCTTCAACTGCGCTTGGTGCTAACACTTCAAACGATTCGGTTTGTTGGTTCATTTTTGTTTTGGTTTTTGGTTTACCGACGGTTTTTGAAATTCTCCATCGCCAGCAGGACAATGGCGGTCATCAACACGGCCATGACGATGATTTGCGGTGTGGTCATAAAAACAGCCCGGGGTTTAATCGGTACAAGGCTGAAGGCTGAAGGCTAAAGGCTGAAAACCGAAGCAGCCGTCCTAGGTTCGCGCTTCGAACGCCAGCAGCTCCGAATTCTGACTTTAGCCTTTGGCCTTTAGCCTTCAGAATTGTCATCGCCGCCGCCAGGATCGTCAGCGCGAAGCAAACGCAAAACACCGCCACGATGACCGAGAAAAGCGTCACGCGCGCGCCTCCTTCACTATGGCCGCAATTTGGCGATCCAGTTCGGTTGTGTCCTTCCAGGCACGAGCGGCGGCAAAGCGTTGCTTGCGCAGGACCTTCAGTTGAAGATTCTGTGCGTCCGTGTAGGTTTTGGGATAACCGCCCCGTTTTTTCACGATCGGCAGCACCTTGATAATGCCGCGGGCCAGGTATTTCTTTGCGGTCTCGCGGAATGCAGCGTAGTCAATCATGGAATCGGGTTGGTTTCGGACTCCGCTAACACTTGCGCTGCGTGTTCGCTTCCCACCACCCATTTGCCAGTTTTGTTATCGCCTACCACTTTGACGGATGGCCATGTATGGGTGTGGTGGTGGTGAATTTCATGCTTCACAGTCCATTCACGCGCGAAGCTCGCTGCGATCAATTCCAGCGGAACGCCATTTTTCATCATCAATGTCGCTATCATTGTGCGTGGGTGGAATAGGACTGTCTTTCGACCCATATTTATCCCGGCGATGATCCCAGAACGCACCTTGCGGTCGAAATCAGCCTGCGACAGGCCAAACATCGCTGCAGCCTGCGTGCGGTTGAGAAAATCGTCGAGGTTGATGTCGGATTTCATGTTTGCACGCTCAGGCTGACCGCCACGCAGCAGAATCGCTCGGTGAGGTATTGATAGAGCTTTTCTTCGTTAGGCTCTAATGCCGTGGATGCCGCCGCACTTGAGTTTCGAGTTTTATGAAGTGCCAGCCAAAGATCACGAGCCACGTCCACTGGCAGCATTAAAAGACTCGTGCGTTCCAATTCAGCGGCACAAGAATAGAGGATGTCCCGCTTTTCCAGTTCGGCCAGACCGCAAGAGCCTTTGTCGATTGCGTAGGCCAACTCGCGCCAGCGTTGGATGAGTTCAGATAACTCTTTCATGGCTGAAAATAAACACCCGCCACACGCCCACCGGCCAACCCCAGGAGGCCGGTATTAGGGCAACCGCTCCTGCTGCCGTCGTCCATGAAGCAAACGCGGCAGAGCCAAGTGAGTGCGTGCGGCGGGGAAAGTGTCATTCCGCTTTGAGTTGTTTCCGCCACGACATTCCCTGCCCGCATTGGGGGCAGTCTTTTCCCTGGAGTCCGTCGTGCGGCGCCTCGCGCATATCCTGCCTGCAAGTCGGGCATCGCATGGATGGTCGCCGCGAACGTCTGGATTTCGCCTTGTGGACTGGCCGCCTTTGGCTCCAAACAACTGCGCTCATTTGGAAACCCTCCGCCAGACGGCCACAACCCGGCCATTGGCCGAGGGCCGCGCGCTGGGCTTGTAGCCGAATTTCTCCACGACGCCGCTGTTGCGGAGCTTTGCTAGCAGGACGCCGTACCAGTTTGGATGCTCCGGCTTAGGCAGAATGGCGTGGAGATCATCGGTGGTGAAAGTCTGCGGGAGCATGTCGGCCTTGGCGCGCACGATCACGGCCAGCGCGTCATCAACCCACGACCGTTGCAGGTCGGTTAGTTCTAGCTGGTGCGTCATTTCGCGGCGGCCTTCCGGGATGTGCTGCCAAGATTCAGTTCGTCGGCCTTCTGTTCGATCAGGAACTCAATTACATTCGACAGACTTGGCCGGTGCAGAATCTCTTTTAGGCGGTTTCCCTTGGTCCTGGCACTCTTGGAGAGCGAGAGATTCGTTGCGGTTTTATTGGTTGGTTTTGTGTTATGCGTGTTCAATGCGCGTAAAATGCGCGTTTCGCAGAAACTTGTCAACGCCAAAAATGAAAATACTTTCTTGCTATTCGCGGGAGACTGTGCGCACCGTATGCGCATGAGTGCAATAAACCGCCGTAAATTCAAACGTGAAACCGCCGTCCCGCTAAACCTCACGCTCCCGCCGCTTCTGCATATAAAACTTGTTGAGGTGATCTCGCGGTATGGGTTCGCTGGACCTTCTGATTATTTTCAGAATTGCATTCGTGTGGATTCAGGTCTAATGATGCCGACTCATGCCAAAATCGCCACATAACCTCACTCTCGACGATGAAGTGTTTGAGATGGCGGAGCGAATATGCGAGGCATTGCATGTGGCATCGGTTACGGCATTGATAGAGCGGTTGATTGTCGAGGAGTACGAGAAGCGAACTGGGCCGATAAGGATTCGGACCAAAGGCAAAAAGCCTAGTTCAAACGCTGCTTCCGACGCGGGAGGTTTGGCAAGGAAGGCCGGCGACTTGTAGGCCGATCAGAAATGACGATGCGGACACTCATACGAAGCTGATGCGCCCACCTTTCCAATTTCTTAGCGGCGGCCAGCCTGCGGGCGACCGTCCACAGCTCGCATATTTCTTGGAGTTCCGGTTCGAGGATGACTTTTTTCATGCCCGTCACGCTAACATGGAGGGTTGGACAACCGCCGTCCCGCTACAGGCTTGTGAATAAGTTTCTTCTAACGTGGTTGGTGACGCTTCCCGCCTACGGTCAGGGCAACGCGCCACTTGTGCAAACGAACTTCGTTGAGGCCGCACCGAATTTCAGAAAAGTGAATGGCAAACTTTACAACACCAGTCGCAGCGTCTTATGGCAGGACTACAAAGGCGACATATTGAATGTGGATACCAACGGAATGTTACTCTCCACTTTTACGGAGAAGCCTGTATATCAGGCGGCGAGCACTAGCGTGCCAATCATCGGTCCGCGCAAAGAGACTCTAGGCTATCGACAAGAAGTCACAAAAGTCCAGGTGGACACCAAGAAAGTCGATGGTCCAAAATGTTTCCTGAGAAACTATCCGAACGCATTGCCCGGCCAGACCATAACCTTCCGCGCCATGCGCGCCGGGACGAGCAGTTACAGCGGGAGTGTGATCGACGTTTTGGATTGCGGCGTTCCAAATGTTGCGGCGGTAGTCACCACGAACCGGCCTTCTAAGCCCGTCCAAAGTGGCAACAAAGTGGCAACACCAAAATAAATGTGCGAAAAGGCCAATGAAAGAGTGGTCTGACCCCTACCTTGACACGGTAGGGGTCAGAGGTTCGAACCCTCTACCGCGCACCATTAAAATCACCCAATGGTAACACGGCTTTCGTCAATGTTTTCAGGCAATTCGCCGGAATTGCGAAAAATCGCAAGTGCGGATTCGTAGTGGATAGATACTGAATGAATATATGATTCCAGCCGCCAAAAGTGGCAACAAGTGGCAACACCCTCGGTTATGAGTTTGGAAATTTCAGCACAACTTATCTGTGACAACTGCTTCACGACGATTCGTGGTGAAACCGGAAAACGGTCAACGCTGCCAGCCGAGTCGTATTGGGACGCCTCAAAGAAGGCCAAGATAGCCGGATGGGTCACGATCTCACGCGGGCGATACCGAAAGCCTGCTCACTACTGTAAAAACTGCGCCGACAAGCCGGTGGCTAAAATCAAAGACCCGCCACGCTTGCCAAAGTGCAATCGATGTAAGGGGAGTGGTGGCATCCAGGTCAATAAGAGCGTCCCAGGCACTTCATTTTGGCTTGTGCGTGAAACCTGTCCAGTCTGCGGAGGAACTGGAAAACCGACTGAATGAAAGTCACCGTCCGGCAAATTAAGTTTCGCGGACGATCCCGCTGGCAGGTGGACTGGCATCCGCCGGGCGGGAAACGGGAGCGGCGGTTCTTTCAGACCAAGGAAAAAGCCGAGGCCGAGGCGCGCACCTGCCGCGAACAGGCTGACCTCGGCAGGCTGCTCAACCAGCTCTCGCCAGCAGCTCGCATGGAATTGGCCGCTGTCTGCTCCGAGGTTAACGACCGGCGCTTGAGCATCCGGTCGGTGTGGGACCACTACAAACTCAGCCAGCAACCAATGGGCCTGAAAACCATCGGTGAGGTGATTGGCGAGGTCGTCGCGGCGAAGCTGGCCGCTGGTCGACGGCCAGGTTATGTGACCTCACTCAAACGCTACCTGAATGCTTTCGCCAGAGGTCGCAGCGAACTTCCAATAACATTTTTCACGTCCCGAGAAGTTGAAGCCTGGCTTGTCGATAGACGTTACAAGCCTTCGATGCGGGCCAGCGCCATCTCGCGGCTTTCCACGCTGTTCTCTTTCGCGGTTCGGCAGAGTTATCTGAACGCCAATCCGTGCGCGCGGATCGAGCGCATCAGCGTGGAACAAGGTCCGCCGTCCATCCTAACCCCGGAACAGTGTCGGACGGCGCTGGAATGGACGCGGACGCACGAGCCGCGCTTTCTGGCGTGGATGGTGCTGGCCTTGTTCGCCGGCCTCCGGCCCGAGGAAGCCGATAAGGTCAAGCCGACAGACATCATTTTGGCCCGTAAGATCGTAAGGGTAGACGCGGCGTCAAGTAAGGTGAGGCAACGGCGGATTGTACATCTGAAGCCAGCAGCGATAGCCTGGCTGAAAGCAGCGATAACTCATGCTTGGCTTCCCCTAGCGCAACCGACAAGGCGTAGATTTGTTCGACGGCTTCGAATAAAACTGTCTTTTGCGAATTGGCCAAAGGACGTTCTGCGGCACTCGGCTGCTTCTTACTGGCTCGCGTCGGATCAGGACGCCGGGCGCGTAGCCGCCGAACTTGGGAATTCTGTCGGTGTGCTTTTGAAGCATTACAAGGAACTGGTTTACAAGGATCAGGCATCAGAATTTTGGGCGATCCGGCCAAAGGCGAAGTCGGACAAGGCCAACATATTGACTCCGGTGTTTGCAAGGGCTACCAGTGTTTCATGAGGCCCGAAATGCCCTGCCGAAGTTTTCCGACGGCAACATAACTGGCAATTCTTCATGGCGCGCTGGCGGCTTTTATCGCGCCCTCCATCATCCCGCGCACGATGATCTCCAAAAGTTTGGTGACGTTCGTTCCGCTGGTGTCCTGGTTCAGACTTCCCACAGTGGCTTGCTGACTCTTTTCCGTCTGGATGGCCCGGAACTGCGAGAGCGCCGAATGCGAGTCAAAGAATGTGGTGCTCGCGGCTTTCGTAGTGACCGTCGTTTTCTCGCCCGTCTTTGCGTCAATGCGTTCATCAACCTGCGTCGTTGAAAAGGTGCTGCACCCGGCCATGCCCAGGCACAGCACGATCAGCGGCGGCTTCATGGTGAGACAAGCGGGAAGTTCGCAGCCGGCGCTGGCGGGGATGGCGCTGGTGGCGGTTGCGCGGCAATCAGGCCATCGTGGATGCCGCCGCAAGTTGCTTCGAGGTAAGACCGCAGCTTGTCAGACTTGGTGACGGCTTTCGTTCCGTATTTCTCCCACAGGCCCACGTAGAGCGCGAGTGCGGTGTTCAGGATCATAACACCTTCGGGTGTCTTCAACTGGTCGGCATTGGAGTTTTGCAACGCGGCCACTACCTGGGCAGGTGCAAGGTTTGTCCCGTGCGCTGCGGAGCAGATGACCGGCTCGGCGGCCTTGAGGTAAGGCACGGCGTCGGGATACTTGACAACCGAGTAGGAGACTCCAGTTGCAACGCCTTGCTTAACCGATCCCGGCGTGAGAACCATGGTTGAACAGCCAGTGAACGCCAGCATTACAGCCAGCCCGATAACGTGTAGATATTTCATATTTGATTCAGGGGATCGTTGGTTTTGTGAGTAACTCCGTGTCGCCAGTGCTGTCCGGCGGGACGGGTGATTGTTTGAGGTAGGTGAGAGTTCCGACGATGGCGCCGGAGAGCATCATAATGCCGAACTGTTTCCAATCCACTTGAGGAACGGAAACGCCGAGGCCATTGGCCGTGGCGATGCCAAGCGCGGCCAGGCCGCTGGAGCTGGCGCCCGTGACGAGCGCAGCCACCAATGATTTGAACCAGAGTTGAGTTTTTATTTTCATTTTGTTTGTTTACGGTTTCTTTCTATGAATCCAGGTTGACAGCATCAGGAGACAGGTGCCCGTCAACGTGAAGCCGATGCACGTTTGCAGGGCCATCTCGACTGGGATGCCGAAGATGTATCCGCATAAGTTGAAAGTTCCGATCAGGAACACGCCGAACGCCGGTATCTGGATGAATCCGCGCTTCATTTCGGCTCTCGCTGCCCCCTCAAAAGTGCGATATGTATCTCCATCGCCTGAACTTTCCGCTCCAACTCCGCTATCCTCGCCTTGTTCTCCAAGTGCGCCTCTCGGGTTGAAAAGAACTGGGCGCCGCGGTGGATAATATATCCGAACAGAATGGGACCGACCACCGACGCCACCGCCAATGCCACGTTTACGGTCTGAAGCTGGTTGTTCATTCATGGGGAGGGTGTGGATGTTTGAGTCTGGTCATTGTGGAATCAGGTACGGGGTGATGTTATTCGATACAGACACCTTCAAAGTCCGGCCCGCCCAGTCCGTTGGGCCGTTGGTGACGGTCGAGATCGAACCGGGAATGAGCGCGTGCGACTTTTTGTCGATCATCCAATACGTTGCGTAATCCTCCCTAGCGTGCGGCCAGACATAGTTCGTTGACTCAGCGGACCAGACGCCATTGCTCTGCGCTTTCACCGAGAGATAATATGTCGCGCCGTATTGCAGGTTTGAACATGCGGCCCGATTTGTTCTAACCTCAAATGTTCCAACCGGCAGCGCGTTGGTCTGCGTGCGGATCATCACCTGCCAGTTTGTGCCAGGACCATCCCAGGCTAGTGTCTTGAGGGTGTAAAGGCCGACCGGTGCGGGTTGCGCCGATGCGGACACGGCCAGCAGGACGGCGACGGCCGTCACGTCGCGGATCATACGCCAGATGTCAACGGGAATTTTGAGCGCGTCCCATACTCGGAACGCGACCGCGACAACGACGACCAGAACAAACAGGCAGATGTGGTGTGCGAGTTTCTTCATGGCGGCGAAATCCGCACGTTGATTGGCGGTTGAGCGATGACTTCCACCACGTTGGTAGGGTCAGGGGCAGGCCCGATCGGAAACACCGTCAGGCTGCGCAATTGCGTCCCGGCTTCACGTCCGTAAACGATGACCTTGTGAGTTCCAGCCGTCAAAAAGAACGGATGCGCAAACGGCGGCGGAAGCGCCTGGTCTGAATCCCAAGTGACGAGACGATCCTCGAAGCCGATTGTCGGGGTCATCATCCATTGATGGGCTAACACTTCCTCGGTAACGGGCGCATCCACGTTGATGAACACGCTGTTGGCCGACGTGGAAGGTGCGTTCACGGTTGCACTGATGCCGTAGTAAGCCTCGTTTGTGATCACGACTCCCCACACGGCCCGGCCATTGGCGGCGCTGAAATTGGTTGTGTTGATGGTCTGCGAGATGCAGTTGTTAGTTTCGATGTTGAACGCACTTTGAACGAGCGCGTTTGTGAGGATCAGGTTCGTCCAGGTCGAGGACATCGGGTAACAGACGCCCGTGGCCATCAGTGACGAGTTGCCCCCGCTCGAAACGATGGTGAAGGATGATGTATTCGTGCCCTTGGAGGTTGGACTGTATTTGATTTGAACCGCCGCGCTGCTGTTCCCGGCAATCGAAAGGTTCGTCCCCGACAGCAGCGTGAACGCCGACGCGCTAACCGGAATCCCGGCGTTCGCCTGGATTTCACCTATACTCAACGCGCGATTGTAGATCCGCACCTCGTCAATGCGTCCGCCCCAGGTCTCCGCTGGGAAAAAGGTGTTGCCGCCGATGGTCAGCGGGAATCCTGGATTCGGTTGCATTGGGCCGCCGTTAGTGCTTATCGACGTGGCGATGACGCCGTTGGTGTAGATGATCCGGGTCGAGCCGTTGTAGGTGCAGGCCACATGCACCCAGTTGCTGACCGGCAGTGAGACGCCCATGAATTGACCCGTGTTAAGCGCCCAGAATGATGGCCGCCCGGCCGTGGTGGTTGTGCCGTTGAGGATGTATTCGACGTTGTTGTTGTCTTCATCGCCGTGAAAAAAGATGGTGGACCAGCGGACTTTGGACATCATTGGGTAGAGCCACGCCTCCAAGGTTATCCCGTTGGTGAAGACATCGATACTGGTCGAGTAAGGGACGGTCAACATCGTCGTGCCGCTGTTGGTCGGGAAATACAGGGCCGTCCCGTATCGTCCGGGGGCGTACGTCGCGCCCACGATTGAGCCGTTGTTGCCGTAAACGGAGGCATCGGTGGCGGTCGAGCCGCTGCCTTCCTCGAATCCCAAAGCGAGCACCAGGTTGAGGTCGTTTGTGACAAATCCCGTCAACGTCGCCCCGCCTGTGTTTGTGACGTAAAACGTATTCGTGCCGAACAGCCCAGATCCCACCTCATCGAACACGAGTCGGTTGGTTTGCATCGCCAACACCGCCGGGCCGGATGCCACCGAGAAATGAAGGTTGGTGACGGCTCCGAGGTTCGCCTGGTTCGTGGCCGTGATCGTGGCGTCATACTCGCCCGGCGTGGTGACCGAGCCGGAGATGACGCCGTTGGCGCTGTTGACACTGAGGCCCGACGGCAGGGATGCCGCGCCAAAAGAATTCGGAAACCATGTCCCGGCGATCGTGTAGGAAACCAACGCCGTCGCCGCCGCGCTCACATTCGTCGCGCTGGTGATTTTCGGTGTGCCCTCCGCGACAATCGTAAGGGTCAAATTTGTATAGGCCGTCCCCGTGCCGTTTGTGGCGAACAATCCAACCGTCCGGCTTGAGCCAGAGTTGGCCAGGTCGGGCGAACCGGAGATTGCGCCGGAGGCAGCGTTCAGACCCACCCCGGACGGCAGATTTGTTTGACCGTAGCTCGTCGCATTGTTGAGCAGTGTGGTGATCTGGTAGGTGAACGGCACGAAGTTCGTGCAGGTCGCCGTGGTGCTCGACGTGATGACAGGGGCAACGCTGCCGTTCGTGTTCGATGGGTCAGAGCCGAGAATGGAACGGTAGCCGGCTGGGATGTTTGTCGGACTCATGCCCGCCGCCGTCACGTTTGATGGGTTGTAAGGAGGCCAAGCCAGATTGCCCCACCACGTCGGCTTCGCGCTCAGGTAGTAGGAATTCGGAATCACCTTGGTCGAGTTGGTCGAGTTGCGGGCGTCCCACATAATCGCGCCATTGACTGAATCCCAGTTGCCATGGATGAAAACAGTATCGCCCGCGTCAGTGCCGCCGTTGTCAACGTTCAAGGCGAAGATAGTCCGCTGCGTGTTGTTCTCTGTGGTGGTCAGGTAGGTGTTCATGTGGACGGTCTGACCCGGAACATCCCCGAGCACGTTCCCGACGAAGTTAACATACTTGTTGTGTGTCGCGCAGGCCGTGCAGTATTGCTGATAAAGAATCGTGCTGTTCTGCCAGCCCACAAAGCGGTTTCTGAAAACGGTGTGATGACTGCTGCTGCCGTGGATGTCGTCGAAGTAAATCATGAACCCGTAGTTGCCTTCCCATAGGTTCATCACAGGGTGAGCGTAGTGATTCTGGAAATCTGGCTGTGTGTATTGCGGGTTTGTGTACTGCGACTTTGGAACGTAGTTGTAGGCGAACACATTGCCGCTCGATCCTTCGTTGACCTGGAAGCCGCCGGTGACGTTGCTGACGATGTTGTTTGCGATCAGGCAAGCGCTTGCCGGTTCGAGCGTAATACCGTAGCCAAATGGCCCGTGCAGGGTGGAGTCGTGAATGAAGCATTTGAACAGTTCACAACCAAAACCCCGCTGAATGTAAAACGTTCGATGGCTCGCGTTATACATTTCCACGTTGCTGAACCAGCAGTACGCCACGTTGTGAAGGTCAACGCTGAAGTCCCAACCAGTGTCCAGGTTCAACGTTAAATTCTCCACACCGCACTTTGAGACAAAATTCGGCGTGGCCCCAAGATTGTTGTAAATGACCGCCCGGACATTCACCCCGTTTAGCGCGCCACTCGTTTTCATCGTGTAACAAAGAGGGGGCGTGATGCCGATGGTCGTGCCGCTGACGCTGGTTATTTTGCACACCTGCTTCTGACATGGTTGATTGGCCGGCGCTCCGCCCGCCTCACCTGCGAGAAACACAATGTCGGTATCGTCACCGCCTTCAAACACGACGAAATCATTTACGCGAAACCCGGTCGCGCTGGCTACGGTCACGCTGGTCGAGCCCTTAGTCGCTCCGGCTGTGACCAGCGGCTGAACCGGAGTGCCAGCAGCTTGCCCCATGTAAATGTGCGAACCGTTTAGTCTGGTTACACCCATACCGGCCCCGCGCAAAACGACGCCGTGATTCATTTCAAAGTTCAGATAACCGATGTTGAAACTCCCCGCAGGCAACTGGATGACTTGATTCGATGGACAATTATCAATCTGCGTCTGCAAATAGCTCTGATTCATGTTCCCAGCAGACACCGAAACAAACGTGATCATGTTCGACGAGTTCGGGATGCCGCCGGGAATGCCGACGTTCCCTTCCCACGTCACGGTGCGAGTGCTGGGGATGATTTGAGCAAATGCTGAAAGCTGAAGGCTAAAGGCTAAAAGCAGAATGAGTTTGATCTTCATTTTAAGGAAACGATCACGGCGGCGCTGGCGCACGAGGCTAGATCGAATGAGGCGTTGCCGACGTAAGCGCCGGTCGAGAATACGTTGCGATATTCGAGGTATCCTTTGGTATTGGGAGCGGCGGGCACGACCTGAAGCTCCGTGAAGCCCGCGCCAGCCGTCCAAGTGCGTTCTCCATCGGATTCGCAGAACACCACCAACGCTTCATTGGCCGTAGTTGTCGTGATTGCTGAGGTTGCGGTAGTCTGAGTGTTCAGCTCGCCGCCGCCGAACTGGTCAACCGGTGCGCTGGTTGAACAGTGGGAGAACTCGGCTATTGCGCCGCGAAAGGTGGTCGCGCCTGAGACCGTGACGGTGACAGTCACGGTGGAAGCGGCGGCGGACGCATTCTTTGCGACCCAGATGCTCGCCCGGTTGCCGGCGTCGTCTATGACCTGGCCCTGGCCGCAATCCAGCCAGGTGTTGCCTGACGAATCGGTGACACTCGAAACTGTGACGGCCACGACGCGGAAGCCGAGCACCAGGCAAGAGGCTGCGGTGACGGTCGGCAGCGTGATGGTGTGCGTAGTGCCGCTGGCAGAGTCTTTCCCGTTGGATTGGACATACGTGGGGTAGCTGCCCGGTGCGGGGGGCGCTGAGGCGACGCGATCAGCCGCTTTCAACGCAAAGTCCCACAGCAGACTTTGGGAAAATGCTGAAGGCTCAAGGCTGAAGGCTAAAGTCAAAATCAGAAACGCGATTCTCATTGTTGAACGGTTGTCACGTAATTGGTCAGGTAGCGGGCGAACGTTTTGACGGTGAGTTCACCGACCTTGCCGGATGGGATTACGAGTGCGTTGGTCGTGGCTGCGCCCATCGCGCGGCCCGCTGGAATTTCCACATAAAGGGTGATGTTCGCGCTCGCTGAATTGCTGATCATCAGGTTGGCGATGCGCGTGTCCGCGCTGCCGGTGTCAAAGACATTCGTGACCGCGCAGTTGGTTGTCGCGACGAAGTACTGCGACACGTTCGTCATATACATGAGGTTCGTGTGCCCAACAAAGGCGTTGGTGCTGAATGGAAGGACCGGCGCCGCGCTGACCGTGTAGATTGCGGTCGTCCCGCTCAGTGCGGCCGTGACCGTTGTATTGCTGCCGCTCACGATGTCGATGGCTGTGAGAGATGTGGCAATCGTGCCGCCGTTGGTTTTCGCGGTGGTCATTGTGCCGGTCCCTGCCGCGCCGTTGGTAACTCCACCGCTGCCGGTCGTCATCAGGACCTGACCGCCGGCGCTGCTCTCGATTGCGGCGACTGTCGAGACCAGCGCCGCATTGTCCGGGTAGGCGAAATAATTGAAGCTGAAGTTCGTGGCAGTATCGGTCTTGAACTGGACGCCGTAACGACCACCGCCCCGGAACGTCAGAGACGTGGCGTAATTGGTCGCACTCATTGACCACATGGAAACGAACACCGTGCCGGTGATCGAACCCGATGAAGTATTGGTCAACCAAAATTCATAAACCTGATTCGTGTTGAAGGTTGTTCCCAGAGTGATGTTGAAATTTTGATTCGTGCTGAAGGTCGAGCCGAAATAATTACCAGCCAGGCTAGCGCTGTTCGTGTAAGCCCGAATCTGGCCGCCGCGCAAGACCGTAGTTCCAGCCGTGATCCCGGCGAACGTCGGGCTGGAGGTCGTCAAAACGTTCTGGTCCATGTCATAGAGTTCGTTCGCACCTTGCCCGGTGTCGATCGTACCAAAGATGACGGCTGAGGTTGTCAACACGTCCTGGTCCATGGGGTAGAGTTCATTTGCGCCAAGGCCGGTGTTGAGAGTTGTGGCCGTCGCCGCGCCCAAAGTCGGCGCGACTAATACAGCATTGTCTGAGAATACCCATGACCCGGTGCCAGTCGGATCGGTTACTTTTCCCCGGTAAGCTGCGGAGTTTGTCGCCGTCAGTGCGGTGATCGTGTTGGTAGTGGCGATGAGCGTGCGGGAAGCTGGAATCACCGTCCCATTGATGCTGGTTGCAGTCGCGACTCCGAGTGAAGGCGTCGTGAACGATGGGGAAACCGTTCCAGCAATCTGTCCCGACCCATTCTCGTCGGAGATCACGCCAAAGAATTCCGCCGAGGTCGTGGCCGCAAATTGATCAAGGCCGTCAGCAATAAAAGCATCGCCCGCACCGCTGCCGCTAGGTGAACTTCTGGCAAGTTCAACCCAGTCATCCCCAACGCCGATCAACATTAGTGCATCGTATTGAATCGGCGTCCAGTTCCCATTGAGCCGGACATTACCGGCGCTCAGATTCACCGAGTTGTCAATCAGCTCGCCCGCGTTAGCGCCGCTCCAAATCAAAATTATTTTCTTCCCGTTGATGCCCTGGCTGAGTTTGAAAGTGCGGCTGCTGGCGCTGGCGTTGTCGCTTGAAATGATTACGACTGACTTGCCGATTACAGAGACAGTCTGATCATCACCCACGAGTGATGCGGTGGTGGATGGTAGGGCCACACCGTTACTCGCGTAAAGCGTTCCGCCGAAATAAACCCCGCCGAAAGTCCCATCCCCGCCGGGATTGATCTTTAACGGCAAAGACACCTGGGCATCGCTGTTGGTGGCCGAGATGGACCCGAAAGCGTTGTTTCCGTCCAATGCTATGTTAAGAAATTTCCTGGGATCTCCTTGTGTAGCCACAACCAACTGCCCGGACATGGTCCGGTCGGTAACATCCCCCTTGATGACCAGACCGCCAGATATCTCACTGCCCTGCAACCCCGCCGCGTATGAATTGGTCCGGACGTGCGAGTTGCCAATGATCGTGGTGTAAGGGTCGGAGGCGATCAGGCTTCCGCTGTCACCGCTCAAAGTTCTTATCCCGCCTTCAACCCCGACGATAATGGTGTTCCGAAACGAGTTGGTAAGAGCATAGCAAGATCGGGCCTGAGTGCCGCCGTCCCAAAATGAATTGCCGGAAAGCACATTCTCATGTGCGTAAATCAGCACGATGCCGTTGGTGTATTTGTCCATCTCGATCAAATTGCGGCTGATGTCATTCCCAGCATTCCCCGAAGTGCCAATGTCCGAAGTGTCGTCAAACTCAATCGCGCATCGTGCATAGGTGTTGCCTTGAAAACTGTTGTCCGTGACGACGATGCTATTCGCCCAGGTGCGGCCATAGACTCCGCGCCCCAGCCTCGAAAAATGGTTGTGTGTCACCCGCGAGCCATAGCCTTGGAATCCTGAGTAAGTGGTGTTTCCAAGTGCTGCGTTTGTACCGCCGAAAACAATTCCGTCCTGGAAAGAACTGAAGCTGCCAATGATCGAGCAGTTATCCACGGCCAGCGTGGTGTTGCTGACGTGGATCAACGCAGTGTTATTTGACGATCCACCATCCTTGATGGTTAGATTTTCGATGACGAGAGCGCCCAGTCCAAGCGATTCCAGTTTTGCGCCAGCCGTGCCGGTGTAACGTAGGTCGAGAATCGAAGCGCCGGGTGAATTCAGATGATACCAGTTTTGTCCACCACCATCGCCATACATTCGGATGTTCACGTTTGTTGCCTGCGGCGAGCCGCCGCTGTTTGGAATGAACATCATCGAGTCGGCGCGGTAGGCAGTGGGTGAAGCGGCGAAATGAATTGTCCCCCCGCCCGCGGCATAAACGGCTGACAGTAGATTCGACATGCCTGCGGAATGGTCAGTGCCATCAGGTGTCCAATAGTCAACCGCCTCAAAACGGTTTGTTGGGGGGCGATAACCAAGAGCGTTCGTCACAATGGAATACGTGACGCTGACGCTCGCATTGCTGGCTGGCGCATACCCGAGCGCATTTGTAATCCCTGGGAAGCTGTTTGTTGCAGGTCCGAACCCCAAGGCATTCGTAACAGCATGAGGGCTATTTGTCATCGGGCTAAACCCGAGCGAGTTCGTTATGCCTGGATGGCTGTTGGTTGAAGGAGTAAATCCAAGACTCGCCTGAGCCCCAATCAATCCGAGAAACGCCGAGGCATTGGTGGGCGCAAGTCCGCCATTACCTTGCCCAATCAAAGGCGAGTTCAATGTGAGTGTTGATATATTTGAAACCGTCCCGCTTCCACTAACCGAGGCGCTGAATCCTAAATTCCCACTACCGTCGTTGGTGAGAGCACCCAGCCCATTAGCAAGTGACAGTAGCCGCTTGTTCGCATCGTAGATTGCCACCGTTGACGCCGTAGCGCCGGAGTTGGTCAATCCCGTCGTGGTGATCTGCCCGGTGACAATCCGGTTACTGTTTATAGTGGTGACAACTCCGCTGTTCGTAAGGATGATACTAGGCCCGCGGAATCCATAGACGCTGTCCTGGTTGGCGTCAAACTCAAGCGATGAAACCACGCCCGACGCAATAGTCGTGTTCACCCCGCCTTCAAATATATTCAATCCCGATCCGTCGTTTACTAGACGAACTTCGTTATCCTCGTTGTCCAGGATCGTGATGTTAGTCCTAAAAAACGTGTTTGTCAGCACCGCGCTCGCCGTGATTGCGCCCAGCCTTGCCAAAGGAATTGAGCCGGCGGTCAGATTGGAAGCGTTGTTGGCGGCGATGTTTGTCCGCGCCGCGCCAGGACTCACCACGTCCAGGAGATTGCTGCTGTTGAGCAAGCGGCTTGTCACATCCGCTGCGTTGGTGGCATAGACCGTCAGAGTGCCGTCGGCGTTGGTGATGAAGTCGACGCCCGCGCCGGGGATGCTTGGAAATCGGCGGTTCGCGGCTTCCGCTGAGTAGTAGTAAACCCCGCCAGGGCCTGGCCGTGTCACCACCAGCCCTTGAACCGGAATGGTTGTGGAAGTGTCCGGCACAAGGATCGTGTATTCACTGTCGCGCCGGCCACTGATCTTGATGTCGTAAAAGTAATTGCTTCCCCCATACATATTCGTGACGGTGTAAGTGCCGTTAGTGATGCCGTTGATGACTACCCGCTCGATGGTCACCAGGCCATCCGGGGACACGCGCGCGCCCGTGGGCGTGATCGTCAGACTGGCTTGGCGGTTTCCGCCGATGGCGTCAGTGAATGAAAAGGTGACGTTGGCCCCGAAAATGGGAAAAGCAGAAAGCAGAAAGCAGAAAAGGCGGATGAAAGTTTTCATGGGTCAAAACCGATTAACAGCCAGCGCGAAGCTGCGCCGCTGTAGATCAAAGTTGCCGCTCCGTTGCCGGTGGTCGCCCGGTCGGCGCCGGTCATGGTGATGATGCGGTTGGCTGCCACTGGGTCGGTGCCGGATTGGTGCGCAATGGTCATGTCCTGCCCGGTCTGGTTGATGATGTAGATGAGCTTGCCGTCCCGTCCGTTGGCGATTCCGTTGATGGTGAACGCCCCGCTCGGGCCGCCGACTTCGATGAACACGTTTGTGCTGACCACAACCCCCGCATTATTTCCGGTGGCCAGGGAGGTTATCGGGTAGCGCGAAAAGGCAACATCCGCCCCCTGCGGAAAATTGTTCGTGCCATTGAAATTCTGGTTGGTCTTGGTGATGTTGTAAATCGGAACCAGTTTCAAGTCGTCCCCGCTCTTCATCAGTATGTCCCCGTTGGCCGCTGTCAGCGAGTTGGTGGCCAGCTTGGGCGAAGCGTTTGTAAGCCCTTGCGCGAGTCCGTTAAACCCGTGACTGTTGATCGCGGCGTCAGCGTAAAAGCCGCCCGTGGTTAAATCACCGTCCGCGAAGTCATACGTTCTCGCGCTGTCCGAGTTGCCGATCTGAACCCCGCCCTGCGTGTTCCTGATGAACGAGTAATCTCCCGAGTTTGTGTTCCACAAACGCAGTTCCGCGTCCGATCCATCCGATTCCCCAGCGTAAAGGTTTAAGTTGGATCGCGTGTTCAGCACGATGTTGGATGCCGAGCCGCCGAAGATGGCCGTGTTCGTGAACACACCCGACACCGAAAGGTTTCCGGCGATGTCAGTGAATTCATAAAGCACACCGTTTGTAATCACAGGACTCACCAACCGGGGGGAACGCATGACCACATTGGTGAGCCCGTTGGTTGCGTAATCCCCGATCCCTTGCACCAACTGGCTGGCGATATATGCGCGCTGACCACTGCTTTCGAGCGACAACGGGACGCGCAAAATGAACGCTTGGTTTGTCACCGCAACGATGTTCCATGTGGAAAGCCCGAAAAGTAAAAATGGAATCAGCTTTTTCATGTGATTGAATCGGCGTGGAAGCTCCCGTCGTCGCCCCAATAGACCAGCCCGCGTTTGGTGCCGTCGGGACTGACAAATACAATGGCGTCGCCGGCAGAGAATTGTTTGAGGACGTAGCGCGCGTCCGATTCGATCGAAGTCAAATAACTGTCAGCAGGGGTCGGGGCGGTGTCTGTGGCTTCGTCCACCACCGCGACCAGGGTGATGATTTCCTGCAAAATTGTGATACGATCCCCTGCATCGACGATGTTGATCTCGAAAACCGCCTGTTGCGCGGCGGCGGCGCCGATGTGATCATTGATCGCATCGACGTTCAGCGCGAGCGACCCGGTAAATTTGGACTCGAATGCATCCCAAGTGAACGCGGTTTGTAGCGCGAGCGGCGACGGCCCGCCGGCGGTGCCCGTGGGCGTGCTCCCAATGGACACGCGCAAACTGGAGGCGGACAGATCAACCTTTGAAAACGTCCCGCTGCCAAGAGTGCCAGCCGGATCGACTACGGTGATTTCGAGAAATCGCGTGTTTCCCTGGAATAGTTTGGGTAAGGCTGCCACACTGCCCACAACCAGCGAGGTGCTGACGAGTTTGCAGTTCTGCCGGTCGATGGCCAAAATGAGCGGGCTTGCCATTGACAATCACTTTAACGATAAAGTGTCAGTAGTTCAAGCTATTTTGCTATCACCATTTACACATCGGGCAGCGTTCGGTTGCCAATTTCCATTTGATCGTGAGATGGCAGCCGCAGGCTTTATGCCCGCACCGTTTCGAGGTTGCCTGGTAGAATTCGCACGCCTCGCAAGCCGTTCTGCGTTCCGCTTGGTTCAGGTCCGGAACAAACACCGGCTGGCAATTCAACACTTGCCGGCCAATCCGCACGACGGCAACCGTGGCATGGGAGACGAGAGACGTTACACGCACTGGTAATAGCCTTTGATGTGAATCTGACAGTGAACCGGCGAACTGGTCGGATTCGCGATGCCCAGGTAGGCGTAGGCTGTTTCGAATGCGAACGGGAGATCGTCCGGGAGGATCATTACGTTTCCGGTCTTGCGGAGGTCGTAGTCTTCAAAGTTAGGCGGCTGCGACCAGCGGAGATACATTGCCAAATTTGGAAGGGCTCCGACGGTGTAATTGTTTGGCTCTATTCGTATCTCGTAACGCAGCGGCGCGGCGGTCACGGGAATCAAAAATTGGAACATGTTTGTCTGGTCGCCGCCCAGCGACAGACCTATCGGCCGGATGTTTTGATTCAGGTATTCCTTGCAAGCGTAGCACCTGGACGGGAAACCGTTGGCCGTCGGACTGGTCTCCGCGTGCGGGACAAAGACCTGGGCAGTGGCGATCACTCCGGCAGTTTCGAACTGCAACGGCACTGGATGAGTCTCGACCACCGTTACGCCGTCGCCGCAACCAAGCACGCTGGCGTCTCCTTGGCTGTTGCTAACTTCCACGTCGAAGTCGGCCGGACCAGTCGGCACGCGCTTGGTGATTGTCTCGATTGTGTATTTTCCGCCCCAGGCGATCTGGCTTTTCTGCGCGTGGACCACCATTCCGGTTGTCTCGCCGACTTGCAACTGAATCGGATTCCCACCGCCAAAGAAAAGGCCGTTGCCAGCCGCGAGCGTGCGGGCGACCTGCAGACCGGACACATCATCCGCCACCCAGGCGATGTCTGGAGCGATAGGCGGGCCGGCGACGCTGCCGACGTTGGATTCAAACGTATCTCCAGGCCACACCGCCTCCTTGGTGTTGTCGAAAGGGTTTAATTCAAAATAGCCGCCGCCCAAATAAGTTCCAGGCATCCCCGGCGTGATCTGCAGGAAGCCGCCCCAATAACCCGTTATGGCCCGTTCGTCCCAGTTGAGTTTGTCGAACGTCACTGCGTCCAGTAGCGCAGTGAGATTCCCCTGCAAGTCGGCGTCTGTGTTCTCCGAATCACCGTCAATCAAGATATGAACATCAATGCTGGCGAATTCATCTTCTGACACACCATGCCATGAGAAGTCTGTCACGGTGATCGAATCGTATAGCGGATAATCAGGGTTGTCCGGCGGCAGTTCGTCCCATTGTTGGAAGGCGGGATAGAACTCACGCAGCTCCGGTGAGTAGGTCACGGTCAACTGGCCGTTGAGCGGATTGATCACCAGTGATGCGGTCGTCACCGTGGTCTCGCCGCCCGCAGTGGAACTGATAGTGATTGATTTTTTGAGATACCGCTTGTTCGTCGCCCCGCCCAGGTCGGTGAACTTTCGGAAGCCGTAGCGAAACGCCGTAGCCCATACCGCCTTGACCAGCATCCCGCACTGCAAACATCGGTCGAAGATGAATGTTGGATCAAGGTCCATTGGGCCAGTTTGCAGTTTGACCCGTTGCGACGTCGGCCAGTTGAGCACCTGGCAACTTTGATCATCGCCTTCGATCCGGTCGCTCATGGAGATGTCGGCTCAACCACTTGGGCGTTGACGTAGAACTCGGTTTGTGCTCCGTCCGAGCAGGTGTGCAACTGCGCCGGCACGAATGCGATGAGTTCCCAGAACCGGTCGCCTTCATTCGGCAACGGATAGACCGGAAAGCGGAACGTCTCATCCTCGTCGGTGGGCAGATTGATGGCCTGGGAACAGATGTAAATGCCAGCCATCATCCAGATGCCTGGCACGATCTGGTTGCCAGTCCCGCGCACAATCACCATGTCGCCAACGGCGTAAGAACTGGATGAATTGAATTCCCCTTTCCATGTTCCCGGTGTGGTGGCGCCGCCGGCTTCCGTTCGCCTGGCCTGAAGCAGCGTCCCGTTGGTGGTCCAATGCGCGGCCACGGTTTCGCTTTGGAGAATTTGTTGGGCTTGCAGCCGGCGGTTGACCTCTCGCGCCCAGGCGAGCAGGTCGCTTTGATTGTTCGGATCGCGCAGCGGCGGCATCATACGGCAGCCAGATAATACGTCGTAGACCAGGTGTCTGCCCAAAGATATTCGTTAATCAAAACCCGCTTTTGCCCGTAGGTGAGGTGCGAGTGCGGCGCTTGTTTGAGCCACTGCGCGGGGCTTACGTTGTCAACGACCTTTGGCGGCAACCCGAAGTTGTTTGGGATTGACTCTGCTGTGCGCAGCCCGGACTCGCTGAAAATCCGGTTCACGTTGACGTAGGCATTGCTGAACAAGCCGGGGTTGGCGTCGTAGGTACGCGCGGCGATGATTTGCGTGTGCCGGTAGGCATATTGGACGTTGAGGAATTGCGTGTCGTCGTGGGCTAGGTCAACCGCCAAGTCGCCAGCATAAACCGTTGCGCTGATGGCCGCCACGTCCTCGAGCAGCGTGGTATAATCAGATGATGACCCTTCGCTGCGCTTGAATTTGTTGACCACTGCCGAGATGCGTGTGATTTCTCCGCTGGTCAGATGCGCCCGAATCACCGGGTTGATGAGCTTGGACTGTAGCAGGTTTGTCCCGCTAACCTCGTGGATCACCGTCACCTGGTCGGACGCCTGGGCCGCTTCCAACCGATACCACGTCCCGCTTTTCTGGCGGATATCAATCGAGTCGAAGTTTTGTTGGAGCGCTCCAGTCTGGTTGTAAAGGTCGATGAATGAACCTTCCATCCAGATTTGCGACGCCGCACCGCTGCCACGCCGCCATTGCCATTCGGTAACGGGCGGGTCGAGGTTGAACGGGATGACGTAATTTCCTTTGCGGTGACTCATCGGATTTGCGAGATGGGGCTGAGACGCTTGCCGGTCAGTGCGTCGATCAGTTCCGGGTATTGTTGAAGGATTTGGCGCAACACGTTTAACTGCTCCTGTTGGATCGTCAGCGACGGGTCCATGCCCATGCTCGCGCCGCCGACAAAGCCGCCAACGGCGGCGAGTGAGTCGCGCTTCATCAGACTGCTACCGCCGCCTTGACTCAGGGCGGCCAGGTCGCCCGCCTGTTTGATGACCCCGGCGCGCAGTGCATCGGCGGCAGCATAGTTTCCGAGACCTTCCTGCCTTCGCGCTTCCTGCATGTCCCGGTTCATCGCCGCTTGCAGCATCCCGCGCTTTTGCATTGGGTTGGCTGCTTTTAGAACCGTGGCGTCTAGCGCGGAGAACAATCCTTGGCGCGCTTCATCCATCTGCCAGCCCATGCGCCCGGCGCGTTTTGTGGATTGGTGGACCGCTGCGGATGGTTTTGATCGAGCGTGATGTTCAGCGTTGATTGGAATGGTGCCGGTCAGTGCCTGCCAAATCTGCTTTGGCAGCGTCATCAGGTTGAAGTTGGACAAACCCTCCAGAGCATTTCCTGTCCCTGACACTACCTTTGCAACCAAAGGAGACACGGCGACCTTGAAATCCAACACCGCTCTGGCGAATTGCTTTGAAGCATCATCCAGAACGCGGATGCTTTCCGCTGACATGATCGGTCCACCTCCACCCTTGGCAATCTCGGAAGCGCCGGCGAGCAGTTTGCCACTGCGCTTGGTGCCAAAGAGTTGAGCGAACACCGAGCGCGCCGCCTGGTTGCCGGGTTCATTGGCCAGGCCCGACACCATGCGGAACAACTCCGCTCCCCTCTTCCCGGCAATGTCTTTTTCTGACAAGCCAAGCCCCTGGAAAATGGATGCTGCCCCACCACCTCCCGGCTTCAAGGCTTCATCCCGTTTTTGTGCGAGCACGTCGAATGCGCGAGCCGCGTCCTCGGCGGTCAACCCGACCTTTTTGAACGCCGCGTCGAACTTTTGAATTTCATCGGTGCTTTCGCCGGTCTGTTCGCTCAGGTCTTTCCATCGTTCTGCCATGTGGGCGACGGACTTCCCGAGTTCCACCGCAAAATGCGTGGTGAAGTAACCGGCCACGGCGGTCTTGAGGTTCGCGAACTGATTCTGGATACCGTTGGTAAAGCCGCGCATCTGGCTTTGCACACCAGCAAAACCCTTTGCTTCCAGCCCGATGATGACCTTCAGTTGTGAGAGGATGTCTGCCATGTCAATTATTCCCAAAAACAGATTTGGCGAATTCGTTGGCGGCGTGCTGGTCGGCATCGTAATCGTCCCGGTCAACCAGCGCGCACCAGCCCTTGCGTTCCGCGTGGATGGACCAGCGCCAGCGCGCCCATGGCAGGCCGACGTTCAGCGCATCGGACTCGCACAACCCGAGTTCCGAGGTCAACGCATCCAGCAGCGCCATGAACGGAGGTGCGTAAAGGACGTTGTGGCTGCCAGCGCCCACGGTGGCCTTTGTGCTTGGGATGCTCCATTCATTGATCCGTTCACCGCTGCCTCCATGTTCATCGAGATAACGTTGGAAATGACCGCACACCTCATCCATGTCGAACCCGATCAGCTCATGCGGGTCAACATGCCGGCCGCGGATGGCCGCCCAGCGCCGACGCCACACGCCCAGCGCGCCGCCGGACAGTTTGTGCTGCCAGCGCATCATCACACGGTCGATCCCGCCGAGTTTCAGACTGTCGGCAAATCCTTCGTAAGTATCCGAACACACGAGCACGCTGATCAGGATGTCGCCGAGCGTGTGATCGCCACCGTTGATAAAGGACACGTCGAACCGGCTCAAGTGCAGCCAGTGGCCGATGCAAAATGGCCGCAGACGCACGCCGCAGACGACATGACTTTCGGGCAAAGCCGCCCGCGCGATGGCAGCTTGCAGGTTCATCGGCTTACGTCGTCACCCAGGCCGCCGTAAAGTCTATCACGTTCCCGGCGTTGTCCGTGCGTTTGACGGCCGTGACCCGCAACGTAGAAAGTCCTTCCTGCGATTGCTGGATGGAAATGTCCTCGATGATGGCCTTTACCGCGTCCGCCCAGTTCAAATCCGACAGATCAAAACCGCTGGTGATGATCTGCGATCCCTTCAGCGAAAGCACAAAGGCCGTCTTGAGGTCGGCGAGGGTTGCGAATGAACCACCCACGCCGGGCGTAAGGTCGAGTTCCATCCGATATTCAAAATAATTCCGCGTCACCGTGCGCGGCACTCCGCCGGCGTCCATGTGGACTTCGAACGGGCTGGCGTCGGACACGCTGGCGGAATTGGATGAATTGACGAAGGCGGCGAGCCCGGCAATGGCCACGCTGCCTTCCGAGTTTTTGATTACAAAGTTTCCTTTTTTATAGGCAGACATGATTTTTCCTTTCAGTTAACTGAACACACAGAGTTTCCGAAACCACAGGACGAAGGCGACCAAGCCGGCGTCACTGGCCAGCAGGTCAATGGCGTCTTCCTCAAGTTCGAATCGATCCGCTTCATCGTCTTCCGGGTCATAGGCCATCAGCGCGTTGGCGATTTCCTCGACGGCCAGCAGGACGTTTTTCCCCGCGCCGAATTCCGGGTCGGCATTGGCGACGGGATTGACCTGCACATGAACCGGCACTGTGACGTAAGCGTGGGTGACTCCGGGAGATCGGCGAAAGGTGGCGACGTTTGTCGGGAAGTCCACCACGACGGCGATGCCGCGTTTGTTCAAGGCTGTTTCAATGTCATCCTTGGAAAGTCCCACATCGGCAATCACCAGTTCCGCCTGGCCGTCCGGCGCGTTGGAAAAGTAGTCGGACGCGGCGATGACATCGCGGGCGGTGGGTTGGATGTCACGAAAGGAAATCATCGGATGCTCCTGGCGGCGGCCTGCGCCGCTTGCGCGTGTTTGAGCCGGATATATTTGAGCATGTCCAGCCGCGTGTCATAGAGCGCTGCGCCGATGCGTTTCTGAGCGGCGGGCTTTAACAACCCGGTGGCCGCCTGGCCGGAGGCTTTGCTGACCCCGGGATTCCAGTCGAAGGTGAATGAGTGCTTTTCGGACTGCCGGCTCTCGCGCGCCTGCGCGAGCTTGACGCCGCCGTGGCCCACGGACCACGATGCACCGCCGAACCTGACGCCACGAAAGAACATGGCCGAAGCGAGAAACCGAGAATGGGATTCACGCAGATTCAATTCCTGTCGGACCAGGAGTTGTTGGACGCCCATGCCGGCGGCAACCTCTTGCGATTGCCGCCGGCTCAGTCCCCGCTTGCCGCTACCGGTGATGATCAGGCGCTTGCTTCCGACCTGCTGGACAACACCATATTTCAGATAAACAAGTTGTTTCGCCCGATCGGAAATCAGCAACCCACCATGGGCCTTCAAGCGGTCGAGGTTTTTGGAACGGATTTCCCCCTTGGCCGGTGCAATCTCCTTCATTCTGCGCGCCGCAAACACGCCGAAGTTGTGGGCCATTTTGCGCGAGGCTTCCTGACGGCCTTTGCTGAACAAATCCCGGTATTGAATAAAGGTCCGGCCCAGGTCATCGAGGTTTTGTTGGATGGTGAGCATGTCAGGGAGGTCCAACGGGTGGCAGCGCCGGACCGCTCACCTTGCACAAGCACAGGTAAGACAGCTTGAAACTTTGTATTTTCTGGATGCGATACACTTGGTTCTTTTCATCCGTGAATGATTCACCAACCGTCGGCATGGGATTAACCGTGCCGTTCAATACCCGCACCGTCGAACTGTCATCCGGGAGGAACTTGGGATTCTTGACAATCGGATTTCCATCCGCCCACTTGACGGTCGCCGCGTCGTTGATGACCACCGCAATGGTCACGCCACGGAACTTGACCGGCTGTCCCCACTCGGACCGGCTTCGCTCGGCGGCCCGTTGAATGCGTTCGAGTGAGGCGGTCACAAAAAAACATCCGGCGCGGCCTTTGCGCGTCCAGTGACGACGCGACCGCGCCGGGGGATGGGGATTTTATAGGCCGGGCTTCGTGTAACCGTAGATGGTCAGGTTGGTGATCGCCGCGGCGTTGACGTTCTGCACGCTCTCGACGCGCCAGAACGGGATGCCGCCCGTGTTGATGCTGAAATTGGTTCGCACGGTCGCGGTGCCGGTTGACAGGATGGTCATCAAGGATGAGTTGGTGACCCAGTTGGAGTTGTCCACAGAGGAGCTGAACTGGACCACGTTGTTGCTGGTGCCCGCGCTGATGACGCTGTAACTGATGAACACCCCGAGTTGTTGCGCGTTGTGCGCGGCGAAGAGTTGGCCGCTGCCGGCGTAAACCTTGGTCGCGGCGCCGCCCACGTTGTTGGTGCCCCCGTTGATGTCGGTAACCTGTAAACCGGCCCGGGCCGGAATCACCGCCAGGAGAGTCAGAATGGAAACGAGGACAAGGAATTTTTTATTCATGCGATTCATGCGTTTTGCTTTCTTTCTGCTTTTGAACTTTTGGCTTTTCCGGCGCGGTTTGTGGCCGGCCAAATCGGATGGTTCGTGATGGGCCGTCCGAATCCTGATATTGCACACTGGCAAATTCGGGATGTGTCGGCTGCCCCATCAACTTACGGAAGGCTGCCAGTTGCTCCACAATCGGAGTCTTCGGGCCTGAGACCAGCACCTCAGACCCGTCATGGCGTTCGGCAATTATGGTGGCGGTTCGCATTGCAATTACGCAGCGGAAGTAATCCGCTTGAGCGCGTTGGCGTTGCCCTTGGCGAAACCGTAGGAGCATTCCACGACATGCGTGGCCTTGTCGGTCACGTTGTCTCCGAATTGACGGTATTCGAAGGAGATGCCCGACTGCGGATCAGTGACGATTTGGTATTGCGTGCCGGCGTTGCGGACTTCCTCCACCGGCGGCACCGGCGCCGTGGCAACCAACACCGCAGACTTGAACACGGCGAAGCCGACCAGGTTTTCGCTGTTGCTCGGGATGGTGGGAATCTCGACGTAATCGAAACCCATCACGCGAGGATTCAAACGGCCTTCCTTGATGGCGGAATCGCTGGCCGCATTGAGCGCGAACTTGAATGCCGGGTCTTTGAGAAGCGCGGCGTCGTAGGCGCTGTCCAACACCAGTCCGCGGCCCATTTCCGGCCAGGTCTTGCAGGCCAGTTTCATGTCGGCCACGTCGTCCGAACTGAAAGCTGCCGCAGGTTGCACTTTTGCCGATGCTCCGAAGTTGGCGACGGTCACGATCCCGAGCACGTCGGCCACGATGTCCGACGCGAGCTTTTCAGCCTTGAGTTGTGTCAATTCCAGGATTTTTAGGTAGGGCTGCCGAATCAGTTCTTCCGAGGTGAAAGAGAGCGCCTGGAACAAACGGTCTCCGTCGCTCGCGCCTGTGCCGACTGTGATTTCCCGGTTATCCGTGGTCGTGTTTCCGATGGTGGTGTAACCCGTGGCCAGCACAAAGCTCGTGCTCGAACTGGTGTCCAGGTCGTAGAACGGCACTTGGACCTTGTTCGTTCCTTCCAGCGGAACGTTTTCAAACACGGTCGAGAACACCCTCAACGCGAGCAGCCGGCGCACGAAATCGCGGATGGAGATTTGCAGGATGGTATCCCGCTTGAGTGCGCTGTCCACCGTGTTGGTGTTCATCATCGCCACGATGGAGGCTTGATTCTTGGCGAAGAAATGCGCCCGCTGCATGGAAGCATTTCCGAGGTCTTTCATGCTGACGTTGACGCCGCGCTGCCAGGCTTCCATCGGCTTTCGGAAATTGGCATAACCACGCAGGACTTCCTTCGGCGACGCATCGGCTTTCAGTTCGTTGTCGAATTTCACCGGTTCACCGCCAGGCGGCTTGCTGGGCAGCGCCTTGATTTCGTCCAAGTAAGTTTCATCCTTGAGCGCTCGGGCAATGGCCTTGTCCTTGAGACCGGCGGGAATCTTGTCCTCATCAATGCACTCCTGGACCTCGTTGGTGATGCGCAGTTTTTGGGCTGCGTTGTTCGCCTCGGTCATTTGTTCCAGCTTGTCCTTGATAAGTTTGAGCTCGGAGTTGGGAGCTGCGGGAGCGGTCTCAGGTTTTCCCGCGTTGACCAGCTCAACGAGCTGTTCATCGGTGGCATTGTCCGGCACTTTCACTCCCCATTTGTTGAGCAGTGCGAGCATTTGCGTTTTTGTCATAATTTTTCCTGTGGCGGAGTGTTTGTTTAGTGAGTTCCTCAACTCGGAGATGTGATTTCGCATTGAGGAAATTGCTTCCGGGCTGAAATTGTTGATCGGTTGATCGGTCGTGAGGGAATCCACCAGGCCAAGGCGTTTACATTCCTCGCCGTTCATCAGCGTCCCTTCGCGCATCATGTCGCGCATGGACTTGCGGCTCGCGCCGCTCTTGGTGGCGTACATGTCCGCGATGATGTCGCTGGTCTTGTCCAGCCGGTCCGCCATCTCGGTCATCTCTTTTGCGTTGCCGGCGCAAAGTCCCCATGCGTCGTGAATGAACATCTGCGCGTGCGCGGCCATCTTGACTTCATCGCAGCCAAGAGGAATCCATGAAGCGGTCGAGGCGGCCACGCCGTCTATGGTGGCGCGTTTTTTGGCGGGCCATTCGTCGAGTAGAGATTTGATGGCCATGCCCTGCCACACATCCCCGCCCGCGGAGTTGATTCGGATGTGTAGTTCCCGGTTTTTTGGGATGGTGGCCAGGGCTGAAGCAAAATCTTTGGCGTCAAAACCGCCACCGCTCCACGGGTCTTTGCCGATCTCTTCGTAGATACGGATTTCCGCCGGATCACCCGGCACGTCATTTTTGAAGCTAACCTCAATAGCGGCTTTGGCCATTGACTTTAACGATAAAGTAAAGGCTTCCGCTTTGCAAGCGGTAATTTACAGCAGTGCCAACAAATCCTCTTCATCTAGTGGTTCGAGGTCCATCATGCCGCTAGATGTTGTGATTGCCTTGTTCCCGGTCGTCTCGAATCGGCTGTTGAAATAGCGTCTTTGTGTCCCTGTTAGGAGTGCTGTTCCGGGCTTGCCAGTCGCCCGGATTCCGCCACCGAAAAAGGTCTGGTCGCTGCGTTTGCGCCGGCGTTTTGGCTTTAGTTCTTCAAGCTCTTTGGCATTGCGCTTGCGCCCGCCTGATCCGCGGGCGGCCAGGAATAATCGAAGCCCGGTTGAATCCGCTGACCCGGCCTGGCCGGTGGCGTCGATTGTTCCGGTGAAGCTGGCGGTTGGTGTTCCGGTAATTCCACCGAGTGCCGTTGACCCAAGAGCTGACCCTCCGAGCATCATGGAGCACCCGGTTGGTAAATTTTAAACACCAGGTCTTCGCTGCCCAAACCGGGTGTGCCAGTAATGATGACCGCCCCACGATAAGCCGCAAAAACGGTGTCGCGATACTTTGTGCCACCAGCCGCCGATCCGGTTGGGGCAGAGACTTCAGCCGCTCCGTTTTGAGGGTGAAACGTCAAATAACAGGCCGTTCCATTCGTAATGACGGGGTAGTTCGCGGTCCATTCCCAGGTGTAATCCTGTTCGGTTGTTGTGATGGTGGTGTCCGTTGATGAGCCAATCAGACTGCCGCCCTCGTTCACGGCCGTGTAGAAGGAGTTGGTAAGTCTTTGCGTGCTTCCGGTGGCCGCAGCTCTCGCCACGACTCTTACAACCGTAATGTTTGACCCGCTGTCGTTGGTGATGAATTGGGAGTAATTCACTGTGCCAACCGAGAAAGCATCGTCCCTGGAGGTCTGTTGAATCCAAATCGTCGGGGGATTAACGCCGATCCTTTGAGTCACCGAGATACCATCGCGCAAGGCAATCGTTCCGCTGAACCGGGTCTGCGCCGATAGCGACACGACCAACAGAAAGAGCGTGATGATCAATGGTTTCATTGGAATTGCTCCACCTTGACGCTGAAGACCCCACTGGGAGGGTTGACATTACCCCCTGAGAAGTTGATCGCCTGAATGACGCAGACGGCGGTATTGGCGATGTTGGAGACGAACCCCACGTACATCACTTTGTTGGTAAAAGTCACTGGCGGGACGACGCATGGATTGACCGTGACGATTGATACAACCGAAGTATTGGTCACTGCACCGGGACAATCGAAGTTGAGATTGGTCGAGTTGGCAGAGGTGATCTGCGGAAAGTCCAGCGTCACGTTGGTGAACCACAAATAGGAAAATCTCATCTGGACGTTGGTGGTAAACGTCCCGCTGTTGGTGGTGTAGATGCCCGACATCACCGTGTTGCTGGAATTCGGGGGCAGGCGCAGCGTGTAGTTGCTCAATGCCACCATCGAAATATTCGGGGCAATGCCAACCCAATTTGTGCCCGTGCCATCGAAAAGCTGGATCAGGGCGTTGGTGCTGCCGCTAACATTGACGACACCGTTGCTGGTGACACTCAGTGCCAGCGCGCCATTCGTGCCATGGACTTCAAAGACGTTTGATCCGGCGATGGTATTTGTTCCGCCCCCGACCGTGAGCGAGTTGGTCGCGGCGAAGGTCGAGTTGGTTGCATTGAATCCAACGGCCAGGTTGGTGCCGGTCCCGCTTTGGAATTGGACACCAAAGGTCGGCGCGCCGCCGGCGGTTGGAAGTCCATTCGTCCACAGGCCGGTCGTGCCGTTGTAACCAAGATACCCGCCGGAAACAAACGCCCCGGCAGAAACATCGGTATGGTTTGAGATGCTGCCCGCGCGCGCGGGCGCGAGCGTGCCCGTCGCCTCCGAACCGCTCAGGTCGATGCTCGATCCAAGCAACGACACGTTCGCGCTCAAGCGTGCATCGGGCACAGTCCCGGAAGCGATGTTTGACCCGTTCAGATTGGTCAGCCCGCTTCCATTATTGGTGGACAGCAGATAGAGCGAGGCATTGGTGAGTTGAACGGCATTGGTTGTGAGGTTGGCGAAGTTCGTCAGGTTTTGACTGCCGGTCTGGTAGGCCGCCAGCGATGGCAGGTTGGTGAATAGCGCAATCGAGCCTTGATCAAGTTCATTCGTGGACACGCCGGCCAGGCGCGCCAGCGGCACCGTGCCGCTCCGAAGCTCGGAAGCATTCAGGTTGGTTAGTCCGCTGCCATTGTTCGTCGAGAGCAGATACAGGCTGGCATTCGTTGTTTGGAAGCTGGAGGTCTGGACGGCGTTGGAGAGCAACGTCTGTGTCCCAAGGTCAAGCTGGTTGCTGGTGATGCCGGAGAGTCTCGCCACCGGCACGGTCCCGCTCCGCAGTTCGCTCGCGTTCAGATTCGTGAGGCCGCTCCCGTTGTTCGTGCTCAAAAGCCAGAGCGCGGCATTGGTGGAAACAAATTGATTGGTGGTGAGCGCTGAGAAGTTGGAGAGATTCAAACTCCCGTATTGTTTGAGGTTGATGATCGTCATCAGCCCGTTGCTGGTCACGGTGTCAACCGGATGAGTCACCGACTGGTTCAAAAGGTTCGAGTTGGAAACAAACAGGTTGGTCGGCGCCAGCAGCACTCCATTCGTGTCGGCCAGCATGTTAATGCGGTTCTGAGCCTGGGCCAGAAACGGCAGTAACGCGAGCAGTGTGATGAGGTTCTTCATGCTTCGCCTGCGTCTGCGATGTAAAGCACCGGCACTCCGTTCTGATTCTGTATTCCCACACCGTAAAACAGGCCGTCGGTCGTGTTTTTAAGTTTCACGTTCAACAACCGCGGCGTTGCGCTGTCCCGTCCGGAATTTGGCAGCACCTGATCCACGAGCCCGCTGGTCATCCCGGCGATGAGCTTGTAGGTCTTGCCGGCCGTGTTCTTGGTGCTCGCCGAGGTTGACTCTTGCGCGCGGGTGATGGTGAGAGTGTCCGTGGAGACGTTCGTGACGCGGATTATTTCCACATTCGGGTCATCGCTTGGGTCCGGATAGTCGGTCGCATTCCACCAAACTGCGTTGAATGGGGCCGCTGGAAATCTTGCGCCGTGGCCAGCGTTCAGGTCGATGGTGTCAACCGCATCGTCATAGCCGGTTGCCACCGTTCCCTTGGCGAAATTCTTGGTTGCATCCATTTACTGAGGCAGCCGATATTGGAATGACGTTATCTGCAAAATCGCGCCCTGCTGCAAATCGACACTGTTCAAGACGCAATCGGCATCCGCTGTCCCAACCGTTCCGTCGAGGACCGGGGTCGTGCCGTCGGATTTGAACAGGCGATACCATGCGGCGGTGCCGGTGGCGGCAATGCTCGAATCCTGGGTGATGGAATTGGCCATGATTACCCCCCCGCTGGCCGAGGCGAACGCGGTCGCATTCATGGTCAATTCAGAAAGCAGATTTTGCGTCGTGATGGCGGTCTCCGGGGTGGCCGGTTGCGCTCCATCGTAGATTCGTAGTTTCCCCGAGTTGCAAAGGGCCGCAAGTCCGTTCAGCGCCGCATTCAACGAGACAATGGAGGTCTTTGAATTCTTAGGCATGACTCACGGTCTCCTCGATGCTGGCTATCCGTCCAGATGCGTCCCGGATGACTTTGCGATTTATTTTTTTGTCCGCCAGCAGGTCAACTGTCAGGTTTACTTTGGAGGCGGGCGGCGCCGCCGGCGGATCGGAAGGTGCTGGCTTCTGGCTGGCCCGTTTTAGTTCCTGGAATTGGTCTTTCAATTCCTTCATGCCTGAATTGGCCTCCACCTTATCGGCGGCATCTGCCTGCGCCTGGGACTGTTCGGCAAGGGCGAGCTTCTGCATCACATCGGCAATCGGCTGGGATATTTCTGCCGGGTCAATCTCGACGCCCATTTCAGTGCCGACTTCCGCGGCAATCTGCTTTATCAAACCGATGTTGCGCGCCTTTTTGGTGATGAGTTCTCGCGCGGTTTTTCCATTCGCCCCGGCGATGTCATCAAAATTGGTGATGCCGGCGGCGAGTTCCGCCAGTTGCACGGCGGAATTGCGGCCCACGTCCACATCGACCGATCGCGGCGGGGTGATGATGGCCTTTTTCCAATCCGCTGGCGGATCTGCCAGTTCGTTAATGTTGTAGATGGCCCAGGATGCGAAATGAAGGTACGCCGCACGGGCGGGCCGAGCAAAGGTGAAGAAACGGTCGCGAAACCAGATGTTTGCGTCCGATAGAATTCCGCGCGCCGTTGTGCCCTGGTAGGACTCCGGCAAAACCAGCAGGACCGGGATGTTGACGGACTCGCAAATCTGTTCGATCAGGAATTTCCAATACCATTGTGTCGAGGCGCTGGGGGATTCGCTGCCAAACTGCTCCATCTTTTCCCCAATGCGCGTGGCGGTGACCCGGGCCCCGAGCACGGTGCGAAATTGCTGCAACCGTTTCAATTGTTCGGCATCCGGGGAATCCTGCGCGCCGGTGGGTGTGGTGGCACGATAGTTTTTGCGGACAAGATTTTGCGCGTCCGGCAATTCACCGTCCACCGTGCTGATGTTGTAGGCAATTTCGGCGTTCGCTTTTGCCCGGTCCATCTCCAAAACGGCGAGCATGTCCAGGTCTGTCGTCTGGTTGAGCACGGCATGGTACGGTGTGATCTCCCGATACATGCCGATCCGGTCCGGGTCGTAGATGTGTAATACGCCCCCACCGCCTGGGCGCAATGGATCGTAAATTGGCCGGTATGCGTAATCCTCGCCGTCGAACGAATCGCGGATGTGATAACCCACGGGGCGGCCATTGGCGTCGATTTGCACACCGTCAACGACGTTGGACGGGCTGTTGCCGCCGCCGTAGGCGAACACCTGGCCGCCGGGAGTGGCCACGCGATGGCCTTCGATCAACTGAATGGCCGGAACACTCTGACCGCGACCAGGCTTTCGACTGGTAAGGACCATGAAACACCCACCGTCAATATGCGTCGTGTCCGCAATGAGCTGATGTTGTTCCCCCATCGGCAGCGCCGAGTCGCGCGAGGGTGATTCGCACCACTGGGCGTAGGCGTCTTCCATTCGCTTGTTCCATTCAACATCGGACGACGCCGGCGTGACAGATAATCCATTCGGGCCGACGCTGTATTGTGAGTAAAGGGATTGAAGGCGGCGGATGAGCCAGACGTTGCGCTGGTGGTCACGGATTTTTCTGGCCATTTCATAGCGCGTGAATTGGTTGGCGTCGAATCGCGCATCGCGATAGAACGCGGGAAAGAGTGAACGGCGAGGATCTCCGAATTGGGCGGCCTTGTAATGGTTGGTGAAAGCGTCGAAGGCGTTCCCCAGGCGCGTCCCAGCGAGCAACGCCGATGTTGCAGACTGCGCACGCTCTAAGAGTGTGGGGTTTTTCGCCTTCATGTTCAGACCGTGACGCCGACATGCAGTTGTGAGTAGTCACCCATGCTCGAGGTGCGCGCCACCAACTGCGAAAGCATTCGGGCGGTGAGGTCTGGGTTGGAAATGACTGGACTGGCGACAACCACTGCGGGAAGTGGGTCGGGCCAGCCTTCAACGTCAACCGTGTCGGCATCCAGACCGTATTTGGCCACTTTGGTGAGCCAGGCGAGGCAGGAATCGTGTAAATCGAGCAGTTCAGAGGCTAAACCGGCGATTTCAGCGCTTGAAATGCCTGCATATTGAGCCGGATTTGCCACCGAATAGGTGTTTGCAAAGCCGTCACCGGTGGTGGCAATGGAGATTTCGCCGCTTTTTATGAGCGAAAACTGACTCTGTGCGAGTGCCAAAAGGGCGTCATTCAGGCTCGGCGCGTCGCCGTCTTCAACGGATTTTGATAGAATCCTGACGAAAAGTCGCTTGATGTCGGTGGCAATGCGCGCCATTAACCGGCACGTTAACGATAAAGGCTAGCAAAGTCAACATGCGAAAGCGCACCGGTGGCGGTTTAGCGGCCTCCGGTCGAGTCATCACCAGCCGCCGGTAATCCGGCCAACGGCCCAGCCATCGCTTGTAAGCCTGCTCGGTCACCATGGCTGCCATTTGCCACAAGCCGAGGGCGCTGGCTATGGGGTGTTTGCCTTAGATCAGATCACTTGCTTGCCGCGGTGCGCCGCTTGGCCGATTTTCGGTTGCTCCTTTTCTGAGTGCTCCGCTTAACTTTTTTGCGACCTAGGGCTTTGAGTAATTTTATGATCTCAGCAAGGGCATACACTATTTGTCCGACCCGGCTTTGCATTTCGTCCCGTAAATCCATCAGGACCGCTAACTGTCCGCCCCAAAGAGTTGGTGGCTTTCCTGGTTTTGAAATGATTTTCCAGTCCCAATTTTTCATTCTCGTATCTGAAGCGATGATTGAGAGCCACCGTTTGCGTTTTTCACGTTCAGATTTTCGTTGCCAATTCTTTTGCTTTTTATTGTTCATAGTCAGGTTGCCTCCGGCGGCTGTGCGTCAGTTCGGTCGTTAGCGCAACTTTGCGAGTCGGCGCTTTACCTCTCCGAGAGTCGCCTTGATGTTTTTCCGTTGTTCGCAGAGTTCGTATTGGTCGTAGTCGTTCACCTTTCTTGGTTTTGGCAGATTCTTGTAGCAGTCGCGCCATTCCTTTTGGATGCCTTCGAGTATTTGCCGAACGGTTTCGCCTTCGTAGTCGTCGTTGCCATCGCACAGATGGATTTTTTGACCATCCTTGTCTATTCGCAGATTCACAGACCATCCATCATCCCACTGTCTCAAGGCTTCCGTGAGTTCGACGAGTTGCGCTAACAACCGCATGGAGCACAATGCGGCGGGCTTCTTGGTTTTCGATTGTTGGTTTGTCATATTATCGTTTCAGGTTTTCGCGCCGCATGGCTCATGCGGAGCGTTATGGTGCTTTTAGAAGTGTCTCACCGTTCGATGCCGCGATGTCGAATA